>Ga0081455_10007301_pt1 | contig 11660 bp, 6 predicted proteins | sample TabmetS3T2R1_FD_70207 | JGI IMG/M metagenome (GOLD analysis project Ga0081455, IMG submission 70207) | Tabebuia heterophylla rhizosphere microbial communities from the University of Puerto Rico - S3T2R1 | ecosystem: Host-associated > Plants > Roots > Rhizosphere ...
GGCGACGCCGCCGAGCCGGTCGAGCTGCACGCCTGACTCGTCGGAGCCGTAGCGGCTCAAGAGCTCGATATTCTCGACCGGCAGATAGAGCTTGTCGCCGCCAGCGTAATGCACTTCGAGGCAATCGTGCGGCTTGCCGGCAGCCTCGATCGTGGCAAGCCCTGCGAAGCGGCCGATGCCATGGTCGGCATGCACGACAATATCGCCGACCGAGAGGCTCGACACCTCGGTCAGCACGTCGGCGGCACGCCTACCCCGCGTCTTGCGCACCAGCCGGTCGCCCAGGATGTCCTGCTCGCCGATCACGGCGAGGCCTGGCGCCTCGAAGCCCGTCTCGAGCGGCAGCACGGCAAACGCCGTCGCCTCAGGCGGAAGCGCAAGCGCATCGGCGAGCGCCGCGGCGCTCTTGGTCTCGCCGGCGCCGTGTTCCGCGAGCAGCGTGGCGAGCCGCTCGCGCGCGCCGTTGCTCCAGCAGGCGACGATCACGCGCTTGTCCTCGCCCTTGAGACGCTTGGCATGTGCCACCACCGCATCGAAGACATTGGCGCCTTCGGTCTGGCGTTCGGCGGCGAAGGACCGGCCTTGCCGGCCGCCGAAGGAGACGATCCTGCCGCCGGGCGTCTCGGGATGTTCGAACGGATCGAGGGCGATCGTCTGGCGCCCGGCAAGAGCCTCCTGCCACTCCGCCTCGCTCAAGAACATGCTTTCGGCCGGCACGGGATGGTAAGGCGGCGCGCCGAAGGCCTTGCGCTCGAGTGCCTGCGCGCGCGCGTCGTAGTGGTCGGCGACCTGTTCGAGGCGCTTGGCGCGCGCGTCGTCGACCAGGGGATCGACGCTGACCACGGCGCCCGGCAGATAATCGAACAAGGTCTCGAGGCGGTCATGGAACAGTGGCAGCCAATGCTCCATGCCCTGATGCTGACGCCCCGCCGAGATCGACTCGTAGAGCGGATCATCGCCGGTGACGGGGCCAAACAGCTCGACATAGCGCTGACGGAAGGCGCGGCGCACCTCAGGCGTTAGCGCGAGCTCGCTCATGGGCAGGAGCTCGACGAGATCGAGGCGTGCTGCCGTGCGCTGCGTCTCTGGATCGAACGCCCTGATCGATTCAAGCGTGTCGCCGAAGAAGTCGAGGCGGACCGGCTGGGCCCCAGGCGGATAAAGATCGAGGATGCCGCCGCGCACCGCGTATTGGCCGGGGTCGGTGACAGTGCCGGCACGGGCGTAGCCGGAAACTTCGAGCCGCGCAATCAGCTCCTGCATGCTCACGGCATTGCCCGGCGCGAGTCTCGCGCTCGATCCGGCGATGAACGCGCGCGGCGGCACCCTCTGGAGCGCGGAATGGATCGTGGTCAGGACCACGAGCGGCGATGTCGCATCCGGAGCGCGGTCGATCAACGCGGCAAGGGTGGCGATGCGCTCGGCGATGGTCTCGGCATTCGGCGCGACCCGGTCGTAGGGCACGCCGTCCCAGGCGGGGAAGGTCAGCACCGTCACGTCGGGCGCGAAGAAGGAGAGCGCGTCTTGCAGCGTAACGAGGCGGTTGGCGTCACGGGCGATATGCAGGATCGGGACGCGCGGCGCCTGGCGCGCAAGCTCGCCGAGAAGGAGCGCGTCCAAGCCTTCGGGAACGCCGCTCGCGATCGCGTGCGGCATCTGCAGCAGGCGGCCGACCGACAGGGATGGAAGCGAGGGCTTAACTGCCATGAAAAGCGCTACAGAGTTAGCCGGCCTGCTCAAGGCCGTGGAAACGCCTAAGCTGCCTGATCAGTTCATCAAGGTCGGCTTCGCCAAGCGACTGCCCCTCGAACAGCGACAATTCGATATCGGGATCGGGCGTGTCGATCAGACGCTCGAACACCCCGATCTCGGCGGCATTCATGCCGTCGAGCGCCGCTTGCGCGAATCGGCCAAGCAGGAAATCCATCTCCTTGGAACCCCGGTGCGTCGCCCGCCACAGCGCGCGGCGGCGGCGCATCCCGAGATCACTGCCGGACATGACCATGGTTTTCAGCCTGAGACGATGGTTTAGACCGAGCGCGCTAGCGTCTGTCAAGCAGGTCGAAAAGTGCTTTACGCTGCGGAATGTCCTCGATGCGACCGGCTAGGCTAGCGCCCCTTTTCGCTACGGTACGCTCTTTGAAGGGCGTGGGACCTAAGGTCGAGGGACTACTCAACAAGCTTGTTGCTCCGCGCGGGGCCACCGCGCATGCGCGGGTCATCGACCTCCTCTGGCATCTGCCGGTCGGAATTATCGACCGTGCCATAACGCCCCGTATTGCCGATGCGCGGATCGGCGAGCTTGCCACCCTCGAAGTCACGGTAACCGAGCACCGGTCCGGAGGAGGCCGCCGCCGCGGCCGGGCCCCCTACAAGATTCTGGTCGAGGACGCGTCCGGGGCGGCGTTCGAGCTCGTCTATTTCAATGCCGACCCCGCCTATCTCAAGCGCCTGCTGCCGGTGGGTGGCCGCCGCCTCGTCTCGGGCAAGCTCGAATCCTATGACGGCTGGCTGCAAATGCCGCACCCCGACCATGTGATGAATATTGAAGGTGCTGGCGGAGCCGCCCTTCCCCTGCACGAGCCCATTTACCCGCTCACCGCGGGCCTGACCAATACGGTGTTGCGCAAGGCGATCGGCGAGGCGTTGGCGAGGCTGCCGGCGCTCCCCGAATGGATGGATGCGAGCTTTCGTGCGAAGAATGCCTGGCCCTCCTTCGCCGAAGCGGTGCAGCGCCTGCATGCACCCGAGGCCGAAGCGGATTTCGCGCCGTCAGTGCCGGCGCGGGCGCGGCTCGCTTATGACGAACTCCTCGCCAACCAGCTTGCGCTCGCGGTGATCCGCGCCCGGCTCAAGCGGCGCGCGGGGCGGAAGCTTGCCGGACCCGGCAAGCTACGCAGGGCGATCCTTTCCGCGCTGCCGTTCGCGCTGACCGGGGCACAGAAGCGCGCGCTTGCCGAGATCGATTCCGACCTTGCGAGCCCGCACCGCATGCTTCGCCTGTTGCAGGGCGATGTCGGCAGCGGCAAGACGGTAGTCGCGCTGCTCGCCATGGCAACCGCCGTGGAAGCTGGCTCGCAAGCCGCGCTGATGGCGCCGACCGAGCTGCTTGCGCGCCAGCATCTCAAGACCATCACCGAGTTCGGCGCTCCCGCCGGCTTGCGCATCGCGCTGCTAACCGGGCGCGAGCGCGGCCGCGAGCGCGCCGACATTGTCGACGCGATGGCCGATGGCCGCATCGATATTCTCGTTGGCACGCACGCGCTGTTCCAGGAAGCCATCGCCTTCCGCGATCTCGGCCTCGTTGTAATCGACGAGCAGCACCGGTTCGGCGTGCATCAGCGGCTCGCGCTGCAAGAAAAGGGAGGCGGCAGCGGCGCGGAGCTTCTTGTCATGACTGCAACGCCCATCCCACGCACCCTGCTGCTCACAAGCTATGGCGACATGGACGTGTCGCGGCTCGACGAGAAGCCGCCGGGCCGGAAGCCCGTCGCCACCCGCACCGTGCCGCTCGAGCGGATCGAAGAGGTGATCGGCGGCATCGAACGCGCGGTCAAGGCCGGCGCGCAAGTCTATTGGGTCTGCCCGCTCGTCGCCGAATCCGAGGTGCTCGATATCGCCGCGGCGGAAGCGCGCCATGCGGAGCTTACCAAGCGATTCGGCGATCATGTCGGGCTCGTGCACGGCAAGCTCGCCGGCAAGGACAAGGACCGCGTGATGGCGGCGTTTGCCTCCGGCGCTCTCTCCATCCTCGTGTCGACCACGGTGATCGAGGTCGGCGTCGACGTGCCCAATGCGAGCATCATGATCATCGAGCATGCCGAGCGCTTCGGCCTCGCCCAGCTGCATCAGTTGCGCGGCCGGGTCGGCAGGGGCGCCAAGGAGTCGTCTTGCATTTTGCTCTACCGTCAGCCGCCGTCGGAGGCCGCGCGCGAACGGTTAGGCGTGATGCGGCGCACGGAGGACGGGTTCATCATCGCCGAGGAGGACTTGAAACTTCGCGGCGGCGGCGAAGTGCTCGGCACGCGGCAGAGCGGGCTTCCGCTGTTTCGCATCGCGAGCCTGCCTGAGCATGAAGCGCTGCTCGAGGCCGCCCGCGACGAGGCGCGGCTCGTGCTGTCACGCGACCCCGACCTGAAAGCGCCGAGCGCGGAGCCGCTCAAGCTGCTGCTTTATTTGTTCGAGCGCGACGATGCGATCAAGCTGATGCGCGCCGGCTAAACGACGGGCTCTTCCTCGGGCACGGGTTTGGCCGCGTGGCTCTTGGCGAGCTTGCGCAACTCTTCCTGCTGCTGGTCGGGCCCAACCAGCCCGGCAGAGACCACGAGCTTGGCGGCGTCCTCGACGGCAAGATCGAGCGGGATCACCTCGCTTGCCGGCACGAACACGATAAACCCCGTGGTCGGGTTCGGGCCGTTCGGCATGAACACCGTGATGAGCGGCTTGCCGTGGCCGATCTTCTCGTCGACCTCGACCGGCGGATCGCCGGCCATGAACACGATGCAGTATAGGCCGCGGCGCGGGAATTCGATCAGGCCCACGCGCTTGAACGAGGTGCCGCTCTTGGAGAACACCGTGGTAAAGATCTGCTTGACCAGGCGGTACACGCCGCGCACCACCGGCATGCGGTCGAGCATCATCTCCCCGTGGCTCAGGATGGTCCGCCCGAACAGATTGGCGGTGAGCGCGCCGACCACCATCAGCGCGAAAATGCCGACGATGAGGCCGACGCCCGGCACCCTGAAGGGAAGATAGGCGTCGGGCAGATAGGCCTCCGGCAGGAGCGGCTTGACCCAGGCATCGACGAGATTGATGAACCACCACACGACGTAAAGCGTGATGGCAACCGGGCCGACCACGATCAGGCCGGTGAGGAAGTAACCGCGCAGGCGCGCGCCGATATGCAGCGAGGCGGGCTCTCCCGCCGCGGCGAGCAGGGCGAGCTGGTCCGCCTGTGCGGGCGTCTCGTCCACTGGCTTCGGAACCGGCGCCGACTTGTCCTTGGCTTTCATGTGACTCTTAGCGGGCTAGCACACGCAACGGCGCGCTATAGGCTTGACGCGTCATGCAGGATTACTGCGCTTCGGCGAGAGAGCAGTCCACTCCGTTTCGCTTCAGCGCATTGCAGACCTTAAGGCTTTCCGCCTTGTCCGGGAAGGGTCCGATCTTAAGACTGTAAAAGGTGCCGAAATTGCCGATATCGACCCGCTCGATCTCGGGTTGTGCGCCGGCCACCACCTGATTCTCGCTCGACACTTTCTTCCACAGCGCGTTGGCCTCCTGCTCGGACCGGCTGGTGGCAAGCTGCAATCGAAAACCGCCTCCGGTTGCGGCCGGAGCTGCTGCCGGCGCGGCGGCTGGCGGCTCAGCTTCCGCCGACTTCGAGGAGGAGAACAAGCGGCTCCATCTGCTTCCTCCCCCTCCCCCGCTGCCAGAGTCGGCCGTTTGCGTCTCGGTCTTCGCCGCCCAGCTCGATGCCGCGGGCATCGGCTGTGGCGCGGTGCGCGGTGCCGCAGGTGCTGGTGCGGGCGCCGCCGGCGCGCTCGGAGGCGCGGGCGCAGCAGCACCCGCCGAGGAGGAGTCTGACGAATCGGTCACGGACCCGAACCAGCGGGTGAGCCGGTTGCCGCTGCTACTAGGCTTCGGCTCGGCTCCCGAGATCGAGGTGCTCCATGAGCTGGGCGCCGAGTCTTGCGGCGCCTTTGCCGCCGGGGCCGGCGTTGCGGTCCATTGCGACGAGGCATCGGCGGTGCGGGTCGCCGGGCCTTGAGCCTCCGGGCGCACCTCGGTGGCAAAAGCGGCGATCGCCGCGGCGCCTTCGGCAGACCCTCCGCCCTCGGCAACAAGCTGATTGACCGGTCCGCTGCCGCCCAACTTGCGGGCTTGTGCAATCTCCGCCTCGCCTTCTCGCGCAAGCCCCGCCGACTGAAACGCCAACCCACGATTGACCAGCGCCTTGACGCGGTCGGCGTCGGACAGCCCGAGCCAGATCGCGGCGCCGAGATCGGCAATGGCGCGCGACGGCTGGTTCAGTTTGCGGTAGGCGATACCCCTGAGGTAGAGCGCCTTGGCGGCTTCGCCTGGAGCTGCGTTGTCTGCATTGATGGTGGAGGAGAGCTGGCGCACGGCATTGTCGTATTTGCCGGCGGCGAGCGAGGCGGCGCCATTCTTGAGTCCGGCGTCCTCGGCATGGGCCAGGCTAAACAGCGAGGGAAAAAGGGCCAAAAAACACGCGCACGGAAGCAGGCGCCCGCCGAAAGCAAGACGGCGCGGCCGGAAGAACTTCCGATGATCCGCCATGTCTTTGCTCAAACAAAGAAATCGGGCAAATCCGAGGCTGTAGTCTATTCCACAGTCACAGATTTTGCGAGATTTCGCGGCTGATCGACGTCGGTGCCCATGAACACAGCCGTGTGATAGGCGATCAGCTGGACCGGCACCGCGTAGACGAGCGGCGTGACGAAGCGGTGCACCTGCGGCACCGCAAGATAGGTGGAAATCGCGCAGCCGGTGGTCGCCGGATCGGCATCGCTGAGCAGCACGATCTGGCCGCCACGCGCCGCGACCTCCTGCATGTTGGACACGGTCTTATCGTAGAGATCGTCGCGCGGCGCGATGACGATGACCGGCATGTTTTCGTCGATCAGCGCGATCGGCCCGTGCTTCAGCTCGCCTGCGGCATAGCCTTCGGCATGGATGTAGGAAATCTCTTTCAGTTTGAGCGCACCTTCGAGGGCAATCGGAAAAGACGAGCCGCGTCCGAGATAGAGCACATCGCGCGCTTTGGAGAGGTTGTGGGCGAGCGTCTCGTAAGGCCGCTCGTCACGAAGCACGGTCGCCATGTGGCGCGGCACCTCGGCAAGCGCCTGCACGAGCTCGGCTTCGAGCGCAGGACCGATGACGCCGCGCGCCTTGCCGGCGGCGATGGCAAGACAGGCGAGCACGGCGAGCTGGCAGCTGAAGGCCTTGGTCGAGGCGACGCCGATCTCCGGACCGGCGAGCGTCGGCAGCACGGCATTGGATTCCCGCGCAATCGAAGACTCCCGCACATTGACCACCGAGACGATGTGCTGACCTTGCGCGCGGCAGTAGCGGAGCGTCGCCAGCGTGTCCGCGGTCTCCCCCGACTGCGAGACGAACAAAGCGGCGCCGCCCTGGTCGAGCGTCGTCTCGCGATAGCGGAACTCCGAAGCGATATCGACGTCGACGGGGAGCTTCGCCCAGCGCTCGAACCAGTATTTGGCGACGAGGCAGGCATAGAAGGCGGTGCCGCAGGCGGAGATCGAGATGCGGCGAAGCTTGGCGAAGTCGAAGGGAAGCGCGGGGATGTCGACGCTGTTGGAGGCGAGATCGACGTAGGCCGCGAGCGTATGGCCGATGACTTCCGGCTGCTCGTGGATCTCCTTCATCATGAAGTGGCGGTGGTTGCCCTTGTCGACCACGAGCGCGGCCGATTGCGAGCGCGTCACCGAACGCTCCACCGCCTGACCGGTGCGGTCGCGGATGGCGACACCCTTCCGGGTCACCACGGCCCAGTCGCCATCGTCGAGATAGGCGATCGAGTCGGTGAAGGGCGCGAGAGCGATTGCGTCGGAACCCACGAACATCTCGCCGTTGCCATAGCCGATGGCGAGTGGGCTGCCCTGGCGGGCCACGATCAAGAGATCGTCGTAGCCGGCGAAGATCATGGCGAGCGCGAACGCGCCCTCAAGCCGCTTCAGCGCCGCGAACACGGCGCGCACCGGGTCGCTGCCGTTATTCAGCTCGCGGGTGATGAGGTGGGCGATGACCTCGGTATCGGTGTCGCTGGTGAACGCAGCGCCCGCGGCGCCGAGCTCCTGCTTCAGCGCGCGGAAATTCTCGATGATGCCGTTATGCACCACCGCGACCTTGTCGGTCATATGCGGGTGGGCGTTGGCCTCGACCGGCTTGCCGTGGGTGGCCCAGCGGGTATGGCCGATGCCGGTATCGCCGAACAGCGGGGCCTTCTTGAGAACATTTTCGAGATTGCGCAGCTTGCCTTCGGCGCGCCGCCGCCCGAGCCGGCCATTCTCCACGGTGGCGACGCCGGCAGAGTCGTAGCCGCGATATTCGAGACGCTTCAGCGCGTCGACCAGCTGCTCGGCGACCGGACCCTTGCCGAGAATGCCAACGATGCCGCACATCGTCCCCTACTCCCTCGGGTTTTTTCTACTAGCTAATCGGGGCCGTTGCCGGTCGCAATTCACGAGCTATGTCCCTTTGTTGCCGGGGGTCTTGGCCTTGCCGCGTTGCTGGCGCGCCTTCGCGGCCCAACCCTTGCGTTCCTCCTGCGGGCTGCGAGTGAGCGCGAGAGCATCAGGGGCGACGTCCTTGGAGATGACGCTGCCGGAGCCGATATAGGCGCCCTCCCCGATCTTGACGGGAGCGACCAGCGAAGAATTCGAGCCGATGAAGGCCCCCGCTCCGATCTCGGTACGATGCTTGGCGAAGCCGTCATAGTTGCAAGTGATGGTGCCGGCGCCGACATTGGCGCGGGCGCCCACGCTCGCGTCGCCGATGTAAGTCAGATGGTTGACCTTGGCGCCTTCGCCGATCTCGGCCTGCTTGATCTCGACGAAGTTGCCCACATGCGCGCTCTTGGCCAGTGTGGCACCGGGTCGAAATCGCGCGAAGGGTCCAACGGTTGCGCCAGGACCGATGCGCGCGCCTATGATGTGACAGAAGCCTCTGATAATGGCGCCATCCTCGATGACCACCCCCTCGCCGAACACGACGTTGGGCTCGATCACTACGTCCTTGCCGACGCGCGTGTCGTGGCTGAAGAACACCGTGTCCGGGGCGATCAATGTCGCGCCATTTTCCATGATGGAGGCGCGCAAGCGGCGCTGCATGGCGGCCTCGGCCTCGGCGAGTTCGGCGCGCGAGTTCACGCCGAGCACCTCCTCCTGGTCCGACAGCACCATGCGCGCTTCCAGCCGGTCGCCGCGGGCAAGCGCCACCGCGTCGGTGAGGTAGAACTCGCCCTTGGCGTTGTCGTTGCCGATGCGGCCGAGGAGATCGAGCAAGGTCTTGGCCGAGCGAAAGGCCATGATGCCGGAATTGCAAAGGGTGAGCGCGCGCTCCTCCTCGCTCGCGTCCTTCTCCTCGCGGATGCCGATCAGCCCGCCACGATCGTCGAGCAGAAGGCGGCCATAGCCCGTGGGGTCGCCCGCCTCGAAGCCGATCACGACGAGATCGGCGCCGGCCTCGAGCTCGGCGCGGACCCTGTGAAGCGTCTCTGGCCGGAGCAGCGGCGTGTCGCCATAGAGCACGAGCACATCGCCCTTGAAGTCCTCGAACGCCGCCCGCGCCGCCTTGACCGCGTCGGCCGTGCCGAGCTGCTTGGCCTGGACGAACACCTCGAGCTTCGCGTCGTGCGCGTTTGCCGCGGCGCCGACCTCCTCCATCCCGGGGCCGACCACCACGGCGGTCCGGCCGATGCCCGCTGCCTTGGCGGCCTTCAGCACATGGGCGAGCAGGGTCGCTCCGGCGAGCCGGTGCATGACCTTGGGTAGGTCGGATTTCATGCGGGTGCCCTTGCCCGCGGCAAGGATGATGGCGAGAGATGAAGGCTGGCTCATGAGGCTTCAGATCGCTGGTACTTACGCATCAAGCTTGAGCAAGAAGCATGCCCCTGGCGGGTGCAAGAGTTTGGTGACACTTTAGGGGCGTTAATCCTGTTTTGGGCGGGGCAAAATCCGAATCGCTAGCCCACGCACGGAATGGCGATCTGTCTAGTCCAAAGCAACGGCGAGGGCCATAACTCTGCTTCCGCCGCGTCGCCGCGCCAGGAAATTGACCGGTGAGGTGGAGGGAGTAATCTCCGGCGGGGCGGGCCGGAATCGCAGGGCCAAGCCATATTGAGGTCGTTTTTCAGCCGGAATTTCGGGTCGGGAGGCTTGCAACGCAATGGTCAAAGATCGCCGGATCGGCTCGCGCAACTGGGCTCGGGGCGCGTTCGCTTTCTTCTGGATCGTGCTCGCCGGCTTCTCTGGCATCTATTTATTCCCCCTCTTCACCGATCCGAGCGCGCTCGGCAGCCAGGCAGTGCGTCTTGGCCCGGGCGAGACGCCGGTCGGGTCCGAGCAAGGCTCAAGTGCACTCGACGCCGATGAGGTGAGCGAGATCAAAGCCACCTTGCGCGAACTCTCGCAGCAGATGGCCGAGATCAACACGCGGCAAAAGGCGATCGAGAAGGCGGTAGGGCCAGTCGCGGCGCTGTCATCGAGCAGTGCCCAGACCCCTTCGACGTCACAGCCGGAGCCCGTGGTGCCACCGGAGCCGCCGGCCGCCGAGTTACCTCCTCCACCACCGTCACCCGCCTCTCAAACCGTGAAGCCGGCGGAGAAACCTGTCGAGACGCCAAAGCCTGCGGAGACGCCGAAGCCGGCGCAGTCTGCCGCGCTTGAGGCTAAACCGGCCGAGAAGCCCGCTTCGGAGGTGAAGCCGCCTGAGCCAACCGCGAGCAGCACGTCCGCCGCCGAGGAACCGGCGGACGAAAGCGAGAACGAGCCGACGCCGCCGCCCGTGACGGTGTCGGAGCCTGAGCTGGCTCTGCCCGAAGAAGGCTCGACCCCCACGCTCAGCAGCAATCTGTCGGCCCCGACCCCGCCAAAGACCGAGACCACGCCCACCGAGACTGCGCCCAAGGCGGAGAGTCCTTCGCCCCCGTCACCCACCGTAGGGACCGGCGAAGGCACAAAGCCGGCTCCCTCTACCGACATCGCAGCCCTCGACCCCACCGCGCTTCCGCCGGCCGCCAATGACGGCACGACGCGCTACGGCATCGAGATCGTCGGCGGCGTGCAGACGATCGAGCCGACGGTGACGAACGAGGAGGAGTCGACCGCGCTCGGCGTGCCGCTCCACTCGCCGGCCTTCCAGTTCGAGCGCACCACCCGTGCCGAGGACGGCGACATCGTCGATCTCAGCGCGCTCACCTGCAGCACGATCACGCTGACGCAGGGCGCGGTCACGGGCGGCGTCGAAAACGTGACGATCCTGGGACCGGGCCAGGGCGCGCTCACGATCGACGGCGCGCATCTCGACCGCGTCATCGTGCACGGCGGCGAGGGCACGCTCACGATCTCCGATCTCACGATCGCGAACGGTTATCTGCCCGGCGACTACAACGGCGGCTGCGTGCGCTCCTACGGCAACCTGAGCCTCGCGCGCACGACGATCACGGGCTGCGAGATCGTCGCGGTCGGCTACGCGGCCGGCGGCGGCGCCGCGGCGCGCGCGAACATGAGCCTCGTCGACAGCACGATCAGCGGCAACACGGTCAGCTCGACGAGCAACTATTACGGCTACCTCTACGGCGGCGGCGTCAACGCGGTCGGCACGATGACGATCACGGGCTCGACGATCAGCGGCAACACGCAGACGTTTCTCGGCGACGTGACGCCGTACTCGATCGCGTACGGCGCGGGCACCTCTTCGCGCGCGGATACGACGATCACGGCATCGACGATCGACGGCAACACGGGCTCGACCTACGGCGGCGGCGTGTTCGTGACGCGCGCGAACGTCGACTTCATGCGCATCGAAATCCTGCGCAGCACGATCTCGGGCAACGCGGCGAGTCTTGGCGGCGGCGGCGTTTCGGTCGGCGGTCTGTTTCCGGCAGGCCTCGCATC
>Ga0081455_10007302_pt1 | contig 11660 bp, 12 predicted proteins | sample TabmetS3T2R1_FD_70207 | JGI IMG/M metagenome (GOLD analysis project Ga0081455, IMG submission 70207) | Tabebuia heterophylla rhizosphere microbial communities from the University of Puerto Rico - S3T2R1 | ecosystem: Host-associated > Plants > Roots > Rhizosphere ...
ATCGTGGGATCTTCCCGACCGTCGTGGTCGTGACCGCCGCCGGCGCAGAGCACGCGAGCGAGGACGAGCTCCGCGCGGCCTACGAGGCGGTCGTCGCGCAGGGCGGTGGCGCGTCGTGAGCTTCATGCCGTACGTGCCGCCCGAGCAGATGATGAAGGATCGCTCGGAGTTCGCGCACAAGGGCATCGCGCGCGGCAAGTCCGTCGTCGGCCTCGAGTACGCGGACGGCGTGCTGTTCATCGCCGAGAACCCGAGCGCGACGCTGCACAAGATCAGCGAGATCTACGACCGGATCGCGTTCGCCGGCGTCGGCAAGTACAGCGAGTTCGAGGACCTGCGGATCAGCGGGGTGCGTCTGGCCGACCTGCGCGGGTACTCGTACGGACGGGACGACGTCCGGGCGCGCGATCTCGCCAACGCGTACTCGCAGGCGCTGTCGACGATCTTCACGCAGCAGATGAAGCCCTACGAGGTCGAGATCCTCGTGGGCGAGATCGGGCAGGACGACGGCCACAACGAGATCTACCACGTGCTGTTCGACGGCACGGTGACCGACGAGCACGACCACGTCGCGATCGGCGGCCACGCCGAGGAGCTCTCGAACGCGATCGCGGGGGCCTTCCAGCAGGGCTGGGATCTCGCCACCGCCTGCCGGGAGGCCGTGAAGGCGCTCTCCACCGCCGAGGGGCGCGAGATCGTGGCCGAGCAGGTCGAGGCGGCCGTGCTCGACCGCACGCGCACGCAGCGTCGGAAGTTCCGGCGCCTCGAGGAGGACGAGGTCGCCCGCCTCCTGGGCTGACGCTCCGGCGGGTCCCGACGCCCGTGCCTTCCGGGCCTACACTCGACCCGTGGACCGCCGCATCTTCGGGCTCGAGAACGAGTACGGCGTCACCTGCACGTTCCGCGGGCAGCGCCGGCTCTCGCCCGACGAGGTCGCCCGCTACCTGTTCCGGCGCGTGGTGCACTGGGGCCGCTCGTCCAACGTCTTCCTGGAGAACGGCGCCCGCCTGTACCTGGACGTGGGCTCGCACCCCGAGTACGCGACGCCCGAATGCGACCGGATCACCGACCTGGTCGCCCACGACAAGGCGGGCGAGCGGATCCTCGAGGCGCTGCTGGCGGCGGCCGAGGTTCGGCTGCACGAGGAGGGCATCAGCGGTCAGGTCTACCTGTTCAAGAACAACACCGATTCGGCGGGCAACTCCTACGGCTGCCACGAGAACTACCTCGTGGCGCGGCAGGGTGAGTTCGCCCGCATGGCGGACCTGCTGATCCCGTTCTTCGTCACGCGCCAGATCTGGTGCGGGGCCGGGAAGGTGCTGCACGGCCCCCGCGGGGCGGTGTTCTGCATCGCTCAGCGCGCCGAGCACATCTGGGAGGGCGTCTCGTCGGCCACCACGCGTTCGAGGCCGATCATCAACACGCGCGACGAGCCGCACGCCGACGCCGAACGCTTCCGCCGGCTGCACGTGATCGTCGGGGACTCGAACATGTCCGAGTTCAGCTCCTGGATGAAGGTCGGCATCACCGACCTCGTGCTGCGGATGGTCGAGGCCAACACGGTGATGCGCGACCTCTCCCTGGAGAACCCGATCCGCGCGATCCGCGAGATCAGCCACGACGTGACGTGCCGGAAGAAGGTGCGCCTGGCCAACGGGCGCGAGCTCTCGGCGATCGAGATGCAGGAGGAGTACTACGAGCGCACCGAACGCTTCCTGGAGCGTCGGGGCCACGACCCCCAGTCCAAGCGATTGCTGCAGGAGTGGCGGGAGGCACTCGACGCGTTGATCCTGCAGGAGCCCGAGCGCCTCGTCCGAAAGGTGGACTGGGTCGCCAAGCAGACGCTGATCGAGGGCTACCGCTCGCGCCATCAGCTGCCGCTGTCGCACCCGCGCGTCGCGCTGCTCGATCTCGCGTACCACGACGTCAACCGGACGCGCGGCCTGTACTACGTGCTCGAGCGCTCGGGCAAGATGGAGCGCGCGGTCGCCGAGAAGGAGATCCAGCGGGCGATGCGCGAGCCACCGCAGACGACGCGGGCCAAGCTGCGCGGCGACTTCATCCGCCACGCCAAGCAGAAGCGCCGGGACTACACGGTCGACTGGGTGCACCTCAAGCTCAACGACCAGGCGCAGCGGACGGTCCTGTGCAAGGACCCGTTCCGTGCGGTGGACGAGCGCGTCGAACAGCTGATCGCCCACATGTAGGGCCGGTCACCCGGCCGGCCGATGCGCCTTCGACGACGGCCTAGGTCCCGGGTCCGATAGCGCCGCAGGCGCTCTGCGGCGACCATGGATGCCCATGCCCTCGACCACCACGCGCACCACCAAGCGTCTCACGCGCGCCGACCGCGATCGCGCCCGCGAGGCCGCCGCGTCCAAGAACGCGACGATGGACCTTCGCCCGGCCGCGATGACCACGGCCGCCGTCGCGGGGGTCGTGGCGTTCGCGTTCGTCGCCGGCCTGCTGGTGCCGGGCGGCGGGTCGTTCGGGGGGCCGCTGCAGCCGGACCGGCTCGAGAGCGGCTCCACGATGTCGGCGATCGACAAGACGAAGGGCAAGCCGGTGACGCTCGGCGTGCCCGTGCCGTGGAACGCGGGCGCCGCCACCGTCGAGCTTGAGGGCCTCGCGCCGATCGGCGCCGAGGGCGTCGAGGTGATCCGCGCGGCCGCCGTCCCCCTCGGGAGCCCGCCGGTCCCCAACCACAAGGGGTTCCCGCCGGACGCGGCGGTCCTGCACCCGATCGAGCACTTCGCCGTCCCGCCGGGCGCCGACGACTCCGACGGCTTCCAGATCGTGGTCGGCCTGCGGGGTGCGGGAACCGTCCAGGGGTTCGCCCTCACCTACCGGCTGGGCGGGGTGAGGCACGTGGCGATCCTCGGCCACGGCGCGATGCTGTGCCCCAAGACGTGCGAGGGGCTGGACGAGGCCGAGACGGCACAGCGCTCGGCGCTCGGGTCACTCGCCCCGTTCGTCGATGCGCCCGTCCGGTAAGCGGGCGCCGGCGGCCTCCTCGCGCCACCGCCGCCCCCGCGACGCCATCCGGGCGGCCAGCACGCCGGCCGCCCCGGCCGCGAGGAAGAACGCCGGATCGTCGGCCGCCGTGCGGCCCATGGACTCGACCGCCACGCCGGCGCGTTCGAGCTCGACGAGCGCGGGTGCGCCGTCGACCTCGACCAGCCGGTGGCGCTCCTCCAGGCGCTCGGCGCGGAGCGAGTCCCAGACCGCGTCCCGCTCGGCGTCGTCGAGGGCCGGCACGGCGACGTCGGCCTCCGCCCGGCAAACGTCCCGCAGGATCGTCAGGGAATGATGGGAGACCCCGCGGTGGCGCTCGCGAGCGTCGGCGAAGGAGACGCGCAACGCCGCGACGGGCCGGCCGCCGAGCGTGTCCGCCGCGTTCAGCGCGTGGCCGCTCGAGAGCGCGCTCACGCCCCACGTGGTCTCGGTGCCGAGGTTGCCCGGGCCGTCGGCCACGACCACGACGTCGGCGTCCGCCAGGCGAACGGCCGCGAGCAGGCCCGTCCAGATCGTCACCGCCTCGAGGTCGCCGCCGAAGGCCTGCCCGCACGTGACGAACGCGTCCAGCAGGCCGGCGCCCCGGAGCTCCGGGACGAGGTTCGACAGGGCGCCCGGGAGCGCCGCGCCGTCCGACATCACGTAAGCGATGGCTCTGGCCCCCGCGGCCCTCGCCCCGGCCGCGATCGGCCCGATCATCGAGTGCAGCGGCGCGCACACCACCGGCGTCCCGCCCAGCCCGCCCGAGCCCTCGAGGGCGTCCCGGTCGGTCTCCTCGACGCTCCGGACGGCCGCCTGCAGCGGCGTGTAGCGGGCCTTCACGACCCGGCCGTCGTGGCCGAGATCCGTCGGTGCGCCGTCGCGAACCGCGACCACCAGGTGGAACCCGCCCGTCCCCAGCCCGAGCGCGACGGCCGTCGTGTTGAGGACGACCTCGTCCCCCGGCGCCACCGGCCCCACGAGGTCCGTGTAGGCCACGGCGAGGGCGGGCGCGCCGTCGACGTCGACCTCGAGCTCGGCGAACCCCGGGCGTTCGGCTCGGACGCCGCGCACGGTTCCGCGGCGCAGGCGAACGCTCGGACGACCGGGGGGGTCGGGCGGCATGCGGAAAGTATGATGCCGCGGCCATGCACCCGCTCGAACGCCTGGTGAACCTCGTGGCGCTGCTGCTGGAGTCGCGGACGCCCCTCACGTTCGACCAGATCCGCGAGAAGCTCGCCGAGGGCTACGGCCACCAGGACGTCTCCTCGGCCAAGCGCATGTTCGAGCGCGACAAGGACATCCTGCGGGACATCGGCGTCCCGATCGAGGTGCTGTCCACCGACGCCTGGGACGTGGAGCAGGGCTACATGATCGACAAGGCTCGGTACTACCTGCCCGAGATCGCGTTCACGCCCGAGGAGATCACCGCGCTGTTCGTCGCGGTCCGGTCCGCCGGCGACGTCTCCGCCGAGGACGCCGTCCGAAAGCTGCTCTCGGGGGTGGACCGGGGCATCCTGGCGGGGCTCGGCGCGCCGGCGCTCATGAGCGAGGCCGACCCGAACCTGTCCGCCGCCGCCGAGGCCGTGGCCGAGAACCGGCGGGTCCGCTTCGCGTACCGGAACTCCCGCGGCGAGCGTTCGGACCGGGCGGTCGACACGTTCGGCCTGGCCGTCCGCGGCGGGCACTGGTACCTCGTGGGGCTGGACGCGGACCGCGGCGAGATCCGCTCCTTCCGCCTGTCGAGGGTCTCGGGATCGCTGAACGTGGAGGGCGAGGGCACGCCGCCGCCCGAGGGCTTCCGCGCGGCCGACCACGTGTGGGGCGGCCCGCTCGCGTCCGAGGAGCCCTCGATCTCGGCGACCGTCGCCTTCTCGCCCGAGGTCGCCTGGTGGGCGCTGCGCGGCGTCCGGGGCGCCGAGACGGTCCGGACCCGGGAGGACGGATGGGTCGACGTCCGGATGCCCTGGCCGGCGGGGGAGCAGCTGGTGTCGTGGGTGCTCTCGTTCGGGCCCGACGCGGAGGTGCTGGAGCCGGCCGATGTCCGCGCCGAGGTCGTCGAACGCATCGAGGCGATCCTTGCCTCCTGAGCGGGCCACCCGGTCGAAGCGCAAGGCGCCCGAACGCGCCTCGGAGCGCCTGCGGCGGCTCCTGACCGTCGTGCCGTACCTGGTGCGGAACGAGGGCACGAGGGTGGCCGACGCGGCCGAGCTGTTCGGGATGTCCGAGACCGACCTGCTTGCCGATCTGGACCTGCTGTTCGTCTCGGGCCTGCCGCCGTACGGCCCCGGCGACCTGATCGACGTCGACATCCAGGACGGCCGGATCTGGATCGGCATGGCCGACTACTTCGGCCGGCCGCTCCGCCTCACGCGCAGCGAGGCGCTCGCGATCTACCTGCGCGGGACCGCGCTGGCCGGCGCTCCCGGGCTGGAGGAGGCGCCGGCGCTGTCGTCGGCGCTGGCCAAGCTCGCGGAGGCGCTCGGCCCCGAGGCGCTGGGGGAGCTGCCCGAGCGGCTGGACCCGGTCGGGGCCGACGACCGGACGCCGGGCACGCTGTCCGAGCTCCGTAGGGCCGCCGCCGAGCACGAGCGTCTGCGCATCGAGTACTACGCGGCCTCCGGCGCCGAGACGACGCAGCGCGAGATCGACCCCGAGGAGGTCTTCTTCGCGGTCGGCAACTGGTACGTCACGGCGTGGGACCACCGCTCGGAGGCCGAGCGCCTGTTCCGCGCCGATCGGATCCACGCGACCGAGGCGACGGGCCAGCGCTTCGAGCCCCGCGGCCTGCAGGGGGCGGGGCGCCCGCTGTATACGCCGGGCGTGGACGACGTGCGGGTCACGCTGCGCCTGCGGCCGGACGCGCGCTGGGTGGCCGAGTACTACGAGACCGCGCGCGAGACCGAGCTCGAGGGGGGCGAGCTGGAGATCGAGCTGCCCGCGGGCCGCCTGGAGTGGCTCGACCGCCTGCTGCTCCGGCTGTGGCCGGACGCCGAGGTCCGGGAGCCCCCGGAGCTTCGCGACCGGGTTCGGGAGCTGGCCGCTCGGACCAGGGACCGATACCGGGACTCTCGGCCGAGGCCATCCGGCTAGTCCGCGCAGTGGGGCTCAAGCGCCGGGTGCCCCTGTCCGATACACCCGGAGACATGACCACGATCCGAACCACGTGCCCCCGCTGTGGAGAGGTCGACATGGGACCCGAGTCGATCCTGCTGCAGGTCGTGCGGGGCGGGCGAGAGGGGACCTACCGGTTCGACTGCCCGACCTGCATGGAGCCGGTGGAGAAGCGGGCCGACCGCAAGATCGTTGCCCTCCTCGTCTCGGCAGGGGTGGACGTCTCCGGTCGACACGCCTCCGGCACCGCCGAGCTGTTCGACTCCGAGCCCGAGATGGCCGAGGACCCCAGGGGGCCGCTGCCGCCCGGGCCGGCGTTCTCGATCGACGACGTGATCGACTTCCACTACAAGCTCGAGGACGACCACTACATCGCCGAGTTCCTGGCCACCCAGTAGCCGCCTCGCCCCGTCCCGAGCCCCTCCGATAGCATCGGTCCGTGACCACGACCGCGCTCGTCTGGTTCGTGATCGGCCTGCTGTCGATCGCCGCCGTGCTTGCGCTCCTCATCGCGCTGATCCGCCACCTGATCGTGCTCGGCCGGTCGGTCCGGCGGTTCCAGGAGGAGGTCACCCCGATCGCCGAGGACATCTCGTCGTTGTCCCAACGGGCATCCGATCGCCCCAAGGGCCTATCGCGCGGTCCGCGTTCGGGCCCCTGAACGCGCAGGGCGGTACGATTGGGCACGCAGGGCCGAACGTGTGCCCGTGACCCCGGACCGCTGACGAGATGCTCAACATCGGGCCGCAGGAACTCCTGATCATCCTGGTCATCGCGCTGCTGGTGGTCGGGCCCCAGCGCCTGCCCGAGCTCGGGCGTTCGATCGGCCGGGGTCTGCGCGAGCTCCGCAAGGCGCAGGACGAGGTCAAGCGCACGATCCAGGTCAACCTGGACGAGCCCAACGGCGACACCCCCGCGCGCCCCAAGACGCGCCCGTCGACCGACCCGGAAACCGCGTCCAAGCCCGCGCCGAGCGTGCAGGACCCTACGCCCACGGCCGGCGAGCAGCCGAGCGCCGACGAGGTGCGCGAGATCTCGCGCTCGCTGGGCCGCAGCCTCGGCCAGCTCCGCAAGGCGCGCGAGGAGGTGCAGCGCTCGTTCCGCGTCGACCTCGACGCGCCGACACCGCGGAAGGCGCCGAAGCCGGCGCCCAGCGGCGACCCGGCGGCCGCGGAACCGGCCCGGGACGACACGGACGCCGGGTGAGCCGCATCCCGCGATGAAGATCATCCCCGAGCGACTTCGGCGGCGGCCCGAGCCGAACCAGGACGGGACGATGTCGCTCGTCGACCACCTGTCCGAACTGCGCCGTCGGCTCCTCATCTGCATCATCGCGATCGCCGGGGGGATGGTGGTCGGGTGGTTCCTGTTCCAACCGGTGATCGATCTGTTGACGGCCCCGTACTGTGACTACCTCAAGACGGTGCCCCCGGGCGCCCGTGTGACGCAAGACTGCGGACTGTTCTTCTCCGGCGCGCTCGAACCGCTGATCACGAAGTTCAAACTCGTCGGTTTCCTCGGTCTGTTCATCGCACTCCCGGTGATCCTGTTCCAGCTCTGGGCGTTCATCGTTCCGGGACTCACCAAACGTGAGCGCAGGATGGCCGTCCCCTTCGTCCTGTGCTCACTGACGTTGTTCGTCCTCGGCGCCCTCGTCGCCTACTGGACCCTGCCGAAGGCTCTGAACTTCCTCCTGGGCTTCGCCGGGCAGGGATTCGTCCCGTTGCTTACCGCCGACCGGTTCCTGACGTTCGTGATGCTCGTGGCCCTGTCCTTCGGGCTGGCGTTCGAGCTCCCGATCGTGCTCTCGTTCCTGCTCGCGGTCGGGGTGGTCTCGACGAGGCAGCTTCGGGACTGGCGGCGGGGCGCGATCTTGGGCATCGCGGTCTTCGCGGCCATCATCACCCCCAGCTCGGACCCCTACACGATGCTGGCGATGACGATCCCGATGGTGCTGTTCTACGAAGCCGCTATCATCGTTGGCCGTCTCCTGAAGCGATAGGTGGTTCCCGCATGGCGATCAAGGGCAAGAGCAAGGGCCGGAGCGCGCGGTCGGTGACCCGCGGGCCCAAGCCCGTCTACACGCCGGTCAAGAAGCCCCTGCTCGCGAAGAAGGAGTTCTGGCTGGTCGTGGCCGGGGTCCTGGGCGCGGCGATCGTGTTCGGCCTCGTGGCCGGGTTCATCGCCCAGCGCAACGCCAGTGCGCAGGACGACCTCGAGGCCCGGATGCGTGCGAGCATGAGCCGGTACCAGGGAGACGTGGAGTCCGTCCTGTCCCAGATCGGGCAGGCGAGCCCGCCCTCGGGGTTCGATGCCTTCCCGGACTTCACCCAGGCGATGTCGGACGCGGCGAGCGGCACCCCGGCGACCCCGGGCTCCCCGACGCTGCAGCAGGCCGCCGGCGACGCCGTGGACAAGGCCAAGAGCGCGCTGAACGCCTTCGACCAGATCGACGAGCAGAAGCTGATCGAGGGCAAGGGCTTCTCGCGCGATTTCGTGCTGTACCTGATCGGTTCCAAGGAGAACTTCGTCCGGGCGATGGAGCTGTACCGCCGGGCCGCCGAGCTGGCGATCCTGGGCGAGCAGGCGCAGGGCTCCCAGGGCCAGGACCTCCTCGCCCAGGCGGCGGCGATCACGAACATCGCCAACGACACCTTCAGCCGCGCCTACGCCGACTACGTCGAGGCGCAGACCGAGGCCGGGACGTTCTCACCTCCGGCGCCGGTGCCCGGCCTGCCGACCCCTACGGGCGCGTCGTGACCGGCGGCCTGCTCCTGCTCCACGCCTGGCCCGTGGACGCGCGCATGTGGGACCCGCAGCGCGACGCCATTCGGGACGTACCCGTGGTGGCTCCGAACCTGCCAGGGTTCGGCGGGGCGGAGCCCGGCGGCGACGTGATGACGATGCGGGCCGCCTCGGATCGGGCGCTGGCCGAGCTGGACGCGGCGGGCGTCGACCGCGCGGTCGTGTGCGGCCTGTCCCTCGGGGGGTACGTCGCGTTCGAGGTGTGGCGCTCCGCTCGGGACCGCGTCGCGGGGTTGCTGCTCGCGAACACCCGCGCCGTGGCCGATCCGCCCGAGGGCGCCGAGGGGCGCCGAACGCTGGCCGCCCGCCTGCGTTCGGAGGGCAACGTGCTGGCCGAGGCGCCGCCTCCCCTCCTGTCCGAGGGCGCCTCGGAGGACCTGTGGGCCCGCGTCAGGGGCTGGATCGCCGATCAGCCGGCCGAGGCGATCGCCGCCGCGGCCCTGGGGATGGCCGAACGCCCGGACTCGACGCCCGACCTGGCCACGATCGACGTGCCCACGCTGGTGATCACCTCGACGGCCGACACCCTGATCGCGCCGGCGGTGACCGCCGAGATGGCCGGCCAGATCCCGGGCGCGCGGCTCCAGACGATCGAGGGCGCCGGGCACCTGTCCAACGTCGAGGGGTCCGACGCCTTCGCCGAGGCGATCCTGGAGCACCTCGAGCTCTGCGGCATCGGCTGAGCATCCCGCGCGGGCGTTCTCCGACCCGCCCGTAGACTCGAACCCGTGATCACCCCCGAGCGCTTCGCCTCGCGGTACCCGTTCGCCCTGGACGCGTTCCAGCTGCGCGCGATCGACGCACTGCACGCCGGCGAGTCGGTGCTGGTGGCCGCCCCCACGGGTTCGGGCAAGACCGTGGTGGCCGAGTACGCCGTGGACCGCGCGCTCGAGCGCGACGGCAAGTGCTTCTACACCACGCCGCTCAAGGCGCTCTCGAACCAGAAGTTCGGCGACTTCGTCGCGCGGCTCGGCGCGGCCAAGGTGGGGCTGCTCACGGGTGACAACGCGATCAACGGCGACGCGCCCGTGGTGGTGATGACCACCGAGGTGCTGCGCAACATGCTGTACGAGCGCAGCGGCGCGATCGACGGCCTCGTGACCGTCGTGATGGACGAGGTGCACTACCTCCAGGACCCCTACCGGGGCGCGGTCTGGGAGGAGGTGCTGATCCACCTCCCGCTGTCGATCTCGGTCGTGTGCCTGTCGGCCACGATCTCCAACGCCGAGGAGTTCGGCGAGTGGATCGGGACGCTGCGCGGCCCAACCCGTGTGGTGATCGAGGAGAAGCGCCCGGTGCCGCTCGAGCACCACTACCTGGTTGGCCGGGACCTGCACCCGATGCACGTCGAGCGCGAGGGACAGCTGGTGCCGAACCCGTACGTCGTCTCCCTCGACCGGGAGGAGGTGCGCTACAAGACGTACTACCGGCGAGGGTCCGGGACCCCGCAGCACCACCGGATCCCGCGGCCGCGCGAGGGGCACCGGCGCGTCTACGTCCCGCGGCGCGAGGACGTCGTCGAGGTCCTGTCGCAGGAGGGACTGCTGCCGGCGATCTACTTCGTGTTCAGCCGGGCCGGGTGCGACCGCAGCGTCCAGTGGGTGATGAACTCGGGCCTGCGCCTCACGACCAGCGAGGAGGCGACCCGGATCCGCTCGTTCGCCGAGATGCGCGTGGCATGGATGGACGAGGAGGACCTCAAGACCCTGGGGTTCTACGAGATGGAGGAGGCGCTCGCCGCCGGGGTGGCGGCGCACCACGCGGGCATGCTCCCGGTGTTCAAGGAGACGGTCGAGGAGCTGTTCGAGGCCGGGCTGGTCAAGGTGGTGTTCGCGACCGAGACCCTCTCGCTCGGCATCAACATGCCGGCCAGGTCCGTGGTGATCGAGGACCTGTGGAAGTTCCAGGGTGAGCGCCACGAGCTCCTGACGCCCGGTGAGTACACGCAGCTGACGGGCCGGGCCGGCCGGCGAGGGATCGACGAGCTCGGCCACGCGGTCGTCGTGTACCAGCGACAGGTGCCGTTCGAGCGCGTCGCCTCGCTCGCGTCCACGCGGACCTACGAGCTCACGTCCTCCTTCCGGCCCTCGTACAACATGGCCGTCAATCTCGTGCGCAATTACACGCGCGAGGAGGCCCATCACCTGTTGAACTCGTCGTTCGCGCAGTTCCTGGCCGACCGCGGCGTGGTCTCGCTCGAACGCCAGCTGGAGCGCGACCGCGCCGAGCTCGGCGGGTTCCGCGAGCACATGCGGTGCGACCGGGGCGACTTCGCCGAGTACTGGGCGCTGCGCGAGAAGGCGGAGGAGATCCGCGAGACCTTCCGCAAGGGCCGGGACCGCACGCGGACCGACGCCGTCCGGCAGGCGCTCGCGTCGCTGCGGCCGGGCGACGTGATCTTCGTGCCGCGCGCGCGACGGCGCGGCCTGGCCGTCGTCGTGTCCAACCGCGAGGGTCGTCCGACGGTCTTGGCGCAGGACCGGACGTTCTTCCGCCTGTCCTCCCGCGACTTCCAGGACCCGCCGGCCTCGCTCACGCGGGTGCCGCTGCCGCGTTCGGGCAGCGTTCGGAGCGCTCGGTACCGCCGGGACCTGGCCGCCAGGCTCGTGGCCCTGGACGTTCGACCGCCCAAGCGGCAACGCGGCGACACCGACCCGCGCGTGGAGCGGGAGGCCGCGCGCTACGAGCGCGAGGCCGAGGCGCACCCGTGCCACGCCTGCCCGGATCGCCCCCAGCACGAGCGGTGG
>Ga0081455_10007303_pt1 | contig 11659 bp, 16 predicted proteins | sample TabmetS3T2R1_FD_70207 | JGI IMG/M metagenome (GOLD analysis project Ga0081455, IMG submission 70207) | Tabebuia heterophylla rhizosphere microbial communities from the University of Puerto Rico - S3T2R1 | ecosystem: Host-associated > Plants > Roots > Rhizosphere ...
TTCGGTCTATCCATGTCTTACCTCCATCGCGACTCTGTACGAGAGCACCTGCTTCTATAGCGGCAAATACATAGTCTGGATTATTTGCATCAGGTTCAATCCATCTAACGTGATGGGTCCACGGCCTCGGGGGAAAGCTCCATAATTTGGATGAAGCTAAATCGTTTAGTGCCTTCATCCTTTCCCAAGATTCTCCACCATCATTTGAAGTATAAACTGCACTTGGTTCTGTTCCAGCGTAGACTTTATTGAACTCCTTCTCCCCTTTAAGAGAACTAACGGCAACAGACGTAACGTTTGGAGTGGAAATAACATCTTTTCCAATATTATTCCAAGTATGACCGTTATTATCAGTTCTCCATAGGCCACTTCCGAAAGTAGCACAGTATGCGCGGCCCGAATTTAGGGGATCGAAAGCTACGGCCTGTGGGTTAGTCTCTATCAAAGACTCCCAACTATTCCAGTCAGTATTAGAGGATTCAAGGACGAAAAGTGAATCCTGCATTGCTATCATAATTATAGTCATCGAAAAGAAGAATCTCCTTGTTCTGGCCTCTCTTCTTTTCTAGTCAGAGATTTGGGTTTGAGCTGCTCGTATCTCAATCTAAATAATCCAATTACCGCTGCTAGATCCTCGTCACCTTTTTCGATCCAATAGCTGACCCATCCTGATTGTGGCATCACGTGATGTGGAGATGCACGGCCGGAATTTACCAGTTCATCTCTGGTTTTCTTTGGAAAGGGTAAATCAGCTAAACGATCACCATGTATATGTCCTATCTCTCTATTATTGAGCAGAAATTCTAAACCTCCAAATCTATGTTGTTTAGCAGTAACATAAGGCCACCTAAGTATTTCCTTATTGATTTTTTCTAAAATTATGCTCATAGAAATAATTTATGAATGATCTGGATTATAAACCCACAGGTTTACAAATTATATTAATTCGTGCGCCTTCGTCAACTTAAAAAGGCAATAGAAGGTCTTACACGAGTTAATTAACTATTCTCACCTTCTATAGGAATCATCTCAAGCTCTAAAGGAATTTTGTACTATTTTCTGAAATCAAGATAAAGGTGATAATGTCTTTTTACCTGTCGGCGTCAGAGCTCCGCCAAAAAGTTCCTTTGTAGTATCATTTCTATTCCCTATTGGGACCTCTTCTCTAGGTATTTGCAAGACAGATTCTAATACCTGGTTATTAGTTTCTTCGGCGTCTCTACCATAGATTTGAATTCGCTTTTTTTGGAGTCTTCTTGGTTACCAGTCTTTCATTTTTTTGTCTTTCTAATATTTTCCCAAAAAAAGCTTAGTTAGTTTCGATCCAAGCATCAAGTTTACCGTTTTCCTGTCTCGAAAGTGCCAGTTGTCGGGTTTCATCTATTGGTGTTAGATTGTAACCTAGTGGTCTCTTTGGAACACTTGTCTGCATCAATAAATTTCTTCCATTCATGTCATGGACTATTACAATCTCACGTCCATCATCAAGTCTTAGTACTTCGGGATATAGTTTTTTCTTTAATCCCATTTTCTCTTTCCGTCTCTGTAATACATATTATATAATAATTTTGATTTGACTCGATACATTTAATGTCATAACTGAGGTTATATCTGGGGTCTTTATGGGTCTTCCCATATTCCATTTGATTCCATATGGCAGTTGCTGCATATATCATGACAACCATAATCATCATATTGTCATACTGTCTCAGTTTCCAGCACTATAATTTACTAATACACAGGAGTTTCACTGTCGACGCTATTGTTTTATGAACTGGCTATACTAACGGCACCTTCACTCCCTGCATTCTTAATATATCATATTTTTTTCAATAATAATTATGAGTAAATCAGATTCAAAAGGAGAAAATTTGGTCACACACTTTGTCTATAGGATACCTAAGAAGAATCACGATGCGATGTTGCAGCTCTGCAAAGAGTCCAATAAACTATTTATGCAGCACGATGTGGCACGATATGACGCTTTCCAGCTTAGCAACACCGAAGTACCTATGGAGGGTTTTACGAATGTAGCAAACATAGTGTCGGCCAACCAAGACGAGGAGATTTGGTTAGAGTCGTTATACTACAGAGATCGTCAGCACATGAATGAGGTAATCGCAAAAATACAAAAGGATGAAAGGACGGAACCAATTATGAAACAGTCTTTTAGCTTAATTTCCTCGGGAACGAATTTCATCGTGGGGGAGTTTGACCGTCTTAATGTCTAAGTTCATTATAGAATCCGGTAATATAGATTTGAGAATAAATTGCCAACGCGGATGACAATGCACTACATCAGGCTATTCTGCCAAACTTCAGTAACCATGAGACTATTACGCCTTTTGAAAAATAATTCGACTAATACTTTACTGAAACGTTACTTGACCCATGTATACGATAATCAAGTCATCAAAAAAGGGGGATCAATTTGTCGACATAATCAGTCAACAAACAGTGAAATATCAAGCCAACCAAACGAATTATATGGTAAAAATCGTTGAAATGGATGAACATGTAAAATTAGAAGAACAGCTGGATGAAGATGTGGGTTCAGTTATTCTGCTAAACAAATTCAACGTGAACCCTGAGGATGTTGATGAGTTCATAAAGAGATGGGCTGCAGATGCTGCGGCATTTAAGAAGCAGCCAGGGTTCATCTCCGCTCAATTACATAGGGGCGTCGCGGGTAGCGGTACATTCATCAACTACGCCGTATGGGAGTCAGCTGCGCACCTCAAAAAGGCTGTAAGCAATGTTGACGTACAAGCAAGAATCTCTGAGTATCCTCCAGGTATAGTGATATCCCCACACGTATTCAAGAAGGTTGCAGTGCCTGGAATCTGTGTGGACTGAACCCTAACTATTGTTAGACGTTCTTTAGATTATTGGGCATGTCCACATGAATACTACGGCGAACCAGATCAACGATGATCTACTTTGATAATTGGCGCTCCTTGTGTCAACACATGTAGTGAAATACAGTTCGTTTAGGGAAATGTATCAGAAATTCATAACAAGTTTCCATGCGAGTTCAATTAGTCAGTTCCCCAAGGATTTTCAACTACAATGAGCAATCCGCTATCAGCCTGTCGACGTAGGACCACTGTGCCCCTCCCAGTAAGGTCAATAGGCTTTCCATCAGGTTCAGTTCCATTTATTGACCATTCGGTAATCATAAGGACAATTTCATTTGCCTGAAGTTCCCGTTTTACTCTGGCTTCCAATTTGGCTCCCATATCAATGAAGCCTTGCATACCTCTACGTATGTTTTCGAGTCCTCTAACTACTTGATTAGGTTTGAGTGCAAGGCATGCGTCACTTTCATAAAGCGTCATCAAGAAACCAATATTCCCATTGTTGAATTCTTGCACCTGTATACTCAGAAATTCCTCAGGTGTCATGCTTTTCGACATGAATTAACATTCTAAAACGTCTTGCTTTTTTTTATTTTTGTTGAATGTAGAAATAAAAATTTTAATTCTAATCTAATGTGCCAGTATTAGTAATAACATCCAACTCAAGATCTTCCTTTCTCGATAATGTGGGATTTTTTGCTAACTATTCTTAATTTTAACTATAGCGAATCTATATGATCTTAAAGACATGGTCTTAGAGATGGGAGCTATTTTTAATCCGTAACGAATCTAAACCAGCAGTCTCGACATATAATTATGTACTCATCGAATGATGACTTCGAATCTGTTTCGGGAAATTCCTTGTAACACCATTGGCAGATTCTTGTAGGTAAAAATGAAGACGGAGGTACGACAGCTACGTCAATTTGATTCATCTTCTATGTGTTATTACTATGAATATGTTATATAAAATGGCCGACAATAGACTCTATAGTCTATATTGAACCTGACTTTTACTAGGTGGCAAAATTGCCATATATTTAACGGAACATCAGTTTTAAGTAATCCAATATAAAGGAAAAAAAGTCGAAATCAGATCGACGCTATCGATTAGCAATGTTGAGTATGTTGCCATCCGGATCCTTGAACCAAGCTACTTTCATGTCCTCAGCAACATGGACGTCACCATTTCGTGTTACTCCTGGCATATCATAGTGCTCAAATGCAATCCCTTTTGCTTTTAGCTGTTGCACGAAACCTTCCACATCTTGGCCGACAACCCAAGTCACAGCAGTTGCCTTGTTAGTCCCAGCATATTGTGACTGATAGACATTGATTACCGAGTTTCCACTCTTAAAGGTAATAGCCTCTTGGCCTTCAGAACCAATCTGAGTTAGGCCTAGTGTATCCTCATAGAATTTTTTGGCCCTTTCCAAATTTTTGACCGCAATGTTTGCGGCTGCATCTTTATCACCTAACATGTTAATCTCTCTCTACCCGTCCGTCTTTAGGCGGCTAAACTCGCCCATAATGAATTCAGTTCCTGGACTGACTAGAGCCACAGATCGCTGCCACAGTGGACCCATTCTTTCATCGGTTCGCATCTTTGCACTCACTTCTTCTTTTTGTTTACGATCTTTATAGAACAAAAGCTCCAACCAAACCTCCTCATCTTGGGCGGCTGATACGGTTTTAGCTATGTTAGACATGCCCTCCATTGGTGCCTCAGTATTGCTAAGCTGAAAGACCAAATGTGCAACCCCAAATTCTTTTGTTATTATGTCGCCAAAATCCTTATCGAGCTGCAGCATCGCATCGTGATTCTTTTTTGGCACTCGGTAAATAAAGTGATCGACCTCACTACCAATCCCTTGAGCTATTTCTGTCGTATTCAATCTACTCATACAAGCCCTATAGCTAACACTATAAAAGGCGTTACTCCCCAAGGGGAGGCTTATTAAATAGACAGTTACATAGATGATAATTTGCCCAAGCCGAAGCGTAGCAAGTTGGAAATATACAATGATATTCTCAGTGCAATCGAGCTGGAATTACAGAGCGGTCAGGCAAAACCTACTAGAGTCCAGTCCCGTAGCAACCTCGCCTACGATAAGCTTGCCAGATATTTTGACGAATTGAAATACAAGGAAATGATCACACAGGATCCACTCAGGATAACAGATAAAGGCCACGATTTCCTGCAGGATTATGACCGAATCAAGTCTTTTTTATTAGAAATGGGGGTAAAGTATTTGGATATTTCGGAGAGGAAAATCTATGGAAGCTGATACAACAAACTATCGACCATTAGAGTACCTTGATAAAATGGAAGGAAACAACCACATAGTCCTTCTTTACGATAACTCAAAGTACGGAGATCTAATAATCGCACGCTATATTTTTAATGGTTTGAAAAAAGGTGAGTCTTGCATTTTCTTTACTTCTGATAACCTTGAAAAAGCCAGAAAAAGATTATCTGATGAAGGAATTGATGTTGAATCGTTACGGATCTATCAGGTAGAGAGAGACAATAAGAATAGACCTGATGCATTGAACCTTCTCAGAACCATAAGAGAAGAAGCTACAAGAGGAATGAAGCCACCATATAGATTTGTTGGCAGAACGATAACGGATACAGAGACAATAGAAGGAATGAAACTGGGATTACATGTTGAAAAAACCGGTAACGATCATTTTCAAGAGTTTGGTTGTTCACAAATGTGCTATTATGATATTTCAGGAATAGAGCCATCAATGAAGGATGAATGGATCAAAGAGCTTCTGAAAAACCATGGCCATGTTATTTATGCTTCTGAACCTGATAAGGCGGTAGCATTTGAAACAGACTTACTTCATGAGGAAGAGTAATAGTCATCGTAGGGTCAAAGCTGAAAATGAGGTAAGGATCATAATATCCATACTCATAATTCAAAGGCTTTATAATACTCGTAAATGGTATTTAGATGATAATAAATGAGCGAAAGCCCAAAGACAATCCCTGAAGGATATCATTCAATCAATACATATCTGGTCGTGAGAAACGCAGATAGGGCAATAGAGTTTTACAAGAAAGCGTTTGGCGCCGAAGAGCGTTTTCGTATGTACGGACCTGATGGTAAAGCTATCATGCATGCAGAACTCAAGATAGGTGATTCTATCTTTATGTTGTCAGAAGAATCTAAAGAGATGAAGGCACATTCTCCTGAATCTATAGGCGGGAGTCCAGTTAGCCTGTATGTTTACGTTAGGGATGTAGATCAAATATTCAATCAGGCTGTATCTGAAGGTGCTACGGTGCTAAAACCTGTGAACGATCAGTTCTATGGAGATCGTTCTGGATATTTGAAAGATCCATTTGGACATTTGTGGTCAATAGCTACTCACAAGAAGGATCTGTCACCCGATGAACTAAGAAAGGCAGGGGAAGCATTTTTCGAAGAAATGTCCAAAATGAAGGCTAAATAGTGGATGTAGTTTTCTTACGATAAAGGTACTTCTGTTGTCTGATATCTTCAAATAGTCAAATAAGAGTTAGATAGTCAGACTGTACGGCTTATTTTTAATATTGGTTCTAACTCGCGTTTCTGCCGCATAAGCTTTGAATTCAGTCTTCTATCTATTTCTCTTAGCTCCCACTCATCATAAGAATTTGAGCCTGTAAGTATAAACAATTCAACTCTGTTTACGCCTGTAAGAGACTCTACCTCTTTTAATATACGATCTGCAGTAAAGATATCCTTACTGAATAAAATAAGAGTTATGATATTGTCTGGATCAATTATTGGAGGTTGACATAGAATATTTTCTTTTAGATCTCCGTATATACGCTCAACTATCTGGTTGTTAAAGGACCTGTCGACACTATTTACAACTAGTACAAATTGAATATATCCCAAAGTGGAGACAGGGTTGCACTGAATAAAGAATTTCAGTATATTATTATCTTTCATTCTTGTTAGTCGTCTATTGACAGTTCTTGCCGATGCGGATATTTTCTTAGCAATTTCAATCGCTTCCATCCTGGGATTGGATAAAAGGCATTTTATTATCTTCAGATCTGTCTCAGAAAGCTCATGCTTATTGCTTTGATATTCTGATGCCGAGGTAAACATAAAATGTACAGTCGCGGGTTTAAGGGAATCCCGTAATAATTCGAGCTTATCTTCATGTCCCTCCTTAATCGCTAAACAGAATGCAGAGACTCCTCCCATACACCTTGAATGGATTGATACATCTCCAAGGAGATTGAGCCGCCTAATTATATCATCAGTTTGGGCAGCATGTTCTCGTACTATGAGCATGCAGCCCAGCCCATATCCGAGAGCTACTGGATTAACTTTAGCTACGAATTTTTCTATTACACCAGTTGATACCATCGCATCCACCCTAGCTTTAACACTCTTGGATGTGAGGCCTACAGAATTTCCGATACTCATAAAGGATTCTCTACAGTCCTTTGACAATATGCTAATAATCTTCAAATCTGTCTCATCTAGGGATTGTAATTGTTGTTGCATGATTCTCTTCTATTAAATTAGGTCAAATATTTAAACATATTGTCCACTATTTGGAGTATTGGTATCACCAGGGATAAATAATCTCAGGAGAATAATTATGTCATGTCTAGAGCGATACACGATAATGGAAATGTGTTTGATGGTGACAATCAATGAGTAGGCAGAATGGTAAGAAAAGGAAATTGGTTCATTCAAAAGCCGAGACAGTTGGTACGTGGAAATGTTATAGATGCAACTTAATCTTTCATGATGAATCGCTGGCATTCTTACACGAGGACATATCGAGCCATTCAGCTGTACGAGTGGAGTATGAGTATGGAATATCCAAAATAATAAGAGAAAGCCTAGGACTAGTAGTTGAGAATTTTACGAATTAGGATTTGAGGATCTGCCTTAAGAATGAAAAACATAATCCTTCCTTGTGATTGCAGATTAAGATGGACCAAGGAGGAAGTGGAGTTGATTATGTGTAGCTATCACTTTGATGAGTATGTTGATGAAGGGTTTATCCTCCCCGCAGAGGAATTTATTAAAAATGTAACTAGTCCTAAGGGTTCTCATTATTCACCTAGAACCCTGGCAAGACTAAGGTAATAAGGCTAGAGTAGAAAACTTGGGTATTCTCTTTGTAGGCCATATTTCTTGATTAGGTCAATATTCTAAATATGCTGTCCACTATTGGGAGTAGCGCTACCGCCAACGATAAATAAGGTCAAGACGTTATGGTATGAAATGAATATGAATAACCATTCCGGTTTAACGACGACGAAAGGCAACAGCCGTCTTCAGTATTCGTCGAATTATAATAATAAGGTTGCAGTAGTAACTGGCAGTTCAACTGGTATAGGATTTGAAACAGCACTTCTCTTGGCAAGGTCAGGATTTCATACATATGCTACAATGCGCGATCTCAAAAAATCCAAAAACTTGGTTGAAATAGCCAATGCAGAAAATTTGCCGTTAGAGGTCCTTCAACTCGATGTCAATGATGATACCTCAGTTAAAAGCGCAATCGGCAAAATAATAGCAGAAAATAATAGAATAGATGTAGTAGTGAATAATGCTGGTTATGGATTATTTTCTCCATTAGAAGACGTGACTCTGGATCAAGTTAGAGAACAATTTGAAACCAACTTTTTTGGAGTTATTAGAGTCATGCATGAAGTGATTCCAACAATGAGGAGACAGAGAAACGGAACAATAGTAAATGTAAGCTCGTTAGTAGGCAGAGTTGGATTACCCCTTAGTTCTGCATATGTAGCTACCAAGTTCGCATTAGAGGGACTATCGGAATCTATAAGGTACGAGTTAAATGAGTTCGGTATTAATATTATTCTAATAGAACCAGGAGTTATAAGGACAAACTTCATGGAGAACTTGAAAACTGCTGAAACAAGCTCAAAATCGGAATCCCCTTACGCAGATTTAATTGATAGTGTAACGAAAGAATTTGGAAAATTGATGAATAGTAGATCTTCCTCTCCCAAAATAGTTGCAGAAGCTGTCCTACGCGCTATAAAATCAAAGGGACCTGAATTTAGGTATGTAGCTGGTGAAGATGCTGAATCCATAATGGAAATCAGAAAAAATAGTACGGACAAGGAATTTGAAAACTGGGTGTACGAGAACATTCTACAGCAGAAACAGTACATATATGCACAAGAGTAGATAAGCATGGCAAGAGAGAGTGATACTGTGGAAGTAGGAGATAAAAGCAAAGCGGTAACCGTCAGCCGTCGTGCTTGGCTTACCCTAGCAATACTTAGCAGCACCCTTCTGACGGTCTTTTTCTCAGAGACGATGCTTTTGCCTGCTATCCCAGAGATTATACAGGATTTTAAGATCCCATACGGTACGGCCGCTTGGATATTCAGCGCATATTTGATCGTAGCTGCAGTAATGACTCCTGTCGCGGGCAGACTCTCTGATCTCTATGGGAAAAAGAAGGTATTGCTTACATTACTTATAATATATATAGCTGGACTCACTGCTGGAGGTTTTGCAGATAACATATCATTTCTACTCGTCACCAGACTAATCCAAGGCGTAGGTTTAGCAGCAGTCCCAGCTGCCTTTAGTCTTCTTAGAGACACGTTTCCTCCATCCAAACTTGCAATCGCCGTAGGGGTGTTTGGATCTGCATATTCTGCAGGTTCCGTGGTCGGCTTGTTGATAGGAGCCAGTATTATCCATAACTACGGATGGCACGCAACCTTCCTGGCTATAGTTCCATTCTCAGCCTTGGTAACACTACTGATTGCCAGATTCGTAAAGGAAAATGAGAAGCTGGTTCAAACAATAGCTGGTGCTGAAGATGAAGAAAGCGTTTCAAATAAGAAGCGGCGAACATTTTCTATAGACATTAAGGGCGTACTGGCTCTATCTGCCACAATATCCTCATTTCTAATTGCACTTACGCTTATACAGATAGGAGTAAGTTCCGAAAGCTTGCCGCTGATCGCTGGTGCATTCATAACATCGGCAACTTCACTGTCTGTGTTTGTCTTCATCGAGAAACGGGTCAAACCTCCATTTTTTGATTTAAGACTACTAAGAAATAAGATCCTCCTTCCGACCTTCATGCTATTGATGGCCGCCGGGATTACGATGTTTATGATATATCCAACCATAGTCCAGCTAGTTAGGAGTCCAGAGCCATTAGGGTTTGGAGGGGATTCTGTAGATGCCGCAAACGTTCAGCTGCCTTTCATGATAATGTTCCTGATATTTGCAAGTATAACTCCATTTATAATAAATAGAATTGGAAGTGTAAAGCCAATCATAATTGGTGGCATTGTAAGTATGGTCGGGGCAATTGGACTGCTTACATTCCATTCGACTGAATTTGAGGTATCTACAAATTTGGCCATAATTGCCAGCGGTCTGTCACTTACAACAACATCAACATGGAACATGGTAGTCTCTAGATCACCAAAAGAATTTACCGGCATATCGGTGGGAATAGGCGCACTCTTGCTGTTTATAGGAATGGCGATAGGTCCAGCACTGGCGGGTGTATATATGGAGAATCACGAGACAGTTCAAGGAATAGAAGGATCGTATCCATCATCAGGATCGTATGATCTAGTATTCCTTACATCGGGATTGCTTTCGGCGGTCACTGTTGGGTTTGGACTGGCGTTAAGAAGAAATACAGCACACAAGGCAATTGAGGTCAAGTGAATATAAGTTAATTAAAATCCATAAATTAAGAAAATTCCAGAGCGCTGATTACATGTTTACAGAAGGATGACCTTCGCTCAAGTACAACCATAAATGCCAGCAACGCCTATAGAGAAATACGATCTATAAGGTAAATTTTGATAACTGAGGATTGAACGGAGGTCCAACTTCCTTGTTTGAGTCTGTCTTTCTCAAGTGTGTCAATCCTAACAAATATTTCTATTAGTTATTATTACTTGGAATGCTTGACTTCGAGATAAGTAACCGTTGTAGATAAAAAACCAAAATTAACAAAACTATGTCTTATTTTTCCCCTAGCAGGTAATAATCAAACTTTCGATAGCGTAAAGTGTCTATAATATTTTTGCCTCTCGTTTCTACAACATACCAATACCGGGAGTCTTCGTCAAAAGGTGTTATAGTCGTAAGTAAATCCATGTGTCTATGCTTAATCACTAGTGTTCGCAATACCATCGTATGCTTTGATGCCTACTACAATTTAGGCCTGTCTAGAATGTTCTATATAGTCTCAACTAATTCATTTATTCTACTCACAATTCATGAAATAGACATGCAGTAGATTAACTGTATGGAATAAGCCTGTATCTATCTTGCATCCTTGAATCAATCATGTGACTCTATCTTTGAATAGTTGTTGAGGGTTGGGATCTACCAAAGTATGCTTTGACGTTGGGCCGATAGAGATAGTATAGAATAACACCATTGATCGCTATACCTATTATGTGAGCAATAATTCCAGAAACGAGAGCATTCAAATCACTGAAGTAAGATGCGCTAACCAAACTTGCTGATACAACAGAAATGATTTGGATTACTATTGCTATGATTGTTAAAATTACTGCAATAGTCCATGCCCAACCCATTCCTTTTAGTAGACCATAGGATACTACTGGATTATGCATGGTTTATTCAACCGAATATGAAAAAAACGCCGATTAACATGAACGTATTTAGAGTATAATTCGGCTGTAGATTTTGTTGCTGGCGGTTGTTGATATTCAGATCTTATTAAATGGGTTTCTTCTATTATATCATTTATTTTGGTTTTAATTAAACCCAGGTTAGCAGACAAATATTTCA
>Ga0081455_10007304_pt1 | contig 11657 bp, 12 predicted proteins | sample TabmetS3T2R1_FD_70207 | JGI IMG/M metagenome (GOLD analysis project Ga0081455, IMG submission 70207) | Tabebuia heterophylla rhizosphere microbial communities from the University of Puerto Rico - S3T2R1 | ecosystem: Host-associated > Plants > Roots > Rhizosphere ...
ATGCACAAAATGTATAAGGCCTCGGTCACAGCCACACCTTGCTGGGCGACCGGCGTAGCCATCCACGCCTGGACGGCGCGCCTGTCCCATTGTTTACCGAGAATTCACCCACTGCTTTCGCATGGCGCCACCGTATGGGCCTGCCAGTCTGGGTACTTGCCATGGGTATCTACCTCCGATTCCTGTGGCCTGTTTCGTCACTGCAGATGACGCTAGGTCAGCGAAGGCCCAGCTTGATCACCCGTTAGGGGGTGAATGATTAGACGCAGGTGCGGTGGAGAATTGATGCACCGGCAACTGTGGATCGAAGGCGCATGTCCGAGGAGACGGCGAGGCTCCAACGACTGAAGGCCAGGGTTAAAGCGCTACCGAAGATCAGCAACCGGGTTCATGCCCTAACGGGCTCCAGGAGTTGGGGGCTCTGCGCATCCGCACTTCGTCATCTGACGGTTTACTCATTGCGGCCGATCGCTTCAAGTCATGATCATCGAGATCGGCGTGCGGATGTCGGATACAGCCGCCGTATGGAAACAGCGACTCGACCGGAATATCGCCGATTCCACCGATCCGTGGGACAACGCGAGGTTTGACGAACGGCAGGCAGCACGCACCGCACCGAGTCGCTCCCGCAACCACAGCCGGCGCCCTTACCAAACAGTCGGTGAGCCTCCGAACCGGCAAGCCGCACCCCGCCGCTAACTTGACGGAGAGCCCGATTCGGCAGTCGGGCTGAGTGCCAACACTGCACTGGGAGCCCGATCGGAGTGGTTGCCGCCACTGTGATCGTCAACGTCTGGCTCATGCGATCTCCGTGGCCCGATTGGCACTAGGGTCGCCGGACTCGTTGGAGCGATGGTCCGGCACCAGTGCGGCCCCGCTCGAAATTGACGGCCTTCCATGCCCGACCGAGAACCTCCCCCTTGCGAAGATCTGGATCATGCTTCAACGAAGCCGAGCCTCGAATTCACACGGTCTGGGTGAGGCCGACCTCTCTGCTGTTCTGCATAGGTTCATCGGGTGATGGCCGGCAGCGGCGCTCAGGGAGGATCCGCCATGACCAGGCAGACGACGCAGCGACACCGGGCCGCGGCACAGCCGGTGACGAGGCGGAGTCTTGTGAGTGGCATCGCTGGTCTCGGCTATCCGGTCAGATGAGTCGGCGACTGTTGGTAATCGCCGCGCTGTTGGTGGCAGCAGCCACGCTCACGCTTGCGGTCGCGGTCGCGGTCGGTGAGTTCCCGCGGGGTTTCCTGCTGCTGGGCTGTGTGCTGATGACCGGCGCGGCTGCCTGGTACGGCGTGCTGCGGCGCGGGCTGCCGCGGGTCGTCGGGCTGATCGTTGCCGGCCTCGGCCTCGCGGGCGCGCTGGTCTTGCTTATCACACGCGGGGCGCCGCTGGTCGATTTGCTGGTCGTCGTTGGACTGCTGGTGTCGCTGGCTGCGGCCCGCGCCGCTTTCGCCGTGCACGTGGATCTGCCGAGCGCGGCTGCGCCACGGCACCCGGTGCTCTTCTACAACCCAAAATCCGGTGGCGGCAAAGCGATGCGCTTCGCGCTAGCCCACGCGGCCGGCCAGCGAGGAATCGAAGCGATCGAGCTGCAGCCTGGTGACGACCTCGAGACGCTGGTCCGCGCCGCCGTCGCGCGCGGCGCAGATGGGCTGGCCATGGCCGGCGGGGACGGCTCACAGGCCATCGTCGCCGCGATCGCCGCCGAGCTCGGACTGCCGTACGCCTGCATTCCGGCCGGGACGCGCAACCACTTCGCGCTCGATCTCGGCGTCGACCGCGACGATGTCGTCGGCGCTCTTGATGCATTCGTCGACGGCGGTGAGCGACGGGTCGACCTCGGCGATGTCAACGGGCGGACGTTCGTTAACAACGTCTCACTCGGGCTCTACGCCGAAGCGGTGCAGCAGGAGGGCTACCGCGACGCGAAGATCCGAACCGTGCTGGACACAGTGCCCGACGTTCTCGGCCCGACCGGCGACGAGCTGGATCTGCCCTGGCGTGGACCCGGCGGCCACGAACACCGCGGCGGCGCTGCCGTGCTCGTGTCCAACAACGCCTACCGACTCGGCCGCGCCCTCGGCTCGGGCACACGCCCCAGGATTGATGACGGCCTACTAGGGATCACCGTCATCGGCGCGATCTCATGGCAGGACGAGGACGGCCGTGCGTTGCAGCGCCCCTGGCGCGCATGGTCCTCACCCACATTCGAGGTTCGGCTGACCTAGAAACCGAGAAAAGATCCACACCAAGGTGGTCAGCAGGGACCTGATGGAAATCAGCGAGAAAGAGCGGCTGAGCCGTGAGGACGTGGCCGCCCGCCTGCACGCCCTCTCGGACGCGCTCGCTCGGCACAACGAGGTCGAGTTCGAACCCGGTAGTCTGCGCTTCACGGTGCATGTGCCCGACGAAGTCAACTTCAACCTCGAGATCGAGATCGGCCAGGACGACCGGGAGCTGGAGGTCGAGCTCACATGGTGACCGAAACCGATGCCGCCCCCTGAACGCTGGCGCGCGACGCCCATCGATGCCGGCCCACCTCTGGCGGAGCCGATCGAGCACCGGCTGGCGGACGACCTCAGCACCAAGCGAGCCGACGCATCGGCCGAGCGCGCCCGCGGCCTGGCAATGCTGCGCCGCCTCGGCAGGGTACGACTATGCCGCCTACCGTTCGGTGGCGCGGCTATCCACCCCGCTGCTAGACGAGCCGTTGAGGCGCGTCTCTGGCTTCGCCAACTTCTCCAGGCCATGGTTCATCACCGCTGGCTTCCTCGCCCTGTTCGGCGGGCCGCACGACCGACGTGCCGCGCTGACAGGGCTTGCTGCTGTCGGGGTGATGTCCCTGGTGGTGAACCAGCCCATGAAACTGATCGGCGAACGCCGCCGCCCCAACCGGGACGCCCTCGGCGTACCGCAGCAGCGATGGGTCACCATGCCCTCGTCGACATCTTTCCCGTCCGGTCACTCGGCGTCCGCCGCCGCGTTCGCCGTTGCTGTCGGAGATCTGCTGCCGGCGCTCAAACTTCCGTTGCGTGGCGCCGCGTCGATCGTGGCATTTTCCCGCGTGTACACCGGCGTGCACTACCCGAGCGACGTTCTCGTCGGCGCGTCCGTGAGCGCCCTCCTCGGCAGGGTGGTTGCCGCGACAGTGCAGCGCCGCGCCCGGGGCGCCCCGGCCCGGCGGCCGCAGCCTGAGTCACCGATGCCGGAAACCGGTGCGACCGAGGCAATGGGTGAAACGACCGATATCCCCCTTTGAAGGGTGATGCCCGGTCGCTTGTGGGGTGTTTGACTCAGCTCATGTGCAGATGGATGGCGTACTCAGGAGACCCGATCCTGGCCGAGGAACTGCTGTTCCGCCCACAGCATTCGATCATTGACCAGAGCCTCCACTCGCGCATGGGCGCTACTACTACCAATGGCGATGGCTTCGGGATCGGCTGGTACGGCGAGGGCGTCGAGCCGGCGGTGTTCAAGAGCATCGAACCAGCGTGGAACGATGTCAATCTGCGCGAGATTGCCGGCCAGGTTCGGACACCGCTGCTCTTTGCCCACATCCGGGTGTCGACCGGCACGTCGGTGCAGCGCAGCAATTGCCATCCATTCCGACACGACGGCTGGTTATGGATGCACAACGGCGCAATCCGCGACTTCCATCACACAAGAAGAGATCTACTGCTGGCGGTCGATCCGGTGCTGTATCCAGACATCGAAGGCTCGACCGACTCAGAGACCTTGTTCTTCTTGGCAATGACCTTCGGGCTAACAGACGATCCGTTCGAAGCCGTCGCACGTGCTGTTGGTTTCGTGGAAAAAGTTGGTCATGATCACGGAGTCGAATACCCGTTCCAGGGGACCGTTGCCACAACCAACGGCGAGTCCATCTGGGCCTTCCGCTACTCCAGCGAAGGCACGAGCCGGTCGCTGTACTTCTCCACAAACGTTGCAGCGCTTCGTCAACTACACCCTGAGGTAGAGATCTTCCATCGCCTGGGCGAGGAGACTCGATTGGTGGTCTCCGAACCGCTCAGCGACCTCCCCGGTGCTTGGAACGAGGTACCCGAGTCCGCGGCGGGGGTCGTCCGTCCGGGCACTGATGAGATGCGTTCCTTCAAACCCATCGCTCCTTGAGAACGCCGCGCCCCCGACTGTCCGGCGACGTCGGCTTGGCGGTGTCTCGATTCAGGACCTGCCAAGGAGAGGCCCATGACGACGTCGCAGCAACAAAGGCGAGATCAGTACGCCGCAGAACCCCCGTTTGATGAGCTGCCCGCACGCCGCCGTCGGCAGCTGTTGAGCATCGCTGCTATTCGCTCGCTCGCATCAATGGCCGTGCTGGTGACGGCCTATTTCTTGCTTCCGTTCACTCGATTGCTGAGCAGCAGGTTGATCGTCGCATTCGTGGCCGGAGTGCTGCTTGTAATCGTTGTTCTGACCGCACAGACAGTAGCGGCGCTGCGCTCGCCCTATCCACGACTGCGCTCGGTCGAGGCTATGGGTACATCCATTTCTTTATTCCTTGTGGTGTTCTCCACGACGCATTACCTGGTTAATGAGTTCAATCCTGGTAGTTACTCGGAGCCGATGACCAGGTTCGATGCGCTCTACTTCACGACGTCAACCTTTGCAACCGTAGGATTCGGCGACATCACCGCGATATCTCTGCCCGCGAGATTTGTGACACTGGTTCAGATGATCGGTGGCTTGATCCTCATCGGCGTGGTCGCTCGACTGCTGATCGACGCTGCAAGGCTCCGCACGCAGGACCGCGAGTCGAGCAACCAAGAATCCTAGCCAGTGACCACGATGAGCGCATTAGGTGCCGCATCTGCCACCAGGGTGTACAGGTTGCTGAGACTGCCACCAAGCCCAGCCAACCACCAAGTGCGAGGTTGATGGCATCACTGGGGATACGGCGGTACACGGCCAGCACTCCGAAAAGGTCCAAATCAGCCGCTCCAATGGTCAGAGCCACCAACGCTGCGCCTGGTTCAACCCCGACAGCTGTGTGCCGGTCACTTCAGAGACGGCGCCCGCGGAGAATGGATTTGCATGAAGTTGGTCGAGGTTGAGAGCGTGGGCGACCTAACGCGCTTTGGAGTGATGAGCTATCAGGTTGCAGATTGCGGGCGCGAGCCAGCCGATGCCGTGCAGGTGGCGGGCACCGGCGATCGGATGAGACCCAGTGCCACGCAGCTCGGGGCGAGTATCCGATGTCTGTGCTTAAGTCGGTCTTGATCAGCGCCGAGGATGTAGCGAGTCAGGTCGGCTGCAGCGGCGACATGCTTGCCATATCAGGTGACCGGTTGCTGGGGGACGGAGTCAAGTTGAGTTCGGCTCAGGTCATGGATCCCTGAGCTCGAAGCCTTCGATGGCTGTCAGCGGTACGCAGATAACTGAGATCGCTATGTCTGGAGGCCACTCCTCCTGGAAGGCCGTCTGGTCGATCGGTGGCTTTTGATCGCCGCCTGCCAAGGCTGCCTTACCGGTGACGACCACGGTCTCGCGGTGGGCAGCGGGAGTGCCGCCGTCGACGTCGATTCTGACCTCAGATCCAGGTGCGTAATGCACGATGTCGTGGTAGTCGGGCAGCCGGACCAAGATCTGATCTCCGGCGACTGTGTACAAGACCACAACAGAGCGAGGACCTTTGCCTGATGGGTAGCCCAGCCGGCCCTCATGATGGCTGCGCAACCAGGCCCTGCATTCGAGTGGCGAAAGTCTGCGTATCCGCTCCCCAGGCGACATGCGACCGCCGAAAGTTGGCACGATTTGACTCCTGAACTACGCCCTCCTCTGTAGATTGTGCGCCTGTCCAGAGCGTCGCAATAGGGGTCGGGTCCCAAAGAATTGGGATTAAATATGCCCTTCGCGGTGGATTCATTGCGGTGAACGCGGGTTTTGCGCTGGGCGGATAAGGCCTGCGCTTAGTGGATAAGTCACGCCAATCGTTGCGGCCATTACCCGCCCGGTCTATCCGGTGTGTAATGATATGGATAAAACATTTCATGCTATTGCACCATGCAAAACCCGATCAAGAGATGCTAGGCGAACTATAGGTTAACAAACGGTGAAACAGTGAGCAAATCCGCCTCAGAAAATTAGCTTGTCGTTTCTAGGCTAGGCGTCGTATATAAGGTCACCCGACTGGGGGTGATGACTGCTCCAGGTGTTTGAGGGATTATGTCGTCATCGGGGGCTGGTGCCATTCCAAGGAGTGATTATGACGAGCAGCACGCCATCTCGAGATAGCACCGCCGAGCATGCCCGGCTGGCTCACGCCACTGGACGGGCCGACGATGACCTCTTGGAGTCCAATCCCTGGTACGGATGGGGCCCGTACCTCTCGGAGCGGGCTTGGGGCACGGTACGTGAGGACTACAGCGACAACGGCGACGCCTGGAGTTACTTTCCTCATGATCATGCGCGATCCCGTGCGTATCGATGGAACGAAGACGGCATGGCTGGCCTGTCTGACAGTCACCACGATCTTTGCTTTGCATTGGCTTTGTGGAACGGCGTCGATCCGATCTTGAAAGAGCGGATGTTCGGCCTGACCGGCCCACAGGGAAACCATGGTGAGGACGTCAAAGAGTATTGGTGGTACCTCGATGGCCTGCCTAGCCATGCCTGGTTGCGCTGGAGGTATCACTACCCGCAAGAGCCATTTCCCTATCAATGGCTCATCGATGAGAACGGCCGCCGTTCCCGTGACGAACCCGAGTTCGAGCTCATGGACACCGGTGTCTTTGATCATGGCCGCTATTGGGCGGTAGATGTCAGCTACGCGAAAGCCTCGCCTACCGAAGTGCTTGCCAAGATCACGATCAAGAACCATGCCTCCGAAGAAGCGACGCTCTCGGTGCTGCCTACCCTGTGGTTCCGCAACACCTGGCGGTTCAGCGGCGCCCCGGTCCCACGGCTGTTCCTCGATGGCGACGGCATCGCTGTTGATCATCCGCGATTGTCCGGCTACCGCTTGGACGCTGCGCCGACGGCCGATGGAGTCCGGCCCGTTGCCTTGTTCTGTGATAACGAAACCAACAATCCCCGCTTGTTCGGCGCCGCTCCGATCAGTGACTTTCCCAAGGATGGCGTCAACGATCATGTGATCACCGGGGCCAGGACGGTAAACCCAGACGAGGTTGGCACCAAGGCCTCTTGGTGGTACAAGATCACGGTGCCAGCCGGAGGTACGGCGGAGGTACGCCTCAGACTCCATCAACCTGATCAGCAGATATCCCCCATCAACAATGGATGGCTTGGCAGCTACTTCGAAGCAATCATGGCAGATCGAGAACGCGAAGCTGACGAGTTCTATGCCGCCCTGGCGCCCGATGACACCAGCGAGGAAGAAATGCGGGTACTCCGACAGTCCTGCGCCGGTCTGATCTGGAGCAAACAGATCTACCCCTATCGCGTGGCCCAGTGGTTGGATGGGGATCCGGCCCAGCCGGTGCCACCACCGGGACATCGATTCGGCCGCAACTCAGGCTGGCGACACCTTGACTCTTTCGATGTCTTGGCCATGCCAGACCCCTGGGAGTATCCCTGGTTCGCCGCCTGGGATCTCGCGTTCCACGCCATCACCTGGGCGCACTTGGATCCAGCGTTTGCGAAATATCAGTTGCTGGTCTTGCTACGGGAATGGTTCCAGCATCCGAATGGCGCGCTACCGGCCTACGAATGGAACTTCGACGACGTCAATCCTCCAGTGCATGCCCTGGCCGCGCTTCGTGTTTTTGTCATCGACGGCCGCACGGATCTGGATTTCCTGGAGCGCGTCTTCCAGAAACTGCTGCTCAACTTCACCTGGTGGCTCAACCGCGAAGATCCCGAAGGCAACAACATTTTCGGCGGCGGCTTCCTGGGACTCGACAACATCAGTCCCCTCGATCGTTCCCATCTGCCGCCGGGGGTGAAGTTGGATCAGGCTGACGGAACGGCATGGATGGCCTATTACTCGGTCGCGATGCTTGCTCTCGCCGTACTCCTCGCGGAGCGGGATCCGGTCTATGAGGACATGGTGGTGAAGTTTTTGGAGCAGCTGGTCCTGGTGATGGATGCGCTTGAGGCGTCCGGCTGCTATGACGCCAACGACGGCTTCTTCTATGACCTGCTCACCACGTCGGCCGGTAACAGGGAAGCGGTCAAGGTACAGACCCTGGTCGGCGTCATTCCGGCGCTGCCTGCGATGACGCTGCCAACTGGCAATACCGAACAAATCCGGCGCTTGAGCAAGCGGTTTGCCCGCCGGATGGAGGCGCGGAGTCACCGGCAGATCTTGGACTGGCGGGTTCGGGGAACCGGGGACAGCCGCCGCGGGCTGATCTCGATCGTCCAACCAGACCAGCTCTCCCGGATCTTCACCACGTTGTTCGACGAGAATGCGTTCTTGTCGCCGCACGGGCTGCGGGCCCTCTCGAAGCGTTACACCACGCCGTACCAAGTCCCTGGAATGTCCGGTGCGACCATCGACTATGAGCCCGCCGAATCGCATACCGCAATGTATGGCGGCAATTCCAACTGGCGTGGACCGGTCTGGTTCCCGATCAATTATCTGATCATTCGAGCCCTACTGCAGTACGACCAATTCTTCGGCCCGGAGTTCACCATCGAATATCCAACCCGATCGGGCCAGCAGCTGAGCTTGCGCGACATCGCCGACGATCTCGCTAATCGGCTGATCAGCATCTGGCTTCCCGACCAAGACGGCTGGCGTCCCGTCTACGGAGGCGTGGAACTGATGCAGACCGACCCAGCCTGGAAGGACAATCTTTTGTTCTATGAGTACTTCCACGGCGACAATGGCGCCGGTTTAGGGGCGATGCATCAGACCGGTTGGACCGCCGTTGTCGCTGACCTGCTGCTCGACCCGCCGCGTCAGGCACGCCGCCTGCTGTTCGACGACGTCAGCATGACCCCTGAGTATTTGGCCACGGTTGCCGCAGGCCCCGCCGGTTAGTCAACGATTCTGGAGCGCCGCCATGCCATCAGATTTAAGCAAGATCACTCAGCCCTTCGTTTATGAGATAAATACCTGGCCCTGGCTAGAAGCGATCAGCCGGACGGAAGGCAGGGCTATTGATCTTGGGACAGTTCCCGGGGCCTATTGGGATGAGATCGCCGATCTCGGGTTCGACGCGGTATGGCTGATGGGTGTGTGGCAACGCAGCCCCGCCGGCATCGAGATCGCGCTGACCAATGACAACCTGAGGGCCAGCTTCGACGCGGCTCTTCCTGATTGGCAACCCTACGATGTTGTGGGATCTCCCTATTGCGTCCGCGGTTATGTTGTCGATGATTATTTCGGTGGACGGAGCGCGCTCGCCAGTGCCAGGCAGGCGCTCACGGCGCGTGGCATGGGTCTGATCTTGGACTTCGTCCCCAATCATGTGGCTCCCGATCATCCTTGGGCCTCAACAAAGCCGGAGCTGTTCGTGACTGGCACGGCCGGTGAACTGCAGACGGACCCAAAGTCCTTTGTCGAGATTGACGGTCGAGTCTTTGCCAACGGCCGAGATCCCTACTTCCCGGCGTGGCCGGATGTCGTTCAGCTGAATGCCTTTGCTCCGGCATTGCGCAGTGCCGTGATCGAGACGCTCAACGAGATTGCCGACCAGTGCGACGGTGTCCGCTGCGATATGGCAATGCTGGTAATGAATGATGTCTTTGCACGGACCTGGGGCGAGCGCGTCGGTCCCGCGCCGGAGTCGGATTACTGGCCGACGGTGATTCCTGCCGTTCGGGAAGCCCATCCGGGATTTCTCTTCCTCGCCGAGGCTTACTGGGATCTGGAGTGGGCACTGCAGCAGCAAGGCTTCAACTACTGCTACGACAAGCGGCTCTACGACCGAATTCTGCATGGCCCCGCCGAGCAGGTGCGCCTTCACCTACTGGCCGATGATCAATACCAGCACGGCCTCGTCCGGTTCGTAGAGAACCATGACGAACCACGGGCGGCAGCGGCATTTGGTTCGACTCGATCACAGGTAGCAGCTGTGACGGCGCTGACGCAGACCGGCGCGCGGCTCGTCCATAACGGCCAACTCGAGGGAGCGACCGTACATCTGCCGGTGTTCCTCGGCCGATACCCCTCCGAGCCGACCGATACAGGTTTGATCACCTTCTACCGCTCATTCCTGACGGCTGTGTCCGACCCGACCCTCCGAAACGGCCGTTGGCAACTCTGCGACCGGTCCGGATGGCCTGGAGATGATAGGTACCAAAATCTGATCGCCTGGTGCTGGGAAGGCGACACGCGGTGGCTCATCGTAGTCAACCTCAGTGATGGCACAGCAGCCGGTGAGGTGCGAACGCAATGGGCCGACCTCCGGGGACGCCGGTGCGATCTCACCGACCCGACACAGAACATCGCATTCGTACGCTCCGGTGATGATCTTGTTGACGGGCTGTTCATAGAGCTTGACGCGTGGCAGTGGCACACGTTCCGCGTACAGCCGCGCTGAAGCGGGCCGATGGGCAACTACTAGCTTGCCGGGGTGAGGTAAGGCGCGTGAATTGGCGCACGGCCGCGCTCGTTGTCCTTGGGAATGTTGCCATGGCATTGAAGCAAGTTCTGCCCTCGAACTAGAAGACCGCGATCATGCTCAGCGTCCTTCCAGTGGTGCTTCTCGGAGAGCTGGTCAGCGCGCTGCGAAACAGCCCGGGCTGGAAGGCTCCAGGGTCTTCCTGTGTGCGGCCGCCTATCGCGGCACGGCGACCATGGCACTGGTCAATTGGGTGCCGCTGATCTTCCAGGCATGAGTCCTAGATCCGAACTCGATCGATGGCTGACGAGCTTCGAGCGCCGGATCAACATGCGACGGCGGCCGGTCGATTGAGCATCACTCACCGAGGTCGGGGCCGCCTGCTGCGTGGACTTCAGTCGTAGTGGCTTGACGGTCGAATCTGACTCGGGTGGGTCGGATTGCGTGGTGGCGCCGAGCGCGTCGCGTCTGTGTCAGCGGCGCACCGGAACGCGGTAGGTCTGCAAGCCATAGTTAGCCTGCGCGGTTCGGCCTTGCGGGACGGGCACTGGCACCGGTTCGACAGCGCCAATCAGATGAATTCCTTGTTCGGATCGGTCGGACGAAGAGCATCAGCCCAGTGAAAATTTCACCCCCACATGGGTGATCGGCGTGCCGCGGGCGGCGGGATGGTTGCTGGAGTATTTCAGTACCACTGACATGAGCTGGGTGCGAACCGCGATGGCAAGCGTAGGAGGCACGGTGACATGAATTTTGGGGACTTCTTCTGGCTCTTGATCTGGACCTTCGTTTTCGTCATGTACTTGATGATTTTGTTCCAGATCCTTGGCGATCTCTTCCGTGACAAAGAGCTGAGCGGCTGGTGGAAGGCGGTCTGGATGATTGCGTTGATCATCTTCCCCTTCATCACCGCATTGATCTACTTGATCGCGCGCGGCAGGGGAATGGCAGAGCGCCATACGGGTGAGGTGCGACAGGCCCAGGCGGACACCGAGGCCCACATACAGCAGGTGGCCGGAAGGAGCAATCCAGCCGAACAAATAGCCACTGCCAAGAGCCTGCTCGATCAGGGGACGATCACGCAGGCCGAATTCGATCGACTCAAGGCGGCCGCACTCGCGTAACAGCAGCAGCGCTTCGAGGCCAGAGCCGACTTCACTC
>Ga0081455_10007305_pt1 | contig 11656 bp, 11 predicted proteins | sample TabmetS3T2R1_FD_70207 | JGI IMG/M metagenome (GOLD analysis project Ga0081455, IMG submission 70207) | Tabebuia heterophylla rhizosphere microbial communities from the University of Puerto Rico - S3T2R1 | ecosystem: Host-associated > Plants > Roots > Rhizosphere ...
CGGATCGAGTCGCCGTCCGGAAGCTCCACGCGCGGACGGTCGATCGGCACCTCGTAGTAGTCGAGGTTCCCCATCCGGACGAGGGGCGAGTTGATCTGCTTGACGATGGACGCCGGCACGACGCCATGCTCGGCGTTGTACTTCTCCTGGATACCGCGCCGCCGCGAAGTCTCCTCCATCGCCCGCCGCATCGAGTCCGTGACGGCGTCCGCGTAGAAGAGGACCCGTCCCCGCAGGTTGCGCGCGGCGCGCCCGGCCGTCTGGATGAGCGAGGTCTCGCTCCGCAGGAAGCCCTCCTTGTCGGCGTCGAGGATCGCGACGACCGCGACTTCCGGGAGATCGAGCCCCTCGCGAAGCAGGTTGATCCCGATCAGACAGTCGAAGACGCCGCGGCGGAAATCCGAGAGGATCGCCACGCGGTCGAGCGTCTCGATGTCCGAGTGGAGATAGCGGCAGCGGACGCCGACCTCCGTGAAGTAGTTCGTGAGCTCCTCGGCCATCCGCTTGGTCAGCGTCGTGACCAGCACGCGCTCGCTCCGGCCTGCCGACTCGCGCACCACCGCCAGCAGGTCGTCGACCTGTCCCTTGACGGGCCGGGTCTCGATGACCGGGTCGAGGAGGCCCGTGGGCCGGATGACCTGTTCGACGATCTCGCCCCCCGCGCGCTCGAGCTCTTCCGATGCGGGCGTGGCGCTCACCGCGATGACCTGGTGCACGCGCTGGCGGAACTCGTCGTACGTCAGGGGGCGGTTGTCCAGGGCCGACGGAAGCCGGAATCCGTAGTCGACCAGGATCTGCTTCCGGGACCGGTCGCCGAAAAACATGCCGCGCACCTGCGGCAGCGTGACGTGCGACTCGTCGACGACGAGCAGGAAATCCTCCGGGAAGTAGTCGAGGAGCGTCGGAGGAGGCTGGCCGGGAGCGCGCCCCGACAGATGCCGCGAGTAGTTCTCGATGCCGCTGCAGTAGCCGAGCTCCTTGATCATCTCGAGGTCGAACATCGTCCGCTGGTGGAGGCGCTGGGCCTCGAGCAGACGGCCGGCGTTCGTCAACTCGGCCAGGCGCTCGTCGAGCTCGAGGCGGATCGTGCCGATCGCCCGCTCGAGCGTCTCGCGCGGCGTCGCGTAGAACGTGCGCGGATAGAGGGCGATGCGGTCGAGGCGCTGCAGCGGCGTCCCCCGCAGCGGGTCGGTCCGCGTGATCTTCTCGATTTCGTCTCCGAAGAACTCGACGCGGACGGCCGTGTCCTCGTAGGCCGGGGCGACCTCCAGGACGTCTCCCCGGACGCGGAAGGTACCGCGCGCGAGGTCGAGGTTGGTGCGCTCGTACTGCATCTCGACGAGCTGCGCGAGGAGCGCCGGCATGCCGCGCGTGTCGCCGACCTCGAGGTAAGCGAGCATGTCGTAGTACGAATCGGGAGCGCCGAGGCCGTAGATGCACGAGACCGAGGCCACGACGACGACGTCGCGCCGCTCGAAGAGCGCCTTCGACGCCGCCAGGCGCAGCTTGTCGATCTCCTCGTTGCGGGTCGCGTCCTTCTCGATGTACGTGTCGGTCTGGGGAACGTAAGCCTCGGGCTGGTAGTAGTCGTAGTAGGAGACGAAGTACTCGACGGCGTTTTCGGGAAAGAAGCTCCGGAACTCCTGGTAGAGCTGGGCCGCCAGTGTCTTGTTGTGGGACAGGACGAGGGCCGGCCGGTTGACGGCCTCGATGACCTTCGCGATGGTGAACGTCTTTCCGGAGCCGGTGACTCCCAGCAGGACCTGGTCGGAGCGTCCTTCCTGGAGGCCGGCGACGAGCTTCCCGATCGCCTGCTGCTGGTCGCCCTGCGGCGTGAAGTCCGTCCGGAGGCGGAAGCGGCCGGACGCGCGCGCCTGGGCGGCGAGGTACGAGGGCGGTTTTCCTTCGGCGGCGACAGCGGGCGGCGGACCGGGGTGGGTGGGACGCGGCATCGGGACAGCGGCTTATAGCATATCGAGCGGCGATGCCTCACAATCGGGCGGTGAAAACCGCCGGGCGCGCGGCCGCGCTGATTCTCCCCCTCCTCGTCGTCGGATTTCTCGGGACCGTCGCCGGCTCGGTCGCTTCCGGTTTCGTCCGCGTGCCCCGAGTCTCGGAGCTCGCCACCTACCGGCCCGACATCATCACGCAGATCACGGCCCGCGACGGATCGACGATCGCCCGTTACGCCATCGAGCGGCGCATCCTCGTCTCGCGGGCCCAGATTCCCGCGGTCGTCCGCAACGCGATCGTCGCCACGGAGGACAAGAACTTTTTCCAGCACGGGGGCATCGACGTGCGCCGCACGGTCTCGGCGCTCGTGACGAACCTCCAGGCGCGGGGCTATGCGCAGGGCGGCTCGACCCTCACGCAGCAGCTCGCGCGGGCCATCTTCCTGTCGCCCCAGAAGACGCTCTCGCGCAAGGTCAACGAGGCCCTCGTGGCCTTCGAGATCGAGCGGCGCTACTCCAAGGACCAGATCCTCACCATGTACGCCAACGAGATCTATCTCGGGCACGGCAACTACGGCGTCGAGGCCGCCTGCCGCTACTACTTCGGAAAGAGCGTCGGCGAGGTCACGCTCGCCGAGGCCGCGCTGCTCGCCGGGATCGTGCAGCGCCCGGAGGACCAGTCGCCGTTCCGCAACCCCGAGCTGGCCCGGTCGCGGCGCTCGACGGCGCTGCGCCGGATGGAGGCCGCGGGCTTCATCACCGACGCCCAGCGGCGCGCCGCCGAGGCCGAGCCTCTGCCGTCCGCGCCCTCGCTGGCCGAATCGATCGTGGGCCCGTACTTCTGCGAGGAGATCCGGCAGTACCTCGAGAAGACCTACGGCGAAAAGGATCTCTACGGCCGCGGGCTCCGCGTCGAATCGACTCTCGATCCCGAGATGCAGGCCTGGGCCGAAGAGGCCCTCGGGTGGGGGCTGCGGCAGATCTCGCGCCGCCACGGGTTCAAGCGGCCCCGCAACCTGATCGACGAGGGATATCGCTCGCTCGAGTCCTACGTCGACCCGTCCTGGGAAGGCGTCCGCATGTCCGAAGGCCAGACGCTGCGCGGCGTCGTGATGTCGGCGGATGCGTCCGAGGCGCGGATCCGGATCGGACGCGAGACCCTGTCCCTGCCGAACGCGGGCGCCGCATGGACCGGCGCCAAGTCGGTGGCCAAGCTCCTGAAGCCCGGCGATCTCGTCACCGTGACGGCCGTAGCCAGCAAGGATGCCGACAAGGACGGCAAGCTGGCGCTGTCGCTCGATCAGGACCCGCGGGAGCAGGGCGCCATCGTCGTCATCGAGAACGCGAGCGGCGCGGTGCGCGCCATGTCCGGCGGCTACGACTGGACGCAGTCCAAGTTCAACCGCTCGACGCAGGCGCTCCGCCAGGCGGGCTCCGCGTTCAAGCCCTTCGTCTACCTGACGGCGCTCGAGCAGGGCTACACCGCGGCCGACACCGTGTGGGACGGGCCGCTCTCGATCGTGTTCGATCCGCGCCAGCCGCCCTACCGGCCCAACAACTACGACGGGAAATTTCACGGCATCGTGACTTTCCGGCGGGCGCTCGAGCACTCCTACAACATCCCGACCGTCCGGATCGGCGAGATGGTCGGCCTCAACAACGTGATCGAGACGGCGCACCGGATGGGCGTGCGGCAGGAGCTCCACGCTTATCCCTCGATGCCGCTGGGCGCTTTCGAGGTCACGTTGCTCGAGATGACGGCGGCGTACTCCGTGTTCGCCAACCAGGGCCTGGCGTTCTCGCCCTACCTGATCGAGAAGATCACCGACGCGAACGGCGACCTCCTGGAGCAGACGCATCCCGACGCCCGCGAGGTCGAGACGCCGCAGAACGCCTTCCAGCTCCTCCAGATCCTCAAGGGCGTGACCCAGCGCGGCACCGCCGCATCGGCCGCTCGGCTCAAGCTGAACATCGCCGGGAAGACCGGAACGACCAACGACTTCACCGACGCCTGGTTCATCGGCTGCACGCCCCGCTACACGATCGGCGTGTGGGTCGGTAACGACCAGAAGACGCAGACGATCGGCAAGGGGGCGGACGGAGCCAAGGTCGCCCTGCCGATCTGGATCCGCTTCGTCGAGAAGATGAAGGATGCCGGCCGCATCGATCCGCAGGAGGATTTCGAGGTCCCTCCCAACATCGTGCTGACGCCGGTCGACTACGACACCGGCCTGAAGGCCACGGCCGACACGCCCCTGCCCGTGCTCGAGGCGTTCGTCAGCGGGACCCAGCCCACGGAAGAGTGGAACACGCGCGCCCAGGAGATCGCGAAGCTCCCCTGGTCCCTCCAGCAGCCCTTCTACGTTCCGAAGAAAGGCGAGCTGCCGGAGCCCGCTCCACCCGTTTCACCGGCCGGCGCGCCCTCGTCCCCGCGCTAGGGCGCGAGGACGGGTCTGCCAGAGCCGTGCCTAGGCCGCGGGGACGCCGGACGCCTGGACCTCGACGTTGAGCGTCGCGGTCACGTCGCGGTGGAGGCGCACGTGCACCGTGTGCGTCCCGAGCCGGCGGATGGGCTCGGCGAGCTCCACCCGGCGGCGATCCACCTCGATGCCCTTGGCCGAAAGCGCGTCGGCGATCTCGGAGGCGGTCACCGAGCCGTAGAGGTGGCCCTCCTCGCCGGCCTTCTTGGCGATGACGACGGTCATGCCTTCGACCTTGCTGGCCACGTTGCTCGCCACGCCCTTCTCCTGGAGCATCCGCTCGTCGTACTTCTTCTTCTCTTCGGAGAGCTTCCGCACGTTGGCGGCCGTCGCTTCGTAGGCCACCCCCTGCGGGAAGAGGAAGTTCCGGGCGTAGCCGGGCTTGACGCTGACGGTGTCGCCGCGATGTCCGAGCCCGCGCACGTCGTCGGCCAGGATGACTTTCATGATCTTTCGGTTCCTTCCCCGCCCCGCCGGCGGAAATCCACGTACCAGTCGAACAGACCCAGGAGCGCCACGCCGACGTTGATCGGAAAGTAGGCGGCCAGGGCGTAGAGACCTGCCCGGAGAATCCGGGTCCGGAGCCACCTCCGGAGGAAGTGGCAGATGATAGAGAGGCCGGCCACAAAAAACAAGGCGGACAAAGGCAGCAGCAGGTTGCCCGCGATGCGCTTTCCCGGCCCCGAAAGCAGGCCGAAAACTGCGCCGCTGGCCACGAAAAACCAGGCCGCCTGGGCGGGCACCCGCAGCGCCTCGAACCGGGTGGCCTCCGCGGTCGGGGACGGCCTCGCGGCGGCCGCGCCCCCGTAAAAAGCGATGGAGCCACCCAGGACCCAGAGGGCCCCGAAGATGCCCCAGAGGTACTCGCGCGCGAACTCGCGCCCCGACTCGAGCGTGAGGCGCATGCGGGCCACGGCTTCGGCATCGGCGCCCTGGCGCGAATACGACTCGACGGCCGCGGGGATCAGCGAATCGAACGCGGCGGCGACTTCCGAGGCGATGGACGGCCCCGGCGCACCGGCGGAGGCGGCGTAGGACGCCGCGAGGAACGTGCACCCCGCGAGGCACAGACCCAGATAGCAGCGCGAGGCGTCCACCCCGGCTCGCAGGAAACCCACGGTGGCCGTCGGCAGGAACGTGACGCCTGAGGACAGCAGGGCCATCGCCAGGCCCGTGCCCATGCCTCCGGTCGCCCACCCCAGGCCGAGGACCACCGCGACCGCGAGGGCGCAGCCGAGGAAACCCGTCAGCAGTCCCCGGCGATGCGCCAGCCGGACCAGCGGCACGGCGGCCAGCGGCAGGCCCAGGGCTCCGAGGACCGGGAGCACGAAGAGCGCCGAGAACGCCGCCGCCGATCCCAGGGCGGCGAGCGGGATCTCGAAGCGGCCGAGCGCGGGCGGTGTCGTCGCCTGGGCGTCCGGAACGTTCATGCGGTTGACGTCAGCGTGCGCGTGCGCGCGAGGGCGAGCCGCGGCGCGCTCCGGTGCGGAGACGACGCGCCGCGGCCCGACGCCGGGCTAATCGGTGGCGTATGGAAGCAGAGCGATCGAGCGCGCGCGCTTGATCGCCGTCTGGAGCTTGCGCTGATGGAGCGCGCAGGTGCCCGAGATCCGGCGCGGCAGGATCTTGCCGCGCTCCGGGATGAAGCCCTGGAGGAGCTTGACGTCCTTCCAGTCGATGTACTCAAGCTTCTCCGCGCAGAACTTGCAGACCTTGCGGCGCCGCACGAAGAACTTCTTGCGCGGCCCCCCCTTCGCATCCTTGCCCGCGGCTCCGCGTCCGCCGGGACGTCCGGATCCTCCGCCCATCCTCATGGCTCGCTCCTTTCGGCTCTCTCCGACGCCGCCGGAGCGGCTTCGGCCGGAGGCGCCGGCGGCCGCGGCGGCCGCTTGATCGCCTTCTTGCGGAGCCTCTCGGCCATCTTCGCCGAGCGCTTGAGCTCCTCGTCCACCCGCACCGCGAGGTGCCGCAGGACCTGGTCCGAGAGCCCCATGCGCCGCTCGGCTTCCGCCACCGCCGCGGGCTCGGACTGGACCTGCCAGTAGACGTAGTGGGCTTCGCGCTTGCGTCCGATCGGGAAGGCGAGCCGGCGCTTGCCCCACGGCTCTTCCTTCACGACGGTCGCGCCGCCGTCGGTCAGGATCTTCTTGTACTCGCCCGCGACTTTCGCCGCGTCGTCATCGGCCAGGTCCGGCGTGACCAGGACGACGATGTCGTAAAGCCTCATGCGTTCCTCCTCATGGATGTCAATCCGGGTCGAGGCCGCCCGGAGAGGAAGTTAAATGATTCGCCCGCCGCATCGCGGCGTCGATTCCTTGCGTCAACCAGGTCCGAAGGGCCTCGGCGGCCCGAACCAGCATCTCTTCGAAAAGCTCCCGTTCGGCCTTCGCGAACGGCTCGAGCACGTAATCGGCGAGGTCCCGCTCCCGCGAGTACCGCTCGCCCCGGACTCCCAGCCGCAGGCGCGGGAATTCCGTCGTGCCGAGGTGCGCAATGATCGATTTCAGCCCGTTGTGCCCGCCGGCGGAGCCGCTCCGCCGCATGCGGAGGGTTCCGAGCGGCAGCGCGATCTCGTCGACGACCACGCACAGGTCCGAAGGGTCGACGTCGTGTTTCTGAGAAAGAGCCCTGACCGCCTCGCCCGAGGCGTTCATGTACGTCTGCGGAAGCGCCAGGAGGACCGCGTCCGGCCCGACTCTCCCCCGCCCGATCCGCGAGGAGCACTCGCGGGAGCGGATCCGAATCCCTTCCTCTGCGGCGAGCTTCTCGACGGCCATGAAGCCCGCGTTATGGCGCGTGGCCTCGTAGTCGTCCCCCGGGTTCCCGAGGCCGACGATCGCGCGCAGAGACTACTTCTCCTTTTCCTTCTCCTTCTTCTCCGGCTTCTCGCCCTCGGCGCCCTCTTCCTCGGACGCGGCCTTGCCCTTCTTCAGGACCTCGGGCTCGGCCGGCTCGGCGGCGCCCTCGGCCGCGGCGGCGACCGGCTCCTCTTCGCGGGTCGGATGCGTCACGTGCACGACGACCTTCTCGGGGTTGTCGACGATCGTGACGCCTTCGGGCACGCGCAGCTCGGCGACGCGGATCGCATCGCCGATCGCGAGCTCCGCGACGTCGACCGGCAGGTGCGCCGGAATGTTGGTCGGCAGGCACTCGATCTCGATCTCGCGGGTCACGACGTCGAGGATGCCCTGGTCCGTCTTGACGCCCTTGGCGACGCCGACGATCTCGATCGGCACGTTGACGGTGATCTTCACGTCCATGAGGACGCGGACGAAGTCGATGTGCAGGGGCTTGCGCGAGACCGGGTCGCGCTGCATCTCGCGGATCATGGCGTGGCGGCTCTGGTCGGAGCCCGCCAGCTTCAGCAGGAAGATCGCGTTCTCCCCGGCGCCCTCGCGGAACACGTCGGACAGGGCCTTCCGGTCCACGGAGATGGAGACGTTGGGCTTTCCGGCCCCGTAGACGACGGCCGGGATCCGGCCGCCCTCCCGGCTGCGCCGGGCCTCATTTTTTCCAGTCGTCGAGCGCTTCTCGACGGCGAGCTCGATGGTTTTCATGGCCTACTCCGCGCGGAAGTGCCGCGCAAAGAGGCGGATACTTACACAAATAGCGAGGAAACGGAAGCCCCGTCGTGGATCCGCTGGATCGCCTCCCCCAGGAGGGGGGCCACCGAGAGGGGCCGGATCCGGGGGCTCCGGGCGACGGCCCACTCGACCGGGATGGTGTTCGTGACGAGCAGGCTCTGCAGGCCCGAGCCCTCGATCCGCTCCAGCGCCGGTCCCGAAAAGACCCCGTGGACGGCGGCGGCGTACGTCCGTTTCGCGCCCCCCTGCCTCAGGGCGGCCTCGGCCTGGACCAGGGTCCCGGCCGTGTCCACGATGTCGTCGAGGATCAGGACGTCCTTGGCTTCGACGTCGCCGACGACGTTGAGGATCTCGGTCTCGTTCTTTCCGGTGCGGCGCTTGTCGATGACGGCGAGCGAGGCGTCCAGCCGCTTCGCGATGGCGCGCGCCCGCGTCATCCCGCCGACGTCCGGCGAGACGATGACCAGGTCGTCCAGCGAGAGCTTGCGGATGGCGTCGAGGAGCACGGGCGCCGCGAAGAGGTGATCCACCGGGATGTTGAAGAAGCCCTGGATCTGGGCGGCGTGGAGGTCCATCGTCAGGATCCGGTCGGCGCCCGCCGCCGTCAGGAGATCGGCCATGAGCTTCGCGGCGATCGGAACCCGGGGCTTGTCCTTCTTGTCCTGCCTTGCGTAGCCGAAGTACGGGATCACCGCCGTGATGCGCGAAGCCGACGACCGCCGGAAAGCGTCGAGCAGGATCAGGAGCTCCATGACGTGATCGTTGACGGGCGAGCTGGTGGGCTGCACCACGAAGACGTCGGCGCCTCGGACGTTCTCGTCGATCTGGCAGTAGTCCTCGCCGTCCGAGAAGTTGTAGAGCGTCAGGTGCCCGAGGGCGATGCCGAGATACGCGCAGATCTCCTGCGCGAGCGCCGGGTGCGCGCGGCCGGAGAAGATCTTGAGCTCGCCGTAATTGAAGGAGTGCGACGCCAAAGCGGGGGGATTCTACAGGAGTCGCGATTTCTCCGTCGCGGAATCCTCCGGAGGGCAGTGATCGCGGATCGCGCGAAGCAGGTCCGGAGGCGAGAACGGCTTCTGCAGATACTGGCGGCTGCCGAGCTCCCGGGCTTTCTCGCGCGCGCGGCCGTCGGCGGTGATGACGATGACCGGAATGCCCGCGAGCTTCGGGTCCTGGAGCTGCTCTTCGCGGAACTCGTAGCCGTTCATGACCGGCATCATGATGTCGAGGAGGATCACGCAGAAATCCTGACCCCCACGCAGACACGCGAGGGCCTCCCGGCCGTTCGCGGCGCACGCGACGTGATGCCCGGCGCCCTCCAGCAGATAGCGCAGAGCCTCGACCGACGAGGCGTCGTCATCCACCAAGAGGACGCGCAGGGTCTCCTCCTTCGTTCTGCGGAAGCTCCACGAAGAACTCCGCCCCCTCCCCGGACACGTCGTTCACACCGATGCGCCCGCCGTGAGCGCCCACGATCTGCTTTGCAATCCAGAGGCCGAGCCCCAGCCCTCCGTAGGACCGGTCGGACACGCCCCGCTCGAACCGCTCGAAGATCCGCTCGCGGTCGGCGGGAGCGACTCCCTGGCCGTAGTCGCGGACCTCGAGGCGTGCCGTGCCGCGCTCGGTGAAAACCCGGACCTCGATCGGCTTCCCGCGCCCGAACTTGATGGCGTTGGACAGGAGATTGATCAGCACCTGGTCCAGGCCGTCGCCGTCCCAGCAGCCGCGGACCGGGCCGGGAGCGACGAGCTCGATCCGGCAGCCGACGCTCGCGGCGTCCGCCTGCATCCGCCCGACGACGTCGGCGGCGAGGACGGAGAGGTCCATCGGCGACGGCTCGAGGGTGAAGCCCCCGGCGGCCATCCGCGCCACGTCCAGGAGGCGGCCGGTCAGGGATGCCAGACGGTCGATCTCGGCCTGGGCCTTCTCGAGGCTCGAGCGCCCGGCGTCTCCGCTCACGGACCGCTCGAGGTTGTAGAGATGGAGCTTGAGCGCATTGAGCGGCGTCCGCAGCTCGTGGCCCGCCACGGAGAGAAAGATGTCGCGGATCTGGACGCCCTGCTGCGCCTCGCGGAGCAGGCGCTCGCGTTCCGCCTCGGCCGCCCTTCGGCCGCTGATGTCGCGGGCGATCTTGGCCGCGCCCACGATCCGGCCGGCCGCATCCTTGACCGGCGACACCGACAGCGAGACCTCGATCTTCCGCCCGTCTTTCGAGACGCGGATGGTCTCGTAGTGGTCGACGCGCTCGCCCCGTCGGATCCGGCCGAGAATGGACTCCATGTCGTCGTGCCGCTCGGCGGGCATCAGGACCGAGATCGGGCGGCCGACGATCTCCTCCGGCGCGTAGCCGAAGAGCCGCTGGGCGGCCGGATTCCAGGACGTGATGATGCCCTCCAGGGTCTTCGAGATGATCGCGTCGTCGGACGACTCCACGATCGCCTCGAATCGCCGGGCGTTGATTTCGGAATCCGGGTCTTTGGTGGCCATCGGGTGCAAGTTGGGGGCTCGTAGAGCAAGACGCGCGCCAGCCTGCCCCCCTCCGGTCCGGCGCCCCGGGATCTTACAGAAGTCTTCCCGGCTTCAGGTGGCGAGACCGAACCGTTCGTGGAGCACGCAGGCGCTCAGGATCAACATCAGGATCTGGTCCAGGACGGTCCGGTCCGCGGCGCTCATGCCCGGCAGCGCGTCCAGCATGCGGATCACTTTCTCCCGATCGAAGACGCCGAGGTCCGAGAGCACCGGTCCTCGCAGGAAGTCCTGCATCAGCTGATTCAGTTTGCCCGCTCCTTCGACCGCGGCCGGCGGGCTCAGGAACGGGTGTTTCTGCCGGCGATAGACCGTGTCGGTGAGGACCGGTCGCGCCGCCTCGCGGAGGACGAACTTCTCGGTCATTCCCCGGATCTTCGCGGACACGGGCAGCGAAACGACCAGCTCCACGACCTTGTGGTCGAGAAACGGAACCCGACCCTCGACCGAGTGGGCCATCTCCATCCGGTCTCCGAGCACCACGAGGATGTATCCGGAGAGGATCGTCTTGCTCCAGAGGTAGAGCGCCTGGTGCACCGGGGCGCGGCCGGCGAGACGGCCGGGCACGTCCACGCTGTCGAGGAGCGCCCGATAACCGTCGCGCTCGCCGTACTCCGCGAGGAACGGCGCATCGAGCAGGCCGCGCATCTTGAACAGAGCGCCGGAGGTCGCCTCCATCCAGGACGGCGTGAACCCCAGCCGCCGGCGGATGCCCTCGGTCGAGATGGTCTGCCCGTCGGGCAGGAGGAGGCCGCGCGAGACCGGGTTGCTGCGCTCGAGCTGCGCGAGCAGGTCCGGCTCGGTGACGACTTGGCCGTCCGCGAGCGGGAACGTGAGCACGGCCAGCACGACCGCTACGACGACAATGGCCGCGACTCGCGACACGGAGCTCTCCTCGAAAGAGGCTGGGATTATCCAGGCCGCCGCGCGAAGCGGTCAATGACACGCGCGCGCCGCGAATGCGGCTAGTTGCGCCGCCGTCACTGCGACCACCACCTGTTCTAAGCGCCGCGCGCGCGTGTCAAACTCGCGCGATGCGCCCGCTCACGGTGTTCACTCTCGCCGCCGCGACGCTGCTCGCGCTCGGCGCGTCGAGGCTGCCGCGCCTCGACAC
>Ga0081455_10007306_pt1 | contig 11654 bp, 10 predicted proteins | sample TabmetS3T2R1_FD_70207 | JGI IMG/M metagenome (GOLD analysis project Ga0081455, IMG submission 70207) | Tabebuia heterophylla rhizosphere microbial communities from the University of Puerto Rico - S3T2R1 | ecosystem: Host-associated > Plants > Roots > Rhizosphere ...
ACCAAGACCGGAAACCGTGCCTTGCTGAATCTCGAACCCCTCCGGCCTTTTAAATTCGCGATAGATCAGTGGCATGTTGATCTGCAACGCGAACCGGCTGTTGATCTCATAACCGGCAACGATTTGAGTGATGGAGCTGTTCAGGTACTGGCCGGTTGGATTTGCCACTTCTTCTCCGTCCAATTGCAATGTACCGAAGCGAGTGAATTGCTCGCCAACCGCTCCATACCATCCTTTTGTCCATGGTAAGAGCGAGTAATTCATCCCCGGCATTGCGTTCAGCTGTGGTGTGTAACAACCGCAGAGATCGCAAGCCCGGGCTGTGATCGTCACGCCGACAAACAGGTAGGAAAATAAGAGCGAAAAAGTTTTCACTGCTGTGCCCCGGGGAGAATTCAGACTCGTGCTGCGGCCTACCTGTAGCCGCTTCGCTGTGCGAAGCGTGACGCCGAGGAGTTTGTGACGCACGCGCCGCGCGTCTCACAGAGACGCGGCTACAACGCCAACGGCGCAACAGGCCCAAGCGCGAACTAACTCCGCACCGCGCGCGGCGGTGGAACGGGTGGAGACTGCTCAATTTCAGAAACAGAAAAATTCCGAGGTGTATATTGGAACAGAGCAACAGGCGACACCAATCGGATCACGCGCGCTACGCAGATAATGTCGATCCTCGGTAGAGGTGACTGCGCGTCTCTCTTTTTTTCCGAAGCTTTTCCCGTGGCTACGACGTGACAAAGCGAACAGGGATGAGCGCCATCGAATGTCTGGACGATGGCCCGACACAGGGGCGCGCGCTTGGAATACTCGATAAGCATGCCGGTCCAGGCGACAGATTGAAGTGCAATCCATTGCAGCCCGATGGCTAAGCAAAGCGCACTAACGGTTGCAAGGCGACCGACCTGCCGAAACATCACTGCGAGGCTAGGTCTCGCTGATTTTGGTGTCAATTACCGTTTCGTTCCAGCGCTTGGGACGGTCACGTTCGTCGATTGGCAGGTCCTACCTTCAGAGATTGACGAAACCTCTGCGCGCGTGCGTATGGGTCGCCTCTCCCTGTCCAGGGAGAGGGGGAGCGTCAGGGTCAGTTCGGACTCCTGGTTACGCGCCACCAAAAACCCCTCACCTCAATCCTCTCCCCTTCAACAAGGGGAGAGGCATAAAAAATCCAGCTACCGTCCGCTGTCGGTTCCTGCTTGCTCTTTCTTGGGCACAAAAGCGCCGTTGCCCTCACCGAGATAAGTAGTGGAACCCACATGACTTATCTTCATTGATTGTCGCCAGGTTCCTGCTGGGAAATCTTTCTTAGCTTCAAGGGTTTTTGTTTCCGCTTCCTTTTCGGTGGGAGCCTGATCCGCGCCAGCCATTGCTTCGAACAAAACTCTGCCGTCCATTTCTTGGGGCGGTTTGATTCCAAGGATGTGCAAAATTGTCGGCGCCAGATCGACATTGCCGGTGGGCATTTCGTCAGCTTGGCCGCGACGAAAATCCGGACCTGCTGCGATCAGGGTATTATGCATGTCGAACCGGCTAAGCGAAGCGTGAGTTCCTTCCCCTGCTTTGCGCTGCCAATCCGCGTCAATCATTCCCGGAGCGTTAAACTGATTCTTTGAATCGTACCAACGGAACGCCATGACAACGTCCGGCGCGTGTGAGTTGTCAATTTTGGCATCATACAAACGGAAGGCCCCCGGCAGGTCCAGTTTGGTAAAAATCACTCCCGCAAAATCGGATTGCTGTAAAAATTCAACCAGCCGCCGCGTCACCGTCGCGTCCTGTCCGATGACATAAAAGAGAACACTGCCACCATTTCCAACGAGCATGATGTCTCCTGGTTTCGGTTCGCCATCAAACTCAGTCTTCGATGCGAAGCCGGCATCTCTCAGGAGTTTTCGTAAATCGATCGAGCGTTTGATCGTCGAGAATCCGTGATCGGAAACGAGAAACAAATCTGTTGCCTCACGTACACCCTGCCTGTCCAACGCCGAAAGAATCGCGGCGAGATTGTCATCCGATGATTTGATTGCAGCGAGTGCCAGTGCCGCGCCCGGCGCAGATTCATGCTCGGTTAGGTCCGGTTGGCCCAGCCAAATCACTGACAAAGCTGGTAGCCCATCCTTCCATAGGAGATCTGTGACTGCTTTGGTCGTCCAGTCGTCTCGCTGCAAATTTGCTGACGGAAACGGACCAAGTGTGCCCACGATGGAAGTAAGAACGTCACGCGGAAGGGTCTGGCCCGCGAACAGCGTGACACGATTCCCGGCAGGTCCCTTACCTGCATGTCGATCCAGCAAAAGACCGACCGTCTTTGCACTCGTCATGACCGTTCGGCCGCCCGCGCCTTGAATGATGTCGGCGATTGTCGGAACGGCAATGTATTTACCGCCGGTAAGTTCATCTCCCTTGGTCACAACCGGCGGACTCTCCACACTGATTGATCGCGCGCGATCAATCTCCGGCCGATACGCATAATTTGCTATCACACCGCTCCGAGCGGGGTAAACACCGGTAACCATCGCCGTACCGTTCACCTGTGTGGCGCTGGGATACACCGGGTGATGGTTCCGGAAAGTGACTCCTTCACGGGCGAGCTTCCAAAGCGTGGGAGCTGTTTTCTCGCTGACGAAGTCCGGGCGCATTCCATCCCACACCACTACCACCACATGACGATTGGATTCTCGGGCGCCTGCCCCAAGTGCGATGACACCAAAGGAAAAAACCAGGACGAGGATCGACGTCGATATGCAATATTTCTGGAACATGATCGTTCGCAGATTACACAGACTGCGTCGGATTGGTAGGGCGCGACCGTTCGGCGGATCGGGATGGACGTTCGTTCTTACGCTGCTTTTCTTATCGGCCTCAGCCTTCGCTGATCCGCTCATCCCCACCAATCCCGGGACGACATGGCGATACAATATGACGGAAGAACTTGGAAAAGGCCTTTCTATTTCGAATTTGAAAACAGACGCCTATGGAAAAGTTCGGTTACCGGTGATCTATCGCCTCGAGGGAACAGAGGATGTTGACGGGAAAGGCCTTCTGAAATTCGAAATGCACCGGGCCGGTTCGATTACGAATACGGATCTGCTTACCGTCGATGAACACGGAATAACGTGTTGGGCCCGGATCAATCTGGACGGCGAACTGATCAAATTTAATCCTCCGCAAACCATGGTTGCCGCGCCCCTCAAACAAGGAGCGACCTGGAATTTTGATGGTCAGGCCGGCGAGTTAAAAGTGCACCAGCAGTACAACGTGACTGGTGAAGAAGACATCGAGGTGCCAGCGGGCGAATTTCATGCGTTCCACATTCGTGGAGAGCAAAGCTTACCCAGCCGGATGACGATCGATCGCTGGTTCGTGCCGGGAACAGGAATTGTCAAAGACGTTACAACGATGCGCGCCGCAGACGGCGATTTACTCGAGCGAATTTCTCTGGAACTGGCGGCGCGACCCCAAATTGAGAATAGACCGGAGATGAAATCGGAGGCGACGTCGAAACGGCTCTCTGTCACTTTTGCAACCGATCAATTCGGGAAACCGACCACGACGTTTTCATCAGACACACCGCAGATCTACATGCGTTGGGAGGGACGGCGCTTGCGCAAAGGCGCCAAGGTTAAGGCGGTTTGGATCGCCGAGAACATCGGCGAGGATTATCCGCAAGGCTACAAAGTCGACGAAGCATCAGCGATCGTCGAAAGCCAAAATGCTCGTGGAGCATTCACGCTGGCGCGGCCGGAAGAGGGTTGGGCCGAGGGTGATTACCGCGTCGAATTTTATGTCGATGACGTTTTGGTAGACGCGGCAAAGCTAAAGATTGTGAAATGAAAGGATTTTTCTGAATCCAAAACAGAACGCCGTGGCATCATAACCAGTAAACTCACATTCCCATGAAGAGGATCATTTTTGTATTTTTGGCCGTGTGCGTCGTGTTGATCGCAGGATGCCGTTGGGTGGGAATTCGAGGCAATGGGCACATCGAAACAGAGGACCGAAAAATCAGCGCCTTCACCGAGATCGACACCGGCGGAGCATTTGAAATCGAATGGCAAAGCGGGTCCCCTGCTCTTCGCATCACGACTGATGAAAACCTTCTTTCTTACATCGAGAGTGACGTCTCGGGCGACACGCTTCGTTTGCGCACTCACGAACACATCTGGCCAACGCATGGAATTAAAGTGCTTATCTCCAGCCCAACGAGAGTAGGTGCCAGGACTCGAGGCGCTGTAAAACTTACGGTAAAACAGATCAGCGGAACTACGTTTGCTCTTGAGGCGAGCGGCGCAGCACAAGTTTTGCTCGACGGAAACGTCGATCATCTTCTGGCTGACATGACCGGGGCTAGCCAACTGGAGGCTGGTGGACTCCAAACCAAGACAGCGGAAATTTCCACGACAGGCGCAGCCGAGGTGGAAGTCGCTGTTGCCGAAACATTGAAAGTCGCCATTACCGGCGCTGGAAAAGTTACTTATTCCGGAAATCCGACGGTTCAAAAAGACATCACTGGCGCCGGCTCGGTTCGTCGCAGGGATTGATGCCCGCGTGGACGTTTGTCATTCCGAGCTCAGTCGAGGAATGGAGCGACTGGGACGAGCGAGATAGACGGTTGCGCCGCGAGGGTAGCGGCGGCAGAGTCGGGAGACGAACGAGTCAATCTCTGGATATTTACATTCCTCGCCCGATAAAATAGAGATCTCTCGACTTCGCTCGAGATGACAGGCTGACTATGTCCGCGATGGAACATTTCATCTGTGTGCAGTGCGGAACACAGTTTAGCGAAACCGTCAATCCGCCCTTACACTGCCCGATTTGCGAAGATGAACGGCAATTCGTCCGCCATGGCGGCCAGGAATGGACCACGCTTAACCGCCTCGCAGTCGATCATCGAAATCGTTTCGAAGAAGAAGCGCCGCGACTTCTCGGCATTGGCACCGAGCCCGAATTTGCCATTGGCCAGCGCGCTCTGCTTGTGCAGTCGCCGGCTGGAAATTTGCTCTGGGATTGCATCACGTTGCTGGACGATAAAACAATCGCGGGGATCGACGAGCACGGAGGAATCCGTGGGATCGCCATATCGCATCCTCATTACTACACAACGATGATCGAATGGGCCGAGCGCTTCGATGCCAGAATTTTTCTGCACGCGGACGATCGCCAATGGGTGATGCGCAAAAGCCCGCGGATTGAGCTTTGGGAAGGAACGACCTTGCCACTTTGGGATGACCTGACGTTAATCCATTGCGGCGGGCATTTCGAAGGCGGCACGGTGTTACATTTGCCGTCGGTGTCCCGCGGTCGCGGGAGCAAAGGCGCTTTGCTTACAGGCGACATCGTTCAGGTAGTGCAGGACCGGCGCTATGTCAGTTTCATGCGCAGTTATCCGAATTTGATTCCGCTGGGGGCGACGGCCGTCAACCGTATCCTGGAAACAATCGAACCATTTTCGTTCGATCAGATTTACGGTGCCTGGTGGAAAGCGAATGTTGTCTCAAACGCGAAAGCGGCAGTTGCGCGATCCGCTGAACGTTATTTGCGCGCGATTGGCGCAGACCGTCGCAGCGTTCGCCGGAGCGAGATGTAAACACAAAATTCTCAGTCGATTATCTGATCAATAATCTGTGGCAACGTTACTGCAGATGGCCCCCGCACTAATCGTGTCGCAAATCGAGAGAGTGAAGTTTCTTCGGGATTTACTTCGATGAGCTCGCCGCCGCGCCGGCTCGCACGCAACGCCCAATCAATAATGTATCCAAACGTTGCCGTTGTTCCGGCGACGATTACAACGTCGCAGGGATCGCGCTGCAGGTATTTCTCGACGCGTTGAGTTTCACGCGGAGGCAAGGGCTCTCCGAACCAAACCACCCCAGGTCGCATCAGCGCGCCACAGTTCGCACATCTTGGAACACCATTTTCCTCTTGCTCATCTCTCCGCTCGAAATCGCAGCGCGAGCATTTCGTAATGAAAATGTCTCCGTGAATTTGAACCATCTCCGCCTTCGCAAGGCCGGCGCGTTCGTGCAGATCGTCCACGTTCTGTGTGACGAGTAGAAATTCATCCGCACAGTCCGCCAGATTGGCAATGGCTTCATGTCCGGCATTCGGTCGTACATTCGAAATACGGTGGCGCCGATCGCGATACCATTCCCACACCAGTTCCGGATCGCGCGCGAACGCCTCCGGTGTCGCCAATTTTATCGGATCCAGGTTGCGCCAGTAGCCATCCTTTCCACGAAATGTCGGGATCCCACTTTCAGCTGAAACCCCCGCCCCGGTGATAACAAGAACACGCACAATGAAAGATCGATGAGCAACGCCGATTTCCAAGTCGGTCGCTACAGAATATTGCCGCCGATTCGACAGTTGATGTTGCCACTGCCATGTCGGCTTGCCAGACTCGCGCCATGAATGAGCATGACAATGAATCCGGAGCTATCCGTGAAATTGAACCAGAAGTAAGAACGCTTTTTGCAAAGCTGGTCGAACACGATCCGCAGGAGGCGGCCAAGATGCTGGAGTCGTATCCGGACGAGTTTGTTGTCCAAATGCTGGAGCTTTTAAACCCGGCATCCGCATTGAAAATTCTACAACGCTTCAATCCCTCTCGGAAGGAGACTCTTCTGGCCACCGCATCCCCTGAAACCAACAAGCAATGGATGCGGAATCAGGCGTACCCGGAGCGTACCATCGGGCGACTCATGCAGCCGCCACTGGCAGTGTTCCGCCCCCAAACGACAATTGCAGAAGCAACCGAACGAATCAGGCGGCTCTCCAAGAAAGCAATTATCACCTACGGTTTCGTCACAGACGAAAATGAGAAACTCCTCGGAGTCGTGGTGATGCGCGACATGCTCCTGGCAAACAGTAATCAACGTCTCGAGGAAATCATGCTCAAAGACCCGTTTTATCTCACGCCGGAGATGTCTCTTCCCGATGCGATGAGATCGGTCCTTGTTCGACATTATCCAGTGTATCCAGTTTGCGAAAAAACGGGGCGACTCCTCGGTCTCTTGCGTGGCCAGATGCTATTTGAAGCCGAAGCGATCGAATTAAGCGCGCAACCGGGAGAAATGGTCGGCGTAGAAAGCGAGGAGCGACTTACAACGCCCTGGACGCGTAGCCTGAGATTTCGACATCCCTGGCTCCAGGTAAATTTATTCTGTGGGCTGCTCGCTGCAATCGTGGTCGGTCTCTTTCAGGAGACAATCGACCGCATCATCGCGCTGGCAGTATTTCTGCCGGTCCTTATCGGTCAGGCAGCAAACACCGGAGTGCAGGCACTGGCAGTATGTTTGCGCGGGATGACCCTGGGCGACCTAAGGTCGGGCAGACAACGAACGCTTCTGATCAAGGAGATGATGCTTGGAACATTAAACGGAGCCTTGACCGGCATCACAGGCGGTGTCGCGATGTTCATCTTTGCAACAATGGTGAAAAGCCCACTGGCACTGATGCTAAGCCTTGTAGTGTTTCTCGCTATCACCATCAGTTGCTGCTTTAGCGGTATCGCGGGCGCAATGGTGCCCCTGGCCCTCAAAAAATTTGGTGCCGATCCGGCCACGGCATCCAGCATCGTGGTAACAACCTTTACCGATGTCGGGTGTCTGCTCGTTTTTCTTGGGCTAGCTGCCCTGTTGATTTAGACCAGACGATCGCCGCCAGAAAAAGATCGCCTTATTTTCAGAGCAAGTTTATCACTCGATTCCCATGCAAAAAAACACCCTTACCCTGACGATTCTAACCCTGTTCACTTCGTGCGGCTTGGTTTTCAGTGCACCTGATACTCCGGAAACCCGGCGTAAAGAGGCCGAGCGCTATTTACAAGCTACTCCGCCCAAAGCGTTGTTTGAGGATATGGCCGAAAAAATGGCCGCAAACCTGCCGCCGGACCAACGCGAACAATTCAAGAAACTAATGACATCGCAGCTCGACATCGCGGCATTAACCAAGGCAATGATCGACTCAATGGTGAAGCATTTCACCACTGAGGAATTGAAAGCACTGGCGGACTTTTACGGTTCGCCAATCGGGAAATCGGCGATGCAAAAGTTCGGCGCCTACATGGCGGACATCATGCCCACCATGGAGGCCGAGATCATGAAAGCGCAGTCAAAGATGAACCAATCGCTTCCGAATTCATCGCCGAAATAGAGAAAAAACATCAAGTACTAAAGGTGGAACGCGTTCTCCGAATGCGTTGTTAAATAATGCGGCTCCGCCGGTCGTTTATTCACATCGTCTTCGGAGAACCCGATCCACTACGCCCAGAATTATAGGGCGCCTGTGTCCGGCGCCAAAGCCTCGTCAGATCGCCGCCTCACAGAGACGGTCTACAAGTCAATCCGCAATCAGCATCCAAAATCTGCAATCGTTTACTCCCATCCGATCTGGCGGCCTTTGTTTTGTTCTTCCAGCCAGCTCATGAGCGGCTTGAAGTAGTCTAACATTGCACGGGTAGAGATATCCTCGCCCGTGGCGTCCTTCAAGACTTTGCGCCAATCTTCAGTTGCACCTTTCTTAAGGATGTTATCCAGCCACGCGCCGACCTCTTTGTTATCGGCATAATTACATGATTGCGGTGGTTGATGGAGAATCTTGCGCGCGATGTAATCGTGTAATTGAAACTTAAACACGGTCGCAAACGCGTAGTTGTAATAATAGGCTGGAGTGTCATTGATGTGCGTTTTGGTGGCGGCATCGCAAAATTCTTCGCCGCGTGGCGACGGCGGTTCGATGCCTTGAAAATCGGAAACGTATTTCCACCACCGGGCGTTCCACTGGTCGGGCGAAAGATTGCGCGCGTAAATATCGGCTTCCCAATGGGGCATTGTACCGGAGGAGAAATAAATGAACGGGACCGAGCGTGCCAGGGCATCATCGAGAAGAAAGGCTGTCTTGTCAGCGTTGAACTCGTGCGGCAACACACCGCGCGATTGCAAATACGGCACCTGACTCGAAGCGAGTGCAATGAGTTCGCCCACACCCTCATGAAAGCCTGGTGCAGCGCCGAGTCGCAACAAGTACGGAACTTCCGGGCGTGAATAGGCCTTGAAGTAATATCCGTGCCCTAGTTCGTGATGCGCGGTAAAAAACCAGCGCGCGTTCGGTTCGATGCTTTGCAGAGAACGAATGTCCTCCCGCAGATCAATGTGCCAGCAGGATGCGTGCGTATTCTTCTTTCGGTTCGATCCTGGCGGCACCGGAAACAAATCCGATCGTTCCCAAAAACTTTGCGGTAAAGGGGAAAAACCGAGGCCGGTGTAAAATTGCTCCGCCGTTTTGATAATCCATTCCGGCTTTCGTCCCGCGAAGTACTTATCCAGGTCCGCTGCTTCGACCAAACCAGTCCATTCCTGGCCCCAGCGATTATTGATCCAGTGCGCCGGAATCTTCTTCGGAACCGGTTGATGAAATTTTTCGGCGAGTTTGTATTTCGCCCAGGTGTGCAACTGCAAATAAAGCGGACGCAACGTCGCCATCCAATCGTCCAGCATCTTGAGCATTTCGTCGGTGGTCATTCCGTAGGCAGCGACCTCCAGCGAGAAATAATCGGGATACTTCATCTCTTTGGCGACGCCGTTACGCAGATCGCGCAACACGATGAGATTCGGTTTCAACGCTGGCCCGGACTGTTTAGACGCTTCCCAGACCGCTTTGCGCTCGTCCAGATCGACACTCTTATCTAACTTATCGTCGATCTGATTTACGGTGATTGGCTGACCGTTAAGCTTAAACTCGAAACCATTGAGGATGGACGCCTGCTTTGTCTCAGCCGCAACTCGTTTCGCTACGAGATCTGGATTTGTCATCGGACCTTCAGCCGCGTTCAAAAGAGTCTGTTTCAACTGTCGGACTGTGAGTTGGTTGAGTTCTTTCTCGTGCGTAAGCAACTCGCGCGCTTCGTTGATGATTGCGGGGTTTCCATTGAACGCGGCGTAAGCTTTGCCCGTGGCTTCAACAGCCGCATCGTGTTGAGGGGTGACATCGGTGACTGCGAGCCATTGCGCTTCGCTGTTAACGCGATAGAGCGCCTGGTACCCGGAATTAACAAGGGTGAGGAAACGATCCGCGCGTTCCTGAATCGGCGAAGCAGCCTTTAACGAAACCAGAAACAAAAGCAGTAAAAGCGCAGGAGAAATCTGTCGGCGATTCATGCGTCGAAGCTAACCAGTTGTTCAAAGTTGTGAAGCGCGTTCTGGCTGGACGCGCGATTGGCGTTCGCCTAGCTCGAGTGCTACTCCGGTTTTGGATGTTTATAGGACAGCCACAAAAATAGAAATCCGATAACCGGAATAAGAATATCGCTGGGAAGAACCAGTCCCACGTTCCCAGGAGAAAAATTGTGGGCGGTTACCATTTGATAGATATGACCCCAGGCCGCGCCCAATGAGAACGCGGCGGGTGGAATAAACGTCGCGACACGAAATGGCAAGCTTGCCTTGTAAGCAAAGACTCCTGCTATCCCCACGCCGAGACTTGCGAATCCCACTTCAGCTTGGAACGGGCTGTTGTCCCAGCCGATAAACTTTGCCGCCGTATCGCCGAAGAAAACGTGGAACACGAAATTGACCAGGTTGCTTATTCCTATGGGAAAAAGCATGTAGAACGAGAGAAATGCTTCGGCAACCGTGTCAATTTTCAGCGGCTTGGGCTTCCTTAGGAGCGATATCAATGCCGCAACGAAACCGACGATAAGAAACGTGAAAAAATAATTGCCGATTAACATCCACAAGAACAAATGGAGCTTCGAATCGTTCATGTCGCATAAACTAGTTGTATTTGGAGAACCTTGTGAAGCGCATTCGTGATCCCGGGCTCATGTGAAGCGGTCTCGCCCGGGGGACATTCGGCCGCGCGTTTTTGCTTGCAGTAAACCGTAATTTCTCTAGTTCACATCAACAGATGGAACTGCTGGCCACTGATCCGCTACTGCCTGTCCGTATTGTAGCTACGATCGCGTTCATCGCGATGATTTGCGCTTATGTTTACGTGTTTCGGCATTTGCGAAAAATCGAGAAGACCATCGTTGCGGATAATCTTGTGCCGAGCGAGTTAGGATCACGCAATAACATGGTGCTCATGGTTTGCCTGATGCCGTTGGTTGCCACAGCACTGTTGCTCTATCTGATCATCAACACGTAAGCGGCGTTGCCGGCTTTCTGATATGCCTTATGACGGGCGGAAATCTTCGCCGCGTTCGAGAGCTACTTCAGCTTTAAGGTTCTCGAGATCGCGGCCAACACTGGCGACGGCGCCAAGTTTATCGTCGCTGCGGTAGACCACGGAGGCCTTTTTGTCTTTCAAATTGCCGGACACACTCGTCTGGTCCTTACCGCTGCCGTGACCAACGTAATGAATGTGTAGATCGAAATGATTGCTCCAGAAAAACGGCGGTAGAATGAACGGCTCGCGCGCTCCAAGAATGTTGCGCGCGGCGGTCTGGCCATGGCGCTGCGCCACCACCCAGTGTTCCACCCGGATCCGTCCCGCACGCGGATCGGGCCAGCGCGCAATATCGCCGGCCGCAAAAATGCCAGGCACGTTCGTCTCCAAAAACTCATCGACCACTACACCGTTATCTGTCGCGATACCGGCTCGTTCAGCAATGGCAATGTTTGGACGTACGCCGATCCCCACCACCACCAAATCGCAAT
>Ga0081455_10007307_pt1 | contig 11653 bp, 9 predicted proteins | sample TabmetS3T2R1_FD_70207 | JGI IMG/M metagenome (GOLD analysis project Ga0081455, IMG submission 70207) | Tabebuia heterophylla rhizosphere microbial communities from the University of Puerto Rico - S3T2R1 | ecosystem: Host-associated > Plants > Roots > Rhizosphere ...
TGGCGGTTTCGTTCGTGATCCATCACCGTCGCTGAATGGCTCAGGACCTAGGGGATCGATACCAACCGAAAGACTGGCAATTCCGATCGTGCCAAAAAGCTACGCCGCCGGGCTCGAAATGTGCCGTCCCGGCGGCGCCTGTGTCGGACTGAGACGTGAAATTCCCAGCTGTCATAGCGTTACAAGCATCGTGCCATCCTAGTCCAAGGGGACTAGTCCCAACGATCGCGCATCGTGGCGGGAAAAAGCCAAATTGCGGAAAGCCAATGCTCCGGTCGGAGAGCCCCGCTACGGTTGGCCGACATGCAGACGTAGACTCCCGACCCGCACCAGCCCAAGCCCTGCGGGTCGGGATTTTTTATGGGCCGATCGCCCTGCAGGCCCGCGCTCGCAATTTCCGCGGCGCCGGCGCCGCTGAAATCCTTTGCCTATGAAACTGCACGTGTGAGAGGCATGCCGCTTCGTCCCGCGCGGCAAGTGATGCTGCGTTAGTGCACGACCAAGACCGGCACGCTTCCGTCCGCCAGCACCTCGGATGTTTGACTCCCCAAAAATAGCTTCCTGAAGCCGCGACGCCCATGAGAGGCCATGACGATTAAGTCGCATCCCCTGGATTTTGCTGCTTCGATGATCGCCGTTGCGGGGTGTGCATTCGGAACATGCAAAAATTCTGCAGATGCCCCGGTCAGCTCCGCCATCGATCGGGCTTGGTCGAGCACCTTGCTCGCACGTTCTTTGTTGGCTGCGTCAAAGCTTTGAAACTCTGCCTGCGTAGGAATCCATCCCCCGGCGTGTCCGCTCCCGTAATCGATCGGCAGAGGTTCTGAAACGGTGATGACCGTCGCTTTAGCATTCACCGCTTTTGCCAAGGCAAGGCCATGCTCAAGGCCTTTTGTCGCGACTTCGGAACCATCGGTGCTCAAGAGAATGTTTTTATACATTCCGGGCTCCCTTGCTTGTCGAACATTTATCCCGGGGCCGTCGGGCGCGGCCGAACATTATCAATCCCTTGGGGCTCGGAACAGGTAAGGGCCACTGACTTTCTTATTTGTGGAAGGACATAGCATCACCGTAGCTTATCCGCGCCTTGAATTTCAATTTTCGACCCGGCACGTCGCACACTCGTCATGGTAAAAATTGCAGGGCGTTTCACCCATAGTGGAGTTTGCGGTTGGTCACAGGCATCACGCGCCGGAGCGCACTGCGTATCGCGGCAGGCTTGGGAGCTGGCATGTCGACGAGTGGCTGCCCAGGAGCAACAAGTATGGAAGCGATGGACTTCGAGCGGTCAAGCATTTCATGGACATTGAAGGGGGATGACATCAACGGAAGCTGGCGCATTATCGCGACCGCCTGCCGGCAAGATTCCACGGATTGCATCTACCTGGCGCCTGCCGTGATGGCCGGGAAGATCTTCGGCACGGACCGATTGCCTATAGAGCCGCCGTTCTCGTATCAGCTTGTCGCCACACGTGACCGGCACGCCATGGTCCGGGAAGGTGAAGCCCGAGGTCGCAGCGATAGCGAAGCCGATCACGGAGTTACGTTTTCATCATTTGAAATTCACGCGCCACGCAATGCCAGAAAGCGTTTGGAGATAGGTACCCTGGACTCGGGGGCCGTCACGCAGCAATGGCCCTTGTCGGTGCGACTGAAAGCGCGTGGTCAACGCGGCGAACTCTGGAGTCTGGAGTTTCCACTCAGCCACATCAGCACTCGCGCGGCAGAATTTCAGATGGAGACCGGTCCAGTCCTCATCCCCCGCGACTTGATCGAAATCCCCGGCGCTTCGATCGCCGCCGGGTGCTATCTAGCCTACATCTTTCTCAGCAACGCAAATCAAGTCGATTTGCTGGCCTTCGGGCCCGGGGGCAATCAACGTCGAAGCTTTGGCCATTTCGCTCGAATTGGCGGCATTGAAACCGAGATTTTTGGCCGATGACCGCAGGGGATAGCCGCTGAGCCGTAGGGCATAATTGCTCAAGAGCATCCTGGAGTTGCGCAACATGGTCCCAGGACAGGACAGCAACGCTGCCCCTTGCGAACTGGCATCCATCCGAATTTCGATATCAGTTTCCGCCCCATCCTTTGCGATCCCTGTGTATGCCGCCTTGGCGAAGACAAGAAGATCGGCAAACTTCCGGCACATGGAAACCCTGAATGCCCGCGCGCGGCACATTGTTGTCGCAGTAGTGGCCGCTCTATTGATCGCGGGTGTGCTGCGCCATGTCCTGCACGTCCACGTCGGATATTCGCGGGAAGAAATTCGCGCCGGCGCCTTCATCGGCTTCTTTGGCGTCTTGGCTGTCTGGCTCGCGCTAATCCGCTTTAAAAGCGAAGGCGAAAGCTCCAAGTAGCTCGGCTCTCGTTCGACCCGCGTCACGCAACCAGGTCATGGACAGCTAGCAACCGCGGCAGATCGTCTTGAGCTTGGCATCCAGCTTTTTGTTTTCAGCAGCGAGCATATCGACAACTTGACCCTGTTCGGGCTGCGCCTTGGGGGCAGCCGACTTTTCAGGCTTCCTGGGAGTCGTGTCGATCTTTTTGGGAGCAGCGGCCGTAGACGGCGTCGGGGAAGCCTTGTCGTAGCAAGCCAGCCGATCCATCTGATTGGCGATGGACTGGCAGTTAGAAGTTTGTGCCACCGCCGCCTGGGTAGCCAACGCCAGTCCGGCCATCAGCAAAATGAATCTCATGCGCAACTCCGCGACTGCAATATCCAGAAGATAGCTACTGGTTGGGCCCCGAGCGAGACAATCCGTTCACCGCAAGTGTTGTCAGATAGCGCAGCGATGGCGAGCAAGGGTAACGAAAAACCCGATCGCGTCGGTCTCATCCCTTCCAGTGTGTGCAGACGGTGTACAGGAAATTTGGAGAGTACCGAAATCATCGAAAAATGATTTAAGTAACTGATTTTGTTGGTGAGCGCGGAGGGACTCGAACCCTCGACCCCATGATTAAAAGTCACGTGCTCTACCGCCTGAGCTACGCGCTCACTTGTTGACGCATGATCTTGCCGGATTGGCGGTATCCAGGTTGCGCTGGCCCTCCGGGTGCGGATCATGCTCCAGCCCGCGCTGTGTAGGGGGCGCGCCGTTGCGGGTCAATAGCGCAAAGACCCGCAAGGGGCTGGCCGCGTGGGCGGAATATGACTGTCGAAATCGGTAGTTAGCGCGGCATCTTCAAGGGGTGGCGGCCGGTTCGTCCACCGCCGGTCAACTGGCTTCGCGCTGGATTTCGCTGGCCACCGGCTGCGAGCTCGGAACCGGCGCGGGCAGAGAGACCGGGCGAAGCCCGATCAGTTCCGCCGCCCGAACCGCGCTGTTGCGCCAGAACGCGAATTCGTTGATGCGCGAATTCTCCAGGATTGCGATGGCCACCGCGGCCAGGAACGGCAGGCTTTGCAGCACCAGCACGCCGGCGAAGATGTAGATCTCGCGCACCTGCTTGGCGCCGTTCGTCGCCACCAGGACCGCAGCGCCAATCAGCAGCAGCACGCCGATCACGGCCTCCCAGAACGCCTGGAATTCGATCGACATCCGCGACAGGCCGCCCTTCGAGGTGCGCGCGAACGGCATGTGGTCGGTAATGATGCCCTGGGCGACCGCCCGCGACACCGTCCACTGCACGCTCATGGCCGCGATCATGGCCCCGAGCATCTGTCCGGTCTTCACCTTCACCCGCAGGCGGTACAGCGCCACGAAATGGGTCAGCGACACAATGAAAGACGCGATGATCGGCAGCGTCAGGATCTTGTCGGGGATGGCGATGTCGGCAAAGGCGACGATCGGCACCCAGATCAGGTTGAGGATGGCGACCACGACGCCGAGGCTCTCGGCGCCCAGCCAGTTCAGCCAGCCGAGGCCGAACTCGCGGCGCTGATCCGGCGTGAGACGGCTCGCGCCGGGCAGGAAGCGGCGCCAGTGTTTCTTGACGATCTGGAAGCCGCCATAGGCCCAGCGGTTACGCTGCTTGCGGAAGGCTTCATAAGTGTCGGGCAGCAGCCCCTCGCCATAGCGCGTGTTGGTGTAATGCGTCAGCCAGCCCTGCTGCTGGATGGTAAGGCCGAGATCGGTATCCTCGCAGATGGTGTCGCTGGACCAGCCGCCGGCCATGTCCATCGCGCTGCGGCGGATCAGGCACATCGTGCCATGCACGATGATGGCGTTGAACTCGTTGCGCTGGACCATGCCGATATCGAAGAAGCCGGCATATTCGCCGTTCATGATGTAGTGCATCAGCGAGCGGTCGCCGTCGCGATGCTCCTGCGGCGCCTGCACCAGGCCGACGCGGGGATCGGCAAAAATCGGCACGAGATCCTTCAGCCAGTCCGGATGCACGGCATAGTCGGCGTCGATGATGGCGATGATCTCGGCATCCGCTGCCGTGCGGTCCATCGCGATGCGCAGCGCGCCGGCCTTGAAGCCCTGGACCTTCTCGGCGTTGATGAACTTGAAGCGCTCGCCGAGTGCGCGGCAATGATCCTGGATCGGCTGCCAGAAAGCAGGATCCGGCGTGTTGTTGATGATCACGACGCATTCGAAATTCGGATAGTCGAGCCGTGACACCGCATCGAGCGTCTGCTTCAGCATCTCCACCGGCTCGTAATAGGCGGGGATGTGGATCGACACTTTGGGGAAGGCGAGGTTCTCGCCCATCGTGGCGGGCGCAAGCGTTGCGTTCTTGGTGATCAGGCGGCGCGGACCGCGGCCGAAAGCGACCGCTGCGATTTCCTCGATCCGCGCCATCGCGATCAGCACCAGCGGCACCAAGAGCACCATGCCCAGTCCCAGCGCGAAGGCCGAACCCCAGACGAAATAGTGCGTGTTCCAGTAGGCAAACACGGTCGCGGCCCAGGCGCCGACGCCGTTGGCGGCAGCCGACAGCACCAGCGCCTGCATCACCGTGGGCTCGGCCAGCCGCAGGATCGGCAGCGACATCAGGATGCCGACGAGCAGCGCTATGGTGGCGAGCTTCCAGTAATCCGGATTCACGATCGGTCCGGTCCAGGCGAATTTTGGCTCGCGCGCGGCATTGAGGATGCCCCAGTAGGGGCCGACGCCGCCTTCGAAGAATTTCCAGGGCTGATCGATCGCCTCGACGATGTTGTAGTCCATGCCGATCGCTTCGGCGCGGGTGACGAAGTTGCGCAGCACCGAGGCCTGCTCGAACTGGCCGGGAACGGCGTTCAAGAGATTGTAGCCGGCGCTGGGCCAGCCGAATTCCGCGATCACCACGCGCTTGCCCGGGAAGATGTCACGCAGCAGGTTGAAGCGATCGACGGCCTGATCGACGGCCTGCTTGTCGGTGAAATTTTCCCAATAGGGCAGGACGTGTGCGGCGATGAAATCGACGGTGTTGGCGAGCTTCGGAAACTCGCGCCACACGTGCCAGATTTCACCCGTCGTGACCGGCACGTTGACCGACTTCTTCACCCGCTTGATCATTTCGACGAGGTCGTCGACTTCCTGCTCGCCGCGATAGATCACCTCGTTGCCGACCACGACGCCGATGACGTTGCTGTTGCGCCGGGCCAGCGCGATGGCGGCTTCGATCTCGCGCTTGTTGCGATCGGCATTCTTGTCGATCCAGGCGCCGACCATGACCTTGAGGCCGAATTCGGCGGCGATCGGCGGCACGAGCTCGACGCCTCCGGTCGACGAATAGAGCCGGATCGCCTTGGTCATCGTGGCGAGCTGCTTCAGGTCGGCACGAATCTTTTCCACCGTCGGGATGTTGTTGGTGTCAGGATGCCCCGTTCCCTCGAACGGCGCATAGGACACGCTCGGCAACATGCCGCGGAAATCGGGCGCCGTCTGCTTGTCCTGCAGAAGACCCCAAAGTCCGGCATGAACGGCGGTTACAAACAGAAGAACTGCGACGACGGCGCGCATCGCGACCAAACCATGCGGGGCTCAATTTCCTGAAAGCGAACCTGTCCCCTGGGTTCGACCGACACCGCGGCACCCTTAGGATAGTGCTGCTATTCGATTAGACAACTGGTATGGCGGCATGGCCATTTGAGGGCGCGCGGATGAACGCCGTCTGAACGGGTGCGCCAAAGGCGCAGTTCCTTCGACGTAAGCCGGCCTATTTCGCGGGAGCCGCCTGCGCCGGGACCGGCGCGGCTGATGGCGCCGCATTGCCCGCCGTGGTGGGGGCCGGAGCCGGGGCGGGCGCGGCCGCCGTCTGCGGCTGGGCACCGGGATTGATCCAGCAGGCATGGATGCGGTTGTCGAGGCTCCGCGGCACCTTGTCGTCGATCTGGGCCCCGAACCGGGTCAGGCAGCGGAAGCTGGCCTGGACATGGCCGCCGGGGCAGCCAAAGCGGTCATAGAGGTCGAGGTGGCGGAAGGCGGTATCGAGGTCGTCGAGCCACATCAGGCGGACCACGCGCCGGCCGAGCCAGACGCATTCCGGGTTGCCGGCAGGGCCATTAATGGCCTGCTGGGCCTCGACGAATTCGGCGGCCTTGCGCTCGTTGTCCTTGACCGCTTCGGCGGACTTGCTGTCGGGGGCATTTTTGCCCTGCTGGTCGGCCGGCGCAGGGTTGCCGCTTTGGGCGAGGGCGCCGCTGGCTCCGATCAGAATGGCCAAAGGAAGGGCCAGGATGGCCGGGGCAAGGTGACGCAGGACGACACTTCGAAACTTAGGTACCCGGCGACGCATACATTCCCCGACTAGTTGAACTTCCTGCGCCAGGACCGGGCGCACGGGCTTGTTGCCGTTCAATTGGGCCCCCAATGCGGCGGAAACGGCTGTCGGATTCCCATGCCGTGAATCTCGGATTTTGTCCAGCAAACTCACAACTTTATCTCAGCCTTGGCAAAACCGCGCGGCGGCAAATGGTTGCTATTGTCGCAGTGGCGCACTTGGCAGACGGCCGGTGAGACGCTAATCGACGAGCCCCGCCCGGAGGATGGAACCAATTTTGCTTCGTACGCCGCTGGCGCTCTTCCTGATTTCCCTTGCTGTGATTGCCGCGGTGTGGTGGTGGCTGGCCACGCCGATCACTTTGGCGCGCGCGCCCATCGACCCCAACGCCAAGCTGCAGTGCGTGTCCTACGCGCCGTTCCGCAACGCGCAGACGCCGCTCGCCGAGACCACCCAAATCTCCACCGAGCAGATCGCCGAGGATCTGGCGCAACTGGCCAAGGTAACCGATTGCGTTCGCACCTATTCGGTCGAGAACGGCGTGGATCAGGTGCCGGCGCTGGCGGCCAAGCACGGGCTCAAGGTCATTCAGGGCATTTGGCTCGGCAGTAATCGCCTCAGGAACCTTGCGCAGATTTCGACCGCGCTGCAGCTCGCCAAGAACTATCCCGGCACGATCACGGCACTCGCTGTCGGCAACGAAGTGCTGCTGCGCGGCGAAATGACCGTCGCCGATCTCGTCGCCAACATTCGCAGCGTCAAGGCGCAGGCGCAGGTGCCCGTCACCTACGCCGATGTCTGGGAGTACTGGCTGAAGAATCGCGAGGTCTATGACGCTGTCGATTTCGTCACCATCCACATCCTTCCCTATTGGGAGGATTTTCCGATCAAGGCGAAGTTTGCGGCTTCCCATGTCGATTCCATTCGCAAGCGGATGGCGGTGGCATTTCCCGGCAAGGAGATCCTGATTGGCGAGACCGGCTGGCCGAGCCAGGGACGGATGCGGGAGGGCGCATTGCCGTCGCGCGCCAACCAGGCGCGGGTGGTGTCGGAAATCCTCGAGACCGCCAAGCGCGAGGGATTCCGGGTCAACCTGATCGAGGCGTATGACCAGCCGTGGAAGCGCCAGCTCGAGGGCACGGTCGGCGGCTATTGGGGATTGTTCGACGCGTTCCGGCGCGAAGTGAAGTATCCGCCCGGCGTTGCCATCAGCAATTTCCCTGCGTGGAAGCTGCAGATGGCGTGCGGCATGGTCCTGAGCGCCTTCACTTTCCTCGCGGCGATCCTGACCCTGCGGCGGCGGCCATGGACGCCGCGGCTGATGGCCTGGATTGCGGTTGCGATATCAGCGACGACGGCGGGCAGCCTGCTCGGCATGGCCGCCGACAAGATGTTCTACGAGAGCTACGGCATCGGCGGCTGGCTGAAATGGGGGGCGCTGCTGGCGGCCGCGATTGCATCGCCGCTGTTGTGCGCGAACGCCCTGATGGCGGGAAAGTCGCTGCCGACGTTTCTGGAATTGATCGGTCCGCGCGATTACCGAAAGCTTTCGGTGATGACGATCCTGCTCGGACTGGCGCTGGCGATCACGACAGTGATTGCGGCTGAAACGGCGCTCGGCTTCACGTTCGATCCGCGCTACCGCGATTTCCCCTATGCGTCGCTGACCATGGCGGTCATACCGTTCATGAGCCTGATGGTGCTCAACCGGCCGCAAGAGGGCGTCCGACCGATCGCCGAGTCGGTGTTTGCCGGCCTGCTCGCCTTCGCCGCGGTCTATGTCGGAATCAACGAGGGTCGCGACAACTGGCAGTCGATCTGGACCTGCGCGATATATCTGCTGTTTGCGCTTACGCTGTGGCGGGCGCGGGCCGCGCAAAACCCAGGATGAGCAGGCCGATCGCGATCCCCGACGGCACGATGTTGTAAAGCACGATGCCGAGGCCGGCGGCGACCAGCCCCGCCGTCAAGAGCACGATCGACGGCCGCAGCACATGCAGCACCGCGATGATCAAGGCGACGATGCCGAACACCGAGTGCTTGAAAAGATAGGTCGCAAGCGAGCGCATCTTGCAGATCGTGGTCTGCAGGCCGGCGTCGCACGCGAGCGCCACGGGCGAGTATTCGACGGCGAGATAGCGCAGATACAGCGCATAACCGACGGTGACGAAGCCGACGACGAGCAGGAATTGCACCTGGTATGGCGTCAACCGGAACGGGGCTTTTTTCATGCGCGGAATATGGCCGGTCCCGGCCCGTCGGACAAGCCGCATCGATGCATGTCACGCGAGTGCAAAAGTGGCCTGCAAATCATTGCGATATCGGGATTTTATCGTCAGTTCTTCTTGTTGAAGAAGGACCAGCTTGAGGAGTCCGGCTTCCTGGCGGGTTCCTCGACGGCAGCGCGCTTTTGTAGTCCGCCTTTCCTGCGCGAGGATGCCGGCGCGGCCGGCTTCGCAGCGGGCGCATCTTCGGGTTTGAACGTCAGGCGCTGGCCATCGTAGACGGCGGTCTCGCAGTGCCGGTCGTTCTCGGTCAAGACAGCGCAGAGTTTTGCGGCTGTCGCGGCATCGCTAAGCGGACCGGCCACCAGGCGCAACTGCATGCCGAGACCGCCGGTGCCTTCGCGGATGACAATGATCGGCTGCAGCGCGGCCAGCGGCGCATTCGACCGCGACTTCAACAGCCCGCGCCACAGCGCGCGCAAGCCCGCAATGGAATTGGCGCCGCCGACATCGATCCCGAATTCGGTGCGCAGGATTTTTGGCAAGACGCCCTCTGCGGCATCCTGCTCCGCACTCTCGCCGAACGGCGCCGCTGCGACGATCGGCGGGATCGGCCATGCGGTGATGGCGTTCGGCTTGGCAGGCTCGATCAGTTTTCCGGCCGCCGGATCCGGCGGCGCCATCATGGATTTGGATTCAATCAGCGGCGTTGCCGGCATGGCGGCCGGCTTGATCGCGACTTCCTTGACGGCCGAGGTGTTGGCAGGCGCCGGCTCGACGCTGGCGGTCGCGGTGGCCTTTTCGGGCTGCGGCGCCGACTTCGTCGCGACCGGCGCGACGGGCGGTTGCACGGCAGCTTGCGCTTCGGGCTGGGCCGATGCGGTCGGCGGTGCACCTTGCCTGGCGATGGCGCCGGTGACGGAGTCCAAACCCTGTTCCAGCATGGTGACGCGCGTGTAGAGCCGATCGCGGTCGTTGTTCAGCGTCTCGACGGCGGACGCAAGCCGCCGCGCCTCGTTCTGGCTTTCGCGCGCCACGGCCTGCAGCCGGTTGGCCTGCTGCACCAGGTCGGCGGTCGCTGCCTGATCGCGCCGCCAGCCGATCGAAGCCTGATTGGCCATGACGGCGATGACCACGGCCGCGACGGAGACGACGGCCCAGGAGGCCAGCCGCCACAAGGTGCGGCGGCGGTCGAACCCGTCTTCCTCAGCCAACAAGGAGCTGAACAAGCCGCCGGTATCTTCGGCTTCAAGACCGGCGAGATGGTCGGAATTCCTAGCCAAACGTCGTTGGCCCTCCTCAAGGCCTGCCGAATCACAGGTAAAGATATCAGGAAAAGCCCGTTTGCCTTGAATCCGCAGCATTCCCGGGTGGCGAATCACCTTTCCTTTGCAGGGGAAAACGCATTAAGACGACGGCGCGCGTTTCAGGTTCACAGGATTCGAATGACCGCCCGTTCCAGTCTCACCGTTGTGCTCGCCGCCGGCGAGGGCACGCGCATGCGGTCGGCGCTGCCAAAGGTGCTGCATCCCGTCGCCGGTCAGTCGCTGCTGTCGCATGTGCTGCAGGCTGCGCCGCAGGGGCAGGGGACTTCACTGGCCGTCGTCGTCGGTCCCGATCACTCGGCCGTCGAGGCCGAGACAAAACGTTTGCGTCCGGACGCCTCGACCTTCGTCCAGCGCGAGCGGCTGGGCACGGCGCATGCCGTGCTGGCGGCGCGCGGGGCGATTGCACGCGGCGCTGATGATCTGCTCATTGCATTCGGCGACACGCCGCTGATCTCGGCCGAGACATTTGCGCGGATGCGCGCGCCGCTGGCGAACGGCGCGGCGCTTACGGTGCTCGGGTTTCGTGCTGCCGATCCGACCGGCTACGGCCGGCTCTTGATCGAGGGCGGAAAGCTCACCGCGATCCGCGAGCAGGCTGACGCCAGCGCCGAGGAGCGCAAGATCACGCTGTGCAATGCCGGCGTGATGGCGTTCGACGGCCGCTATGCGCTGGAAATCCTCGATAGAATTGGAAATGCCAACCGCAAGGGCGAGTATTATCTTGTCGATGCCGTCGCCATTGTCAGGGATATGGGATTGGAGGCCGTCGTGATCGAAACCAGCGAAGACGAAGTGCGCGGCATCAACACCAAGGTGCAGCTCGCGGAAGCCGAAAGCGCGATGCAGGCGAAGCTGCGCAAGGCCGCGCTCGATGCCGGCGTGACGCTGATCGCGCCAGATACCGTGTATCTTGCCGCCGACACCAAATTCGGCCGCGACGTTACCATCGAGCCGTTCGTGGTGATCGGTCCCGGCGTTTCCATCGATGACGGCGCCGTGATCCATTCGTTCTCGCACATCGTGCAGGCCTCGATCGGCAAGAAGGCGTCCGTCGGACCCTATGCGCGCATCCGGCCCGGCACCTCGCTCGGCGACGGCGCGCGCATCGGCAATTTCGTGGAGACCAAGGCGGCCACGCTGGAGGCCGGCGTCAAGATCAATCACCTCTCCTACATTGGCGATGCCCATATCGGCGCCAATTCCAACATCGGCGCCGGCACCATCACCTGCAACTATGACGGCTTTTCCAAGCACAAGACCACGATCGGCGCCGGTGCATTCGTCGGCACCAACTCGTCGCTGGTGGCGCCGGTGACCATCGGCAGCGGCGCCTATATCGGCTCGGGCTCGGTCATCACCAAGGACGTACCTGACCATGCGATGGCGGTAGAGCGCAGCCCGCAGGTCAATCGCGAGGGTGGGGCGACGCGGTACCGCGAGCTGAAG
>Ga0081455_10007308_pt1 | contig 11652 bp, 5 predicted proteins | sample TabmetS3T2R1_FD_70207 | JGI IMG/M metagenome (GOLD analysis project Ga0081455, IMG submission 70207) | Tabebuia heterophylla rhizosphere microbial communities from the University of Puerto Rico - S3T2R1 | ecosystem: Host-associated > Plants > Roots > Rhizosphere ...
GACGGCAGCGTCTGGGTTTCGACCAACGATGGCATGACCCGGTGGAAGGGGCCGACACCGGCGGTATTCCGCGACGCGAGCGGGTTACCGGATCTCGCGGCGCAGTCGTTGTTCGAGGATTCGAACGGCCGCGTCTGGGTGACCACGAATCGCGGCCTCGCGTACGTCAGCGGCGACCGGTTCGTCACCGTCGACGGACTGCCCAGCAAGGAGGTGTCGTCCATCACCGGCGACGCGGCCGGAAATCTCTGGCTGTCGGGCAATGACGGGCTGGCTCATTTTCACGAAGGACGTTTCGTCGAGAACTTGCCGTGGTCGACCTTCGGACGCCGGCAGCAGGCGAAGGTCATCGTCGCCGATCGTGGCGGCGTGTGGATGTCGTTCTGGCTCGACGGCGGCCTGCTGTTCGTCCGGGACGGAAAGGTCATCGAGGCCTACGGCACGGCCCAGGGACTCGGTGCGGGACACGCGTCGGGACTGCGAATCGATCGCGACGGCGCGGTCTGGGCCGCGACCGAGGAGGGCGGCCTCAGCCGGATCAAGGACGGCAAGATCGCGACGCTCACGACGAAGAACGGATTGCCGTGCAATGCGGTGCACTGGTCGATCGAAGACGATCATCGCGCGATGTGGCTGCTCACGGCCTGTGCGCTCGTGCGCATCGCGCGCGACGATGTGGATGCGTGGATCGCCCACCCGGCGCACGTCGTCGGCGCGAAGCGATGGGATGCGGCCGACGGTGTTCCGCTCAGGGCAGTCTCGCCCGCCTATTTCAACCCGCCGGTCGCGAAGGCCGCCGACGGAAAACTCTGGTTCGTCGAGGGTGAAGGCGTGCAGGTGGTCGATCCGGACAACCTGCCGTTCAACTCGGTGCCGCCGCCCGTCTACATCGAACGCGTCGTCTCGGACCGCCATGCTCTCGCCGTCGAGGACCGGATGCGGCTGCCGCCACAAGTTCGCGACCTCACGATCCAGTTCACCGCGCTGGTGCTCGCCGACCCCGAGAACGCGCACTTTCGGTACCGGCTCGACGGGCATGATCGCGAATGGCAGGAGGCCGTGGACCGGCGCCAGGCCACCTACACGAACCTTCCGCCAGGCGACTATCTATTTCACGTGAAGGCGGCCAACAACAGCGGCGTCTGGAACGACACGGGAGCGCAGCTCCGGTTTTCGATCGCACCGGCGTATTACCAGACGATCTGGTTCCGGGTGCTCGGCGCGTCCGCCTTCCTCGTGCTCATCTGGATCGCATTCCAGCTGCGTATCCACCGCTTGAGACACGAAGAGAAGCGGTTGCGCGAAGTGATTGAAGGCATGCCGGCGTTGGCGTTTTCGGTCAACCCCGATGGGTCGGCGGATCTCGTGAATCAGCGCTGGCTCGACTACACGGGCCTGACCGCAACGCAGACGCGAGACGAGCGCGACTGGGGAGGCGCAATCCATCCCGCCGATGCCGGGGCGTATCTCGCGAAATGGCGTGCCGCGCTGGCGAATGGCGAGCCGTTCGAAAGCGAGGCACGCTACCGCAGCGCGGCCGGCGACTATCGCTGGTTCATCGTGCAGGCAGTGCCATTGCGCGACAAGCACGGAAAGATCTTGAAGTGGTACGGGACGCTCACGGACATCGAGCAGCGGAAGAGGAATGAGGAAGAACGTGAGCGGTTGCGGCGCCTGGAGTCGCATCTCGCACACACCAACCGCCTGAGCATGCTCGGTGAGCTCACGGCGTCTCTTGCGCATGAAATCAACCAGCCCATCGGCGCCGTCATCGCGAGCGCGGGCGCGGGCCTGCGCTGGCTGGACCACCAACCGCCGGAGCTCCAGCACGCGCGCGATGCGATCGCGCGTATCAAGGACGACGGCAAGCGCGCTGCCGACATCATCTCCGGGCTGAAAGCGTTCTACCGGAAGGAGGATTCTCCGCAGCGCGCCGCGCTCGATGTCAATGACGTGGTCCGCGAGATGCTCGTGCTGCTGCGGCGCGAGGCCGAGAGACACTCGGTCTGGATGCGGACGGACCTCGCGCCGGACCTGCCGGCGGTGCGCGCCGATCGGGTCCAGCTGCAACAGGTGCTCATGAACCTCATGGTGAACGCATTCGAGGCGATGGGAACGGACGGCGGCGAGTTGACCATCGTGACCCGGAAGTTCGAGAACGGCCTCATCGTGTCGGTGAGCGACACGGGCATCGGCATTTCGGCAGACAAGATGGAGCAGATCTTCAGCGCGTTCGTCACTTCGAAAACAGCCGGGACAGGCATGGGACTCGCCATCAGCCGCACGATCGTCGAATCGCATGACGGCAAGTTGTGGGCGGAGGCGAATCGGGTTCGTGGCGCAACGTTCCACTTCACTCTGCCGGCCATCGCCGGAGGATCCTGAGTCGGCCGATCAATAAGGACGGCGATGCGGCGGGCCAGCGGGGATTGCGGTTGTTAGTCGACGCGAGGTGTAGTCCGTCGTGGTGTGACCTCGAGGGTTGAAAGCGATATTGCCCTGAGGCCGCTCGCCGCACTCGAGTCTTCGTGACCACATCAGGGACTGATGGAAAGTCGTGAGCGTTTCGCAGCGAAGCGCACCCGATGCTCTGCCGGCGTCACGCCCAGCTGGCGAGTGAACAGACGCCACAAAGTGCTTGGATCGCCGATGCCCGTTCGGCTGGCAATGGTTTTTAGCGGCAGTGAAGTCTGCTCGAGCAACCGTCGCGCCTCCTCTATTCGCATCCGCCGGACGAGCGCGGACGGGGTCGCACCAGCTTCCCTCACGCATCGCCGACTGAGAGTTCTCGAGCTGGTGCCTGTCACCTCGGCCAGTCGTTGGACGGAAAGGGTTTCGTCGAGATTCTCCAGGATGAAAGTGCACAGATCTCGCACTCGTTCCGGTTCATGTTCCTGCCTCGCGAGCATCTGACTGAACTGCGCTTGCCGTCCAGTACGACGCAGGAACAGCAGCAGGTTCTTCGCGACGCCCATTGCCACCGTGTGTCCGAAATCCTCTTCGACCAGCGCGAGCAGCAGATCAATTCCGGCAGTGATGCCTGCCGAAGTCCAGATACGGCCATCGCGTAGAAAGATGTCGTCGCGGGCGACGCGGGCCTTCGGATACCGTCGCAGGTCGTCTCGATACTGCCAATGTGTCGTGGCCTCGCGGCCGTCGAGGAGACCTGCTTCACCGAGCACGAACGCGCCCGTGCAGACAGAAACAATCCGGCCGATGGCGCGGTGGTTGTCGCGCAGCCAGCGCGCAACCTTCGCCTCATCGGCGGAGAGACCGTTGGTCGGGGCGCCGCCTGCCACAACCAGGATGTCCGGCATGCCTCGCCGCGCGGCTTCTTTCAGCGAACGCGCGCTGCCCAGGATGATGCCGTGTCGCGTGGTGATGTCGCCGCCGGTAGGTGCCACCAGCTGCGGCGTATAGAGCTGCAGCCCGGCAACTTCGTTGGCGTAGCCGAGCACCGACCATGGGCCGCTAAGATCCAGGAGCTCAGCGCCAGGAAACACGACGAACCAGACATGACGTGCGCGCCGTTTCATGGATCGGGACGTTGAGTGACGATGGCGAAAAATGCAATACGATTGTCGTTTGGGACAGTGCGCCGGCGTATACCTTCGTGAGAACAGGAGCAGCCATGAAGCGACGGTCAACCATCGGAATCATCGTCAGCCTGTGCGGGGCAGCGCTTGCGTGCACCGCGAACGCGCAGGACGACAGCCTGCTCCGCCAAGCGTCCGGCACGATCGAAGTTCGCGGTGAGCCGCACACGTTTCTCGCGGAAGGCCGTGGGGAGCCATGCATCGTCACGGGTCTTGCGATGTCGTACGCACCGCTTTTCTCCGCGCGGCTGAAACGCCACATTCGATTCATCTTCGTCGATTTCAAGAGCTCTTGGACCGCGAGTGCGGATCGAAGCATCGAGTCAACGACGATGGATTCGCTCGTGCAGGAGATTGATGATGTCAGGCGGGCGTTCGCTTTGGACCAGGCGTGCATCGTGGGTCACTCCTCGACGGGGTTGATCGCGATGGAATATGCGGCCCGCCATCCTGAGCACACCTCCAAGCTCATCCTCATCGCGGTTCATCCGTTCTGGAACCAGGAGCTGTTCGATACCTGGCGAACGTTCTGGCAGTCGGATGCGTCGCCCGAACGAAAAGCGGCGCTTGCAGAGAACAAACGCCGCATGCCCGATAGCCTGTTGAGCGCGCTTTCGGCGCGCGACGCCTTCGCACTGCGATACGTAAGGAACGGTCCGCAACTGTTCTATGACCCTTCCTATGATTTCTTTTGGGCGTGGGCCGGACGGGAGGTCTCAGCGCCGATGTTCGACCGCTACTGGAAGGTGATCGTGGCTGACTACAATCCCTGGGAGGGACTTCTCGGCAACAAGGTGCCGATGTTCGTCGCGCTCGGCCGCCACGATTTTGCAGTGCCCTTTCACCTTTGGGATCGGGTGCGAGCAAAAATGCCGGGCATCACCGTAACGCTCTTCGAAAAGAGCTCGCACTTCCCAATGCTTGAACAGCCCCGCCAGTTCGACGCGGCTCTGCTGCGCTGGCAGCACAGCGTCCCGTAAGGGACACACTCTTATATATGGGCCTGATCCACGCCGCGTCCGTGCGCGGTGTCCTTCAGCGCGATTCCACGGCCGCTTTCTTGCGATCCGTCAGGATCGTCTCATTCCGGACGAGCGGTCGCGCCCAGAAGCAGACGCTCAATATGTATGCGAGCGTCGCAAACACGGTCAGCATGCTCATTCGCAATCCGACCCAGTCTCCCAGCATTCCGACGAGCAGCGGCACGACGGCGCCGCCGAGGATTCCGGTGCACAGGATGCCGGACATCGCGCCGTGATATCGGCTCACCGAGTTGAGTCCGAAGGAGAAGATGATGGAGTACATCACGGACAGAAAAAATCCCGACATGGGGAAGGCGATGAGCGCGGTCTGCGCCGGTCCAAACAACGCTAGGCCAACCGAGACGAATGCCAGGAGCGTGAATGCAGCCAGCACGACCTTCGCATCGAGCAGCTTCAGCAGGACCAGGCCGAGCACGCAGCCGATGGACATCAATCCCCAGAACAAGGCGACGGCATTCGCGCCTTCCTTCGTGGGTTCGAAGTGGTGGTACGTGCTCAGGAATTGAGACATCCAGTTGGCGAGGCTCTGTTCGGTGCCGACGTAGGCAATGATGCCGATGAAGAACAGGCGCACGTATCGGTCGCCCAGGAGTTCTCGATAAGCCTGCAAGCCGCCGGCCCGCTCGTTCTCGGCGAGCTCCACCACTGGCAATCGAAGCCAGGCGGTCAATGCGATGAGGGCTGCGAAGACAAACAGAAACGCCCAATAGAACTGCACCCAGACGAGCGTCTGATGTTCGGCTCCCGGACGCTGCATCAACATCGAGAAGACCAACGGGCTGACGTATGACGCGAGACCGAACACGAGTTGTCCCATGACCGAGAAGAAGGCGAAGTGCCCTTCGCCGCCGGTCGCGCGCGTCAGCGGATTGATGACGACCTGCAGCATCGCCATGCCGAGACCGATCACGAACAGCCCGCCAATGACGACTGCATACGAAGGAAAAAGCGCGATCGCGAGGCAGCCCAGCAAGTTCATGCCGAATGCGGCCAGCAACGTCGTTCGAGGCCCGCGCGCCTCGACCAGCGAGCCGGCGGGGATCGAGATCAGTCCGTAAGCGAGAAAAAACGAGAACGGCAGAAAACCGGCGAGCCCGAGACTCAAGTGGAAGTCGCCGATGATGATGGGCATCAACGGGCCGATCAGGTTGGTCACGAACGAGATCACGAACCAGACCAGCATGATGTAGGAAATGATCAAGACACGGGTCTTCATCAAACTACCGGCACCTGGCTGATGTTGTTCTTCGGATCCATCCAGAATGCTTCGTTCGAGAATCGTCCGAAGATTTCGCGCGGCAGGATGGGAGTGCGCTCGATCGGCTCTACCTTCTTGCGCACGGTATGCAGGCCGGGCATGCCGATGCGGGCGTCGAACTCGTCCGCGTTGTAGGCGATGTTGTCGAAATCATGTTCGAACCAGGGCTCGCCGATGAACTGGTAGACCGCGCGCATGGCAGCCGACGGATTGCGCGCGAGGCTTTCGTAGGTGAGCAGCAGCAAGTGGCCGGGTGCGTATTGGCCATAGAACGCATCTTTCACGGCCTGGAAGGCGAACCCGACCATTCCGCGCGGATCGGTCAGCGCCTCGACTCGCGAGTACACCGTGGTGTTGGTGTCGAACCGGAATACCTTGCTGACGCCGACCGCCTGCCGGCGCACGATTCGTTCCATGCTGTCCAGCACCCAGGGCAACTGGCGAACGCAGGCGATGACCTTCGCCTGCGGAAACAGCGTGCCTAACAACTGCATCCGGCTGCACCACAGCCGGCTGGTGTCGAACACGACGCCAGCATCGGCGTGGTGCGCGTAGAAGTTTTCGACGAGGCCGCGCAGCATCGAGACGCGCTGCTCATCGGAGACGTCGAACGAGAAATCATTCTTGCTGCTCGCCTCGGCGATCACGACTCCCATGATGTCGGCCAGCGGGCTCGTCATGCCGGCGCGGAATCGCGGGTTCTGGTTGAGGATGGCGGCGAGCAGTGTGCTGCCCGAGCGTGGCAGCCCGGAAATGAATTGGAACTTCAGGGCCGACTTCGAGGCGGGGGAGGTGGGCGCTGGTCCGGTCGGATTCAATGAGTTTTCTCCTGCGAAGCGCCCGCCCGACTTTCGACGGTGATCGGGACACTCTGCGTCGGAACGTTCCATCCGCTCACTTCGACGACCGGTGTCGCCACGCCCGACGTCGCCAGGTGCGCGGTCAAGGTCATCGATTCACCGGGCCAGAGTGTAACGTCGTTGTCGCTCCACAGGATCGGCAGTATCGGGTCACCGCCCGAAGATTGTTTGATCGTCAGATGCTGGAAGAACGCCGTGCCCTTGGAGGAGGGCGGCACCGTCAGTACCACCGTGACGACGTCCTGGGCGCCCTCGTGCCGCATCGTTGCCCGAACCTCGCTCGCAACGGTCTCGAGAGACTGCAGCGGCGTCAGGTCGGCGTATTGCGTCAACGGCGTGAGATACCAGTTCGAATGCTTCCAGTCGAGTTCGTCCGGCTGGGTCGAGAGCCAATAAACGTTGTGGTCGATGGCCCCGCCGCTGCTCGAAGCGAGATCGAGCTCGATGAAGTACACGCGCGACAAGCCGGGCACCGAAGGTAGTGTCGCCAGTTGTCGCGTAGCGTTGCCCGCGACCTCGACGTCTTTCAGGCGCCGCTCGAATTTCACGCTGCCGTCCATGTTGCGAACGCGGATCGTCGCCTTCAGTCCGCGCTCATTTGTGAGCGTGTGATTCACCAACATGATCGCGCGCGTGTCGTATGAGTACTGGATGTGCACCGGCTCGTTCGCGATCCGCGCGCCGAAGTAGGCGCCGGCGGGATTCAGGAAATAGTCGTAGAGATGCCAGTGCAGCGACGGCCAGGCGTTGTTGAGCATCCAGTAGATGACGCCCGTCGAGGGCCTGGCCGCGCTCATGTGCGCGTTGAACGCTTCGAATTGCGCGCGCACGTTGTCGTAGTTTTCGAGCTGTGATTTGGCGACGTAGTCCGCGAGACTCTTCGGTGCGCCGTAGCGTCTGGCGAGCGCGGTGTCGAATGGCTCGAGCGTGGCGAACACCGACCAGGCGGCCGACGCATGAAATTGCCGCGCCTGTGGATCTCTCCAGAGTGTCTCGAGCTCCACAGGCGAAAGCATGCGAGTCAGGTCGTCCAGCAAAGGAATGGAGGCGCCCGCACTGACTTCGGAGTCGAATCCGAACGCGCCACCGAGTTTGTCGGCATACCAGTACGCCGGCGGAATCCACGAGTACGGCCCTTCCATCTTCATGCCGGAGGGTCCGGTCTCGGGCGTGCCCGCGGGCACCGCCGCCGAGATGATCGGCAGCGGCCAGTCCCCGGCGTGCAGGGTGTCGACGTACAACTTCGAGATTCCGGCTGGCGGTGCGTTGTCGCTGCCGATCAGGAATCCGATCACGGAGGGATGGTTCTGCAGCAGGCGCGCTTCGCTTGCCATCGAGGCGGCGGCTATCTTCTCGTCCGCGGCGTTCCACGGCTCGCCGCCGGTCTTGGCCCACGACTCCCATTTGTCGCAGCACTCCCAGCCGGCGAGGATCATGATGCCTTCGCGATCGGCGAGATCGTAGAAGCGCGCGTCCTCCAGCTTTCCCTCGCTGCGAATGGTGTTGAGTCCGAGGTTCACGACGTAACTGAACTCGGCCTCCATGCGCTTCGGGTCGTCGCGCAGGAACATGTCGGGCGCCCAGCCGGCGCCGCGAATCAGCACCGGCTTTCCGTTGACGACGAACTGGCGATACCCGTCGCGCGTGAGGTGGGAGCTGACGCTGCGCACGCCGAACGTCGCGCTCGCACGATCGGAGAGCGCCCCATCGACGCCCGCCGACAGCTGCAAGCCGTAGAGCGGGTGCGCGCCCATTCCGATGGGCCACCAGACCTTCGGATTCTTGAGGTCGAGGCCCGCATCGGTCTTCGGCGAAAACGACACGGTCTGTGCTTCACCGGGCGCGAGGTGAATCGTTCGCCGCAACGAAACGCCCGCCACCGTGCCCGTGATCGTCGCATCGTGCGCCGACGTATCGAGGTTGCGCGCCTCCAGCTTCACGTTAAGTGCAGCGCGCGAAAAATCGGGAAGCGGCAGCGTCGACGTCACCTGCGGAAATCGAATCTGCACCGGTCCGGTCCGCACGATATCCACGCCGCGCCACGGGCCCATGTTGTTGTCGGGTGGCGTCGGGTTCCAGTCGACCCAACCGATCGACAAGCTCGACCTCGGGTCGGCGGGGCGCACGCGCAGCGCAAGGATGTTGGTGCCTGCGTGGACCCAGCGAGTCACATCGAGTTCGTGCACTGGATAGGCGCCCGCGATGTCGGCCTCCTCGGCGACCCGCTGCCCGTTCAACCACACCTCTGCGCTCGAGATGATTCCGTTGATACGCATCAACGTCCGTGTTCCAGGGGCTTCGTCGACGGTGAATTCCGTGCGATACCACCAGGGAACGACGAACGCGACGCCGGAGGAATCGGGTTCCGATGCGGTGCGCAGGTTGTCGCTGTAGAAGATGTTTTCGTACTTGCCGTTCTCCAGCAGGCCCGCCATCACGGTCGCACGGCCGGTCGCCGGGTACCAATCAGCGGTGGAAAATCCGGCGGTCGAGACTTCAGCGCCGCCCTCCGGCGCCTTCGAGCTGGACTGTATCTGCCACCGCGCTACGGTGGTCGTGGACCCGGCGCCTTGCACTCGGGTGGGCGCGAAGGCGCCGTCGGCGCACGCGAGCGACGTGCCCGCCAGCGCCGCGACAGCCGCCACTACCCGGATTGTCCTGACGCACGAAATTCCTGTCGCGCGGGCCGCTTCCATCACCACTGGCCACGCATGCCGAACGTGATCATCCGTTCGGAGTAGTTGTTGTGAGCCGGCTGATCGGTCCACACGAGGTAGTACCGCTGGTATTCGTTGGTGAGGTTGGTGCCGTTCAAGAACAGTTCGGCGTACTTGTTCACCTTGTAGGCGACCGATGCGTCGACATACTTCTGCGGCTCTTCGTACATTTCCATGCCGACGATTCCGCCCACGCTGTCCGACACGGCACGCCGCGAGCGGTAGTTATACGCGACGCGCGTCTGCAATCGCTTGCTCTGGTACCAAAGGATGAAATTTCCCGACTCGGTCGAGTTGTCCTGGAATGGGATCTTGCGCCCGGCGAGATCTCTCTCGCCCGTGTTGCTGGGCGCGTACGTGAAATTGAACTCCATGCCGGTATTCGCCAGCAGCCCCGGCAGGAACGTGAATCCCTGGCGGTAATCGAATTCCGCGCCCTGGATGCTGTTGCCCGTGCCCTGGATCGGCGCGCTGATCGCGACGCAGTGATTTCGGACCACGCCGTCTTCATCCGGAAGATCGCAAACGTTCACGCTGCCGCTCTTGATGAAGCTGTCCACGTCGATGTGAAAGAGCTCGAGACTGATCATGCTCACCGGGTCGATGTAGTACTCGAGCGAAGCTCCGTAGTTGGTCGAGCGCCAGGGATCGAGGTTCGGATTGCCCCCCGAACTACCCTGCGATACCTGGAAGATCGGGCCGTCCGGGGTTTCCTGCAGCGAGTAGCCCAGCGTCAGGCCACCGCCCCACTGACTCAAGTTGAGCGGCATCATGTTCTTGGAAACCGCGAGGCGCATCGTCAGCTTGTCGGTCATGTTGAGCGAGAAGTTAGCCGACGGCAGGACGTCGTTGTACTTGCGCTCGGTGACCTCGGTGCCGGTCTCCGCGGGTTCCGTGCCGTACTGCCCCGGATCGCCACTCAAATCCTGGCTGACTCTGCGTTCGGTGTGAATCACGCGCACGCCGACATTGCCGCTGTACGACATGCTGCCCCAGTCGCCGCTGAAATCGGTTTGCACGAAGCCGGTCGTCTCTTTGAGACGCACAGCCCAGGTTATTCCGGGCGCCGCCTGTGTGATGGCGCCGGGATACAGCGACTTCCAGAACTTCATGGGGTTATCCATGGCCTTCGGATCGATCGCCCAGAAGTTGATCCCGGACCCGAGCAGATTGTTGTACTGCCGCCAGTTGCTTGAGAGCGGCGCCGGTGTATTCGGTATCTGTTGTACCGACAGCGGCCCCGCGCGGAAGGATCCATCGTCGTTGCCTGCGGTACACCACGTGCCGCTCTCGTTGCCGCTCAGGATCACGTCGGCGGCGACGTAACGCACCAGGCATCCGTTCGGGTCGCTGGCACCCTGGCCGGCATATACGGGCGCGACCAGCGTGTACCCATCGTTGTTGGCATGCCGGATGCTGTTGCGAACGCCGAAGTTCAGGTGGAACGCATCGTTGAAGGCGTAGCGCCCATCGAAGCGCAGCGCGGTGATTCCGGTTCTGCGGTTGTAGTTGTCGCCGGACTCCAGCGTCTTCATCGTCCAGCCATTGGGATCGGCGAAAGCGCTGGCGAGCGAGGCCGGCATCGTGATCGCAATGTTCCGGCCGCCGAAAGTTGCGGTGATCGGGGCCGTGTTTTGCGGAATGCCGTTGGCGTTGAAGACGCGGTTTCCGCCCAGTTCATCCGGATAAACGAAGGTTCCGCAGGGCAAAGCCGAATCCGGATCCGCCCACAGGCAGCCGTCGGAATCCGAAATGTTCGTGTCGGTTTCGATGTTCGATTGCTTCGCCGTTTCGCGGATGCCACGCACGCTGCCCGAGAACGGACCGCCATTGTCGAAATCCAGCTGGAGGTTGAAGTTCTGCGCCGTGGACTGCGTGCGGATGGCCTGAGAAAAAGATTCGACGTCGCCCGTCCATTTTTCGTACACCTGCGTGGTGTAGATGTGCGACCCGACCCAGGACTGATCATCCGGGTCGTCCGGTGGCGTGCCGTATTGACCCAGAGCGGTACTGCCGGTGTCTCTCGACCGCCCGGGCACGAACGTCGCGCCTTGCCAGTTGGTGGAGTTGAATTGCAGGCCGAAGTTTCGGTCGTGCTGAATCTGGTGGGCGTAGAAATAATCGCTGGTCAGCTTGAACGCGTCGCTCAGCGCCAACTGGAACGACACGTTGGCGGCC
>Ga0081455_10007309_pt1 | contig 11650 bp, 11 predicted proteins | sample TabmetS3T2R1_FD_70207 | JGI IMG/M metagenome (GOLD analysis project Ga0081455, IMG submission 70207) | Tabebuia heterophylla rhizosphere microbial communities from the University of Puerto Rico - S3T2R1 | ecosystem: Host-associated > Plants > Roots > Rhizosphere ...
GGCGAAGCTGTGGCTCGACACCGGCAAGCTGCACCTCTTCGACCCGGAGGACGGCTCGTCGATGACGCGGCCGAAGGAGGCCGCGGCGGCGCCCGCCTAGCCGGCGCCCTGCACGAACCGCGTGATCGTGCCGATCACGCGCCCGCCGTCTCCTCCGGCGAGGATGTCGGTGCCGTGCTCGGACCCTGAGAGCAGCAGCAGTCGCTTGCCGGGAGCGTGCGTGGCCCGGTACAGCGAGCGCGTCTCGGCGCCAAAGGTCGTGTATCCGTCGTTCGTCGTGCCGACGTAGAGCGCGGGCGCGCGGAGGTGCCGCGCGTCCGAGGGCGTCGGATAGCCGCTGCGGCCGGTCTTCTCGGCCGACAGCGTCACGACGGCGGCGACCTTGGCGGGATGGGTCGCTGCCGCGTGCAGGACGACCCGTCCTCCCGTCGAGGCGCCGACGAGCACCACGCGCCGCGCGCCCATGCCGCGAAGCGCCTGGGCGACCTTCAGGACGTCCTCGTCGCTCGCCGCGCCCACGTAGTCGAAGACGGCCGCCCTGACACCCGCGTGCGCCAGGCCACGGGCGAGCGGCAGCCATCCGCAGAGCGTGCCGCCGTCCTGGTTGGCCATCACCGCCGCGGTGGACCCCGAGCCGACGGTCACGATGGGTCCGTGGAGCGCCGCGACGTCGACCACGTGCGTGGTCGGCCCCGGCTTGACGCAGTTCTCGACGCGGGACGCGGTGGCCGCGTGGCGCGGTGGCGGCTTCGACGCGCTTCCGCATCCGACCGCGAGGAGCACCGTGACGGCGAGCGCAACTGGACTTGCTCTCACGCTGCCGACGAAGGCTACGCCGCGGGCAGCGTCACCGTCGTCCGGGCGCCTCCGCCGGGATCGTTGGCGGCGGCGACGTCGCCGCCGTGGGCGCGCGCGAGCCGCCGCGCGATTGCGAGGCCGAGCCCGGTGCCGCCGGTCGCTGCTCCACGCGCGCGGTCCGAGCGGAACAGCGGCTCGAAGACGTGGTCGAGGTCGTCGGGCGCGAAGCCCGGGCCGTCGTCGGCGACGTCGACGCGGACGGTGCCGTTGACGCGCTGCGCGTCGATCGCCACGTGGGCCCGGCCGTGGCGGATCGCGTTGTCGAGCAGGTTGGTCAGCACGCGCAGGAGCGCATCGGCATCGCCGCGCACGACCAGGTCGCCCGGCAGCTCGCCGACCGCGACCGTGCAGCCGCGCGTCGCGGCGAGCGGCTCGACGCCTTCGGCCGCCCGGCGCGCCAGCGCGCTGAGGTCGAGCTCGTCGAACCCCATTGCGTCGGGCGCGTACTCGAGGCGGCTGAAGGTGAAGAGGTCGCTGACGAGCCGATCGAGGTGGGCCGCCTTGTCCTGCGCGCGGTCGAGGTAGCGCTCATCGCCGACGCCGCGCTCGAGCGCTTCGAGCGAGCCGCGTAGCGTGAACAGCGGGGTGCGCAGGTCGTGGGCGATCGCGGTGACCATGAAGCGGCGCTCGCGCTCGGCCGCCGCGGACGTCCGTAGCGCTTTCCGCAGGCCGCCGGCCATGCCGTGCAGCGCGTCGCCGACCTGGGCGATCTCGCGCGCGCGGGTTGCCGGCGGGTCCACATCGAGCTCGCCACCCGCGATGCGCTCCGCGTCGGCGGCGAGCTGGGCGAGCGGCTGCAGCACCCAGCGGCGCAGCAGCACGACCACGACGACCAGCGCGGCCGCCAGGGCAACCAGTCCGGCGCCGAGCGCGATCGCCCAGCGCGTGGCCGCGCTCTCGCGCGGGAGCCAGAGCTGACCCGACACGTTGGGAAACTCGACGTCGACGACGCGTTCATGCTGCAGGCGCAGCTTCGCGTCGGGGCTGTCCACTCCCGGCGTCACGACGACCGGCTTGCCTGTCGACTCGTCCACGGCGACCTTCGCGGTCTTCAGCTCGTACGGGCTCGGGGCGAGCTGGGCCTCGATGCCGAGATCGGTGAGCTTCTGCTGTAGGCCCTCCCGCTGCTTCTCGTCGAAGAGCGACACGCCGGTGAGCGCAGCCTTCGCGTCGCGCTCGCGCGCCGCCTCGCGGCCGCTCTGCCAGCTGCTGGCCGCCGCCCACCCGGCAACGCCGGCGAGCGCGGGTACGGCGACCACCAGCGCGAGCGCCAGCGCCAGCCAGACGTGCAGCGACCGCGAGCGCCTCATCGCTCCGGCGGCGGGTCGAAGCGGTAGCCGACGCCCCAGACGGTGACGAGCAGCTTGGGATGGCGCGGGTCGGCCTCGAGCTTGTCGCGCAGCTTGCGCACGTAGATCGACACCGCGCTGCGGTCGCCCCACGATCCCCACACGCGCTCGAAGATCTGCTCGCGGGTGAGCACCTGCCGCGGGTGCTCGACCAGGAGCGTCAGCAACTCGAACTCGCGGGCGGTCAGCGCGACCGGCGTGCCGTCGACGAGCGCCTCGTGAGCGGCGAGGTCGACCTCGAGGTGTCCGTACCGTCGGCGGGTGGTCGAGCGGCCGTTGGCGCTGCGGCGCAGCACGGCCTTGACGCGCGCGACGACCTCGGCGGGGGTCGCCGACTTGACGATGTAGTCGTCGGCGCCGAGCGCCAGCCCGCGCAGCTTGTCCTCGTCCTCGCCGCGGGCGCTGAGGAACAGCAGCGGGATGTCCGAGCGTTCGCGGATGCGACGGCAGACCTCGAAGCCCGAGCCGCCGGGCAGCATCACGTCGAGCAACACGCAGTCGACGCCGTTGCGGTCGAGCGCGTCGATCGCCGCGGGCGCGTCGCCGGCGGCGACCACGCCGAAGCCCTCGACGGCGAGGAAGTCGGTGAGTAGGCCGACGATCTCTGGCTCGTCCTCCACGACCAGCACCGTCGGCGCGCTCATGGCGGGGAAGTGTCGCGCAGGCGCCGGGTGCTCTGTGCCGTTTTCTTCAGATCTTCATAGCCGGTTCCCAGGGTGAACAGGCCCCGCTGGTGCAGTGGGTGACCCCCATCCACCAAGAAGGAGAGGCGATGAGCAGGTTCACCCTGACGCTGATCGCGGCCGCCACCGCGGCGATCGCGGCAATCGCGGTCGTCGCGCTACCGGCGATCGGCGACTCCGGCGGCAAGCCACGCGCAGTCAAGACGGACGACGTGAGTGGGTTCGCCGCGTGCCTGGCCCAACATGGCCTGCCGGGCGCGCCGACCACCGGCGAGAACCTCAAGCCCTGGCTCGCGAGCAAGGAGGCGTCGGACCCACAGGCCACCCGCGCAGCCATCGAAGCGTGCAAGCGCAGCATGCCGGACGGCGGCGGGCCGGGCCCCGGCATCGAAGACATCATCAAGTGCGTGCAGAACCAAGGCGTCGACGCGCCGACCGCGCCCGACGCGTTCAAGCGCTGGGTCGGTGAGCAGGAGCAGGCCGGCAACGACGCCGTCGACAAGGCGCTTCGGACGTGCAAGATGGAGCTCGCTCCTCGCGGCGTGAAGCCCGACGCGGGCCCCGGGAAGGACGGAGCCCCCAAGCAGGGCGGAGACTGCGGCGGTGACGTCGCACCCGCCAAGCCGCCCACCGACGGGGACACGACGCAGCGCAGCACGTGAGCGATGCCTAGCGCTGCTTGCGCTCGTCCGCGCGAACGCGTTCGAGGATGTCCTCGTTCCACTCGTGCGTGCGCATCAGCAGATAGCGCTCGCGGGCGACGCGCAGGTAGGCGTCGGTCTCGGTGCCGTCGCCCACCATGTGGGCCTCCTTGAGCGCATCGACGACCGGGACGTACTCCTCGTCGAACCACAGCCGGGCCGCCGTCGGGCGGTCGAGGAACTCGGCGCGATCCTGCATCAGCCGGAAGCCCCACGCCTCGACCGCCTCGGCGAGCACGCCGTAGTCCCAGGCGTCGGTCACCGCGATCCGGCCGCGGGCGCGGGTTGGGAGCGGGACGCGCTCGTGGAACACGCGCTCGTGGCTCTTCTTCGGGAGGTCGTCCATCCGCAGCGTGCGGTCGGCGCCGACGCGCGTGCGCACCTCGACGACGTAGGCGTCGATCTCGGTGCGCCCGAGCGCCCGCGCCACCGACACGCGGTGGTGGCCGTCGCGCACGAAGTAGACCTCGCCGATCTTGAAGAGCGAGATCGGGGGCATCGGCTCGCCGCGCCGGACCGCGTTGGCGATGCGCTCCCAGCGCGCCCGGACGCGGGCGGTGGTAGGGCGGAACTGGCGATCGAAGCCCTTCGCCCGGTCGACGGTGCCGAGGATCGCGTCGAGCGGCACGGTCTGCAGGCCGATGTAGGACTCCTCGAGGTAACCGAGCGCGGCGACGACCTCGTCGTAGGGGAGGATGACGTCGACGTCGCCCGGCTCGCGGCCCATCCTGCGCGCCAGCCGCGACATGACCTGGCGGCGCCGCACGCGCAGGAAGTCGTCCTGGGCGTCGGAGGTGGGAAAGCCGGTATCGAGGCGCGGCGGCACGGCCATCCACGGTAACGCCCCGTCTCAGGGAGCGGATAGGCTCGCCGCACACCGCTCCGAGGAGGGACGAAGTGGAATCGGGATCGTTCGCCGCGCCGCGCGGCGCGACGGAGGTTGCAGGGTCGGCGGCCGGCGACAAGGGCCTGAAGTCCAACGCGATCGGCTACGCGTCGAACGTCGTCATCGGCGTGGCGTCGACCGCGCCGGGTTACAGCCTGGCCGCGACGCTCGGCTTCATCGTGGCCGTGCCAGGCGTCGGGTTGTCGGCGCCCGCCGTGCTCATCGTCTCGTTCATCCCGATGCTGTTCATCGCGTTCGCGTACAGCTACATGAACCGCGCGGACCCGGACTGCGGCACGACGTTCGCGTGGGTGACCCGCGCGCTCGGGCCTCAGCTCGGCTGGCTGGGCGGCTGGGCGATCATCGCCGCCGACATCATCGTCATGGCGAGCCTGGCGCAGATCGCCGGCATCTACTCGTTCCTGCTCGTCGGATGGCAGTCGGCCGCCGACACCGCCTGGGCGGTGACGCTCGTCGGCGTGGTCTGGATCGCGCTCATGACGTGGATCTGCGTCATCGGCATCGAGCTCAACGCCACGACCCAGAAGTGGCTGCTCAGCGCCGAGATCATCACGCTCGCGCTGTTCGCCGTGGTGGCGCTCGTCAAGGTGGCGTTCACCGACGTGCCGACCGAGGTCCCGGTGAGCCTGCAATGGCTCAATCCGTTCCACATCTCGAGCTTCAACGCCCTCATCGACGGCGTCCTGCTCGGGATCTTCATCTATTGGGGGTGGGACAGCGGCGTCGCGGTCAACGAGGAGTCCCAGGACCGTCACCACGGTCCGGGCCGCGCCGCGGTGATGAGCACGATCCTGCTCGTCCTCATCTACGTGGTCGTGTCGTTCGCCGCCCAGGCGTACGGCGGCGAGAAGCTCCTGATCGACAACCAGGACGACGTGCTCAGCGTCCTCGGCAACAAGGTGTTCGGCTCGCCGCTCGACAAGATCCTGATCATCGCGGTGCTGAGCTCCGCGGCCGCCTCGACGCAGACGACGATCCTGCCGACCGCCCGCACGAGCCTGTCGATGGCGCGCTGGGGCGCGCTGCCGAAGACCTTCGGCACGGTGAGCCCGAAATGGCAGACGCCGACCGTGTCGACGATCGTCATGGGCGTCGTGTCGATCATCTGGTACATCGCGGTCAACCAGCTCAGCCAGAACGTCCTCGGCGACTCGGTCACCGCGATCGGCTTCATGATCGCCTTCTACTACGGGATCACGGGGCTGGCGTGCATCGTCTACTACCGCCGCGCGATCACCCGCTCGCTCAAGAACTTCGTGTTCGCCGGGCTGCTGCCGCTGTTCGGCTTCCTGTCGCTGGCCTTCGTCTTCGTGCGCGCCTACATCGACTACGGCACGAAGGGCTACGCGGAGGACTACAACTACACCAAGCCCTGGCACGGCATCGAGATCCCGATCCTCATCGGCATCGGCGGCCTGGTGCTCGGCATCGTGCTGATGTTCATCTGGTGGGCGGCCAACGCCGACTTCTTCCGCCGCAAGCTGGAGGTCGCGAAGCCGACGGCGCTCGAGGAGCCCCCGGTGGAGACGGCCGTCGCGATGGAGTGAATATCCGCGGCGGCTTGCGCGCCGCGCGGGGCCTCGGCTACCTTTCCTCTTCGATGGCGTCCCTGCTCGCCCTTCGACTTCTCCTCCTCCCCCTTCGGGGGGAATAGCGCGTGGCGGCCGCTGAGCCGCGAACCCAGACCGAGAGAAGCCGCAGGAGCAAGCCAGACGAGAGGACGACCATGACCGCCCCGCAAGACCCCGACCGAGTACTGATCTTCGACACGACGCTGCGCGACGGCGAGCAATCGCCCGGCATCTCGCTCAACACCACCGAGAAGCTCGAGATCGCGCATCAGCTCGCCCGCCTTGGCGTCGACGTGATCGAGGCCGGGTTCCCGATCGCGTCGCCCGGCGACTTCGAGGCCGTGCAGGCGATCGCCCGCGAGGTCGAAGGGCCGATCATCGCCGGCCTCGCGCGCGCCAATCCCGCCGACGTCGACCGCGCATGGGAGGCCGTCCGCGACGCCGAGCGCCCGCGCATCCACACGTTCGTCTCGACCTCGGACATCCACATCGTCCACCAGCTCCAGGCGACCCGCGAGGACGTCAAGGGCCTCGCGCGCGCGTCGGTCGCGCAGGCCAAGGAGTACTGCGAGGACGTCGAGTTCTCGCCGATGGACGCCACGCGCGCCGACCTCGACTTCACCGCCGAGGTCCTGCAGATCGCCATCGACGAGGGCGCGACGACGATCAACATCCCCGACACCGTCGGCTACGCGATGCCGCAGGAGTACGCCGAGTTCCTCACCACGCTCTACGAGCGCGTGCCGGAGCTGCGCGACGTCGTCCTCTCCGTGCACTGCCACGACGACCTCGGCCTCGCCGTCGCCAACTCGTTCGCCGGCGTGCTCGCCGGGGCGCGCCAGGTCGAGTGCGCCATCAACGGCATCGGCGAGCGCGCCGGCAACGCGTCGCTCGAGGAGTTCGTGATGCTCCTGCACACGCGCGCCGCCGACGTCGGGCTGACCACCGGCGTCAACACCCGCGAGATCGCGCGCGCGAGCCGCCTGGTCAGCCGCCTCACCGGCTACGCGGTCCAGCCCAACAAGGCGATCGTCGGGCGCAACGCGTTCGCGCACGAGTCGGGCATCCATCAGGACGGCGTCCTCAAGGAGCGCACGACCTACGAGATCATGGACGCGACGACGGTCGGCCTCGACGCCAACCAGCTCGTCCTCGGCAAGCACTCCGGCCGCCACGCGCTCCGCGCCGCGCTCGAGGAGCTCGGCTACCAGGTCGACGGCCAGACGCTGAACACCGCGTTCAAGCGCTTCAAGGAGATCGCGGACAAGAAGAAGCAGGTCACCGCGCTCGACCTTGAAGCCCTCGTCACCGACGAGCTGCGCGAAGAGGTAGCGGCGTACACGATGGAGTGGTTCGAGGTCGAGGCGTCGTCGCGGCGGCCGCCGCACGCGACCGTCGGCGTCCGCACGCCGGACGGGGAGGTGGTCCAGGGCGCGTTCACCGGCGACGGCCCGATCGACGCGATCTTCCGCGCGATCAACGCCGCCACCGGTCTGGATGCGCGCCTCCGCGACTTCCGCGTCGACGCGGTCACCGGCGGCCAGGACGCGCTCGGCGAGGTCTCGGTCGTCGTCGAGCTCGGGCCGAACGCGGGCGAGCGCATCGGGCTGCCCGGCGTGCTGCTGCGCGAGCGGGCGACCGGCGCCGGCCAGGCGGTGACCACCGACATCATCGAGGCGGCCGGCATCGCCTACGCGCGTGCGCTGACCAACGCCGTGCGCCGGATGCAGGCCCAGGCCGCCGACGAGGCGTCCGAGCCGACGGCGGAGCTCGCCACGCCGTGATCGACGCGCGGGCCCTTGCCCGCGATGCGGCCGCGCTCGTCCGGGTGCCCAGCGTCACCGGGGACGAGCGCGCCGCGCTGGAGCTGCTCGCGGACCTTGCGGAGGGGCTGGGGCTGCGCGCCGATCTGCATCAGCACGACCTCGCGGCGCTCCGCGCGCACCCGGGCCACCCGGGCGAGGAGGCGCCGCGCGCGGAGCTGTGGGGCCTCACTGTCACCGTCCCGGCCGCCGGCGCCGGCCGCCTGGCGATCTGCGGCCATGTCGACGTCGTGCCAGCCGGCAGCGTCCCGTGGCGGCTCGCGCCCGGCACCGTCGAGGACGGCTGGCTGTACGGACGTGGGAGCGTCGACATGAAGGGCGCGGTCGTCGCCGCGCTCCATGCCCTGGCCGCCGTCAACGGCCACACCGACGCCGAGTCGTGCTCGTCGCCGTCGGCTCCGAGGAGGACGGCGGCCTCGGCGCGTTCGCCGCCCTCGAGCGCGACGCCGCCTTCGACGGCTGCCTCATCCCCGAGCCCACCGGCTTCGACGTCGTCTGCGCGCAGGCCGGCGCGCTGACCTTCGAAGGCGTGGTGCCCGGCGTCGCCGCCCACGCCGCGCACCGGCTCGAGGGCGTGTCGGCGATCGACCGCTATCTGCCGGTCCACGCCGCGCTCGCCGAGCACGAGCGCGCGCTCAACGCCGAGGTCGAGCACCCACTCATGCGCGCGCTCGACCTGCCGTATCCGCTGCTCGTCGGGCGCCTCGAGGCGGGGGAGTGGTCGAGCAGCGTCCCCGACCGCCTGCGCTTCGAGGGCCGCGCGCCGGTGCGGGTGGGGGAGGAGGTCCGGGCGGCCCGGGCCGCGGTCGAAGCGGTCGTCGCACGCGCCTGCCCGGACGCCAGCCTGAGCTGGCCCGGCGGCCAATTCGCCTCCGGCCAGACTGACCCCGGCGATCCGTTCGTCACGCTCGTCCGCGACGCGCTCGCCGCCGAGACCGGGCGCGAGCCCGCGCTCGCCGGCGTTCCCTGGGGCGCCGACATGCGGCTCTGGACCGCGCGCGGGATCCCGACCGTCATGGCCGGCACGCTCGGGATCGAACTGGCCCACGCCGTGGACGAGCGCGTGCGCGTCGATGACCTCGTCGCGCTCGCCCACGCGATCGCCCGCGTGGCGCGCGATTTCGATCGAATCTGATCCCAATGCAACCGTCGGGGGCCGGGCTACGTCTACGTGGCATGTCCCGCCGACTGATCCCCCTCCTCACGACACTTCTTCTTCTCGCTGTACCCTCAGCCGCGGTCGCGGCGCCGCCCTGGTCCGCGCCGGTCAACGTGCCCGGTGTGATCGGGCAGGCGACGCCGGTGGCCGTCACCCCGTCGGGCGCCGCGGTGCTGCTGGCGCAGGTCAGTCGGACCGCGCTCGGCTCGACCGGCGGTCCCGCGAGCGAGGTCATCCCGCTGGGCGCCGACGGCACGCCCGGCGCGCCGCACCCGGTCGCGCTCGCCGCCGGCCTGCTGACGACCTACGCGAAGGGCCACATCGCGGTGGCCGGATCGACGCTCGTCGACGGCACGATCACCGACCGCAGCCACGCGACCGTGGCCCTCGGCACGCCGAGCGCGCCGGGCACGGCGCGCGGCTTGACCGAGAGCACCGGGCAGCACGTCTTCGGCCTGGCCGGCAACGTCCGCGGGGACGTCGCCGTGGTCACCGGCGACGCCTCACACGTGCGCACGCTCTACCTGCGCCGTGCGGGCACGACGACGTTCCGCGTCGCGCTGCGCATCGCCGTCGGCAGCCGCGCCCGCGGCGCCGCCGTCGCGCTCGGGCCGAAGGGTGACGTCCTCGTCGTCTGGGAGGACAACCACCACATCCTCGCGCGCCACCTCGGCCCGACTGGCCACGCGGGCGCCGTCCACCAGATCGGCGACGGCATCCAGTCCGAGCTGCAGCCCGCGATCGACGACAGCGGCCGCCTCGAGGTCGCGTGGAAGACCCAGCGGGTCAGCGAGGGCGAGTCGATCGAGCCGGCCGTCATCCGCTTCGCGACCGCCGCGCCCGGCCACGGGTTCGGCCCGCAGCGCACGATCGAGACGGTCGGCGCGACCGGGACCGGCCGGTACGTGTCCGCGCCCGGCGTCCGTCTCGTGCCGGAGTCGGGCGGGCGGATGCTGCTGGCGTGGACGGGCTTCCAGGACGGCCACTTCGTCGTCCGCGCGACCGACATCACCGACGGCCACCGCGGCACCCCGCAGACGCTCTCGCCGACGACGCAGGACGCCGTCCTCGGCGACGCGGCGGCGCGCGCCGACGGCGCGGCGGTCGTCGTCTGGCGCTCCGGCGTGCAGGGCGCCGACCCCGTCCCGGGCCAGCTGCCCACCCTCTACGCGTCGCATCGCGATCCGGGCGCCGGCGCGTTCGGCGACCCCGAGCAGGTGAGCCTCCCGGGCGACAACGTGCTGCTGGCGCCGTTCGCTGCGCTCGACCCGGTCACGGGGCGGTCGTTCGTCGCCTACCCGCTGCTGACCAGCGGGGTTTGGGTCAGCGCGCGGCCCTGACGGTAGCCCGCAGCCAGCGCCGCGGGCGCAGGAGCCGAGGCCATGAAGTCGGTGCCCATGGCCTCGGCCGCGGCGGCGTCGGGTCCCACGCGGCGCACCCGCGCGCCGCGGCGGCGCAGGATCTGGACCTCGACCTCGATGCCGACGCGAAACGCATGGCGCAGCGGGGTGCGTAGGGACGCCGTCGGGTCCAGGCACAGCACCTCGGCGCCCCGCCGCGCGGGCGCGGCGTCGAGGTTCGTCACGCTCCACACGCCGCCGTCGACGTACTCGCGGCCGTCGATCCGCACGGGGGCGAACGCCCAGGGGATCGCACACGACGCAGCGACCGCCTCGGCGACGGAGGCGCGCGGCGCGCCGGGCGCGCCGAAGACGACGCGACGGCCCGAGCGCTTATCGACGCAGCAGATGCGCAGGCGGCCGTCGAAGCGCACGCCCCAGCCCGCGACCTCGCTTTGCAGCCGCGCGTGCGAGCGCCCGCCGCTCGGCACGCGGGCGAGCAGCGCTGCGCGCGCGAGCGCCCCGCCCGGGGCCGCGATCGCGGTGGCCACCGGCGCGAGCGGCGCGGTCGCCGCCCACCCCCAGCGCGCCACCGTGCGCACGGGGCCGTCGTGACGGACCTCGCCCGCGTCGCGCGTATCCGCCGGGTCCGGCGGTCGGCGCAGGCGCTTGCCCGCCGCAAGCCGCGCCGAGACGATCGCGCCCGCCGAGGTCCCGACAAACGCCTCGACGCCCGCCATCTCGACGCCCGCGCCGTCCTCGATGCCCGCCAGCACGCCGGTCATCCAGGCCTCCCCGACGACGCCGCCGCCGGCGAGGACGAGGACGTCGGGAGAGACGAACGGCGCCATCGCCCTGCAGGCTACGTGTATGCGATAACGTACGTCTGTATCGTGGCTGCCGTCGTCGACCACATCCATATCGGCCCGCGCGTTCGCGCGCTGCGGGAGGCGATGGACCTGTCGCTGCGCGACCTCGCCGAGCGCTCGGGCGTCAGCGCGCCGATGCTCAGCCAGGTCGAGCGCGGCGAGACGAGCCCGACGCTCCAGGTCGCCAGCCGCATCGCCGCCGGCCTCGAGCTGCGCCTCAGCCAGCTGCTGCGCCTCGACGAGGCGGGCACGGTGACCGTCGTGCGCGCCGGCGAGCGCCGCCGGGGCGGCTCGGCCAACGCGGGTCACAGCTTCGAGGTGCTCACCGCGCCGCTGCCGGGCCAGCGCGCCGAGCTCAGCCGCCACACCCTCGCCGCCGGCGGCAAGACC
>Ga0081455_10007310_pt1 | contig 11650 bp, 12 predicted proteins | sample TabmetS3T2R1_FD_70207 | JGI IMG/M metagenome (GOLD analysis project Ga0081455, IMG submission 70207) | Tabebuia heterophylla rhizosphere microbial communities from the University of Puerto Rico - S3T2R1 | ecosystem: Host-associated > Plants > Roots > Rhizosphere ...
GGGCTGAGCGTCCAGGATCATCTTGAGCCCGGTGCGGACGAGGTCGTGATCATCGGCGACGAGCACGCGGATGGTCATGCACCCCTACCGCTCTTGGGCAGCTCGGCATGCACCGTCCAGCCCCCGTCGCGGTTCGGACCGGCCTCGAAGGCGCCGCCGAGGAGCCTGGCTCGCTCGGCCATGCCCAGCAGCCCGAAGCCCGAGTACGAGCCGGCGTCGGCTGGGTGGGCGTCACCGTCGTCCCAGACGGTGAGCCGTACGCTGTCGTCGTTGCCGGTGACGACGACGTGGACGAGGGTGGCGTGGCGTGCGTGGCGGAGCGCGTTCGTGACCGACTCCTGGGCCAGGCGGTAGAGCGCCGCATCGACCGACGGGGGCAGCTCGTCGAGGTCGCCGGTCAGCGTGACGTCGACGTGGGGCGCGTTCCCTGTGTTGCGGGCGAGTTGCACGATGTCGGCGACACCGGGTTGGGGTGCGAGGTCGGCTTGCTCGCCCTGGCGAAGGGCACCGACGATCGTTCGCATCTCCGTCAGCGCCCGCGACGCCTCCTTCTCTACGACGACGAGCGCGTCGAGGACGGCCTCGGGATGAGACTCGGCGACGGTGCGACCGGCCTGGGCCTGGATGGCGATGGCCGACACATGGTGGGCGACGGTGTCGTGCAGCTCGCGCGCCAGCTGCTCGCGCTCGCGGAGCTTGGCCTGGTCCCGCCCGTGGAGCCGCGCGCTGCTCCGGTACCGGAACGCCGCGCCCAGCGCGGCGGCGAACAGCAGGATCAGGGTTCCGCCCACAACTTCGCCTACGGGGGCGGCGGCGGCGCCGGCCACGACCGGGGACAGCACGATCGGCAGTCCAATCGTGGCCTCGCGACCTGAGCCCCATCGGAACAGCGCGTAGGGAAACAGCAGGAGGACCAGCGCCGTGGGATTCGGACCGTCCCACGTCACGCCAGCCACGGTGGCTGCGAGGTCCACGACGGCGAACAACGGGAACGCGATGGCGACCATTGCGAGCGGGTGCGTCCGCCGCCAGAGCAGCAGGGGCGCCACGGCGACGATCAGGATGAGGTTGACGGGTCGCCACACCACGTCCTCCCGGGCGACGGCCTCGATCACCGCCAGCGCCAGCACCGCGGCGACGAGCACCCAGTCCCACCACAGCTGCTTCGGCGCGTTGGGAACCCGGGGCTCGGCCCACAGCGAGCGCGCCGTGGCTGGTATCACGACGCAAGCGTAAATGAGCCGAGCGATGGGCGTAACGGCCCAATGGACATGCAGGCATCGTTCTTTCGGTCAGTCCAGAATGGCCGGACACCCGATGTGCACGGGGGTCGTGCATGGTGACGATCCCCGCATGCGTGCAACGGCGAGGCCGAGTCCCCTCAACCGTGGGCCTGTCCGTAGACCGACGACCCTCACCCGCGTCGGGGGCTGGTGCTTCGATCATCGGATCGCCGCGGTCGGCGTCTGGCTGTCGGGCCTGGCCGCCGTCCTGGGTGCTGCCGTGGCCATCGGCCCGGCCTACGACGCGGTCCTCGACATCCCCGACTCCGATAGCGCGGACGGCTTCGCCGTGCTCGACGAGCACTTCTCCGCGCTGGGGGCCGGAACCCAGTCGGGAACGATCGTCTTCCGGGCCGACCAGGGTGTCGACGACCCCGAGGTCACGGCGGCGATGGAAGAGCTGTTCGCGCTGGTGGACGCCGGGTTCCCCGATGAGAGCGGCGTGCCAGAGCATCCCGGCGCAACGGTCATCTCGCCCTACTCGCAGCGCGGCGACGGTCAGATCGCCCGGCAGGGACCGCTGGCCGGCGAGCTCGCCTACGCCCAGGTCAACCTGGCGGCCGACATCGACCTGACCGAGTCGGCGCTCATCGGGAACGCCATCGCCGAGCACGCGCCGGCGATCGAAGGCCTCGAGGTGCTGCCCGGCGGCACGGCGCTCGCGCCCTACGCGCCACCGGAGTCGGAGCTGGTCGGCTTGGCGTTCGCCATCGTCGTCCTGATAGTCGCCTTCGGATCGGTCCTCGCCATGGGCCTCCCGGTGGCTGTCGCGCTTGGCGGTGTCGGAGCCGGCATCGCCGCGACGCTCCTACTCACCAACGTCTACGCCATCCCCGACTTCGCGCTGAGCGTCGGGGTAATGATCGGTCTGGGTGTGGGCATCGACTACGCCCTGTTCATCGTCACTCGCTATCGCGAGGGCACGCGGGCGGGCCAGCCACCACGGGCCGCGACGCTGGCAGCAATCGACACCGCGGGCAGGGCGGTGATCTTCGCGGGCACCACGGTCGTCATCTCGCTGCTGGGCATGTTGCTCATGGGCATCCCTATGGTCGCCGGCGTGGGTCTGGGGGCGTCGGTGACCGTGCTGCTCACGATGATCAGCTCCCTCACGCTCCTTCCGGCCCTGCTCGCGCTCGCCCAGGAGCGGATCGAGGTCACGCGATGGCGCGGTCTCGTCAGCGCCGGCTTCGTCGCCGCCGCCATGCTCGGAGCCGGCATCGCCTTCCCGCCCCTCGCCGCCGGTGGTGCCATCCTGGCCGCGGCGACGCTGCTTGTGAGCCTCGCCGTGCGCCCCCTGCGTCGCCAGGTGCCGCGGCGGAAGGCCAAGCCGGTGCGAGAGACCGCCGCCTACCGATGGAGTCGCACGATCCAACGCCGGCCGTGGCTGTGGCTCACCATCGGTACGGTCGCCCTGCTGACCCTGGCGTCCCCCATCCTCGGCCTGCGGCTCGGCGTCGCCGACGAGAGCAACCACCCGGAGGGCACCTATACCCGACGGGCGTACGACCTCCTTGCCGAGGGGTTCGGCGACGGGTTCAACGGGCCCTTCCTGATCACCGCGGTCCCCGATGCCGGAGCTGGCGCCAGTGTTGGCGTTGGCGACGCGGCGGAAGCGGTGCAGGCACTGCGACAGGCATTGGCCGGGACCCCGGGGGTAGCCGCCGTCACCGAGCCGCTCCCCAACGACCCGACGGACCCAGAAGCGTTCCTCATGACGCTGATGCCGACGACTGCCCCTCAGGCCGAAGCCACGAGCGGTCTCGTCACCCGGCTGCGTGAGGACGTCATCCCGGCGGCGGTCAGCGGAACGGAGCTCGATGTCAGGGTCACGGGCACCACCGCGGCCAACATCGACCTCACCAACTTCCTGGGACGGCGGGTCCCGGTCTTCTTCGGGGTGGTGCTGGGGCTGTCGTTCGTGCTGCTGCTGATGGTGTTCCGCTCTGTGTTGGTGCCATCCAAGGCGGTGATCATGAACGTGCTCTCGATGACCGCGACATACGGGGTGGTCGTCGCCGTGTTCCAGTGGGGCTGGGGCGGGGACGTGCTCGGCATCGCAGGTGCTCCCATCGAGCCGTTCATCCCGATGATCCTGTTCGCCATCGTCTTCGGCCTGTCGATGGACTACGAGGTGTTCCTGCTGTCGCGCGTGCGGGAGGAGTACGCCCGGACCAACGACGCCGTCGAGTCGGTGGCCGATGGCTTGGCGGCTACGGCCAGGGTGATCACCGCGGCCGCCGCCATCATGGTGGTCGTCTTCGGGTCGTTCGTCTTCGAGGACGACCGCGTCCTCAGGATGTTCGGCCTGGGCATGGCAGTCGCCGTGCTGCTCGATGCCACGGTGATCCGGATGCTGCTGGTGCCGGCCACGATGGAACTGCTCGGGGCCCGGAACTGGTGGATGCCCCGGTGGCTCGACCGGCTCGTTCCCCGCCTGAGCGCCGCAGACACGGCGATTGGCGCCGACGCCGACGGGCACGACAACGCGCTGTCCCCCGACGTGGCCGAGACCGGCACGCCCGCCCGGGACCCGCAGCCGGTCGACGCCTGACCGCGATGGGCTCGTCCCGCCGCAAGCCTGGCCTCCGACCAGGGACGCGCCCAGTAGATGGTGACCTCGATGGAAGACATCGGCGAATGCGCGGATGTCGCACGGGCCACGGGCCACGGTCTTCAACTACTTCAGTCGGAAGGAGGACCTCGTCGACGAGTGGCTCGTGCGTCGCGGGGCCGAGCTGGCCGAGATCCTCGCTGAGGCCGAGGGGGAGGCCACCGAGACCCCGAATCGGCTGCGCCGGGCATTGCGCGCGGTGGCCAGCGTCTACGAGGACGACCCCAAGACCGGACGGGCCATCATGCGCAGTTGGGTCCCGCCCGAGGTCGCTCAAAGTCTCCGGGTTCCCGAGCGTGGCACCGGGAAGCGGGCCATTGTGGGATATGCCTTCGACCGCAAGGAGAAGGTGCCCGACGCCGTCCGCCGTGTCACCGATGAGCAGGTCGAAGGGGCCGTCTCGGCGCTCGAGGGGGTCCAGGACCACGACCTCGAGGCCACGGTGCACGACTGTCGGAAACGAGCCAAGAAGCTGCGCGGCCTGCTTCGTCTCGTCCGCCCCGCGCTCGGTAGCGCCTACGGCCCGGCGAACGAGTCGTTCCGCGACGCCGGGCGCGAGCTGTCAATCCTTCGCGACGCTCATGCCACCCTCGCCACGTTCGACGCCCTGGTGGCGGCCTCTCTGGACCAGCTCCCAGACGGCGGACTCGGCACCGTACGCGCGGGCCTCGCGGCCGAGGCCGACCGGGCCAGCAACGCCCGGGACCGACCGGTCCGCGTCGAGGTCGCTGCGGACCTGTTCCGAGCGGGCCGGCGGCACATCCGCCGTGCCGAGCTCGACGCCGACGGGTGGGCCGCGGTGGGGCCAGGCCTCGAGAAGACTTACCGGGCCGGCCGGCGGGCCCTGGCAGCGTTCCGCCTCGATCGCGGGTCCGACGCCACCGCCATGCACGACTGGCGCAAGCGGACCAAGGACGCCTGGTACCACGTCCGGCTGCTGAGCGACGCCGCGCCGTCGATCCTGGAGCCGTGCGAGGATCGCTTCCACGACCTCTCCGACGCCCTCGGCGACGCCCACGACCTCGCAGTGATCTGCGCACGCCTCCGCGGCTCGCCGCACCGGTTCGGCGGCCAGACTCCGGTCCGTGCCGCTTGCGCTCTGGCCGAGGAACGCCGGGGCCAGCTCGAGCGGCGGGCCACACGCCTTGGCGTCCGGCTCTACGCCGAGAAGCCCAGGGCGTACAACGACCGTATGGACGCGTACTGGCGCCTGTGGCAGGACGCGGGCGCCGAGAAGTCCGTCGGCGGCCTCACGGAACTCTTCCCGCCTGCCGATGGCCTGGATGCCCTCGACCTCGAGCAGCTGCGCGACCGCGCCGGCGAGGCCGCCCTTCCCGCCCGCCTCCACCCGGCCAAGGCCGAGCTCATCGGCGAGCTGCGAGCCACGGGCGCCCGCTGAAAACCGGCGAACCCCTGGTCTCGTGCCGAGCCACGCGGCGCGAACACCGACCGATTCGAGCTCGTGCCGCATGTCGGCCATACTTAATCAACCAATTGGTTGACAAGAGAACCGAGCCGGCGTAGGTTGTTCTCAACCATCCGGTTGAGCAAGGAGCATCCGTGGTGGACGACCAGCTGTCTCGAGTCTTCGCCGCCCTCGCCGATCCCACGCGGCGCGACATCGTGGCTCGCCTGGCCGTGTCCGACGCCACCGTGGGCGAGCTGGCCGAGCCCTACGACGTCTCGATCCAGGCGGTGTCCAAGCACATCCGGGTGCTCAGCGACGCCGGCCTGGTGAGCCAGACCAGGGATGCCCAGCGCCGGCCGTGCCATCTCGAGGCGGAGGTGTTCGACCTGATGACGAAGTGGATCGAGCGCTACCGCCAACAGGCCCAGGAGCGCTACGAACGCCTGGATGTCGTCCTCGCCGAGATGCAGGGCGACGAGCAACCCACCCACCCCCGACACCATCAGCAAGGAGCAGCGTCATGAACGCCACCAGCCGCTACCAGGTTTCGATCGAGGCCGACCAGAGCGTGCCCATCATCCGCATGACCCGTGACTTCGACGCCACCCCGACGCAGCTGATGCGGGCACACACCGACCCCGAGCTGTTTGCCCGCTGGGTCGGCCCCAATGGGATGGAGACCAAGATCCTCGACTGGGACGCCACCACCGGCGGCCGCTGGCGCTACGTCGCCGGCCGCGATGGCGAGGAGTACGGCTTCCACGGCTGCTTCCACGAGGTCGGCGACGATCGCATCGTCCAGACCTTCACGTACGACGGCCAGCCCGACGGGGTCGCCCTCGAGACGGTGTGGTTCGAGGACGTCGGCGACGGGCGTACCCGTCTGCACGCCCAGTCGCTCACCGACAGCTTCGAGGCCCGCGACCAGTGGCTGGCCAGCGGCATGGAAACCGGGGTCGAGGAGGGCTACGCCAAGCTCGACACCCTCCTCGCCGAGCTGTGATGAGTGTCGCCGACGAGCACCGGCGCATCGCCGCTGAGTTCACGGCGACCGTTGAGGGCACTGCCCCGGAGGCCTGGGACTACCCAGCGCCGCCCGAAGGCTGGGTCGCCCGCGACGTCGTCCGCCACCTCGTCGAGTGGTTCCCTGCCTTCCTCGAGGGGTCGGCCGGGATCACGCTGGCCGCGGGTCCGTCGGTCGACGACGACCCGGTCGGCGCCTGGCGCAGTCAGACCCACGCGGTGCAGGCACTGCTCGACGACCCGGTCATCGCCGAGCGCGAGCACGAGCTACCGCACCTCGGCAGGATGCCGCTCGGGCAGGCCATCGACATGATCTACACCGGCGACGTGTTCCTCCATCGGTGGGATCTCGCCCGGGCCACCGGGCAGGACGAGACGCTCGACCCGGTCAAGTGTTCGGAGATGCTCGGCGACATGCTGCCGATGGACGATGCGCTGCGCCAGAGCGGCCACTACGGGCCACGCGTCGACGCGCCCGAAGACGCCGACGTTCAGACCAAGCTGCTGGCGTTCATCGGCCGCAACCCGTAGATGCGTTTTGTCACGGTGCCGAACCCGGGCTGATCACCAGCGTTCGACGAGATGCTCCCGGCCGGGTGGCGGGTCGTAGGGCTCCGGCCAGAAGTCGGTGACCTTCGTGATCATCGAGCCGTCGTGTTCGAAGAAGGCGACGGCGAGCGACGACTCGCCGTCGAGGGTCCAGCGGAACAGAAGCGCGCCGTGAGCGTCGTCACCGATGACGACCTGGGGGTCGATGTGCCAGTCGCCTGGGTACTCGGCGTTGAACGTCACATAGCGGTCACGGCCCCGGATGCGTTCCCGGGTCTGTGGCAGCTCGTAGACGACGTCGGGCGCCAACAGCTCCGCGAACCCCGCCCAGTCCCGCAGGTCCAACCGCTCCGCGAATGCCGCCACCAGAGTCTTGCCGTCGGTCACCATGACGGCATAGCACGCCAGGGTCGTTCCCCAGCGTGAGCGTCGGCCTTGTACGTCCTCGGGGGCTCCGTCAGCGCGGCTCGGGGTAACGCGACTCGAGCAGCGCCACGTTCGCGCCCTGCGGATCGACGACCGCCGCCATCCTTGCGATGGGGGTGTCGACCGGACCGAAGATCAGTGTCCCCCCGCCAGCGTCGTTCTTCTCCACACCCGCGTCCATGCTCTCGATCATCAGGTACACCTGCCAGTCCGGCGGCGCGTCGGCTGGCATCTCCGTCCCCATGCGCATCAGGCCGGCCATACCCTCGGGCCAGCGCTGACCGTCGACATGCCAGTTCCAGATGAAGTCGGGAGCGCCCTCCGGCTGCGTTGCCGTCCAGCCGAACACCCGGCCGTAGAAGTCCATCGCGGCGTCCACGTCGCGGGTCAGCAGGTTGTTCCAGGTCCAGCAGCCCGGCTCGTTGACGAGCTGGGCTCCCTTCAGCTCGCCCGGCTGCCACAGGGCGAAGGTGGCTCCCTCCGTGTCCCGGCAGACGGCCAGCGACCCCGCTCCGCCGGGGACATCGAGCGGCTCGACGAGGACCGTCCCTCCGGCGTCCCCGACCTTGTCGGCGGTCGCCGTCACCTCGTCCACGCTGACATACGCCAGCCAGGCGGGGACCTGCCCCTCCATCCGGAACGTCGAGAGGCCGGCGACCAGCTTCCCGTTTCGCCGGAAATACCAGTAGCCGTCGGGATCGGGCCCGTATCGCTCACGCCTCCAGCCGAGCAGCTCGCCGTAGAACGCCGCCGCTGCGTCCACATCCGGCGACGCCAGCTCCACCCAGCAGAACTCGCCGGCCCGGTATTCGGTGCGCTCGCTCATACGCAGGTCTCCTTCCTCACCAGCGAAGGTTCGCTTGCACACAGGCGTGAATCAACGATGCCGCTGGCCCGTCGACGCCCTCCTCGCAACTACGGGCCCGGGCCGGGCGGTGGAACGTGCGGGGCCGACATCCCCGATGTCGTGGTCCTTGCCGACGACACGACGACCGACCCCGCCCTGAGCGACCTGGCGGCTTGACCTCCATCGACCTCATCCCTGCGGCCCACGTCGCCTCGCTCGGGCCCGGCCGCGAGGTGGCTCGGGGAGGAGTCGGCCGAGCAGTTCCCCGAGCGTGTCGCGGACGACGTCGACCACGGGTGCATCTCGGGTGAAGCTCCAAACGGTGAGCGTGCCCTGCCACGTGGCGACGACCAGTCGACCGAGGTCGCCGTCCGGGCCGCGAGCACCGACCAGCCGCGTCTCGACCGCCTGACTCAACGTTGCGAACCACGCTTGGCCCCGCTCGCGCAGGAGGGGGTCACGGAGGTCCTCGCGCAGAACCCGGAGCTGATCAGCGAAGTCGTGCACGTCGTACTGGCCGGTGAGCGAGACGAGCAGCTCGACAACGCCGGCGGGTCCGTCCGGCGCAGCGGCGATGGCGTCGTCGGTGGCCGCCTCGAGCTGCGCCCAGGCCCGGAGGAGGGCGGCCTGCAGCAGCGAAGCCTTGGAGCCGAACCGCTGGACCAACGTCGAGGGCGCGAGGTCGACGCGGCTGGCGAGGCCGCCGAAGCTGACGGCGTCGGGGCCGACCTCGCGCACGAGTCCGAGGGCGGCGTCGAGGAGGTCCTCGTCGGGGATCGTGCGCTTGCGCGGCATGGCGCCTGGGAGTATAAACGAACAGTCGTTTATATATGAGGTATCACCGATGACCGAACCATCTTCATGGTCCCCGCCCGACCTGGCCGGCAGGGTCGCGCTGGTGGCCGGTGCCACGCGGGGCGCCGGACGGGGGATCGCCATCGAGCTCGGAGCCGCCGGGGCTCACGTGTTCGTGACCGGCCGCACGACACGCGAGCGACAGTCGGAATACGAGCGGCCCGAGACGATCGCCGAGACCGCCGAGCTCGTCGCCGCCGCCGGCGGCACGGCAACGGCGGTGGTCGTCGACCACCTCGATCAGGACGCCGTGGGCGCACTCGTCGAGCAGATCGACGTCGAGGCGGGCCGGCTCGACATCCTGGTCAACGACATATGGGGCGGCGAGAAGCTCGTCCAGTGGAACACGCCGATCTGGGAGCACGACCTGGCCAACGGCCTCCGGCTGTTGCGGCTAGCCATCGAGACGCACCTCGTGACCAGCCACTTCGCTCTGCCCCTGCTCATCCGCAATCCCGGCGGCCTGGTCGTGGAGGTGACCGACGGCACCGCGGAGTACAACGCCGCCAACTACCGCCTGTCCGTGTTCTACGACCTGGCCAAGAGCGCCGTGATCCGTCTCGCGTTCAGCCAAGGCCACGAGCTCGCCTCCCATGGCTGCACCGCGGTGGCGCTCAGCCCGGGATGGTTGCGGTCGGAGATGATGCTCGAGGCCTACGGGGTCACCGAGGACAACTGGCGCGACGTGCTCGCCCGCCCCCACACACCGCCGTATCCCGACCCAGGCCACTTCGGCATCTCCGAGACGCCACGCTTCGTCGGTCGCGCGGTCACGGCGTTGGCGGCCGACCCGCAGGTTTCCCGATGGAACCAGGTGTCGCTGTCGTCGGGCCACCTGGCGAAGGAGTACGGCTTCGTCGACCTCGACGGCAGCGCCCCCGACGCCTGGCGCTACCTCGTCGAGGTGCAGGACGCGGGCAAGCCACCCGACACCGAGCGCTATCGCTGACGGCGCGCGGGTCTGACTCGGCGGTGTATCCACGGAACCTCCGCGAGCGACCACTAATGGACCCTCGCGGAAGTCATCGTGGCGTCTCGCCGGCCAGATCCGCCGCTGGACTGCGTCCTCGTCGTCGCCGCAGCCGCTGGCTGCGCCTTCCTCCTGCGTCCTTGCCAGCGACGAATCTGACTCGGCGATACATCCACGGAACTTCCGCGAGCGCCCACTAGAAGGCGACTCCGGTCGAGAGGAGGCCGGTGCCGGGCGCTCGGCCGGAGACGATGCGGCAGAACTCGACCGCGTCGAGCTGCTGCGCCTCGCCTGCGCTGCCGTCGTGGAAGGTCCCGCCGGCGGGACCGTCGAGGATGAGGCGGTAGGGCCGGCCATGCCGCTCTGCCCATTCGGCGACGACGTCGGCGACTATCTGCCGGTCGTGGTTGGCGTCGACGGTGAACGGACGTCCGATGGCGCGGTGGATGTCGAGGCGGTGCATCCACCGATCACGCGTGTAGACGACGTCGTTCAGGCGACCGATGCTGAGCCAGCCGAACGGCGGGTTCGGGACCCGGATGGCGCGGAGCGGCCACGGCAGCCGCCGGCGAAAGCGCAGGAACCTCGGCGCCGCGTCGTCGAGACGGACGAGGATCTCGTCCGGTCCGAGCTGGGCGCGGTCGGCGACCTGGACGTCGTTGATGCCATCGACGAGCGCCCTGCCCTTCGCCGCCTTGCGGCCCGCTACGAGCTGGTGGACAAGCTCGCTGATGCGGTAGCTCTCCGCTTCGCCGAGGATGTGGAGCGCGATGGCATGGACATCCCAGCCGGGCAGCTCGGTGGGGGTGCGCCACTCCTCGGCGGTGAGGGAGTGGAGCAGGTCCCCGAAGCGGCGGTCTTCCTCCTCGGCGAGGCCGGGTGCGGTATGGCGATCGATGGTTGCAACGGTCATCACCGTCCAATGGTGATGCCTTCGCGGCGCCAGGTCACCTTCGAGTCGCGACTACTTCGTGCGCAGCCCCCAGCCGTAGGGGAACGCGGGGTGGTAGTCGCTGTCGCCGACGTTGATCGGCTCCTGGGCGGCGCTGGCCGGCCATGTGTGCGACAGCTTGCCGGTGAATGGCCGATCGCCGAACAGCACGTCGGCGACGCCCTCGCCCTGCGAGCCCGGCAGCCAGGACGCCACGAGAGCGTCGATCTTCCCGAGCTGCTCGGGTGCGATCACCTGCGGTCGGCCGGACACGACCAGGACCACGCACTCCGGGACGGCGTCGCACACGGTGTCGACGACCGCGGCGTCACCGGGCTGGAGCTCGAGGCTCTTGGGCTCGCGCAGCACCCCGCCGTCCTCGGGGTCGAAGCCCCAGCGTGGCCCCCCGATGTCGCCGAACCCCTCCGAGTACGGCGTCTCGCCGACGACCACGACGCCCACGTCGGCGTCGCCCACGGGCGCGGAGGCGTCCTTGCTGTAGGTCACCTGGGCGTCCGGTGCTACCTGGCGGATGCCGTCGAGGATGGTGTTGCCGGGGATCCGGTGTTGTCCCGAAGCGCCCTGCCAGCTGAGCGTCCAGCCGCCAGCCTGGTTGCCGATGTCGTCGGCGTTGCGACCGGCGACGTACACCGTGGCGTCGTCCTGGAGCGGCAACACGCCTTGGGAATTCTTCAGCAGCACCTGCGACTTGGCGACGGCTTCGCGTGCCAACGCCCGGTGTTC
>Ga0081455_10007311_pt1 | contig 11650 bp, 9 predicted proteins | sample TabmetS3T2R1_FD_70207 | JGI IMG/M metagenome (GOLD analysis project Ga0081455, IMG submission 70207) | Tabebuia heterophylla rhizosphere microbial communities from the University of Puerto Rico - S3T2R1 | ecosystem: Host-associated > Plants > Roots > Rhizosphere ...
AGGCCGGAGTGTTTCCGCTGTACCTGTATGCTCGTGTGCGTTTTTCCTTATGCGCAACGGCACACGAGACCTCGGGTGCAGCAAGCACCCGGTCTTCCCTGCGCCCTCTGAATGAGAGGGAGCGAACGAAGATGCAAACCTCGGGCAGAACATGTCGCGAGATCGCTGACGCACATTCGCTTGTCATCGCCCGGCTTGACCGGGCGACCCAGTATTCCAGAGACGTCAATGATTGAAGCGATAGGCCGCGGCGTACTGGATCCCCGCATGCGCGGGGATGACGATGGTCCGTATGGCGCTATCTCAACGTCATTGAGCACGCAGAGGCTACGAAACGTCCGCATCAAATCGCAAATCCCCCGCAAGCACCCGCCAGCGGAACAGCGGCGAATCCGGCGGCGGCGACAGGTCCGGCGTCCAGCCGGTGATCTTCTCCAGCGCGTAGGTATCCATCAGCGTCCCGCGCCAGACGCGCTCGACGCGCTCCAGCGGCTGCCGCTTCGTCGTCGTCAAATCCCACAGCGGCAGGCGATGGTCCGGCTCGCGCCCGACATAGAGGCCGGGGTGATCCTTGATCAGGTCGATGCCGGGATCGCGAAAGCCCTGAAACCTGCCGCGCTCGTTGATCTGGACCACCGGCACCTGTCCGTTGAAATGCCAGCGCAGCATCGCATAGGTGCGATAGTCCGATGTTGCGATCCAAGTCGCGCCGGTCGCCCGCAACTGCTCGCGCGCGCGCACCGCGACCTGTTCAAAGCCCGCTTCGATGCCGGCCGGATCGGTCCGGCCGATCCAGTTCCAGGGCGCCGCCACGTAATAGAAGAACACGCCGACCACGAACGCGATGCCCGAGATGACCGCCACCCTCGCCCACCAGAACGTCGACTTGATCATGCGTTCCGAAACGCCCTCGCGTCGCAGCATGACCAGGTTGATGGCGGTGGCGGCAAAGCCGGCGGGCCACAGGAACATCGGCCAGGTGTCGCCGACACGCAGCGTCAGCGACTTCCAGAGGAAATAGAGGAACGGCACCAGCACCGCGGTCGAGAGCAGGATCGCGACCGGTTCGCGCGTGCGATAGCCGCGCCAGGCCGTCAGCGTCACGCCGAACAGCACCACCGGCAGCAGCACGAAGCCGACGAGACCGAACTGCATGCCGATGAATTCGCCGACGGTGCGGAGCGAGAACTGGCGGTCCGCCACCGCGCGCACCGCCTGGAAACGGAACGAGGCCCAATCGTGCTGTGCATTCCAGATCAGGACCGGCGAAAACACGATCACCGCGATCAGCGCCGCCCGCCACGGATACGAGCTGAGCAGCCAGCGCCGCCGCCAGTCCGGCACCAGCACGAAAGCGATCACCGCCGGCAGCAGCATGATTGCGGTGAATTTCGACAGCAGCGCAAGCCCTGCGAACAGGCCCGCGGCAAGCCACCAGCGCGGGTTGCCGCTCTCGTTAAGCCGCACCAGCGACCACAGCATCGCAACCGCAAACGGGATCATCGCGGTGTCGGGCGCGACCTTTGCCATCAACAGCCCGTAATACAGCGCCGCTTCCGGCAACAGCAGCGCGAAGACGACGGCGCGCATGTCATGCGTCACGCGGCGGACGATGTCGGCGAGCAGGAGCTGCGTGACCAGCATCGCAACGATGCCGCCGAACCGCACGCCGATGAGGGTGTCGCCGAAGATCGCGGTGCCGAACCGGATCGACCAGGCGATGCCGGGCGGATGATCGAGGAAGGAGAGCACGCTCTCCTTCGACCAGGTCCAGTAGTAGGCTTCGTCGGTCCGCAGATCGAGCATCCCGGCATAGACCAGCCGCATCGCCGTCATCGCCGCGATCAGCAACGCCACGGCAAGCCATGGCGGCGCGGCGGAACTGGCTCCGGGCTTATCGGGTGGGGCGATCGTCACGGCGCTTTCTCCTCGACTGCGCCGGGAGTGTCAACGCGCCGCCGAAAAAAGATCTCTCCTTCGTCCCTGCGAAAGCAGGGACCCATAACCACCGATCGTGATAACGAGAACCGCTTGGGCCACAGCGCTATTGTTCGGCCGCGGCGTATCGGTCCCTGCTTCCGCAGGGACGACGGTAGATGGTGTTCACCGATGGAATAAAGCACTAGTATCGCCGATATAGCCAATATGGATCGCATGGCCGCCCTTTCCCGAGACCAGATCACGACCTCCCTCCGCGGCATCAGCCTGCGGCAGGTCCGTCTCGCCACCGGCGTGATCCTGTTCGCCTATCTGGTCAGCCATTTCCTCAACCACGCGCTCGGCAATATCTCGCTGGAGGCGCTGGAGAGCGGCGTCCAGATCCACATGGCGTTCTGGCAATTCCTGCCGGTCACGATCCTGTTCTACGCAGCATGCGTGGTGCATACCGCGCTCGGCATCTGGGCGCTGTATGAACGCCGGCAATTCCGCTGGAAGGCGATCGAGCCGCTTCAGCTTGCGCTCGGCCTCAGCATCCCGATGATGATCATCGCTCATGTCATCGGCATCAGGCTCGGCCAGACGCTTTACGGACATGAACGGCACTATCCGCAGATACTGTTCCTGTACTGGATCTGGGCGCCGTGGCGGATCCCGATGATGCTCGCGGTGATGACCATCGCCTGGGTCCATGGCTGCATCGGGTTATATCTGTGGCTGCGGATGCGGGCATTCTTCAAGCGCGCCGCCCCGTTCCTGCTCGCCGCGGCGGTGCTGATCCCGACGCTCTCCATGCTCGGCTTCTATCAGAGCGGACGCATGGTGATCGACAGTGACAGCACCGAATGGCGGGCGGAAACCCAGTCGGAGCGCCAGATCGGTACGCGAGCGGAGGCGCAGACGCTCGATCGCATCACCGACTATTTCCTGTTCGGCTATTTCGGCCTGATCGGCATCGCGCTGGTGGCGCGCGGCGTCCGCGCCGTCAACGAACGCCGCCGCGGCATGATCAATCTCTCCTACGGCAACGGCCGCACGGTGCGCGTGCCGAAGGGCCTCAGTGTGCTCGAGGCCAGCCTGCGCAACAACGTGCCGCATGCCAGCGTGTGCGGCGGCCGCGCCCGCTGCTCGACCTGCCGCATCCGCATCATCGGCGACTGCAGCGGGCTGCCGGAGCCTTCGCAGCGCGAGGCCTTCGTGCTCGGCCGCGTCGGCACGTCGGATCCGTCCATCCGCCTCGCCTGCCAGTTACGGCCGCCGGCCGACCTCTCGTTCTTCCAGCTCTTCCTGCCGCATGCGATATCCGCCGACGGCCATGACTCGCACCCGACGCGGATCGGGCAGGAGCGCTATCTCGTCAGCCTGTTCGTGGACATGCGCGGCTCGACGCAACTCGCCGAGAAGCGCCTGCCGTTCGACACCGTGTTCATCGTCAACCGTTTCCTTGGCGCGGTATCGCAGGCGGTGCTCGAGAGCGGCGGCATGCCGAACCAGTTCGTCGGCGACGGCATGCTGGCGCTGTTCGGGCTTTCGACCAGCCGCCAGAACGCCTGCCGCCAGGCCTTGCGCGCGGCGGCGATGATCGCCGCCAATGTCGACGCGTTGAACAAGTTTCTCGAACATGACCTGCGCGAGCCGATCCGCTTCGGCATCGGCATCAATGGCGGCGAAGTCATCGTCGGCGACATCGGCTATCGCGACCACATGGTGTTCACCGCGCTCGGCGATCCCGTCAATGTCGCAGCGCGCTTGCAGGACATGACCAAGAGCCTGGCATGCGAGGCCGTCATCTCTGATGAAGTTCGCGCAACGGCCGGACTAGCCGCCGACGCGCTGCCGCACCATGACGTCGAGATTCGCGGACGCAACGAAACGATGATCGTGCGCACCGTGGAAGATGCGCGCATATTGTCGGCGCTGGTTGACGAACAGCAAAGCGCGGCAGCGTGAAAACGCTTTGGTTATAGCGGTTCGAAGCGTGTGTGATGTTTTTCACACCTGAATAATCGTTCAGAAAATTGTCGGCGAACGCAGGCCGCAAATCTCGAACCCGCTCTCTCAAGCACACGACAGATTGGCGATGGGTAAGACTGAAACTTGAACCCGCGCCAAGACAAAACGTCGACCGCGCACATTTGAAAGAGAACGACCATGCTTCGCAAAGTGACCCTCGCCCTTGTTGCCGCCGCTTCCCTCAGCGCCGTTGCGCTGGCTCCCAGCACCGCTTCGGCGGGCGGGTTCTGGCCGCATCATCATCACCACCACCACTTCGGCCACGGCCATGGCCATGGCATCAGCATCGGCCTGATCGGTGGCGGCTATGGCTATGAAGGCTGCTACGTCACCCGCCGGGTGATGACGCCGTTCGGCTTCCGCTGGCGGACCGTTAACGTCTGCTATTGATTGATCTAGATCAATGCGTTGGCCCCGGTCGCAGCTTGCGGCCGGGGTCTTCCGTGCACGATTCGCCACGCCAAGCCTGCGGCCAAGCGCAAGAATGACCTGGCGCGCAGCGAGTCAGGCCAATCGACCGATTTGGGAATCCTCGCTGTCCGGCTGCGTCAAATGACGGCGAAACCGGCAAAACAGCCTAAATCGGCCGCGAATGGGGGCTTTTTCGCCGAATCGGCCGGTCCGTTTGCGCTACCCAGCCCGCCCTAACCCGCGTATCCTGATGCTGCGGGCATGCCGGTTAGTGCGGGGACCGGCAGCTCGTATATTTTTTTGATTCCGCGGAGACGACGTGAATGGCTAAGGGTACGGTGAAGTGGTTCAATCCGACAAAGGGTTATGGATTTATCCAGCCCTCGAGCGGCGGCAAGGACGTGTTCGTTCATATTTCGGCAGTTGAGAAAGCTGGGCTTTCGACGCTCAATGAAGGGCAGACCGTCGAATACGAAGAGATCGCCAACCGCGGCAAGACTTCGGCCGAGAACCTCAAGGTTTAGCGCGCAGGCGCAATCGGCAACGGCACGCTCTCGGACCTAAATCCGGGAGTTGGGCTTAAAAAACTTCTCGAAAACTGTGAGCGTTCGGCGGAGCGGGCACCGCTTCCGCGCGCGCAATGGTCAGACTGTTGCGCCAAAACCGGCCGCTCAATCTTCCGTAACCCACCTCTCGACCGTCATCACGTCCGGTGGCTGCAGATAACCGCGCGGCCAGAGGTCGACGACCCATTCGACCTTGGTGGCGCGATCGACCAGCACCGCGGTGTTGTGCGGCGTCTGCAATACCAGCGTATTGCCGCGATATTTCGGATCGCCGATCGCGTGGTGCTTCAACAGCCCCCACTCCCGCAGCACCAGGAGCAGGCTGGTGGTGTTGCGCGTGGTGTCCCAGCAATCGTAATTGTGCTTGTCGTCGAAGTAGCGGAAATCCGCCTTCGCCACGCGCTTGTTGGTGCCGAGGATCGGCCCCATGCGGCGGTCGAACCACACCACCGCCTTCTGCACGGCGGCGCGTTCGGCCACGGCCGAGGCACGGCCCGCCGCCATGATCTGGGTCAGCGCGCCGCGGTCACCGGCGGTGAAATCGAGGATCTCGCGGCGGCGGCAGACGAAGCCGTAGCAGACGGTCATGGCGGTAGCGGAAGGCGGATAGATTGAGACGGAGCTGTAGAGGTTGGCGACCTCGGCGCTCATCTCGACCGCTCTCGCCGACGGCGCTCCAAACAGCGCAGCGACAGCGACGATCGCAGCCGCAAAGCCGTGGCGCGCGAGGTTTCCCAGTGTCGGCAGAGCGGCGTGTCTCATCATTCCCGCAGTTCCCAAGCGACAGCGTTCGTGACGCTTAGCGCGGCTCCCGCGCACTGCCAACCCGCAAGGCTGCGATCTGGGGACCGCACCACCGGAATTCCGCCCGCTGTGCTCTCCTTGCGCCAGGTGGTTCCGCCATCCCACTGTTCGGACAATCCCGGTCCCGGTAAACTGGCCAGAACGAAGAGAATCGCATGCTGATTCCCGCGCCGCCTCCGCCCTTCAGCGCGCCCTACGCGCCCGACGATCGCGCCATGGCCGCCGGCCTCCTCCAGGCTGTGCGGCGGGACGCGGCGCAAGAGGAGAGCATCGACCGCACGGCGAGAGGGCTGATCGAAGCGATCAGGGCCAATGACGACCCGCTCGGCGGGGTCGAGGACATGCTGCGCGAGTTCGCGCTCTCGACCAAGGAGGGACTGGCGCTGATGGTGCTGGCGGAAGCGCTGCTGCGCGTGCCGGATGCCCGCACTGCCGACCAGTTCATCGAGGACAAGCTCGCCCAGGGCGACTTCGTCCACCACGAGACGAGGTCGAGCGCCTTCCTGGTCAACGCCTCGGCGTGGGCGCTCGGCATGTCGGCCCGCGTGATCCAGCCCGGCGAAACGCCGCAGGGGACCATCGGCCGGCTCACCAAGCGGCTGGGCGCGCCGGCGGTGCGGGCAGCGACGCGGCAGGCGATGCGGCTGATGGGCAATCATTTCGTGCTCGGCGAGACCATCGACGCGGCGCTATCGCGCGCGCAGCCGCATTCGTCGCGCCCTCAACGTTACTCCTTCGACATGCTCGGTGAAGGCGCCCGCACCGCCGACGACGCCATGCGCTATTTCAATTCCTATTCGAGCGCGATCGAGGCGATCGGCCGCACGGCCGGTGATCGTCCCCTGCCCGACCGGCCCGGTATCTCGGTCAAGCTCTCGGCGCTGCATCCACGCTTCGAAGCGGTGAGCCGTGCACGCGTGATGAACGAACTGGTGCCGCACCTGGTCGATCTTGCCCGGCGAGCCAAATCCCATGACCTCAATTTCACTGTCGATGCCGAGGAAGCGGACCGGCTGGAATTGTCGCTCGACGTGATCGCGGCAGCGCTCGCCGATCCCTCGCTTGCGGGCTGGGACGGGTTTGGGCTGGCGATCCAAGCCTATCAGAAGCGCGCCAGTGCGGTGATCGATTATGTCGATGGTCTCGCGCGCAGCCTCGATCGCAAAATGATGGTGCGGCTGGTCAAGGGCGCCTATTGGGACACTGAGATCAAGCGCGCGCAGGAACGCGGCCTCGACGGCTATCCCGTATTCACCCGCAAGGCGATGACCGACCTGAACTACCTCGCCTGCGCAAAACAATTGCTGGCGCTGCGGCCGCGGATATTTCCGCAGTTCGCCACCCATAATGCGCTGACCGTCGCAACCATCCTCGAACTGGCTACGGAGCAAGGCGGCTTCGAATTTCAGCGCCTGCACGGCATGGGCGAGGCCCTGTACGCAAAACTCGGCGAAGACCGCCCCGATATTGCTCATCGCACCTACGCGCCGGTCGGCAGTCATCGCGACCTTCTCGCCTATCTGGTGCGGCGACTGTTGGAGAATGGCGCGAACTCGTCGTTTGTCGCGCTCGCCGCCGACGAGGCTATCCCGGTGTCGCAATTACTGCGGAGACCTACCGACATCATCGGCAGTGCCGACAATGCCAGCCATCCGAACATTCCGCTGCCGCGCGATCTCTATGGGCCCAGCCGAAAAAACTCTCGCGGGATCGAATTCGGCGAACGCGCGGGGCTGGAGCAACTGGTCTCGGCGATTTCCGCCGCACCATTGCCTGCGACGGGAAGCATCGCTGACGCAACCGAGAGCGAAGCCAATGCGGCCATACTGGCAACGCGGAACGGCTTCAGGCATTGGGCCAGAACGCCGGCCGGAACACGCGCGGCCGCACTGGAAAAGGCCGCCGACTTGCTGGAACGGCGCGCGCCGAACTTCATCGCGCTACTGCAACGCGAGGGCGGCAAGACACTGGACGATTCGATATCGGAAGTCCGGGAGGCCGTGGACTTCTGCCGCTACTACGCGGCGCAAGGGCGCGAACTGTTCGGCGAAGGTACGGCGATGCCGGGACCGACGGGCGAAAGCAATATGCTCGGCCTGCGCGGCCGCGGCGTGTTCGTCGCGATCTCACCGTGGAATTTTCCGCTGGCGATATTCCTGGGCCAGGTCACCGCGGCATTGATGGCGGGTAATGCGGTCGTTGCGAAGCCGGCCGAGCAGACGCCGCTGATTGCGGCCGAGGCTGTGCGGCTGTTGCATGAAGCCGGCGTGCCAACGTCAGCGCTGCATCTGGTGGCAGGAGACGGCCGGATCGGCGGCGTGCTGGTGGCGCATCCCGACATCGCCGGTGTCGTCTTCACCGGATCGACCGAAGTCGCGCGCACCATCAACCGCGCGCTCGCCGCGAAGGATGGGCCGATCGTACCGCTGATCGCCGAGACCGGTGGCATCAACGCCATGATTGTCGATGCCACTGCGCTACCCGAACAGGTCGCCGACGACGTCGTTACCTCGGCCTTCCGCTCCGCCGGCCAGCGCTGCTCGGCGCTGCGGCTGTTGTTCCTGCAGGACGACGTCGCCGACCGCATGATCGAGATGATCGCCGGCGCGGCGCGCGAGCTCGTCATCGGCGATCCCGCTGATCCCGCCACGCATGTCGGGCCGGTGATCGACGCCGAGGCCAAGCAGCGGCTGGATGCGCATATCGAGCGCATGAAGAAGGAAGCGCGGGTGCACTTTGCGGGTGACGCACCACAAGGCAATTACGTCGCGCCGCATATTTTCGAATTGTCCGATGCCAGCCTACTCACGGAAGAAGTGTTCGGCCCGGTGCTGCACGTGGTGCGCTACCGCGCCGACCGGTTGGACCGGGTGCTGCACGCGGTCGAAGGCTCGGGCTATGGGCTCACGCTCGGCATTCACTCCCGGATCGACGACACGGTGGAGGACGTCATCGACGCCGTTCAGGTCGGCAACATCTACGTCAACCGCAACATGATCGGCGCGGTCGTGGGCGTGCAGCCATTCGGCGGCCACGGGCTATCCGGCACCGGGCCGAAGGCCGGCGGGCCGCATTATCTGGCGCGTTTTGCGACCGAACAGACAGTGACCATCAATACCGCCGCAGCCGGCGGAAATGCAGCGCTGATGTCTGGCGGCGAGTAGTTGCATCGCCCACCCGAGATGGGTCAAATGGCATCCGGATGCCGGCTTTCGCTGGCGGTAATTCCGACCCACGAAAAACAATCAGACAAGCCACACGGAGCGGCGCCACGATGGATAAGGGTATTTTCGAAGGCCTCAAGGTTCTGGACTGCGCGAGTTTCATCGCAGCCCCTGCGGCCGCCACCGTGCTGTCGGATTTCGGCGCCGACGTCATCAAGATCGAGCCGCCCGGCGCAGGCGATCCCTACCGCAACCTGCCGAATTTGCCGGGCTACCCGCATAGCGAGCATAATTTCGCGTGGATGCTGGAAGCCCGCAACAAGCGAAGCCTCGCGCTCGATCTCTCCAAGCCCGAGGGCCAGGCCGTGCTGCATCGTCTCGCCGCCCAGGCCGACGTCTTCATCACCAACTATCCGCCGCAGGTGCGCGAGCGGCTCGGCATCACCCATGAGCATCTGGCGCCCCACAACGAACGCCTGATCTACGCCTCCTTCACCGGCTATGGCGAAAAGGGCGAGGAAGCCAACAAGCCCGGCTTCGACTCCAACGCCTATTGGGCGCGCTCCGGCCTGATGGACCTGGTGCGCGCGGATGAACATACCACGCCAGCGCGCTCGATCGCCGGCATGGGCGACCACCCCTGCGCCATGGCGTTCTACGGCGCGATCGTCACCGCGCTCTACAAGCGCGAGCGCACCGGCAAGGGCTCGCATGTCAGCTCCAACCTGATGGCCAACGGCATCTGGGCGGCTTCGGTGCTGGCGCAAGCCAAACTGGTCGGCGCGAAATTCGGCGAACGCCGTCCGCGCGAGCGCGCGCTGAACGCCGTGACCAACCATTACCAGTGCAAGGACGGCCGCTGGCTGATCCTCTCGCTGCTCAACGAAGACCGGCAATGGCCGACGCTGGCGCGTTGCCTCGGCCGCGAGGATCTCATCACCGATCCGCGCTTCGAGACCAAGAAGGACCGCCATGCCCGCTCGCTCGAACTGATCAAGATCTTCGACGAGACCTTCGCGACCAAGGACCTTGCCGAATGGCGCAAGATCCTCGACGGCAACGGTCTCGTGTTCGGCGTGGTCGGCATTCTCGACGACATTCCGAACGACAAGCAGATGATCGAGAACGAGGTGCTGGTGCCGTTCGAGAACGACACCATGCTGACGATCTCCAGCCCGATCTGGGTGGATGGCAGCAAGAAGGTTCAGCCGCGCAAGCCGCCCGGCATCGGCGAGCACAGCGACGAAATCCTGCGCAACGCCGGCTATGACGAAGCCGCGATCCAGAAACTGCGCGCCGCCGGCGCGGTCGCGTGAACAGAAAAGCCATTAATAGAGAAATCATGCCCACCTATCGCCTGCATTACTTCCCGGAGTCGGGAAACAGCTACAAGCTCGCCTTGATGCTCACCTTGTGTGGCCAGAGCTTCGAAGGCGTTTGGACAGATTTCGGCGGCGGCGTCACGCGCACGCCGGAATGGCGGCGCGACGTCAACGCGATGGGCGAAATTCCCGTGCTCGAGGTCGACGGCGAGCGCCTCACCCAGACCGCGCCGATCCTGCTCAAGCTGGCAAAACAATTCGGCCGGTTCGGCGGCGAGACCGAGCAGGAGCAGTTCGAACTGCTGCGCTGGCTGTTCTGGGACAACCACAAGCTCACCGGCTACATGGCGACCTACCGTTATTACCGCGCGTTCACGCCGACGCCGGACGAACATGTGCTGAAGCATTTCCGCCGGCGTCTCGACGACTTCCTGTCCATTCTCGAACAGCACATGCAGAAGAACGCGTTTGCCATTGGCGACCGGCCGACGGTGGCGGACATTTCCATGATGGCCTATCTGCATTATCCCGCTGACGAGACGGGGTATGATCTGGCCACGAGCCATCCCGCGATCAGCGCGTGGCTCAAGCGCATGGCGCAATTGCCGGGCTGGAAATCGGCCTATGATCTGTTGCCCGGCAAGCGCCTGACGCACTACGCCAAGTGATCATGCGCGTGAGCGCCCGGATAATTTTCAGCGGTTGAGCCACGCCCAGGCGATGCCGAACGCAATCAGCCCGGCAATGATCGACACCGCGATGGCCCAGACGCTGACCCGGACATCGCCGATCGTCTGCCGATCGGCTTCGTTTTCCGCGATCTTGCGATTGCGTTGCCTGTCCTCGTCGGAAGAGCTCATCGCCAATCTCCGCCCGGCTCGCTACCATCATCCCTTAGCACAGTTCGGGAAGAGCTTTAGCGGCTTTTGACGAAGCACATGCCGATGCGCGAGACCTTGCCGGCGGCCTGGCAGCTCAGGCCCTCGGCGCAGGTCCAGTCGCGAAAGCTGGCGTCGTTGCCGGTGGCCGGTTTGCCCTGCACGTAACAATGCGCGCCCCAGCCGTCGTAATAGTTGCTGCCTGCAAGCTCGGCGCTGCCGCGCAACTGCGGACGGCTGGCGAAGCCGCGCGAATAGTCCGGCGGCCTGCCGTCGCGCAAGGATGCGAGAATATCGCGGCGGCGCACCTGGTCGCCAAAGAAATGCGGCGACGCCGGCACGACGGTCGCGTTCGATGGCTTGTCCGCCATCCAGTCGACGCCGGGGAAATGAAAGCCGCCGATGCCGCGCGTCTGGTGGCAACCGGAACAAGTCACGTCGTTGAGCCGCCGTTCGAACCCGGCGAGCGAGCGGATGTTCTGCAGCCTCACGCCGCCCTCCGCCGCCTTCCTCAGTGCGGCCACGACATCGGCCTCGCCGAACACGGCGCCCTC
>Ga0081455_10007312_pt1 | contig 11648 bp, 9 predicted proteins | sample TabmetS3T2R1_FD_70207 | JGI IMG/M metagenome (GOLD analysis project Ga0081455, IMG submission 70207) | Tabebuia heterophylla rhizosphere microbial communities from the University of Puerto Rico - S3T2R1 | ecosystem: Host-associated > Plants > Roots > Rhizosphere ...
TCCCATCGAAGACACGCCGGCCTCTCGCGCGGGGCTGATGAGCGGCGATCTCATCACCCATCTCGACAAGGAACAGATTCTCGGCCTGACCTTGCAAGAGGCGGTCGAGAAGATGCGTGGCCCGGTCAACTCGCCGATCACGCTCACCATCGTGCGCAAAGGCGTCGAAGATCCCTTCGACGTGAAGGTCGTGCGCGACGTGATCCACATCAATCCGGTGAAATACAACGTCGAGAGCGATGACATCGGCTATATCCGGGTCACCACCTTCAACGAGCAGACCACGGCCAATCTGCAGAAGGCGATCGAGGACCTGAAGAAGCAGATCGGACCGAAGCTCAAAGGCTATATCGTCGATCTCCGCAACAACCCGGGCGGCCTGCTCGACCAGGCGATCTCGGTGTCCGACGCCTTCCTCGACCAGGGTGCCATCGTGCTCACGCGCGGCCGCAACCTCGAGGAGACGCAGCGGTCGAACGCGCGGCCGGGCGACCTGATCGAGGGAAAGCAGCTCGTGGTATTGATCAATGGCGGCTCGGCCTCGGCCTCCGAGATCGTGGCCGGCGCGTTGCAGGATCATCACCGTGCCACCATCGTCGGCACCCGCTCGTTCGGCAAAGGCTCGGTGCAGACCATCATTCCGCTCGGCTCGAATGGGGCGCTCCGACTCACGACGGCGCGCTACTACACGCCGTCAGGCCGCTCGATCCAGGCCAAGGGCATCGAGCCCGAGGCCGTGGTCGAGGAAGAGTTGCCCGACGAACTGAAGCAGAAGGCGGAGGCCCAAGGCACGCGCGGAGAGGCCAATCTGCGCGGTCACCTCAAGGGCGACGACGAGGAAGAGGGCGCCAACGCCGCCGATGAAGAAGAGTCCGGAAGCTCGTCCTATGTGGCGCCGGAGAAGGACAAGGACACACAGCTCAAATACGCGGTCGATCTGTTGCACGGCATCAAGTCGGTCGACACGGAGGCGAAGAAGAAGGCCGAGGCCAATTAGCTAGGGCACCTCGGCTGGTCTAAGGTCGGCGTAGCACCGGCCATGAAAGAATGGCCGCCGGAGAGAGGAGGCTCAGCCCCACAACGGGGGCCGGCGAGCGGGGAGGTGAAGTCGAGATGAAGGCGCTGGCCGTTGCAGCTGGCATTGTGTTCTGGACGCTCGTACTTGGCGTTGCGTGGCTCGCGTTCTTTCCCGCAAGCGAGTCCGGCGAGGCGGTAGCTATCCTACAAATCGAGCCGGCGACGGCACCTGGGGCGGGGGGCGCCCCCGCCACCGCTGCGCAGAGCCCCGACGCCGCGGAGGCGCAATCGCCGGAGGAGAGCGGAGAGCCGGCCGCTGAGGCAACTGCCCCCCCCGATGCAACTCCGCCTTCGGCTCCGGCAGAGCAAGCTGCCAAACAGAACACGGATTTTCCGCCGGGCTTCGCCCCGACCGATCCCTCGGCACCTCAGGCGCCTGTCGCCGAGCCGGGGCCCGGTCAGATGGCGCCCACGCCACAGGCGGCGCCGGGAGAGAGTGCTCCGCCGGCCGCGCCCGAGCAGCAGCAGGGTGCGGCTCCGGCCGCGGAGGAACCGGCGGCGGCAGAGCCGGCGGCGCAGCCTGAGGAGAAGCAAGCGGCGCTTGAGAATGGTGCGGCGCCGCCGGCTGGCGCCGCCAAGCCGGCATCACCGCCGCTGCCTGCGCCGTCAGAGAGCGAAACTGGCTCGGTCACGCTTCCGGAGGCGCCGGTCGCGGAGCTCGTTGAAGAGTCGCAATACGGGCCGCTACCGAAAGTTGCCAGTGACGGAAGGCGTCCCGTCGAGGTCTATGCCAGGCCTTCGAAATATGCCTCGGTGAGCGGGACCGCGGGGCCGGCCCGCGTTGCCGTGCTGGTCGTCGGCCTTGGCCTCCCCGACAGCCCTCCCGGCGACGTGCTTAAGGGGTTGCCTCCTCCGGTGAGCATTGCCTACGGCGCCTATGGCCGGAGCCTGCAAGACGCGGTGACGCGGGCCCGGGCCAACGGACACGAAGTGCTGCTGCAAGTCCCGCTTGAGCCGGAGGACTATCCCAAGGTCGATCCAGGACCGCACACGCTGCTCACCACGCTTCCGCCCGAGGAGAATATGAAGCGGTTGCAATGGCTGATGTCGCGCTACACCGGCTATGTCGGCATCACCAATCAGATGGGCGCCAAATTCGAGGCGACGCAGGATTCGCTCGCCCCGGTTCTCGAGGAGGTGAAGAGTCGCGGTCTCCTGTTTGTCGACGACGGCAGCACGCCGGCGTCGACCGCCGGCCAGATCGCAACCACCATCGGTCTCGACTATTCCGTTGCCAGCGTTCAGATCGACGTCGGCCCGCAGACGGGCGACGTCGCCAAGCAGCTGGCCAAGCTCGAAGCCGCCGCCAAGGAGCGGGGCGCGGCGATCGCCGTCGTGAAGGCCAAGCCAGCCACCATCAAGCAGCTTGCCGAATGGGCGAGCAAGCTTGAAGGCAAAGGCATCGTGCTGGTACCGGTCAGCGCCGTGGTGCGGTCCCAGCGGCAAAGCTAATCTCTATTCCCATGACAGAGCGAGAAGGGCTGCCGTACCGGCCTTGCGTCGGCGTGATGCTGCTCAACGGCGAAGATCGCGTGTTTGTCGGCAGGCGCGCCGATCACGGCGATGATCCGGAAGGGGCGGGAACGTGGTGGCAGATGCCGCAAGGCGGGCTCGACGAGGGCGAGGACCTCGAGGCCGCCGCGCGCCGGGAGCTCGAGGAGGAGACCGGCGTGCGTACGGTTCGCGTCCTCGCGCGGACGCGCGACTGGCTTACCTACGATCTTCCCGCCGAGCTGGTCGGCATTGCCTGGGAAGGGCGCTATCGCGGCCAGAAGCAGATGTGGTTCGCCGCCCGGTTCGAGGGGCCGGAGAGCGAGATCGATCTTAATCCCCGCGAAGGCCACGAGCAGGAGTTCGATGCCTGGCGATGGGTCGCGCTCGAGGAACTCCCGGTGCTGGTCGTGCCGTTCAAGCGCAAGGTCTATGCGAGCGTGATCGAGGAATTCGGCCCGCTGCTCGGCTGAGGGGCCGCGGGTCAGGCGCGGGCGCCCTTGTGGGCGTGGGGGGCCGGCCGCAAGCGCCGCATGAAGCGCCGATATAGCAGCACGCTCGCCGGCAGAAGTAGAAGGTCGCCGATTAGGGCCGCGACCAAGGTGAGCGCCGAAAGCTTGCCGAACAGGCGCAATGACGGCAGGTCTGATAGCACCGTGACGCCGAGGCCGAAGGCGAGGATGAGCGAAGTCAGAACGAGCGCGGGCCCAATCAGCACCGTGGCGCGCTCGACGCCAATAGCGGGATCCTCTCCGGGCCGGTCCTCCAGCCGCAAGCGGTTGAGATAGTGCACGGCGGCGTTGAGCGACAGCCCGAAGGCAACGATCAGCGCGACGATACTGGCAAATTGCAAGCCCTCGCCGGAAGCGGCGAGCACGGCGCCCGCGGTGAAGACCGGGAATAGGGTCGGCAGAACGGTGACGATGGCCACCATCACTGAGCGGAAGGCTAGCCCCAAGAAGATGCAGATGAACACGATCTCGGTGGTAAGCCCGGCATTCAGCTTTCCGATCATGGTCGCGCTGTTGCGGGCGGCGATAGCGGACAGTCCGGTGACGACAATGCGGTAGTCGGGATGGGCATCGCGCACGACGTTCAGCTTACCGTCGAGCTTCTCGATCACCGGCAGCAGGTTGCTCACATCGATATCCGGGATGCGCCCGGTGACCACGACGGAATTGTCGGGCTGGTCGAGGAAGCGCTTGGTGAGATAGTCAGGCAGGATATCGACATATTCCTTGAGCCGCTCGGGTGTGTCCTCTTGCGTCTTGGCGAGCCAGCGGCGCAGCGTCTCGAGCGACCAGACATTGCCCACGCCCGACTGGGTCTCGACAATGGAGTGCACCTCGCCGATGACCTTGAGCACCTCGGGATCGTAGAGCGACTTGCCCTTGGGATAGTCGACCATGACATGGAGCGGATTGGCGCCGGTGAGCTTGGCGTCGAGCTGCTCGCTCGCGGCGACGGCCTGCTCGCGATCGGGCACCTGGTCGGCCAAGCGGTAGCGGGGCGGTAGCGTCACATAGATGGCGCCGAAGCCGATCACCACGAGCAGGCCAAGCGTCACCACCATGTGCGGGTAGCGCACGCCGACTTCGGCGATCTTGCCGCAGAATCGCTTCAGCGCGTTCATCGCGCGGTCGTGACGCTTGAGATTGGTGGCGTAGGCCCTGGCGTTGCGCGGAATGAGGGTGCGGGTCAGCAGCGGAACAAGGGTGAGGCCGACGACGAGGGCGATGGCGGTGGACAGCGCGCCGGCGATGCCGAAGGTCCTGATCAAGGCCGAGTCGGAAAAGAGCAACGCGATAAAGGACGCAGCCGCCGTGGCGGTGGCAAGCACGCAGGCCGGGCCCACCACAAGCACCGCGTAGCGGGCCGACTTGATGCGCCGGTCTCCCTCCAAGAGGCGATTGCGCATGGCCACGGTGAGCTGCATCGAGTCCGAGAAGCCGAGCACCATGATCAGCGGGATCATGACGTTGAGGAACAGGTTCAGCTTGAAGCCGAGCCAGCCGAACAAGCCGATAGACCAGATTATCGAGATCACCGGCGGCAGGGCGGCGATAATCATCAGCGAGAAGCGCCGGAAGAAGGCGTAGGCGATGATTGCGCCGAATAGGAAACCGAGCACGTTGTACTTGAAGCGATCGCGCTCCACCGCGTTCCTGATCTCGAGCTGCATCACCGGGGCGCCGGAAAGCTGCATCTTGAGGTCGGTGTTTTTCAACTCCTCCGCTGCCGTGTCGTGAATCTGCTGGACCACGGAGTTGAGGCCCTTCTCCTCGACGACTTTGCGGTCGAGCGCGAGCAGGATGAGCGTCAACGTGCCGTCGTCGGAGAGGAGCTTCCCTTTGATGATCTCGTTATTGCGGACCTGGTCGATCAGCTTGGCATAGTCGTCGCCGGTCGGGAGCTTGGCGGGAAAGACGGGTCCGGGGACCTTGCCGGGCTCCGGCGCCTCGCGCGCGGAGAACAGCGAGACCTCGCCGGCCATGCCCTCGACGAACTGGAGATTGATGATGAGCTCGCGCAGCGCCTGAATGGATTTCCGCTCCAGCAGCTTGTCGCCGCTCACCACGATGAGGACGTCGTACTCGCTCGAGGGGAAGCGCTCGGAGATGGTCTCGTAGTCGCGGAACTCGGGCGTGTCGGTGCGGAACAGCTCCGAGAGCGAGTCGTCCACGCGGAGCTTGCTATAGCCAAAGCCCGCGGCGATGGTGATGGCGACGACAATGACTGCGGCGACGAGAGGATAGCGAAGCGCGGTAAGACCAAGCCGCTCGATGCCAAAGCTTAGAGAACGCACCCGTTTCGGCTGGGTCTTTTGCTGCATGTCCCTTGTCCGCCCCCCTGCTCCCTAGGGGCGTGGCCGGCCCTCGGGAAAGCCCTTTTTTGGTTTGGGGCCCTTATACCAAGAGTCGGCCACACAGCCCTAATCGCATGTGGATTGGGCCTTTTGAGGAACGCTTTTTCGGAGAAGCGGTTCGGCCTGCCTGCGGCCACGTTCTAAAGATTGAGGGTGCTTTGCACCTGGCGAAGGTGGTCGAGCTTGGTCTGTGCCCGGTCGCGGGCGATGTCCTCGCTCGCATCGGCCACATCCTCCTCGGCATCCTTGATGGCCTGGGCAAGCTGGCCCGCGTCAAGCTCGGCCAAGTCGATGGCCGTCTCGGCCAGCACGGTGAGGCCCGCCGGATTCACCTCGGCGAAGCCGCCGCGAATGAAATAGCGCCTATGCTCGCCACCAGGGTAACCGATATCAAGCAGCCCGGGCTTGAGTGTGGTCAGAAGCGGCGCATGGTAGGCGAGCACGGTCATCTCGCCCTCCGAGCCCGGCACCACCACCTGCTCGACATCGCCCGAGACGAGGAGCCGCTCCGGCGATACCAGCTCGAACTTGAAGGCGTCGGGCATTAAGCGGCCTCAGCGGCGAGCTTCTCGGCCTTGGTGACTGCGTCCTCGATGGTGCCGACCATGTAGAACGCGGCCTCGGGCAGATGATCGTAGTCGCCGTTGCACAGCCCCTTGAAGCCCTTGATGGTGTCGGCGAGATCGACGAACACGCCGGGCGAGCCGGTGAACACTTCCGCCACGTGGAAGGGCTGGGACAGGAAACGCTCGATTTTGCGCGCGCGGGCCACCGTGATCTTGTCCTCCTCAGAGAGCTCGTCCATGCCGAGAATGGCGATGATGTCCTGGAGCGCCTTGTAGCGCTGGAGGATCTCCTGCACGCGGCGGGCAACGGTGTAATGCTCCTCGCCGACGATGCGTGGGTCGAGCATGCGCGAAGTGGAATCGAGCGGATCGACGGCGGGATAGATGCCCTTCTCGGCGATCGAGCGCGACAGCACGGTGGTCGCATCCAGGTGCGCGAAGGAGGTGGCTGGCGCAGGGTCGGTCAGGTCGTCGGCGGGCACGTAGATCGCCTGCACGCTCGTGATCGAGCCTTTCTGCGTCGTGGTGATGCGCTCTTGCAATGCGCCCATGTCGGTAGCGAGCGTCGGCTGATAGCCCACGGCGGAGGGAATACGGCCAAGCAGCGCCGACACCTCGGAGCCGGCTTGCGTGAAACGGAAGATGTTGTCCACGAAGAACAGCACGTCCTGCCCCTGGTCGCGGAAATATTCGGCGACGGTCAACCCCGAGAGACCGACACGCGCGCGAGCACCCGGCGGCTCGTTCATCTGGCCGTAGACTAGGGCGCATTTCGAGCCGGCGGCGGTTCCGTCCTTGCGCGGGTCCTTGTTCACGCCGGAGTCGATCATCTCGTGGTAGAGGTCGTTGCCCTCGCGGGTGCGCTCGCCGACGCCGGCGAATACCGAATAGCCACCATGGGCCTTGGCGATATTGTTGATCAGCTCCATGATGATCACGGTCTTGCCCACGCCCGCGCCGCCAAACAGGCCGATCTTGCCGCCTTTGGCGTAAGGCGCGAGCAGGTCCACGACCTTGATGCCGGTGACGAGAATCTCGGCCTCGGTGGATTGATCGACATAGGACGGAGCCGGCTGGTGGATCGGCCGCTTCTCCGCGGTCTTGATGGGGCCAGCCTCGTCCACCGCCTCGCCCACCACGTTCATGATGCGGCCCAACGTCTCGTCGCCCACGGGCACGGCGATGGCCGCGCCGGTATCCACCACCTCCTGGCCGCGCACCAAGCCTTCGGTCGAGTCCATGGCAACGGTGCGCACCGTGTTCTCGCCCAGATGCTGGGCCACCTCGAGCACGAGGCGGTTGCCGTGATTGTCGGTCTCGAGCGCGTTCAGGATCTCGGGCAGATGGTCGTCGAATTGCACGTCGACCACGGCGCCCATGACTTGCCGAACATGGCCCTTGGGGCCTACGCCCTTGGCGATCCTCTTCTCCTGCTTCTTGGTCTCGGCGACCACGGGCGACTTGCGGGCCATCTCGGGCTTCCTTCTCGGCTCATGCATAACGTACTGCCTCTATCATAATGCCTCAGCGCCGGAGATGATCTCGATCAGCTCCTTGGTGATCATCGCCTGGCGCGTGCGGTTGTAGTTCAGGGTCAGCCGGCCGATCATCTCGCCGGCGTTGCGGGTGGCGTTGTCCATGGCGCTCATGCGCGCCCCTTGCTCGGAGGCCGCATTCTCGAGCAGGGCCTTGAAGACCTGCACGGCAATGTTGAGCGGTAGAAGCTCGGTCAAGATCTCAGCCTCGTCGGGCTCGTATTCGTAAACGGCGCCGCCAAGGGCGGCCTCTTGCGACCCTGCTTCCGCCGGGATGCTCGCCGGGATGATCGGCTGCGCCGTCGGTACTTGGCTGATCACCGAGCGGAAGCGGGAGAAGAACAGAGTAGCCGCGTCGAAGGCGCCCTGATCGTAAAGCTCGAGGACCTTGTCGGTCACCTTCTCGGCATGCTCGAAGCCGAGCTGCTTCACGCCCCTGAACTCAATGGTCTCGATGATGAGCGGGGCGTAGAGCCGCTTCAGCTGGTCGTAGCCCTTCTTGCCGACGCACAGGATCTTCACCTGCTTGCCGTCGGCGAGGAGGCGATTGATGTGCTCACGGGCGAGCCGCACGATCGCTGAATTAAAGGCGCCGCACAGACCGCGCTCGGCGGTGCACACCACGAGCAAGTGGACCGCGTCCTTGCCGGTGCCGACCATCAGCGGCGGTCCGCCTTCGCGCCCCTTGAGCGCGGTGGCGAGATTCCCCAGCACCATCTCCATCCGGGAGGCGTAGGGCCGCGCCGCCTCCGCCGCGCTCTGCGCGCGCCTAAGCTTCGCCGCGGCGACCATCTGCATGGCCTTGGTGATCTTCTGCGTCGCCTTGACGGAAGCAATGCGGTTGCGCAGGTCCTTCAGCGACGGCATGGAATTTCACCGTAGCCTGATCGCCTCCCCTTCAAGGGCGGAGGCGAGGGGAATATTGCGACCGCTCTGCGCATCATTTCCGCCAGCATCACGCGAACGACTTGGCGAATTTGTCGACCGCCGCTTTCAGCTTGTCACCGGTCTCCTTGGTGATCTCCTTCTTGTCGCGAATCGAGTCGAGAATATCGGGATGCTCGGCGCGCATGTAGCGGAGCAACTCCTCCTCGAAACGCTGCACGTCGGAGACCTTGATGGGATCGAGATAGCCGTTCACGCCGGCATAGATCACCACTACCTGCTCCTCGACCTTCATCGGCGAGAACTGCGGCTGCTTGAGAAGCTCGGTGAGCCGCGCACCGCGATTGAGCAGCCGCTGGGTGGTGGCGTCGAGGTCCGAGCCAAACTGGGCGAAGGCCGCCATCTCGCGATATTGGGCAAGCTCGCCTTTGATCTTGCCGGCCACCTGCTTCATCGCCTTGACCTGCGCCGAGGACCCCACGCGGGACACCGACAGACCGACATTCACCGCGGGGCGGATGCCCTGATAGAAGAGGTCGGTTTCCAGGAAGATCTGACCGTCGGTGATGGAGATGACGTTGGTCGGAATATAAGCCGACACGTCGTTGGCTTGCGTCTCGATCACGGGGAGCGCGGTCAAGGACCCGGAGCCGTTGTCCTTGTTGAGCTTGGCGGCACGCTCCAACAGGCGGGAATGGAGATAGAACACATCGCCGGGATAGGCCTCGCGGCCCGGCGGGCGGCGAAGCAGAAGCGACATCTGGCGATAGGCCACGGCCTGCTTGGAGAGGTCGTCGTAGAAGACCACCGCGTGCATGCCGTTGTCGCGGAAATACTCGCCCATGGCGCAGCCCGAGAAGGGCGCGAGAAACTGCATCGGCGCGGGGTCCGACGCCGTGGCAGCGACGACGATGGAGTAGGGCAGGGCGCCATTGTCCTCGAGCACCTTGACGAATTGGGCGACGGTCGAGCGCTTCTGGCCGACGGCGACGTAGATGCAATAGAGATTGGTCTTCTCGTCGTTGAGCGCGTTGACCGATTTCTGGTTCAGGATGGTGTCGAGGATGATGGCGGTCTTGCCGGTCTGGCGGTCGCCGATGATCAGCTCGCGCTGGCCGCGGCCGATGGGGATCAGCGCGTCGATGGCCTTCAAGCCGGTCTGCATCGGCTCGTGCACCGACTGGCGCGGAATGATGCCCGGCGCCTTCACGTCGACGCGGCGCTTCTCGCTAAACTCTATCGGCCCCTTGCCGTCGATCGGGTTGCCGAGCGCATCGACCACGCGGCCTAGCAAGCCCTTGCCGACCGGCACCTCGACGATGGCGCCGGTCCGCTTGACGATGTCGCCTTCCTTGATGTGGCGGTCGTCGCCGAAAATCACGATGCCGACATTGTCCACCTCGAGATTGAGCGCCATGCCGCGCGTGCCGTCGGCGAACTCGACCATCTCGCCGGCCTGGCACTTGTCGAGACCGTAGACGCGGGCGATGCCGTCGCCGACCGACAAGACCTGGCCGATCTCGGCGACCTCGGCTTCCTGCCCGAAATTCTTGATCTGCTCCTTGAGGATCGCGGAGATCTCAGCGGCCCTGATATCCATTAGCCAACCTCTTTCATGGCAACTTTGAGCGTATTCAATCTGGTGCGCAGCGAGCTATCCACCATGCGACTGCCCACCTTGACGACGAGCCCGCCGAGCAGCGTCGGATCGACCCGCTGCTCGAGCATGACCTCCTTGCCGAGCGCCGCTTTCAGCGCCTGCTTCAGCGCGGTGACTTGCGCTTCGGTGAGCTTCGAGGCCGCAATGACCGAAGCGCTCGTCTCGCCTCTGTGGCGGGCGAGCATGGCGCGGAACGCGCGGATCATGTCGGGGGCGGCGAACAAGCGCCGGTTCTTGGCAACGAGGAGAAGGAAGTTTTTGGTGAGGCCCTCGATCTTGATCTTGTCGAGGATGGCGGCGAGCGCGCGGCCCTGTTCCTCTGCGGTGAACACCGGGCTCTTCACCAGCCGCCTCAGGTCCTCGAAGGCATCGAGCGCCTCGTTGAAGCGGTTCAAGTCGTCGGCCACCTTGTCGAGCGCGTTGCCCTCAAGCGCGAGCTCGAACAGCGCCGTGGCATAGCGGCCCGCAACGCCGGAACTCGTGTCTGACTCGCCTGCCACGTAAAACGCCTTTCCTCCCGAACGGGCGCTTTTTTCAGCAGCCTCGTCCCCGGACCAAGGAAATTCTGGGATTGGTGCTTCCACGTCAACAGGTTGAAGTCCCGCTGGACGGTACCCAGGAAGCCCGGGGAGCCTGTAACATAAGGGGGGAGGGGGTGCAACCTCGGGAAGGGCAGAATTGCCCCAAGAATTGGGCTTTGCGGGCCTGCCGCTTCTCGATGTAATCAGCGCAGTTTTGGGCAGAGAGCGGAGGGACCCGATGGCAACCAACAGGTCGCAGAAGTCGCAAGCTCCGGCACTGCCACCCTTGTGGGAGCGGCTGCAAGGCCAGATCGACTGGTACGACGCCAAGGCAAAGACGAACCAGCTCTATTTCAAGGCCTCGAAGATCGCCATCATCGTCTGCGCCGTCGCCATACCGATCGTCGCCGAATTCTCGGCCATGTCAGTGATCTTCGCCGCCGGTGTCATCCTCCTGCTCGAGAGCATGCAGCAGCTCAACAAATGGCAGGAGAACTGGATTCTCTACCGCTCGACCTGCGAGGGCTTGCGCAACGAGCAGCACCTCTACAACGAGAAGGCGGGCCCTTACGCAAAGCTCCCCGCCGACGAGGCGCACCGGGTTCTCGCCGAGCGGGTCGGCGCGCTCGCCTCCGCCGAGCACTCGAAATGGGTCGCGGTCGCCCGCGAGAAGGTCCACGACCACGCCGGCGATTGACCTGGAAAGATATATCTTGCGATAGGCCCTAAAAGTAGTATCTTACGATACATCTTATCGCAGGAGACCAAAACATGTATGGCATGAGACATCACGAGCGCTGCGGAGGCCTTTGGGCCGGCCGGCGCTTTGGACGCTTCGGCAGCGGGGGCCCTGGTTGGGGGCCTGGCCCGCAAGGCGGGGGCGGCGACTGGTTCAGGGTGGGGCGGATGCTCGCCCAAGGCGATCTCAAGCTGCTCGCGCTTGCGCTGATCGCCGAGCAACCACGCCACGGCTACGAGCTGATCAAGCTGATCGAGGAGAAGACGAGCGGCTGCTATAGCCCCTCGCCCGGCGTCGTTTATCCCACG
>Ga0081455_10007313_pt1 | contig 11648 bp, 11 predicted proteins | sample TabmetS3T2R1_FD_70207 | JGI IMG/M metagenome (GOLD analysis project Ga0081455, IMG submission 70207) | Tabebuia heterophylla rhizosphere microbial communities from the University of Puerto Rico - S3T2R1 | ecosystem: Host-associated > Plants > Roots > Rhizosphere ...
AAGAACACCGCCGTACGACACCGGCGGCCGGACGGCTCCATCGTCACCATCAACATCATTGATACCCCGGGCCATGCCGACTTCGGTGGCGAAGTCGAGCGCGGCCTGGAGATGGTCGATGGGGTTCTGCTCTTGGTGGATGCCTCTGAGGGACCCCTTCCTCAGACTCGCTTCGTGCTCCGCAAAGCCCTGGCCAAGACGCTGCCGATCATCTTGGTTGTCAACAAGGTCGACCGCCACAATGCCCGAATAGCAGAAGTCGTGGAAGAGACTTACGACCTCTTCCTTGATCTGCTGGACGACAACAGCAGTGACGGCCTCGATTTCCCAGTGGTCTACGCCTCGGCCAAGGCGGGCCGCGCCTCGCTTGCCGCTCCCAGCAACGGTGAGATGCCCGACAGCCCTGATCTCAGCCCTTTGTTTGATGTGATCCTGCAGCACATTCCGGCGCCAAGCTACATCGAAGGAGCGACGCTGCAGGCACATGTCACCAACCTGGACGCCTCGCCGTACCTCGGCCGGCTAGCGCTGTGCCGAGTGGTCGCCGGAACGCTACGGCGCAATCAGAATGTCGCCTGGTGTCGTGCTGACGGCACGATCCGTACAGTCAGACTCTCTGAACTCTTGATGACGAACGCCTTGGAGCGTGAGCCCGCGGAGTCAGCAGGGCCTGGCGACATCGTCGCTATCGCCGGTATCCCGGAGATCACTATCGGCGAGACGCTCTCCGATCCAGACGACCCGAAGCCGTTGCCGCTGATCACCGTGGACGAACCGTCGATCTCGATGACTATCGGTATCAATACCTCTCCGCTCGCCGGGCGTGCCGGCAAGAATCTGACGGCCCGGCTGCTGAAGGCGCGACTGGATACTGAGCTGGTGGGGAACGTCTCCATCCGGGTCTTCCCGACGGAGCGGCCGGATACCTGGGAGGTGCAGGGGCGTGGCGAACTACAGCTAGCGATCCTGGTGGAGATGATGCGCAGGGAGTCCTTCGAGTTGACCGTGGGGAAGCCACAAGTGGTGACTCGAGACGTCGGCGGCAAGATCCACGAGCCGATCGAGCGCCTGACTATCGACATTCCAGAAGACTTTGTCGGCGTAGTCACTCAGTTGCTCGGATTGCGTCGCGGCAGGTTGGAACAGATGGTCAACCATGGCACTGGCTGGGTTCGTATGGAATATCTCGTTCCAGCCCGCGGGCTGATCGGTTTCCGTACCGAGTTCCTGACCGAAACTCGTGGCACCGGACTGATGCATCACGTCTTCGAGGCGTACGAGCCGTGGGCCGGTGATTTGCGCACTCGGCTGACTGGCTCGCTCGTAGCGGACCGATCGGGGCAAGTCACCTCGTACGCGCTGTTCAATCTGCAAGAACGCGGCACCATGTTCGTGGGGCCTGGCACCGAAGTCTATGAGGGCATGATCATCGGCGAGAACCCTCGCGCCGATGACATGGACGTCAACCCGACCAGAGAGAGGAAGCTCACGAACGTCCGCTCCTCGACTGGCGAGGAGCTGGAACGGCTGGTGCCGCCGCGACTCATCAGCTTGGAGCAGGCGCTGGAGTTCTGCCGCATCGACGAGTGCCTGGAGGTGACCCCGGAGGCGGTGCGCATGCGAAAGGCTGTGCTCTCGGCGGCGGCGCGAGCACGCAGCCGGGCCCGCGCCAAACAGGCCTGAGCGAGGACCCCTTTCGCAATGGCTGCGGGCGCTCGTTCCCATTTCGTGACCTGATATCAGAGCTTCGACACAAGTCGGTCACGACCGCAGCGCTCAGCAGCGATCCGCCCGCCGATCGGTGAAGATAGTCCCGTTGTCGCTCTGCAACCTCGGCCCTTCCCCACCGTGGAAACGACACAACCGCCAGCCATAAGGTCTTAGGTCGGCCCTGGGGGAGGCGAACTCACGCCCCACCTCACTGCTCGCGGGGGGCGCGAGCATGAGGTGGGGCGTGAGGGGTCGTTTCGTTTGGCTAGGTGGCTTTCTTAGCGGTCGTGTTGTTGGTAGCGGTCTCTCCGGTCCGGGAGGCATTGTCAGAACTGCGTGGAGTGACAGATCTCGTTCGGTCGCGCGCTGACTTTCGTACCTCGTCAACCGCTTCCTTGCCGCGTACTGCGAAATCGCCATAGGTCGCAGATGCCTGAGCCAGCAGCTCATTCGCCTGCTTCTGCAAGTCGGCAATCCGGACCTTGGTGGCTTCTGGCAGGTTCTTGAATTGCTCCGGAAGTGTGATCACAAACGTACGCAGTTCTTCGGCGCTTGCCTTAGCTTGCTTACTCAGCTCAGGGCGCTTGCTCTGCAGCTCGTCCAACCGCTGGCTGGCCTTCTTCTGCGTGTCGGCAAGGGCGCCCTTCAGCGCGTCGGCGAGCGCGTCTGTCAGACCGGCAACCGCGTACAGTGCGGTGTAGTCGGACTCCAGAGCCGACTTGCGAGCCTCAGCTGAGGTTTCCTGGTGCGTCATCGCTTTCTCCTTCTTGGTTGTGCTGGTCATTGTGGGGCTTTGCATTCGTGGCCTTCTCGTTTTCCTTCACAAATGACGTGTACACATCGATCAGGACACGTTTCTGCCGCTCGCTAATTGCCGTATCTGCTAGGACAGCCATCTCCACCGACGTACCAGGATGGTCATCAGGATCGAGAATCCCGGCACGGACGTACAGCGTCTCGGCTGAGACACGCAATGCCTTGGAGAGTTGCAGCAGCACCTCCGCCGAGGGCTTGCGGAGGCCGCGTTCAATCTGGCTCAGGTAAGGATTGGAAATGCCAGTCTGCTCGGCGAGCTGACGCAGCGACAGCTGAGCTGTTTTGCGTTGGGCGGCAATGAACTCACCGAGGGAGCCGAGCTGCTCGCCGAACTTGGCGGTCCGAATCCTCATCACGTCCACAGTGTGCTTGCAATTGCAAGCATTTGCAAGCTGCTAGCTTGCGCTATCGTGCAGCTGTGCTCACCGCCCCAACATGACCGCCTGTGGCACCGAGGCAGTGATCAGCGTCCCATCGGGCCGTCGATCGACTGTCCTCGAAGGAAGCGGGCCGTTGATAGATGGGCCCTGGTTGGCCAGCGGAACCCGTAGTGGCCTACCAGCCCACACCGTGTAGCGGTCGCCACGAACGGCCAAGTCGGCGCTTCCGCCCGCCACGACCGTGAAGGCAATTTCGCGACTGGTGACTTCGACCTTGATCCGCGTGCCGCGCAGCGTGATCTGGAACGTCAGGCGTGCCCACGAGTCAGGTAGGCGTGGATCGAAGGTGATGATCCCGTTGTAGTCCCGCATGCCACCGAAGCCGTAGGCAAGGATGTTCCAGACGCCACCAGTTGACGCCACATGGACACCGTCGCTGGTATTACCGTGGAGATCGGCCAGGTCGACAAACAGCGCGTTGTAGAAGTAGCGAAGCGCCAGCTCCCGATATCCGACTTCGGCGGCGATGATCGATTGCACGACGCCAGAGAGTGTGGAGTCGCCGGTGGTGATGGGGTCGTAGTACTCGAAGTTGTTACGCTTCTGCTCCTTGGTGAAATGATCACCTTGCAGGAACAAGGCCAGCACCACGTCTGCCTGCTTCAACACCTGGAAGCGGTAGATCACCAGCGGGTGATAGTGGAGCAGCAAGGGACGCTTGTCAGCGGGTGTGTTTTTGAGATCCCAGACTTCTCGATCGAGGAAGTGAGCGTCCTGTGGGTTGATCCCGGTGACCTCGTCGTACGGGATTGACATCGATTCCGCACAAGCGGCCCATTCGCTGATCTCCTCAGTGCCCAGCTCCAACCGTTCTACGACTCGCTGGTACGCCCGAGGGAAGTCACGTTCCAATTTCCGGAGCAGCTCTGCCGCCTTGGCCAGATTGAACCGGGCCATGACGTTCGTGAAGAGGTTGTCGTTGACGACTGTGGTGTACTCGTCGGGCCCCGTTACCCCGTGAATGTGAAAGCTGCGACGGCCCGAGCCATTCTCACGCCAGAAGCCGAGATCGGCCCACAGCCGCGCGGTCTCGACGAGAATGTCCACGCCTTCGCGGTTCATGAAGTCTTGATCACCGCTCGCGGCAACGTATTTGAAGAGTGCGTAGGCGATGTCGGCGTCGATGTGATACTGCGCCGTACCGGCCGCGTAGTAGGCCGAGGCCTCCTCGCCGTTGACGGTACGCCACGGAAAGAGCGCGCCGTGCTGGGCAAGCTCTTCGGCGCGACGCCGCGCAGCACCGAGCATGTTGTAGCGAAAACGCAGTTCGCTGCGTGCCATCTGTGGCGAGGTGTAGGTCAGGAACGGAACCACGAATATCTCGGTGTCCCAGAAGTAGTGACCGCTGTAGCCAGTGCCGGTCACACCCTTGGCCGGTACGCCGGACTGCTCGGCACGCGCCGCAGCCTGGGCAACCTGAAACAGATTCCAGCGAATCGCCTGTTGCAGGGCCGGTTGACCGTGCACGACGACGTCGGACCGCTTCCAATATTTGTCCAGCCAGTCACGCTGGGCAGCGAATTCCGGTTCCGCACCGTGCTCACGCACCCGATCAAGGGTGCGTCTGCAGCGATCGACAAGCTCGCGGGAAGGCACTCCACGTGAAGTGTGATAGGAAACGACTTTGGTGACCTTGATCGGCTGGCCCCGCTTGGCCTGCACCCGATAGACCATCTTGCCGGTGTCCTCATCGGCGCTGGTGAAGATGCGATAGTCATTGTCGGTAGTGATGTCATGATCAACTCCAACGGCCAGCGTCATCTTGGAGTTGGCGCAGCGGTAGCCGAGGATGATCCGATGATCTTGCCACCAATGGCTCTGCGGTTCGAGTACGCGAGCCTCGAAGGCGACACCCTTGCGCGGATCGACTCCGGTGCCCATCGCATCGGACCGTACGTGATATTCGTCGCGGCCGTCTTGTCGGTTCAAGGTTTGCGAGGAGATCACCACCGGAGCTTCGGCATCCAGCACCGTGACTTCCATGGTCATGATCGCCAGGTGGCGCTGCGTGAACGACACCATGCGAGTCGAAGACACCCTGACTCTCTTGCCGCCGGGAGTTCGCCAGACGATGTTGCGACGCAGCACGCCGTCACGAAAATCCAGCGAACGCTCATACGCTTCAAGATCGGCAACCGAGAGCAGCATCGGCTCATCGTCGACGTAAAGCTTGATCGTTTTGTTGTCCGGGACATTCACCATGGTTTGGCCGACGCGAGCGAAGCCGAAAGCTTCTTCGGCGTGGCGGATCGGCCACGTTTCGTGGAACCCATTGATGAAGGTGCCGTGGAAGTAGGTCTCCCGACCCTCTTCGACATTGCCTCGCATGCCCAGATATCCGTTGCCGACCGCGAACAGCGACTCTGTGGCGCCGAGGTCATCCGTGCGGTACTCGGCCTCGGTGAACTTCCATTCGTCAATCGGGAAACGGTTCCGGTTCAGTGGATCGGCCGCGCTGATCGGGTCATCGGGGCTGCGACGGGTCATGATGTCGCCAGCTCAGCAAGATCAGCAACAACAAGGTCGGCGCCGGAATCGGTCAACCGCTGTGCGCCGATGCCACGGTCGACCCCGACGACCAGGCCGAAGCCTCCGGCATGCCCTGCCTGGACTCCAGCGACAGCATCTTCGAAGACGGCGGCACGCTCGACCGGTACGCCGAGCTGGTCAGCGGCAGCGACGAAGGTGTCAGGGGCAGGCTTACCCTTCAGACCCCGCTCCGCGGCGACATTGCCATCGACTATGACATCGAATCGTGGCCGCAGGTCGGCGGCTTCGAGTACCGCCGTCGCATTACGCGACGAGGTCACGACCGCAACCTTGGTTCCGTACTCCGCGAGATGATCAAGGAGCTGTACCGACCCGGCGTAGGGTCGGACGCCCTGTTCCTCGAGTAGGGCGATGAAGAATTCGTTCTTGCGATTGGCGAGTCCGCAGACAGTCTCGACTTGGGGACCGTCGCCGGGATCGCCCTCCGGAAGCTCGACGCCACGCGATGCAAGGAACGCGCGGATGCCGTCGTAGCGCGGCTTGCCGTCGATGTAGTTGAAGTAGTCGCTCGCGACGTAGGGCTGGTCGAGGCCCCGCTTGGTGAGGAAGTCGACAAAGAGCTGCTGCCACGCCCGCATATGCACCTCAGCGGTCGGGGTCAGCACACCGTCCAGATCGAACAGAGCGGCGTCGTACTCATGCCAGTTCACACCATGAAGATTAGAGCGTGCTGAGCCTCGGTGCGGAATAGTAGGAGAAGTGCGTTCGCCCACCGCAGAACGTAGGCACTCAGTGCGTGATCAAAGCGTAAGGTCAGGTCGTGGGCAGCCCCTTCGAATCGGATCCGGTACTGGTGGAGGTCGTCCGCAACGGCTTCGTTGAAAGCGTCCATCGGGGACGGGTCGCCATCACGAATCCCGACGGAAGTCTGGCCTCGTCGGTCGGTGCCGATTTCGCCCCGATGTATCCGCGCAGCGCCAACAAGCCGCTTCAGGCGGTGGGCATGTTGCGGGCAGGTCTTGATCTTGATGACGAGCTGCTCGCGCTGGTCTGTGCGTCGCATTCAGGCGAGTCCTTCCACCTCGACGGGGTCCGGCGCATTCTCGCTATGTGCGAATTCGACGAGTCGGCCTTGCAGATGCCGACTGAATGGCCGCTCGACCAGGAAGCGAGGGAGGACGCCATTCGCAACGGCGTGGCTAAGTCTTCGCTTGCGATGAACTGCTCGGGAAAGCACGCCGGAATGATCAGAACCACTGTTCTGAACGGCGGAGACGTCATGACCTACCGCGATCCTGATCATCCGACGCAACTGGCAATCCTGCAGGCTATTGATGATCTTGGTCACGAGCAGGCCACCAACCTGGCGATAGACGGCTGCGGCGCGCCGCTGTATGCAATCTCCCTCTATGCTCTGGCCCGCGCATTCGGACGCATCGCCAGGGCGTCCGAAGGACCCGAGCACAGCGTCGCGACGGCGATACGGAGTTATCCGGAGTATGTGTCGGGTAGCCGACGTGACGAGCTCGAGCTCCATCGCGCGATTCCGGGCCTGATGGGCAAGGCGGGCGCCGAGTCGGTGTATGCAGTCGGGCTGGCCGACGGCCGCGGCGTGGCGATCAAGATCAGTGACGGCAATCCACGGGCCCGCCCCGTCGCCATGGCTGGGGTACTCAAGCGTCTTGGATTTGATCATGAAACTCTGGACACCCACGCCAGCAGTCCAGTACTGGGTGCCGGGGAACGCGTGGGCGAGATCCGGCCCTGCAAGGAGACCCTGGCCGAACTCGGCACCTGACAGGTCTTCGTGGCAGCCTGACGTTCGGCCTTACAGGGTTGGGCGTAGGTGGAGGCCGATGTCGGGATCCACGAGCGGCTCCTGTGCTGCTGCGATACCGGCCACCGTCAGCTGAGCCTCGACAGGGGTGCTGCGCTTGATCAGGCCCAGCGCTATGGGTCCGAGTTCGAAGTGCCGTGCCGAGCCGCCTACGAAACCTACTGCCCGCCCATCAAGCGACAACTGACTGCCAGGAGTCGGCAGTGCATCGACGCTGCCGTCCAAGTGCAGCTGTATCAGTCGCCGTGGGGGTCTTCCGAGGTTGTGGACCCGCGCAACCGTCTCTTGGCCCCGGTAGCAACCCTTGTCCAGGTCTACGGCGACGCCGAGGAGCCCGATCTCGTTCGGAATGGTGCGGTGATCGGTGTCGAGGCCGATCCTGGGTACGCCGGTAGCGATCCGGCGAGCTTCGAGTGCCCAGGTGCCAATTCGGGGACCGCGGCTCATCACGTCTCCGAGCCGATCACGCGACACGAAGAGCTCTCGGCCGCCGAGGGAGTCTGGGCCGACCCGGGCAAGGTGCTCGCCGGCAACCTGTCCAGCCGACCACACGACCGCGTAATCATCGCTCCTGTCGGCCAGCTCGACCCGCATCATGAAACGCATGCTGTCGAGCCAGCTCACCAGCGCTGGCGCCGAGCCTGGTTCCGTGTGCGCCCAGAAGGTCTCGCCATCATCCACGCCGTACAACCCGTGCTCGATGTGACCGTGAGGCGACAGCACCAGCGCGGCCACGCCGCGGCCGGGTTCGAGTCCCTCGAAATCCTGCGTTGTCAGCGAATGCAGCCACGTCAGCCGATCCGGACCGGTAACCGTGATCACACCACGGTGAGACAGGTCAACTACGCCTACGCCACCAGTCAGCAACCGCTGCTCGCGCATCGGGTCGCCGTAATGCCAAGGCACACCCACGTCTGGCCCAGTTTCTGCCATTACAGCGGTCATGTCGGTTCAGCACTCCCGGTCATGCATTTCTTCCCGTACCTGTCAGCGGCAGGCGGCGGAGTTCGCCCGGCGCACTCTGTTGCCATCGACTCGCAGCGCGACCGAGGTCGCGTTATCGGTCTCATCAGTCTCTACCAGCCGGCGCAACGGGTCAGCCTCGAGGTCGAGGCAGAGCACTTCGGAGCCCACGTCGGCCGGCAGTCGTAACCACTGCCCGGACAGATCGGCCTTGTACAGATCCACCCAGCCAGGTGAAATCCCCTGCTGGCTGGTTCGCGAACACTTCCCGAAGTGCCGCCTGGGAACCACCACGCGCTGTCGAGGCACCTTGAGGTTGTCTCTGAGGCAAAAGCTGACCTTGTCACGGGCAACCAGCACACGCGATGAGCCAGCGCGTCTGAGTGAATAGGCGGCCATCGCGTCGAAGTGCCAGTGTTTGTGGCCGGAATGGCGGAGCATGCATCCAGTCACCCGCCGGTACAGTTGCCGGTCGCGTCGCCGCTGAAATGTTCCATTCCGATTGACATCGCGATGCACGAGTTGGATTGCCTCGTGCTGTCCTGACGGACATGCGCCCCGCCCCCGGGGAAGCAGGTAGAGCGGCCCGGGTCCGACGTTGGCGAGTGAGGCGGCGAACCGCAGCCGTCGGGTATTCCCGACAACCTCGATTTGTAGATCACTCGCGCTCAGGCTCCTCATGTTCGGGAGGAGCAGCGGAGCTGGTTCAGGGACTCTCGGAGTCGGTCTCGGCGTAGCTTGCGTCGATTGCGCGATACTCGGCGCAGGACTGGTGGGCGACGGGACCGTGACGTTCGAGGCCGCCCGTCGACGGTCGTCGACTGCAAGCACGACTCCGACTACCCCGACAACCAGAGCCGTCGCGGTCGCAGTCGCCGCTACCGCCACTCGGGTTGTCCCCACCTCTGTCACGGTACCGACGCCACCCGAGGGAATTCGAGGCTCTGACGGCTAACAACTTGATCACGTCAGCTGATCACGGAGGAAATCAGACTCGACGCAGCCGACCCCACATGTGGGCCTGCAAGCCGTGGCCATGCGCTGCTTTGTCGAATGTCCATAACAGATCTCCCGCAACATTGCCGTACAGGCGCTGCCCCGCTGCATACTCCTCCGCGGAAGCCGTGCGCACCACCGCATCTGTCACCAACTCGATCTTGGGTCCGACGATCGATCCGTACCACACCTCGGCATAGCCTGCTGGATGACACATCACGACCTCCAGGCCGCCATCGCTCTGCGGCCGCCAAAAGCCGGTCTCCATGCCCAGCGGCCGGATCGCTAGCCCTTGATCATCAACTTCGAACATCTGTGACAAGTAGTGCAAGTAGTCCCCGCCGTTGTGGGCAAAATCGATCTGTTGCCCGAAATCGAAGTCTTCGGTGCCCGGATATGTTGCCTTGCCGCTGCCCTCCCAGCGACCGATCATCCAGGCAATGGGTGTCAGATCCGGATGCAGGTCCGCCGAGAGCTCGAATGACATCTGCTCAACCGCCGGAACGTGCGGCTGCATTGAGAACGAGCCGAACCAGCATGATCAGCAGCATTAGGCCTATGAATGCGACACCGCAGATCAACAGCACGGCAAAGGTGAAGGACAGCGACATGGCTCGGAGTTTAGTCGGGCACCGCATCCTGGCCTTGGAACTCGACCAGCTTGCGTTCCATGATCGTGCAGGCGGTCACGTAGATCTTTCCCCCTGCCACCGGCCAACTGTCGAGGGTCGGCCACGCCTCGGAATAGCCCAAACGCTCATAGAGTGCCCTGGCGCCGGGATTATCGTGCTCAACCAGCATCCTGGCCAGGGGTCGACCATGATCGATGATCTTGCGCTCCAGGGCGGCGATCAGCTCAGCACCAGCTCCCAGAGACTGGAACCGCTCGTGCACGGCGAGCATCCAGATGCTGCCTGCATCCTCTGATGGCCGGAAGTCCACGCCGCCGAGGGCGATCAGGCGATCGTTCGGTAGGCACCCCACCAGCAACGCGACTTCCCCGGCGTAGGAAGCCTCCAGGGCCTCAGCTACAGCGCGGATGTGCTCCGGGCCGCCTGACCAGTCCAGATCGTTCAGGTCGGCCGGTTCAAGATCACGGAAGTTCAGCCGGACGTCCATGGGCAACAACTGTGCCAGGTTACGGTGAGAAACATGCCTCGCTACATCATTCTTGGTGCAGGGGCGGTCGGTGGTGCCATCGGCGGTCGGCTCGGACTGGCGGGACGCGATGTCGTACTCGCAGCCCGCGGCGACCACCTGGCAACCCTGCGTGAGCATGGTCTACGCCTCCGTACGCCAGATGAGAACCTCACGCAGTCAGTGCTGGCGATCGGCGGGCCAGAGGAGATCGAACTCAATGGCGACGACGTCCTGATCCTTGCGACAAAGACGCAGCAGGCAAACGAGGTGCTCGGGACCTGGACTGACGCCCCGGTGTATCAGCACGCTAGGCCCATTGGCACTGCGGGTGAGCGCCTGCCGATCTTCATCGCCCTCAACGGTGTCGCTGCGGAAGCAATGGCGCAGCGGTATTTTCGGCGCGTCTACGGTGTATGCGTCTGGATGCCGGTGGTGCATCTAAGGCCTGGGGAAGTGGTCATTCGTAGCACTCCGCGATCAGGAACGCTCCATATCGGCCGGGTGCCCGCGGACGCAGGCGAACATGATCAAACGCTGCAGCAGGTGGCCACCGATCTGGTGGCGGCCAACTTCGACGTTCCGCTACCGGATGATGTGATGCCGTGGAAGTACCGCAAGTTGATCAGCAACCTCGGCAACGTCTTCCAGGCGTTGGTGGCCCGCAATGGAGATTGGCGCGCGCTGGTCGCCGATGCCGAGGCCGAGGCTCGCCGGGTACTCGATGCTGCCGGAATTTCGTACATTGGCGAGAAGGAGGAGGCCGCTTTCCGGGCAGCCGGCTTTACGGTGAAGCCAGTGGCCGGGCTTGACGAGTTCGTCGGCGGATCGACCTGGCAGTCCTTGCATCGGGGCACTGGGAACATCGAAACGGACTATCTCAACGGCGAAATCGTGATGATCGCGCACCGAATTGGGATGACGGCTCCAATCAACGAGCAATTGGCCATTCTGGCCCGGCGGGCGGCCGCTAGGGGCGCCAAGCCAGGTGACATCAGTGTCGATCAGCTGGCCGACCTCTTACGGTCGCAGTAACAGCGCTCATTCCTCCGGCATCCCACGCAGCGTGGGATGTTCACGCTGTACCCGGCGGGCAGAGGCTGTTGCGAAATGACCTTAGGCGCCGAGGGGCTCGGGAGCCACCGATCCATTCCATCTTGCTGGTTTGCGCTTTTGACCGGATGGTTAGCCGCCGGTTGGTGCCATCCGATAGATCTTTAACAGGTTGAATGCTGCGGCGGCCAGGTTGACCTCGGCGG
>Ga0081455_10007314_pt1 | contig 11648 bp, 9 predicted proteins | sample TabmetS3T2R1_FD_70207 | JGI IMG/M metagenome (GOLD analysis project Ga0081455, IMG submission 70207) | Tabebuia heterophylla rhizosphere microbial communities from the University of Puerto Rico - S3T2R1 | ecosystem: Host-associated > Plants > Roots > Rhizosphere ...
GGGGCCATCGCCCGCTTCTCGCCGGTAATGAAGGCGGTCGAGGCGTTTGCGGCCGCCGGCGGCCCCGTGGTCGGCATCTGCAACGGGTTCCAGGTGTTGTGCGAGGCGGGCCTACTGCCGGGCGCCCTGCAGAAGAATGCCGGGCTCAAGTTTCTCTGCAAGCCGGTGGTGGTCAGGGTCGAGACCGACACCACGGCGCTGACCGTCGATGTGCGCGTCGGCACCGAACTGCGCATTCCGATCAACCACTTCGAGGGCAACTACACGTGTGAGCCGGAGACGCTGGCCGAGCTTCGGGCGGACGATCGGATCGCGCTGCGCTACACCGACAATCCCAATGGATCGGTCGACGATATCGCCGGCATCTGCTCGGCCGGACGCAATGTCGTCGGTCTGATGCCGCATCCCGAGCGGGCGTGTCACCCGATGCTGGGATCGACCGATGGTGAGCGCCTCCTGCGCTCGCTCCTGGTCAGAGCGGGTGCCCTCGCGGCCTGATCCGCTCCTCGGTCAGCTGCCGCGGCCGATGCCGGCCCGCTCGAGCACCGGCGCCGGCACCCCGAGCTCGCGCCAGGCCGAGTACGAGATGCCCTTGCGCTGGCTGTACGGAGCGGCCGACTTGACGAACTCCTTTTCGAGTTTGTCGAGGTCGACTTTGGACTCGCTCGCCGCGAGTGCGGCCTTGAGATCGAGGCGTTCTTGGGCGAGATGGAGGCGCTTGAGTGGATCGGCCGTTGCGTATTCGGTCTCGACGGCCGTCAAACGCCGCTTTATCGAATCGGGAGTGCGCTTGCGACCGCGCCGAGGTTTGTGGGCTTCCAGCGCTTCGAGGTAGCGACGGACGGCTCGACCCTGGTCTCGACCCTCGGCCAATGCCGCCTTGTGCTCGCGACTCATCGGGGTGCGCTTACGTGGGGACTGGGGCATGGGCGCGCAGCATATTTCCAGTCGGCGCAAAATTCCATTTCGCGCCCTTTGGGCTTAGGACCGGAAGCCCATTGAGGGTGGACGGAATGAAACCATGCCAACACCGAACGTCGTCACCGGTCGCCTACTCTTCGGAACATGAGCGAGCGGAGCGAGCGAGCCGACGCGGCGTCCCCATGACCGACCACCAGCCGATCCATCGGGCCCTCGGGCTGTCGGACGACGAGGCCGCCGTTGTGGAGCGCATCCTCGGGCGGCAGCCCAATCACCTGGAACTGGCCATGTTCGCAGTGATGTGGTCGGAGCACTGCTCGTACAAGTCCAGTCGCCTGCATCTCCGCCGGCTGCCCACCGAGGGGCCGGGCGTCCTGGTCGGCCCGGGGGAGAACGCGGGAGTGGTTGACGTCGGCGACGGGATTGCGGCGGCCTTCCGCATCGAGAGCCACAACCACCCGTCGGCGATCGAGCCCTATCAGGGCGCGGCGACGGGCATCGGCGGGATCCTGCGCGACGTGTTCACCATGGGGGCGCGTCCGGTGGCGTTGATGGACCCCCTGCGCTTCGGCCCCTTATCCGATGCCCGCAGTCGCTGGATTGCCGAAGGTGTCGTCTCCGGCATCAGCGGTTACGGGAACTCCGTCGGGGTTCCCACCGTCGGCGGCGAGATCGTGTTCGACGAGACCTACCAGGACAATCCACTCGTGAACGTCTTCTGCCTGGGGGTCATGCCGGTCGAACGGCTGGTGCTCGGCCGGGCGTCGGGCGTGGGCAATCTCGCCGTCCTGGTCGGGTCAATGACGGGGCGCGATGGCATCGGTGGCGTCTCGGTGCTGGCCTCGGCCGGCTTCAGCGACGACGAGGCCGACGCCGCCAAGCGCCCCAGTGTCCAGGTCGGCGATCCCTTCGAGGAGAAGCGCCTGATCGAGGCGTGCCTCGCCCTGCTCGACGCCGACCTGGTCGTCGGCATCCAGGACCTGGGCGGGGCCGGCCTCACGTGCGCCACCAGCGAGACGGCCAGCCGGGGCGGGGTCGGGATGGATGTCCACGTCTCGGAGGTGCCCCAGCGCGAGCCGCGCATGGAGCCGTTCGAGGTGATGACCAGCGAGAGCCAGGAGCGCATGCTGGCCATCGTCGAGCCGCGGCACCTCGACGAGGTGCTGTCGATCTGTCGTCACTGGGACGTGACCGCCGCGGTGGTGGGGACGGTCACCGCCGGCGGGCGACTCCGGGTGCTCGACCGTGCCGGCGGCCAGGTGCTGGCGGACGTGCCGGCGGCGGCGCTGCACGAGGACGCGCCGCTGCTCGACCGCCCGCGCGCCGAGCCCACCGGCCGGGTGTCCCGGCTGGCCGATGCCGCCGACGCCGCGTTGGCGCCCCCCGTGGACGCCGGGGCCGACCTACTCGACATGCTCTACGACACCTCGTGGGTGTGGTCGCAGTACGACCACCAGCTGTTCCTCAACACCGTCGAGGGGCCGGGGGGCGACGCGACCGTCCTCCGGCTCAAGCATCCGCTGACCGGCGCCGACACCGGCCGCGGCCTGGCACTGACCTGCGACGGCAACCACCGCTGGTGCGCCCTGGACCCCCGCCGGGGCACGGCGCTCGTCGTGGCCGAGGCGGTGGCCAACCTCGCGTGCGTCGGCGCCCGGCCGCTGGCGCTCGTCAACTGCCTGAACTTCGGCAACCCCGAGCACCCCGAGACGATGTGGCAGCTCTCCGAGGCCGTCGACGGCATGGCCGAGGCGTGCCGCGCCCTGTCGCTCCCGGTGGTCGGCGGCAACGTCAGCCTCTACAACGAGAGTCGGGGCCGCGACATCGACCCCACGCCGATCGTGGCCGTGGTGGGAATGGTCCACGAGCTGACCACACCGCCGCCGGGGGTGGGCCTGGTCGACGGGACCCGGCTGGTGGTGCTGGGCCCCGAGCCGGACACGCTGTCGGGGTCCCAGTGGGCGTGGCGGCTCGGCCACCGGTCGGGCACGCCGCCGGCGCTGGACCTGGCCCGCCATCGGACCGCCTGCGAGCTGGTCCGGGGCCTGGTCGCCGACGGGCTGGCGCTCGGTGCGCACGACGCCGCCGACGGGGGGCTAGGGCTGGCGTTGGCCGAGATGGCGGTGCGGAGTGGGGTGGGCTTCGTGGCCCGGCCCCCCACCGGCGCCCGCGGCCACCGCTGGCTGTTCGGCGAGTCGCCGGGCCGCTTCGTTCTGGCGGTCGACCCGGCGGCCCTGGGCGAGGTCCGGCGCCGCAGTCGTCGCGCCGGGGAGGACGCCGTTGTCGTCGGCGACGCCGTGGGCGACCGCATCGCCGTCGAGGGAATGCTCGACGTCGCGTTGGCCGATGCCGTGGCGGCGTGGAGGGGCCGCTTGCCGGAGCTGCTCGGCCACGGCACGACCCAGGGCTGACCCGCTACCGGCCACACCACTTGCGGCGGAAGGCGCTGCCAAGCGACCCCACTGCGGCAAGTTCGGGCGGTGGCTAGTGCCTCGGGCGTTGGGTCAGGCCCGTGCGGCGCGGCGGCTGGTCGGGGGTCAGTGGCTCGCCGTCGTGGCCATCGCGGTGCAGGGCGCCGATGAGCCCGGCCTCGGCCTCGTCGATGGCGACGTCGGGCTGCAGCTCGTGGACGATGCGCCACATGACCCGGTCCAGCACCAGGAACTTGGCCAACCAGACCGCGGCGAAGCCGCTGAGCTGCGCCACGACCACGGCGAACGTCGTGCCCCAGCGGTGGTCGGCGTAGGCGACCGCGACCAACGACAGGATCATTCCCAGCACCGACATCACCCAGAACGGGACGACCTCGCCCCACAGCCGGTTCCTGCCGGTCTGGTGCCAGGTCCAGTACCGGTTGATCAGGTAGTTGGGGATGGCGCCGAGCGTCACCGAGACGAGGTTGGCCACCAGCTCGTTCCATCCGAGGACCCCGTAGCCGATCGCCAGCACCGGCACACCGACGCTCACCCCGGCGACCGACGCCGCGGAGTAGCGGGCCAGCTTGACGACCGTCGGGGAGCGCAGGTCGATAACCATCCCGACCGAGCCTAGAGGCCCAGCGGACAAGGCTTACGCAGGGCAACACCCCGCGGGGACTCGATGTTGGACGTGGCGCAACAGCTGGGCCTCCCGGCAGCACTGCCCACCACGCGCCACGAGATCTGCCCATCCGGCTGGTGCTCCTATGGCGGCTCGCAGGCGGTTCGCCGGTGCGACCCTCCGAACCGGCAGAATGAGCCACGTGATCGCCTCCTACCACCGCCGGCCGGCCGCCGAGGCCGACCACCCGCGGGAGGCGTGCGGGGTCTTCGGGGTCCACGCCCGGGAGGCTGCGGCGGTGGCGCGCCTGACGTACCTGGGCCTGTTCGCCTTGCAGCACCGGGGTCAGGAGGCGGCCGGCATGGCCGTGAGCGATGGCGACACCCTGACCGTCGTCAAGGACCAGGGCTTGGTGGCCAGCGTGTTCGACGACCGCACGCTGGCCGGGCTCACCGGGCACCTCGCCATCGGGCACTGCCGCTACTCGACCACCGGTTCGTCGACGTGGCGCAACGCCCAGCCGGCCTACCGCTCGGTGGGCGAGCACATGTTCGCCCTCGGTCACAACGGCAACCTCGTGAACACCGAGAAGCTGGCCGCCGACGCCGGCATGCTCGAGGGCACGGTCACCAGCGACAGCGATCTCGTGGCCGAGCTCATCGCCGCCGAGCTGTCGATCGATGCGGCGGCGGAGCAGCTGGCCGACCTGGGGGCCCCGGTCGCGCCGGCCGACGACGGCCCGCACGGCAGGCTGGAGCGGGCGGTGGCGACGGTCGTCCCCCGCCTCGAGGGCGCCTTCTCGCTCGTGATCATGGACGAGGCCCGGGTCATCGGTGTGCGCGACCCCCACGGGTTCCGGCCGCTGTGCCTGGGCCGCCTGGATGCCTCCGGCCCCGGAGGGTCCGGCCACGGTGGCTGGGTGCTCGCGTCCGAGACGCCGGCGCTCGACATCGTCGGCGCCACCTTCGTCCGCGAGCTCGAGCCGGGCGAGATGGTGGTGATCGACGACGGCGGGGTCCGGTCGCTGCATCCGCACGGCGCCGACGCCGCCGACCCCCGGCTGTGCCTGTTCGAGTTCGTCTACTTCGCCAGACCCGACAGCCGGCTCTACGGGCAGAGCATGCACCAGGCCCGCATCCGGATGGGGGAGCAGCTCGCCGGGCAGGCGCCCGTCGACGCCGACATGGTGATGGGGGTGCCCGAGTCGGGCGTCCCGGCGGCTGAGGGTTTCGCTCGCCGCAGCGGCATCCCGCTTGGTCAGGGCCTGGTGAAGAACCGCTACATCGGCCGCAGCTTCATCGCCCCCAGCCAGGAGATGCGCGCCGAGGCGGTGCGGATGAAGCTCAACCCCCTGCGCGAGAACATCGCCGGCAAGCGCCTGCTGGTGGTCGACGACTCCATCGTGCGCGGCACCACCCAGAAGCAGCTGGTGCGGATGCTGCGCGAGGCCGGCGCCCGCGAGGTGCACCTCCGCATCACGTCGCCCCCCGTGGCATGGTCGTGCTTCTACGGGATCGACACGGGGGATCGGGACGAGCTGATCGCCGCCCACCTCGACGTCGACGGGATCCGCGAGTACCTGAACCTCGACACGCTCGCCTACCTGACGCTCGATCGGCTGGTCGAGGCGACCGGGGCCGCCGGCGCCGGCTTCTGCGACGCCTGCTTCACCGGCGACTACCCCGTGCCGGTCCCGGTCACGTTGCGCAAGCACGTCCTCGAGCCGGACGGGCGCCATCTGGGCCGGCACGTGCAGCCCGCGCTCGACGGCACCATCGCCTGATGTCGGCCAATGGGTGAGACCTACCGCGGCGCCGGGGTGGACATCGCCGCCGGGGAGGTGGCGGTCGCCCGCATCAAGGACAAGGTCCGCTCCACCTACCGGCCGGAGGTCCTAGGTGACATCGGCGGGTTTGGCGGCCTGGTCGAGGTGCCGGCCGGCTATCGCCAGCCGGTGCTCGTGTCGTCCACCGACGGCGTGGGCACCAAGGCGATGGTGGCCCGCGCCGCCGGTCGGCTCGACACCATCGGCATCGACCTCGTCGCCATGTGCGTCGACGACATCGCCTGTCTCGGCGCCGAGCCGCTGTTCCTCCTCGACTACATCTCGGTCGGCGCCCTCGATCCCGACCAGATCGACGCGCTCGTCACCGGTGTGGTCGAGGGCTGCCGCCGTGCGGGCTGCGCCCTGGTCGGCGGTGAGATGGCGGAGCACCCGGGTGCCCTCGAGCCCGGGGAGTTCGACCTGGTGGGATTTGCCGTGGGCGTGGTCGAGCGTGACCGGGTCCTCACGGGCGACCGCGCCCGGGCCGGCGACGTGCTCGTGGGGCTCCCGTCGCCGGGACTGCGTTCCAACGGCTATTCGCTGGCCCGCAGGGTGCTGTTCGAGCGCGCGGGCCTGGCGCTCGAGGACGAGCTGTTCCCTCGGCACTCAGTCGCCGACGAGCTGCTGCGGCCGTCGGTGATCTACGCCCCGGCGCTCCGGGAGCTCCTCGGCGACGTCGACGTGCGCGCAGTGGCCCACATCACCGGCGGCGGGCTGGTCGGCAACGTGCCCCGGGTCCTGCCCGCGGGCGTCGACGCCGAGCTGGACCGTTCGGCGTGGGAGGTGCCGCGGGTGTTCACCGAGATCCAGCGCCGCGGTGAGGTAGCCGACGAGGAGATGGCCCGGGTGTTCAACCTCGGGCTCGGCATGGTGGTCGTCGTCCCGCCGGGCGACTCCGGCCGGTCTCTGGCGCTGCTCAGGGGCGCCGGCCACGCCGCCGCCGAGGTGGGACGGCTGGTGCCCGCGGCTGAGGGCGCCGGACGCGAGGTGCACCTGCGGTGACGGCGCCCCCGGGCACGGCCACGCAGGCGTTGATCGATCACCTGCTGCGCCATGCCGTGCGGCGGGGCGACTTCGTGCTCAAGTCGGGCAAGCGGAGCGGGTGGTTCATCGATGCCAAGCAGACCACGTGCCGGCCCGACGGCATGCTGCTCGTGGCCGACGCCCTCCTGGAGGCCCTGCCCGGGGAGATCACGGCAATCGGCGGCCTGACCATGGGTGCCGACGCCGTGGCCTTCGGCACCGCGGCCGTGGCCGCCACGCGGGGCCGCCCCCTGCGGAGCTTCAGCGTGCGCAAGGAGGCGAAGGACCATGGCGGCGGCGGCCGGATCGCCGGAGCCCTGGAGCCGGGCGACCGGGTCGCCATCACCGAGGACGCCGCCACGCGGGGAGTGTCGATGCTGGAGGCCGCCGAGGTGGTCCGTCAGTGCGGCGCGGAGCCGGTGCTGCTCGTCCCGGTGGTCGACCGGGGCGGCACCTGTGGCGGCCTGGCGGCGGAGGCCGGCCTGGCGTACCGCGCGCTGGTCACTGCGCCCGACCTGGGCTTCCCCTACGAGAAGGACGTGCCCTAGGACGTGCGCGGAGCCGTCAGGCGGTCGCGGTCGCCCTGGGTCGCAGCGTCAGGGTCACGCTCTCGTCATCGTCGTCGACGGCCAGGTCGTCGGCCGCTACACCCGATGCCACCGCCCGCTGGCGGGCGAGGTCGAGCTCGTCGGTCGGGCCCCACCAACCCTCGCCCTTGAGGACGACGGCCTCGTCGAGGTCGATCGTGACCCGCTCACACACGGCCGCCAGCACCCCCAGGACGTCAGTGGCAGCGAGCAGGAACGTCACCGGGTCGCGCGGCTCCACCGCATCGCCGGTGTTGACCTCGACGTCGACGCCGACCTCCTCTCGCAGGCGCTCGGCCTCCCGGCCCAGCGCCTCCTCCAGCTGTTCGGACACGGTGCCGGAGCTGACGCCCCGGTCGTCGGGCGGCGCCCCGACGACGCCGGCCCAGCGGCGGGCCAGGATCGCGAGGAGGATGGCCCAGGTCGCGCCCGGCACGTCCGACGCCGCGGCGGATCCGTCCACCGTTCCGAGCAGCGCCTGGTACTCGTTGGCACGGACCGCGGCCTCGGCGGTCGCGCGCTCGGCGGACGACAGCCGGTCCCGCTGCTGGGTCAGGGCCTCGACGGCGGCGGCGTGGTCGGCACGCGCCCGGGCGAGGTCGGTCTCCAGGCGCCCGAATGCCGTGTTCCCCCGCTCGTGGGCCTGGCGCAGCTCGAAGCGCTCGACGAGCAGGCCCGCCCGTTCCGTGGTGAGGGCGGACACGCTGGCCTCGAGCTGAGCCGTCCGCTCCTCGGCCGTGGCCAGCTCGGCTTCCGCCTCGACAGCCCGTTCCTTGGCGGCGCGCACCCGGCCGCCGGACCCCCGAAGCTCCCGCCGCATCCCGATCGCCCACCACGCCAGCCACCCACAGGCCACCGCCAGGACGCCCGCCACGATCCCCAGGATCCCCGAGACCACGACGCCACGGTAGCCCCTGGTCGGGCCGCCGCTACCGGCTGGTGCGGATGAGCCGGACGCGGCTCACGGAGGCGATGCGCTCCTCGGCCAGGCGGTCCGCCGCCGCGGCGGTGGTGATGCCCTCGGTGTCGGCCCGATCGAACACCGCCAGCAGCGTGTCGTGGATCGAGCGGATGCGCCCGTACGCGCGCGTCCGGTCGTAGCCGTGCGGCTCCTCGGCGATGTTGATGACGCCGCCGGCGTTGGCCACGAAGTCGGGTGCGTAGACCACGCCCCGCCGACGCAGCCGCTCGGCGTCGGCCAGCTCCGCCAGCTGGTTGTTGGCCGAGCCCACCACCGCGTCGCAGGCCAGCTCGGGAATCGTCTCGGCGTTCAACGCGCCGCCGAGCGCGCACGGCGAGAAGATGTCGCACGCGACCGTGTGGGCGGCGTCGGCCGCCACCGGCACCGCGCCGTGCCGCTCGACCACCGAGTCGACCGCGGCGTCGTTCACGTCGGCCACGGTGAGCTTGGCGCCCTCCTCGGCCAGGTGGTCCGCGAGCGCGGCGCCCACCTTCCCCACCCCGGAGATGCAGACGTGGCGCCCCGCCAGCGACGGCCCGCCCCACAGCCGTTCCGCCACCGCCTTCATGGCCCACAGCACACCCCAGGCCGTCGCCGGCGACGGGTCGCCGGACCCGCCGAGCGACTCGCTCACGCCGGTCACGTGCCGTGTCTCGCGACGGACGAGGTCCATGTCTGCCTGGCTGGTGCCGACGTCCTCGGCCGTGATGTAACGGCCGCTGAGGCCGTCGACGAACCGGCCGTACGCCCGGAGCAGCGCCTCGCTCCGGTCCCGGGTGGGATCGCCGATGATCACGGCCTTGCCCCCGCCCTGGTCGTTGCCGCACACCGCGTGCTTGTAGGTCATGCCCTGGGCCAGCCGGCACACGTCCGTCACGGCCTCGTCCTCGGTGGCGTACGGATAGAAGCGGGTGCCGCCGAGCGCGGGGCCGAGCGCCGTCGAGTGGATGGCCACGATGGCCCGCAATCCCGTCGGGGAATCGTGGAAGAAGGCCACCTCCTCGAACCCGTCGGCCTTGAGGATCTCGAATACCGATGACACTGACGGGAGGGTATCCCCCGAATGGGCACGGCTCGCTCGGGCCCGGTGTACCGTCCCGCCGATGAGCGAGCGTCCGCAGGCCTGACCGCGCCGCCTCGACGGAGCGAACGTGACGACCGAGCTGTGGCCACGGGAGGCGCTCGAACATGCGCTCGAGGGCGAGGTGGCGGGCCTCGAGACCATGCGGCTGCTGCTGGCCCAACCCGACTGGGTGCACCGGCGCGTCGACGCCCTCGAGTACCGCGACAGCACGACGTTCCGGCGCCGCCAGAGCGTCCACTTCACCGTGCCGGACGCGGCCCCGGAGCTGGTGATCGGCCAGACGACGGCGCGGCTCATCCCGCTGACCACGCTCCGCAAGGAGACGCTCGTCAACTTCGACTGCCGCGACGAGTCGGGGTCGGCGCTGCCGGTGCTCACCCGGGGCCAGCAGGGCCTGCTGATGGTGCGGGCGATGACGGCCTGGGCAGAGGGACTCCTCGGGGCGCCGCTCGGGCCCGACGTCGTCGGCGACATCGAAACCCTGCTCACGACCCCGGACACCGATGGTCGCGAAGCACGCGACCGCATGCATGCGGAGGACGCCGGCGGCCAGCGAGGGGCGCTGCGTGCCGACGGGCTGTTCCCGCTGATGCTCGACCAGTTCACCGACCAGTTCCTCCTCGCGACGCTGGTCCATGACCCGCCGGGGACACAGCGCATCGTGAAGTTCTCGTACGAGGAGCTGGGTGACCTGGCGCCGGAACCGTGGCCCCGGGCGCCGCTGGCGGCGCTGTGCTGGATTCCCCGGCAGGCGGCGTCCGCCGCCGAGAGCCTGTTCTCCACCGAGAGCTACCACTTCGAGGCCGACATGCCGCCCGGAGTCGACGTCCCGGTGGCCAGCCTGTGGGTGGGGCCGACCGACCACGACATGGCGTGCGTCGACGTCGACACCGGTGGGCACCTGCGCATCGCGCTGCGGGCGACGGACTTCGAGCGCGGGGTGGCCGAGGTGCGGTGGTCGTTGCGACCGGCGCGCCGCGGCTGGCTGCGCACCGCCTGGATCGCGACGGCCCTGTCGGCCCTGACGCTCACCGTCGGCGCCTGGCGGCTGGACACCATCACGTCGGGCGGCGTTGCCGACGACGCCGGAGGCGGGGTCGGGGCCGCGACCGACGCCCTGCCGGCGGGCACTCGCACCGAGCTGGCGGCGGCAGTGATCCTCGCCCTCATCGGCACCCTGGGCGGCCTGGTCGCCCGCATCGAGGAGCACCCCCTGGTGTCGCGGCTCCTGGAATGGCCGCGCCGGCTCGCAGGGGTGGCGGCGCTGCTGCCGTTCGTTGCGGCCGGCACGCTGGTCGTGGGTCCGGCGGGTACGAGCAGGCGCGTGATCTGGGCCATCCTCGCCGCAATCGGCGTGGCCATCGCCGGGATCTTCGCCGTGGCGTTCCTCCGTCCGGAGACGGCGGCCGACCGCCCTCCGCCCGGCAGCGGGAATGCGGGCGAGCGCAGCTAGCGGGGTGGCGACCACACCCATCGCGGCGCGGTCGCGCCGTATGCTGGTGGCCATGTCGCCGTCGACTCGGTCGAGCATCGTCCGGAGACGGGCGAGCGGCGTGACCGTGCTGCCGAGCGCCGAGGGCCCGTCGCCGCGGTCCGATCCGCGGTGGACGCCCGAACGGGTGCACCGCACCGATCGCCTTCTGGGCCGCCTGGTGGCCCGCAAGCGCAACTCCGGCCGGTCCTGACGCCGGCCGGCTGGCCGCGGCGGCCCGGCTCGGCGATGCCGATTCACGTCCCGGTACGGGTGGCATGGCACCATTTCCGCCGTGCGGAGCCGCGTCCGGCTGGCGATCCTCGTGGCCGCGTCGGTGCTTGTCGCCGGCACCGTCGTCTGGGCGGCCGGCGACTCGGGCGGGTCGTGGTTGGCGTCCGGGTCGGGGGGCGAGCGCCGCGAGTCCACGACCACGACGTCGGCGTCCACGACGACGGCGTCGACCACCACGACCACGACGGCCCCGCCCTTGCCGGCGACGGCGGGACTGCGCCTGCAGAAGGTGCGGACGATCGTCGCCACCGAGCAGACCGGGCCGCTGTCGCCCAAGTCGATCGTCGCCTCGGGCACCGGCGTCGTCTACGCGCAGAACATGATCTACAACCACAGCGTCACGGCGTTCGACGCCGACGGTGACTTCGTGGCGACCATTCCCGACACCGTGAACCTCGCCCAGTTCGGCATCACCGGCTTTCCTCCCGGAACCGTGCAGGGCG
>Ga0081455_10007315_pt1 | contig 11645 bp, 3 predicted proteins | sample TabmetS3T2R1_FD_70207 | JGI IMG/M metagenome (GOLD analysis project Ga0081455, IMG submission 70207) | Tabebuia heterophylla rhizosphere microbial communities from the University of Puerto Rico - S3T2R1 | ecosystem: Host-associated > Plants > Roots > Rhizosphere ...
CATCAACAATTTCCTCTTCGACCGCGTGCTCAACCTTCCGCCCGGCCTGGGCAATGACACGCCAATATTGGATGGTGGCAACCCAATACTGCCCAACCCTGGGAATGGCCAGTGCCTGTTTGACATCACCCACTTCAACACTACGCCCGGCCAATGTTCGGGCGGCGTCAGCCTGTTGGGGCAACCGCTGAAGAACGTGATTTCGGCGGCAGACTTGATGCAGAAGACGTTACAACAGGTGACGGCTGGTCTGGCTGCCAATTTCAAGCCAACCGGAGATCCATTCTTCAATAGTACTCTGGACGCCCTGGGCAGCATCATCTTCAACAAGTACAAACGGCCTTACAGCATCATGTTTAACGTCGGCGTCCAACATGAATTGCGGCCCGGCCTGGTGTTGAGCGTGGATTTCTTGCGCAACCGCGGCGTGCATTTCAACCAGGTCACCGATTTGAACCGGCTCGGCGCGGCCAACACGCTCAATGTGGCGACGGCGCGAGCAGCCATCGCTTCGACGGCGAACAACTTCACGCTGGATGATGACTCAACCCCCTGCGCTGGATTGACCGGTTCAGCGGCGATCAACTGCCTTATCACGAATAAGGCCACCATCAGCGCCTTCACGAGCAACGATGACTTCAATTTGGGCGGGGGCAGCGCGGTCGACGGGTTCGCCTTCCAAGGGCTTAACCCCAACTTCCGTGGAATGGGCTTTATCCAGTCACTCGGCCTGTCGACCTACAACGCTCTCAGCGTCAACCTGCGAGGGAGGCTGGGCAGCATTGGGCCGTTCAAGGGGATGACCGGCAACATCAGCTATGCCTTGTCGCGGTTCAATTCTTCGGGTCTTGACCAGGAATTCATTTCCACGTCGGCTTTCAACGACGCGCCGACGAAGTTCTTTGGCCCGGCCGGGCTGGATCGCACTCATCAGTTCAGCATGGGCTTGTCCGTTGATCTGCCCTTGAGGTTCAAACTCAGCACGAGCACCCGCATCACTTCGGCTCTGGCGCAATCCGCTTTCATCTCCTGCACAGACTGTGGCGCGGCGGAGATATTCTTAAGCGACTTTGACGGCGACGGCGTTACTGCAGACCCGCTGCCAGGGACGAATCGAGGCGCCTTCGGCCGCAGCGTGAAAGACGGCAAGGCGTTGAACGCTCTGATCGGCGCTTTCAATCAACAGGTCGGCAGTGGCACGCTGACGCCCGCAGGCCAGGCGCTGGTCACAGCCGGATTGTTTACTCAGACGCAACTCCGAGCGCTCGGAGCCGTCTATAACGGCGGCGGCCCTGTTGATCTGGCGCCGGCTGACCAGGTGGGGCTTGACTCCTTCATAAACACAGACGTCCGCCTTGCATGGGCTTACAAGCTCAGGGAGCGGGTGGAAATTCAGCCTATGGTCGAGGTTTTCAACCTTTTCAACATAGCCAACTTCGATACGCCGGGTAATCGTCTGACCAGCACATTGGACGCTTCGCCCGGCTCGATCAACGGCACATCGCCCGGTCTGCGGAGTAACCGCTACGGGCTTGGCTCGGGCTCGTTTGCGCCGGGCATCCCGCGCGCGTTCCAATTCGGTATCCGCGTCGGGTTCTAAACAGAGTTCGACAACATGTGTAAATCGGGGCGGCCTGTGAAAGGCCGCCTCTTTTTTTGCGAGCTATAGGAAAATTGGGTTGATTTGGCGCCGCTCCACCGCCCTTGATGTCGAGTGGATTTAACAGCCGGGTTTACTTAACGGCCATTCATCCGAAAAGCGCAATCCCGAATTCATTTTTTTGCATTCACTGGCCTTTGAACTCCACGTTGCATAAAAGGCGTAAATGCGCCGTTTTACTTGGAATTTAAAGGAGTTGGATAACTTTTCGCGCCGGGCGGTTTTAACGTTGGAATAACACTTGCGCTTTATCTAATCGAAACCAAGCGCTTGCGTTGTGGAATCATAAACACAAATTTTGGGAACTCGGTTGAGAGGCGCCAAATGGCTTGATCGATTTTCGGCTCACGCCGTTTGCGCCTTCTTCATGGCGGTTCTTTGCTTATAACCGGCAGCATCGTCGTTTCTAGCGAGATGCTGATCGAAAATATATGAAATGGAGTCAGTCAATGAATAAGATCAGACAATTATTGATCTGTGGCCTTTTGGCGCTGATGGCGTCGTTCGGCGTCAGCGCCATGGCCCAGCACATTCGTGGAGCTTTGGAGGGAACGATCACCGATCCGAATGGCGCCGCGCTATCAGGCGCGAGGGTGATCGTCAAAAATAACGCGACCAGCGCCGAGGTCGCGACCACGGCCAATGAGCGTGGCTATTTCAACGTCCAGAACCTGGAGGCCGGGACCTACACCGTCACGGTCCTGCAGTCCGGATTCAACAAATACGTCGCCAAAGACGTCAACGTCAAAGTCGGCGCCGTGACGCCCCTGGCCGTCGCGCTGCAGATAGGCGCGCAGGAGCAGATAGTGGAAATCACGGCCACCAGCACCGAGGCTGCCGTCGACACGTCGCGTTCGACGGTTGACGGCGTGGTCACGGCCAAGACGATCGAGAATCTGCCGCTCAACGGGCGCAACTTCCTCGACCTGGCGCAACTCGAACCGGGCGTGCAGGTGCGCGACGGGGGCGATTTCGACCCGACCAAGAACCAGATGGTCGGCGTCTCAGTCGGCGGACGCATGGGGCGTTCGACGCGCATTCAGGTTGACGGCGTGGACATCACCGACGAGAACGTCGGCACCACCACGACGAACATCTCCAACGAATCGATTCAGGAGTTCCAGGTCAGCCGTTCGACGCTCGACGCGAGCACGGACCTGACTTCGAGCGGAGCGATCAACATCGTCACCCGCGCCGGCAGTAATCAATTTCATGGCTCCGGCTTCAGCTTCTTCCGCAACGACCAGTACGCCGCAGACCTGCGGGTGACCAGGCCACAGGGGTCGAAGACCCCGTCCTTCGAGCGCCAGAACTTCGGCGGAAACCTGGGCGGCTACATCATCAAGGACCGCCTATTCTGGAGCCTGGAAGGGGAACGCACCCGGCAAAACGGCCAGCAATTTACCGACGTCCCGATCTTCGATGGATTCAGTGGGAACTTCCCCGTGCCGTTGCGCGAGACGAACGTCGGCGGACGCCTCGATTTCAACGTCACGCAGAACCTGAAGACCTTCTACCGCTTCAACCACAATGACAATAACGGCGTAACCGGATTCGGCCTCACCGACCTGGCTGCTTTCGCCAACGCCAATTTCACCAACTTTCATATAGTCGGCGCCGATTACAACACGGCGCGCTGGACGCACTCGCTGCGCTACAGCTATCTAAACTTCAACAACGCCATTGTGGACGCGAATTCGGCGGCCGGGACGCCGACGACGCTCGACCCGGCGGGTAACCCGATCCTGCTCGAAATTACTACGGGCCAGTTGATAGTCGGCCCGGACGTCATTGCTCCACAAACGACCTTCCAGGACAACCAGCAAGTAAAATACGACGCCAGCGCCACGAGGGGTAACCACACCTTCCGTTTCGGGTCTTCTTATAACCACATCGTGGCGAACGGCTTCGCGAGCTTCTTCGGCAACGCGCCGCGCATCCGCTCCGCCTTCAACGACGCAGCCGTGGCGTTCGCCGCGGCGAATGGCGGGGCGCGTAACCCGCTCAATTTCCCGCTCACTTCGATTCGGCTCGGCAACGGCCTGGGCTTCGCCAGCGAGAAGCCGGCGCACAACCTGCCTTTCGGCGGCTTCTTCAACGACCGCCTCGGCCTATACGCGCAGGACTCATGGAAGATCAAACGCAACGTCACGCTCAATTTCGGGCTGCGTTACGTCTTCGACAGCAACCTCTCCAACAATGACCTGGCGCGCACGCCTAAACTGGCCGAGTTCAGTCAAGACCTGGCCGGGAAGATCGACCGCCCGGCCAACCTTTTCGCTCCGCAGGCCGGCTTCGCCTGGAATATCTTCAATGACGGCAAGACCGTCATCCGCGGCGGAGCGGGCATTTTTTACGACTCGAACCTTATCAACAACGCCCTCTTCGACCGCGCGCTCAACCTGCCGCCGGGATTGGGCAACGATACGCCGTCGCTCTCCGCTGTCACTCCGATAGTGACCAATCCGGCGATCTCCGGCGCTTGCCTGTTCGACATTACGCAGTACAACCCGACGCCGGGCAATTGCTCGGGCGGCGTCAATTTGCTGGGCCAACCGCTCAAGAACGTGATCGCGGCGGCGCAGAACATACAAGCCGTCCTGCAACAGATCTCGGCGGGGTTGGCGGCGAATTTTCCGCCCGCAGGCGCGGCGCCATTCTTCGACGGGGCATTGGACACGAGCAATGGCCTGATTTACAACAAATACAAACGGCCATATGGGATCATGTTCAACATCGGCGTCCAGCGCGAGATCAAGCCGGGGTTGGTCTTGAGCGTCGATTACCTGCGCAACCGGGGGGTCCATTTCGGTCAACTCATCAACCTAAACCGCAACGGGGCGGCTAACACTCTTAACGTGGCGGCTGCGCAGGCGGCAATCAACAGGACGGCGAACAGTTTCAGGGTGTCCGGCGCGACTCCCTGCGCCGGACTGACCGGTTCGGGGGCGATTGACTGCGTTATCGCCAACGGCGGCTCCATCACGAATTTCGCGGCCAATAGGTTGGCCGCCGGCAGCGGGGTCGACGGGTTCGCCTTTCAAGGCAATAACCCGAACTTCCGCAACATCGGCGTGATCGCGCCGGTCGGTCTGTCGCTTTATAACGCCCTTACGGCGTCGCTGCGCGGGCGGCTCGGCGCCTACGGGCCGCTCAAAGGGACGACTTTAACGGTCAGCTACTCGCTTTCACGCTTCAAGACCACTGGCGCCGATTCGGACGCCGGTTTCAACTCTCTCTCGGTTTTCAACGACGCGCCGACGAAGTTCTTCGGCCCGTCGGGGGTTGACCGCACACATCAGTTGACGGTCAGCTTCCTGACCGACCTGCCTCTTGGTTTCAAGATCAACTCGACGACGCGGTTCGCGACGGCGCTACCGTCGTCCGTCTTATTGTCGACGGTCACTGCGAACGGAGTGGGCGAAATCTTCTTCACAGATCTCAACGGCGACGGCGTCACCGGCGACCCGCTGCCGGGCACTAACAGGGGATCGTTCGGACGCGACGTGGACGTGGCCAAGCTCAATCAGTTGATCACCAGCTTCAATAACTCGGTGGCGGCGAACGGCTTCACGCCCGCGGCGCAAGCGCTCATTGACGCCGGCCTGTTCACACGCGACCAGTTGACCAAGCTGGGGGCCACGATCAACAACGGCAACGCGGTTGATCTGGCGCCGAGCAACCAGGTGGGGATGGACTCGTTTATCAACACTGACATCCGCATCTCGAAGACCTTCGGTTTCAAGGAGCGGGTGCGCATCGAGCCGATGGTGGAGATATTCAATCTCTTCAACGTCTCCAACTTTGACTCGCCGGGGAACCCACTGAACAACGTCCTGGACGGCCAGGTCGGTTCGATCAACGGCACCACGCCGCTGAATCGCAACAACCGCTACGGCCTCGGCTCAGGCTCGTTCGCGCCGGGCATCCCGCGCGCCTTCCAATTCGGAATCCGCGTCGGGTTCTAAGAAGAATTCGACATCGGATAAAAAAAGAGGCGACCCTGCGAAGGGTCGCCTCTTTTTTTCGCTCGCGTTACCGTGGCGCGGACTTTAGCCAAAATCCACGGCTAAGGATGTACAGCGGACTGTCCAGTCTGCTGAAGTCTCTGCAAAAGGCCGATTGGTAGAGACTTCAGCAGACTGGACAGTCCGCTGTACATTGTCGCGGCTTCACTCAACTGGCGCCAACGCAAACTCGCGGAAGGCCAATGTGAAGCCTGCGTTTATTCCTCCCGTAGCGCAACCATCGGATCAACCCTCGTCGCCCGTCGCGCCGGCAGCCAGCAGGCCGCGACCGCCACCGCGCCGAGCAGCAGCGCCGCGCCAGCGAATGTCAACAAATCGGTCGCGCTCACGCCGTAGAGCAAGCCCTGCATCAATCGCGTCAACGCCAACGACGCCGCCAACCCGATCGCCACGCCGGCGCCGGCCAGCGCCATCCCTTGCCTGATCACCAGCCGCAGGACGTCGCTGCGCTTCGCCCCAAGCGCCAGGCGGATGCCGATTTCGCGCGTGCGCTGCGCGACAGAGTACGAAATCACGCCGAAAATCCCCACCGCCGCGAGCGCCGCCGCCAAAGCCGACAGCAGATTCAGCAGGATCGCGTTGAAGCGCGGCCGCGCGAGCGCCGTGGAAACGCGCTGTTCCATTGTCATCACGCTCATGACGGCCTGTTCGGGATCGAGCGCGGCCGCTTCGCGGCGGACCATCGCCATCAGCGCCGCCGGTTCGGAGGCGGAGCGAATCGCCACGTACGAGACCGGATAGGGGAATTGTCGATAAGGCACGTATATGTTCCATCGGGCGTCTTTCAAGTCGATCAGGCGCGCGTCGCCGGCGACCCCGACGATCGTGCGCCATCCCTGGCCGCCGACGTTGATGCGTTTGCCTATCGGATCGACGCCCGGGGCGAATGCGGCGCCCGCCATCGTTTCGCTGATGATCGCCACCTGCGGGGCGCCGCCGTCGTCCTGCTCGGTGAAATCGCGGCCGGATTTGAGCGGTGTCCCGATGGCGCGCAGGTAATGGGGCGTGACGGATACGCAGTTCAGAATCGCATTCCGCATCATTTCGTCCGTCGACTGCCCGTCGGTCGCGTATCGCACGAACCAGCCGACAGGCGCTTCGAGCGGGCGCATCAAAACCGCGCCTGCCGCGACCACTCCCGGCCGGGCCTCGATGCGTTCGAGCAACTGTCGAAAGTAATCTCTCGTCTTCTCGACGTCCGGATACTTACCGCCATGCAATTGAAGCAGAAAAGTCATGGCGTTGCGCTGATCGAATCCGGGGTCGATCCGTTGCAGGTTGAAGAGGCTGCGAGAAACGAGGCCCGCGCCGATGAGCAGCGCAAGCGCGATGGCGATTTGCGCGACCGCCAGCGCGCCGCGCAACCGCTTGCCGCGTTGTTCCCCGCCGATCTTGCCGCCCGAGTTGAGCGCCTCGACGAGGTTGACCTTAGATGCGATGAGCGCCGGGGCCAGCCCGCAGACGATTGCCGACAGCAGCGTCAGTCCGCAGGTAAACAGCAGCGCCGGAAGATTGATCTCGACGACCTCGATGCGCGGGATGTCCGTCGGCGCCAGGCTTATCAGCGCGTCGAGGATCCAAAAAGCCAGCAGGACGCCCATTCCGCCGCCGCCGGCGGCCAGCGCCAGGCTCTCGATCATCAATTGGCGCGCGAGCCGTCCGCGACCGGCGCCGAGCGCGGCCCGCAGCGCGATCTCCTTGCGCCGCGAGGTCGCGCGGGCGAGTTGGAGATTGGCGATGTTGGCGCAGGCGATCAGCAGCAACAGCGCCGTGGCCGCGAGCAACAGATAGAGCGCGGGCCGCGCGTCGCCGAAGATGTGCTCGGCAAGCGGTTTGATGACGGCGCGCTCGCCGCCCGCCCTCATCTCCGGGTGTTGAGCCGCAATCCTCCCGACGATCGCGTCGAGTTCGGCTTTCGCCTGCTCCAGAGTCACAGACGGTTTCAATCGGCCGACGGCTTGCAGAAAACCGAGCCGACTCTCGACCAGGTCTTTTCCGCTCGTGGCCGAAAGCGGGACCCACATATCAACGCCTTTGGGAAACTCGAAATCCGGCGACATTACGCCGACGACGGTGACGCCGACGTCGTTGAGCTTAATTGTTTGGTCGGGTTTAACTGCAGCTTCCAGCGCCGACTGATTTCCGCCGTCGTTGAACGTAACCGTCTGACCGATCAGGTTTGGGTCCGCGTTAAAGCGCCTCTGCCACAAACTGTGACTAATTCCCGCGACACAAGCCGCGCCCGGACGGTCTTCATCCGCCGTGAAGGCGCGTCCGATCGATGGCTTTACGCCGAGCGCAGGGAAGAAATCGGCCGAGACTCTGGCGCTGTGAATTTGCTCCGGCTCGCCCCGTCCGGTCAGCGTATAGTTGAAGCCATAAATCGTAGTCGTCATCGCCGCCAGATGTTCGAAGACACGATTCTGACTCCGCCAGTCGTTGAACTCCGGTATGGAGATTTCGACGAACTGATGTTTGGTCGTCTCGTCGCTTTTCCACGCGACGACCAGCCGCTCCTGATCCCTGAACGGCAGCGGGCGCAGAAGCGTCGCATATGCCACGCTGAACACGGCCGTGTTCGCGCCTATGCCGAGGGCCAGCGTGATCGCGGCGATCAGCGTGAAGCTGCGATTTTTCAGCAAAATTCTCAAACCGACCCGCAGGTCTTGAAACATTTCGTCCCCCAATTATAGCTGTGAGGTCAGGCAGCCATACTCATACGTCGCATAGCCAATGTCGTGCCAATGCGGCCCTGGAGCTAAATAGCGGTGTCGCTCGGCTTCGGCGATATGCCCAGTATTCGAGTGTGCGTTTTTGGGAAAGCTGAGTCCCAGAATCAGAAAAATATCCACAAAGGCACACAAAGAAACACGAAGTGGAAGGGAAAATCCTCGCGTCTCAGCGCGTGGCTTCGCGGACATCTTTCATTCGTTGCGCAGCGCCACCATCGGATCAACCTTCGTCGCCCGTCGCGCGGGCAGGTAACAGGCCAGCAGCGCCGCTAGCGAAAGCAACAAGGAGACAATGGCGAAGGTCGCCGGATCGGTGGCCGTCACCCCATACAACAAACTCGACAACACACGGCCAAGAGCCAGCGCTGCGATCAGCCCGGCGACGGAGCCGATGACCACGGGTTTCAACCCTTGCGCCAGTATCAATCGCATTACGTCACGGCCTTGCGCCCCGAGCGCGATCCGAACGCCGATTTCCGGCGTTCGCTGCGCGACCGCATAAGATACCACGCCGTAAACCCCCATCATTGCGAGCGCCAACGCCAGCGCGCTAAAGCCCCCGAGCAGCGACATAGTGAAGCGCCGCGCGGAAACCGAGTCTGAGAGCAAGTCCTCCATTGAGGTGATGAGTAAGATCGCTTGATTTCTATCGACCGCCGCGACCGCCTGACGGATGATGCGGGCGACGTCCGCTTTAGGCAAGGGTGAGCGCACGAAGAGCATATCCTGGGACCACGACTGCTGTTCGATTGGAACATAGACTTCAGCCCTCGGCTCTTTATCAAGTCCAGTGTGACGCGTGCTCTTGACGACTCCGACGACTTGCCGCCATATCCCTTGTCCTTCGGGCCTGCCGAAACTGAAGCTGAAGCGTTTGCCGATCGGATCTTCGCCGTTCCAGAAGCGCTGCGCCGCCGTTTCGCTGATGACCGCTACTTGGATAGAAGTGGCTGTGTCGTCCACGGTGAAGAACCGGCCCCGCAGCAGGTGCACGCCGAGGGCGCCAAGGTAATTCGAGCTGACGAAATGCGTCCTTGTAAACGCCGACGGGTCATTGGGCGCGGTTCGCGGCCCGCCTTCAATCATGAGGTAATCGCCGTGTCCATGCGTCGTCAGCGGCAGTCCGTTGCTCGATGCGGCGGCTTCGACGCCCGGCGTCGCCTCCAGGCGTTCAATCACCTGGCGTAAGAACGCGACGTTGGATGGAATGGCCGCCACCGTCACGCCCGTTGTGCGCAGCCCCGGATCGACCATCATCAGGCGCGCAAAGCTATTGATCAGCAAGCCGGCTCCCAGCGTCAGCGCGAGGGCGAGAGCGATTTCAAAAGTCACGAGCAAGTTTCCGGGCGCGCTCATCGAGCTCCGCCACGAGCCGGCGCGGCCCGCCGTCTGTTTCAAAGTTTCATTCAAATCGACGCGCGCGGAACGCCAGGCCGGCAAGGCGCCGAAGAGCAAACCGGCCGTCACTGTCACCGCCAGCGTGAACAGAAGCGTCGCGGCGTCTATCCGCGATTCGCCCAGCCGTGGAATGTAGTGCGGGCTGAAATTCAAAAGCAGCTTGAGCGACCAGGCCGCGAGCAAGGCTCCGGCCACCCCTCCTGCCAAAGCCAGCAACAGGCTTTCCGTCAACGCCTGTCGCACTAGCCTGAAGCGGCTCGCGCCGAGCGATTGACGAATCGCCATCTCCTTGCGCCGCCCATCCCCGCGCGCCAGCAGCAGATTGGCGATGTTGGCGCAGACCATCAAGACGACCAGGCCCACGGCGCCGAGCAGGATCGGCAACATTGAGCCGGCCTCGCCGACGGTTTGGTCTTTCAGCGCAACCAGTTTGACGCCGGCTATCATATTGCGATCATATTCTTGCGGATTATCTTGAACGCGCTGCGCAAAGAGCGTTTCCAATTCCGCCCGCGCTGCTGCGGCTCCGACGCCGGGTTTGAGTCTCAGAATCACGTCATAAAGCTGATTGTCGTTACTCTCTCTGCTCAGATCATCAAGCATCAGCGTCCAGAAGCCAGTTTGTCTGGATGGGAACCGTATCACCTCCCTTCCTTGTCTGAGCGGGAAATTGAAGCCGGGCGGCATCACTCCCACAACGACGTAATTACCGCCAATCGCTCGAATCGTTTGTCCGATGATTCCAGGATCGGCTCCGAAGCGGCTCCGCCACAGATCATCACTCAATATGATCAAGCGGTCGCCGCCCGGCTTGGCTTCTTCCGGCAGGAAATATCGCCCGAGCGCAGGTTGTACGCCGAGTATAGGCAATAAATCGTATGTGACGCTGGAGCCCCTGATGAACTCCGGCGCCCCTTCAGTGGGAAGAATGAGGCTGGCGCCCCAGTACCCTCCGATGCGCTCGAAACTGCGGCTGCGCGCGCGCCAATCAACCAGATCACGGCGGGCGATCCAGCTAAGCACATCGTCCGGCGGATTGCCTGGTCCTGGCCGGTAACTCGCCTGCATCAGGCGGTCAGGCTGCGCGAAAGGCAAGGGCCGGATCAGAACCGATTTGACGATGCTGAAGATCGCCGTGTTCGCCCCGATGCCCAGAGCCAGCGTGATGATTGCAATCAACGTGAAGCCGGGATTTTTCGCCAGCATCCGCATGCCATAACGCAAATCTTGAAACATTTCCTCCTCCAGTCTTCGTGGTTGCAGCAACAGCGCGTCCCGGAACGCTCCCAGACTGCGCCGCAACATATCGAGTTTCGTTTTCCAGTTGAGCTTGTCCCATTCGGCGAGCAACGCTTCGCGCGAGCGCAATTCAGCCTCCCATTCCTGCCGCCAATCGTCGCGCAAGCGGCGCGGCACAAACACGCCGATCATACGGATTAGCCAGAGCCAGAATTGAAAGCGCGTTGTTCGGGTCGCGTCAGCCATCAGTCTTACTCATTACTTCTTCCGCCGCGTAGCGGCGCCTGAATTTAGCCGCGCGTTATCGTCTTTGAGTAAATAATGTGACAACGGCGTAGGGGCGGGTTTTCCCCGCCCGCATCCGTTACCAGGGCGTAGGGGCGGGGAAAACCCGCCCCTACGCCGTTGTTGCAGTCAATTTTCAAATGCCATTTACGCGCAGTACCTACGTGAAATGGGCATCCACGTCGCGTCAGCGACGGTTGGTGCGCCTGAGAGCGCATCTGGTCAGAGAGGTGAAAGTCCTCTTCAGGCATACGTTCTCCGGCCTGTAACCAAATGTAACTGCGTCGCCGCGAGGCGGGGTGG
>Ga0081455_10007316_pt1 | contig 11644 bp, 12 predicted proteins | sample TabmetS3T2R1_FD_70207 | JGI IMG/M metagenome (GOLD analysis project Ga0081455, IMG submission 70207) | Tabebuia heterophylla rhizosphere microbial communities from the University of Puerto Rico - S3T2R1 | ecosystem: Host-associated > Plants > Roots > Rhizosphere ...
GGGCACGCTGGCGGGCGAGATCGTGCCGGTGCTCAACGGCAGCGCCTTCAAGAACAAGGGCGTGCAGCCGCTGCTCGACGCCATCGTGGCCTACCTGCCCAGCCCGATCGACCTGCCGCCGGTCACTGGCGTCAGCATGAAGGGCAACGAGGAGCTCGAGCGCAAGCCCGCCGACGACCAGCCCTTCGCGGCGCTGGCGTTCAAGATCATGTCCGACCCGCACGTCGGCAGGCTGACGTACTTCCGCGTCTACTCGGGCACGCTCGAGAAGGGCCGCCAGGTCGTCAACACGACCACGGGCCGGAAGGAGCGCATCGGGCGCATCCTGAAGATGCACGCCAACCACCGGGAAGACGTCGACGCCGTGTTCACCGGTGACATCGCCGCGGGCATCGGCCTGAAGAACACGCGCACGGGCGACACGCTGTCGGCGCCCGGCGCCGAGATCCAGCTCGAGCAGCTCGAGTTCCCCGAGCCGGTGATCCACGTCGCCGTCGAGCCCAAGACCAAGGCCGACCAGGAGAAGATGGGCAAGGCCCTCCAGGCGCTGGCCGAGGAGGATCCCACGTTCCAGGTCCGCACCGACGAGGACACGGGTCAGACCGTGATCTCCGGCATGGGCGAGCTGCACCTCGAGGTGCTGGTCGACCGCATGCTCCGCGAGTTCCGGGTCGATGCCACGGTCGGCAAGCCCCAGGTTGCCTATCGCGAGACCATCACCCAGCCGGTCACCAAGGTGACGTATACGCACAGGAAGCAGACCGGCGGCGCCGGCCAGTTCGCCGAGGTTTCCATCAACCTCGAGCCTCTCGGCCCCGGTGGTGGCTATGAGTTCGTCGACAAGATCACCGGCGGGCGCGTGCCAAAGGAGTACATCCCGGCGGTCGACGCCGGCATCCAGCAGTCCCTCGACGCCGGAGTTCTCGCCGGATATCCCACGGTCGACGTGCGAGCGACCCTCGTGGACGGCAAGTACCACGAGGTCGACTCCTCGGAGATGGCGTTCAAGATCGCCGGTTCCATGGTGTTCAAGGACGCCGCCCGTAAGGCCAACCCCGTGCTGCTCGAACCGATCATGGCGGTCGAGGTCGTCACGCCCGAGGTCTACATGGGCGACGTCATCGGCGACCTGAACAGCCGGCGTGGTCGCGTGGGTGGCATGGAACAAAGGGGCAACAGCCAAGTGGTCCGGGCGCAGGTCCCCCTGTCAGAGATGTTCGGGTACGCTACCGACCTGCGTTCACGGACTCAGGGTCGTGCCACGTACACGATGCAGTTCCATAGCTACCAGCAGACGCCTTCCTCGGTGCAAGACGAGATCGTCGCCCGGGTGCGTGGCGAGTAGCACGACTTCCGTTATCAGCACACTTCACCAGTTCAAAGAGGTTCAAGCGAGCCATGGCTAAGGAAAAGTTTGAGCGGACGAAGCCGCATTTGAATATTGGGACGATGGGTCATATTGATCATGGTAAGACGACGTTGACGGCGGCGATTACGAAGGTGTTGGCGGAGTCGAACCCGAATGTGGAGTTCACGGCGTTTGATCAGATTGATAAGGCGCCGGAGGAGCGGCAGCGGGGGATCACGATCAATATCGCGCATGTGGAGTATGAGACCCCGAACCGGCATTACGCGCATGTGGATATGCCGGGGCACCGTGACTACATCAAGAACATGATCACGGGGGCGGCGCAGGTGGATGGGGCGATCCTGGTGGTGGCGGCCACCGATGGGCCGATGCCCCAGACCCGCGAGCACGTGTTGTTGGCCCGTCAGGTGGGGGTGCCGGCGATCGTGGTGGCGCTCAACAAGGTCGACGCGGTCGATGACGAGGAGCTGCTGGAGCTGGTGGAGATGGAGGTCCGGGAGCTGCTTTCCGAGTACGGGTTCCCGGGTGATGACACGCCGGTGGTGCGGGTCTCGGCGCTCAAGGCGCTGGACGGGGATCCGGCGTGGACGCCGGGGATCACCGAGTTGATGGACGCGGTGGATTCGTTTGTGCCCGAACCGACCCGGGACCTGGACAAGCCGTTCCTGATGCCGATCGAGGACGTGTTTTCGATCACGGGGCGGGGCACGGTGGTGACCGGCAAGGTCGAACAGGGTGTGGTCAAGGTCGGTGACGACATCGAGATCGTGGGGATCCGTCCCACCGCCAAGACCGTGTGCACCGGCGTGGAGATGTTCCGCAAGCTGCTGGACCAGGGCCAGGCCGGCGACAACATCGGGGTCCTGTTGCGCGGCACCAAGAAAGAAGACGTGGAACGGGGCCAGGTCCTGGCCAAGCCCGGGTCCATCACCCCCCACACCCACTTCGAAGCCCAGGTGTACGTGCTGACCAAAGAAGAAGGCGGCCGCCACAAGCCGTTCTTCACCAACTACCGGCCCCAGTTCTACTTCCGGACCACCGACGTCACCGGCACCATCGAACTCCCCGACGGCGTCGAGATGTGCATGCCCGGCGACAACACCAACATGACCGTCGAACTCATCGCCCCCATCGCCATGGACGAAGGACTCCTCTTCGCCATCCGCGAAGGCGGCCGCACCGTCGGCTCCGGACGAGTCACCAAAATCATCAAGTAGGAGACCACGATGGCCAAGGCCAACGAGAAGCGGGTGCACGTCACGCTCGAGTGCACGTCGTGCAAGCGCCGCAACTACATAACCACCAAGAACAAGGTCAACGACCGCGAGCGCATCGAGATGAAGAAGTACTGCCGCTGGGAGCGGCAGCACACGCTCCACAAGGAGACGCGCTAGGTGCCCACGGCGGGGCCCGTGGGGCGCCGGCCGACCACGAGTGCCGGCGTCCCGCTCGCTCCGTCACGAGAGGCCTACGGGCGCCGTCATGAAACCGCCACGTAACAAACCGCGCACACAGGGGGTCTGAACGGCCGATGCCACAGGACGTGGCTGATCTCGTCGCCGCTGCCAAGCACGGCGATCGGGAAGCGTTCGACGAGCTTGTCCGGGTGACCTATGCGGACACCTACACGCTCGCCTACCGGCTGACAGGCAACGAGGAAGATGCGCGAGACGTGGTACAGGAGGCATATCTCCGGGCCTACCGGGGCCTTCGGCGCTTCCGTGGCGACGCGCAGTTCTCCACCTGGATGTACCGCATCACCGCCAACTGCGCAGCGACGCAGCTCGGCAAGCGGGCCCGCCACCGCCACGACGAGCTCGACGACGGCACGCCGGTCGCAGATCCCCGGCTCGACCACGATCCCCAGCTCCGGGCCGACGCCGACGATCTCCGGAGCCGCCTGCAGGCCGCGCTCGACACCCTGCCGCCCAGGCTGCGTTCGGTCGTCGTGCTCCGCGACGTCTACGAGCTGTCGCACGAATCGATTGCCGCCGAGCTCGGGATCTCCGAGTCGGCGGCCAAGGTGCGCCTCCACCGGGCGCGCCACAAGCTGCGTGAGCAGCTGTTCCCCCGTCGTGACGGGGAGGCCTCCCGTGCGGTGTGAGCCCACATGCCCGGGCGCGCGCACGCGGGAAGCGGCTCCAGGAGGTGGGCGCCGTGCAGTGTGAGGACATCGCCGAGGATCTTGCGGCAGCAGCGGAGGGGGACACCCTCCTCGGCCGCTCGCAGCGCCGCCACGTCGAGCGCTGCCTGCGCTGCCAGGCCGAGGTGGTGCAGTACCGCCGCGTCCTGAGGGCCATGCGCTCCCTGCGCACCGAGGTGCTCGAACCCACGCCCGGGCTGCTGGCGGACATCCTCGCCAACCTCGAGGGCGCCGGGGAGCGGCACGCCGTGCGCTCGCTGCTGTCGGGCCGCCGGGTCGCCTATCTCGGCGGGCTCGCCGCTGCCACGGCCGCCGGCGCCGCCGGCGCCATCGTTTTCGCCACGCGCACACGCCGCGCACGCCTGGCGGGCTGACCGCGGCGCCGAAGAGGCCGAGCGGACGGCTCGCACGCCGGCAGCGAACAGTACGGAATTTGCAGCGTGAGCCCAGGCCTAACAGCTCGGCCTCCAGGCAACGCTGACAACGGTGCGCCGAGACGACGTACCTATCCCGCATGCTCCAAACGCGCGATCGTGGTCGCATGTTTGACATCGACACGTTCCTGGTGGAGTGCCGTCAGGCACGGAACGAGACCGAGCCCCGGCGGGCGACCCGGGAGGTGCTGACCCGGGCGCTCGACCGGCCCGGTGAGGTCGCGGCCGCCCTCCGGCCCACCGAGGGCGGCATCACCCTCCTGCACCACGAGCCCGACCTCACCGTCATTCACGTGGTCTGGGCGCCGGGCATGCGGCTGTTTCCCCACGACCACCGCATGTGGGCCGCCATCGGCATCTACGAGGGCCAGGAGGACAACGCCTTCTTCCGGCGCTCGGGTCCCGACCACCGCAGCCTGACGGAGTCGGGCGGGAAGGAGCTGGCGACCGGCGACGTCCTCATCCTCGGCGACGACGCCATCCATTCCGTCGCCAACCCCAAGACCCACCTCACCGGCGCCGTCCACGTCTACGGCGGCGACTTCGTCAACGAGCCGCGCAGCCAGTGGGGCCCCGGGCCCGTCGAGGAGCGGCCCTACGACCTGGAGGTGGCGCGTGAGCAGTTCGCCGAGGCCAATGAGCGCTGGCGCGAGTCGTTATAAAGGGCCCTGACCTGGCATAGTGAGGGGGCCGCGGGCTCGCGCCTGCCTTGTCCTGCCGCGATGGCCAAGGGATAGGCTGTCACGGATCACCCCCAAGGGCAGTAGCTCAACTGGCAGAGCAGCGGTCTCCAAAACCGCAGGTTGGGGGTTCGAGTCCCTCCTGCCCTGCACCCCTTTCAGCTCCTACCACCGTCCCATTTCGAGGGTCTCGCCATGGCGATGAACCGACAGACCAAGCGGCAGCTCCAACGCCAGGGGCAGCTCGGCACCGACGGCGCACCGGCCGCCCGCAAGCGGCCCGCGCCCCAGGCGCCGCGCCCGACCGAGGAGCGCACAAGCCCGGCGCAGTTCCTCCGCGAGGTCCGGGGTGAGCTGCGCAAGGTGGCTTGGCCCACGCGCAGCGAGGTCATCAACTACTCGATCATCGTGCTCTTCACCGTGGTGATCCTGACGACGTACATCGCGCTCCTCGACCTTGCCTTCGGGGACGCCATCTTCCGCCTGTTCCAGCGATGAGTGACATCGACACCGACACCAACGAACCCGAGGTCGACGTGAGCGGTCCCCCCGCCGACGAGACGCCCGACGAGGCCGGCGGCGACGACGTGACCCCCGACGACACCGCCGCAGACGATGCCGTGGCGGAGGCCGACGCGGCCGACGATGGCGTGGCGGAGGCCGACGCGGCCGACGCTGGCGAGGTCGCCGAGCCGGGAGCCGAGGCTGCCGATGCCGATGTCGAGACGGCCGAGGCTGCCGATGCCGCTGTCGAGACGGCCGAGGCTGCCGATGCCGATGTCGAGACGGCCGAGGCTGCCGATGCCGCTGTCGAGACGGCCGAGGCGGCCGAACCGGAAGAGGCCGGCACCGAGGTGATCGCCGCCGAGGAACTGCTCGACCGGCCGCCTGCCGAGAGCCCGTACGACCGGCCGGGTCGCTGGTTCGTCGTGCACACCCAGTCGGGCTACGAGAAGAAGGTCAAGCAGAACCTCGAGGCGCGCATCGTGTCGATGAACGCCGAGGACGCCATCTACGAAGTGGTCATCCCCATGGAGGACTACGTCGACTTCCGCAACGGCAAGCGTGTCGTGGCCCAGCGGAAGATGTTCCCCGGCTACCTGCTGGTCCGTTCCCAGCTCGACGACCAGGCGTGGTTCGTCATCCGCAACACGCCGGGTGTGACCGGCTTCGTGGGCCAGGGCGCCAAGCCGTCGCCGCTGCCCCGGCGCGACGTCGAGTCGTTCCTCATGCCCAAGGGCGGCACCGAGGAGCAGGTCGCGCAGCGCGCCAAGCCCCGCCTCGAGTACGAGATCGGCGAGACGGTGCGGGTCAAGGAAGGCCCGTTCGCCGACTTCTCGGGCGAGGTCATCGAGCTCAACGAGGACCAGCTCAAGCTCAAGGTGCTGGTCAACATCTTCGGGCGCGAGACGCCGGTCGAGCTCGAGTTCAGCAAGGTCGCCAAGCTCTAGACAGAGAGACGAGGAATCATCCGCATGGCCAAGAAGAAGGTGCTGGCCGTCGTCAAGATCCAGATCCCGGCCGGCCAGGCCACCCCCGCCCCGCCGGTGGGCACCGCGCTCGGCCCCCACGGCGTCGCCATCATGGATTTCTGCAAGGCCTACAACGCCCAGACCGAGTCGCAGCGGGGCACGATCGTCCCTGTCGAGATCACGATCTTCGAGGACCGGTCCTTCACGTTCATCCTCAAGACGCCGCCCACGCCGGTGCTGCTGCGCGAGGCCGCCGGCATCGAGAAGGGCTCCGGCCTGGCCGGGCGCGAGGGCGCAGGGAGGGTGACCGACGCGCAGCTCGAGGAGATCGCCAAGATCAAGATGCCCGACCTCAATGCCAACGACCTCGAGGCCGCCAAGCTGCAGATCGCCGGCACGGCCCGCTCGATGGGCATCGAGGTCGCGTAAGGGCCCACCGCCCACCAAGACCTGACCAACGGCTGGACCGGGACCACCTCGCCCGGCCGCCTCGACCACATGAGGGAGCCACCATGGCGCAAGGCAAGAAGTACGGCGACGCGCTGAAGCGCTTCGACCGGGAGCGGCTGCACACGCCGCCCGAGGCCGTCGAGCTCGTCCACTCGCTACCGAAGGCCAACTTCGACGAGACGATCGAGCTGGTCGCCCGGCTCGGCGTCGATCCCCGCAAGGCCGACCAGATCGTGCGGGGCACCATCGGCCTGCCGGCGGGGACGGGCAAGGACGTGCGCGTGGCCGTGTTCGCCGCCGGCGAGGCCGCCACCGCGGCCCGCGAGGCGGGAGCCGACATCGTCGGCTCCGACGACCTCGCCGCCCAGATCGAGGGCGGCATGCTCGACTTCGACGTCACCATCGCCACCCCCGACCTCATGCCGGTGGTGGGACGCCTCGGCCGGGTGCTCGGCCCGCGGGGCCTGATGCCCAACCCCAAGTCGGGAACGGTCACGCCCGACGTGGCCAAGGCCGTCGCCGACTTCAAGGGCGGCAAGGTCGAGTACCGCACCGACCGCTACGGCAACGTCCATGTGCCGATCGGCAAGGCGTCGTTCACGGCGGACGCCCTGCTCCAGAACTTCCGGGCAGTCATCGACGAGCTCAACCGGGCCAAGCCGGCGTCGGCCAAGGGCCGCTACATGCGCCGGGTGACGGTGTCGTCGACGATGGGCCCGGGCATCAAGATCGACCCCGCGCGGCTGCGCGCCGGGGCCGACGAGGCGGCATAGGACCGGGGTCGCCTCGCTGACCGCGGGGCCGGCCCGGTACGCTGGCCGCTCCACAACCAACTTCGCTCGCCGAAGACCTCCGGTGCCCCTCGGGGCTGAATGGGCCGACGGCCCGCCTGAGCAGGCGGACTCCGCGACACCTCGCCGCTCCCGGCGGCGCCGTGCCAGGACGTTCGCTGCCGCGAGCGTCCGAGCACAGGAGAGGAGGTGTCGATGGAGAACCCGAGACCCGAGAAGGTTGCCGTGGTGGACGAGGTGCAGGAGCGCCTCACCAGCGCCAGTGCGGCCTTGCTGACCGAGTACCGGGGGCTGGACGTGTCCGCGATCGGCGAGCTTCGCCGGGCGCTGCGCCAGGCCGGCGGCGACTACAAGGTCTACAAGAACACGCTCGTGCGGTTCGCAGCCCGCAACGCGGGGCTCGAGCTGGACGAGCTGCTCACCGGCCCGACCGCCATCGCCTTCGTCGTCGAGCGTCCCGACGGGGCGCCCGCCGATGCGGTGCTGGTGGCCAAGGCCCTGCGCGACTTCGCCCGCACCAACCCGGCGTTGGTGGTCAAGGGCGGAATCATGGCCGACAAGGCGCTCAGCGCCGAGGAGGCCCGCGCCCTGGCAGACATCGAGCCCCGCGACGTGCTGCTGGCCCGGTTCGCCGGCGCTCTCGCTGCCCCGATGCAGCAGTTCGCCGGCCTGCTCCAGGCCCTGCCACGCAACTTCGCCTACGGGCTCCAGGCACTCATCGACGAGCGCGGCGCCCCTGGGCCCGAGCGGCCCGGCGCCGAAGGCGCCGAGAGCGGGGAACACAGCGCCGTAGCGCCCGCCCCCACCCCCGACACTGACGACACCAGCCCCGAGGAGAGCTGAGACATGGCAACCAAGGAAGAGATCCTCGACTCGATCTCGAACATGACGGTCCTGGAGCTGAGCGAGCTGCTCAAGGACTTCGAGGAGCGCTTCGGCGTGACCGCCGCCGCGCCCGTGGCCGTCGCCGCGCCCGCCGCCGGTGGCGGTGGCGCGGAGGCGGAGGCCGAGGAGGAAAAGGACGAGTTCGACGTCGTCCTGACCGAGGCCGGCGGCCAGAAGATCGCGGTCATCAAGGAGGTGCGTTCCCTCACCAGCCTCGGCCTCAAGGAGGCCAAGGACCTGGTCGAGTCCGCCCCCAAGGCCGTGCTCGAGAAGGTCAACAAGGAAGAGGCCGAGAAGGCGAAGGCGGCCCTCGAGGGCGCCGGCGCCACGGTCGAACTGAAGTAACTCACGTCTTTGAAGATCTTCCGGGGCTAGGCCCCGGAAGATCTTCAAAGAATGGCTTGCGCCGCCGACGTCGCCTCATTGACCGCCGCCGCCGGGTCGAAGCCGTGGTCGGCCAGCCAGCCGACCTCGGCCACCAGTCGCAGGGCGCGGTACACGGGCCACGCGCGGGCGGCCCAGGCGCGCACGTCGGGGTCGGCGCCGTAACCGTCGAGGACCGCCGGCAGCCGCTCCGGCGACCGCATCGTGAGGACGGCGAGGTCCCAGGCGGGGTCGCCGCGGCAGGTATCGCCGAAGTCGAGCAGGCCGAGGACCTCGTCGTTGTCGTCCAGGCGCACGTGGATCGGCACGCAGTCGCCGTGCAGGGTCACGATCCCGGACTCGGCCGGCCCCGACGGCAGCAGCCGACCCGCCGCGGCGCGTGCGGCGTCGACGACCCGCGGGTCGAGGCCGGCGGCTCGGGCACGAGGACCCCAGTGGCGTGCCAGCTCCCCGAGCCCGGCCGCCCAGCCGTCGCGGCCCGCGAAGCCCGGCAACCCCGGCACGGCGACCCCGTGGAGCCGCCGGACGGCCGCCCCCGTGGCCGACCAGGCCCTTGCCGGCCGGTCGGGCGCCAGCCAGTCGCCGCCCACCCGCTCCAGGACCAGCACCGTCGGCGAGCCGCCGCCGACGGCCACGAGTCGTGGCACCGGGACGCCTGCCCCGGCGGCCGCGTCCAGGACCCGCGCCTCGGCGCCGGCGCGGTCCGGGTCCACGACGCACTTCGCCACGGCCGGGCGCCCGCCGGGGAGCTCCACCTCGAGCACGCAGCGCTCGTCGTGCTCTACCAGCACGTTTACGACCCGCACCGGGTCGCCGACCAGGGCCGTCAGCCGCTCGACCATCACCTCGCGGAGCCTCATGGGCCGTCACCCTTGACCAATTCGTTCCCGAGGCTTACCCTGCCCGCAGCCTTTCGGCCCGTCCGGGGTGACGTCCATCGCACCCCCGGCACGGTGTGTCGTTCCGCGGGTTGTGTTGACGCCCGTCCTGCCCTAGCATGGTGCGTTGCCGTGCGTCTTCGGTACCGCTTTCGCGACTCTGAGAGTGGCTGGGGCGCGCCCGCGCACGGCTCATCGTCGTCACCGGCTTGGTCATGGCTCCGTGGTGCGTACGGGGTACACAGGGCCGACCGAACCCATTGAGGAGTGATTCGTTGTCCACTCGCATCCGGGATCGGTATTCGTTCGCGAACATCGAGGAGGCCCTCCCGCTTCCCGATCTGATCGCGATCCAGCGGAAGTCCTTCGACTGGTTCCTCCAGGAGGGCCTGAAGGAGACGTTCGCCGATATCTCCCCCATCAAGGATTTCACCGAAACCCTCCAGCTCGAGTTGGAGTTCGACCCCGACGACGAGGACCTGCGGCCGCCGCCCAAGTTCTCCGTCGAGGAGTGCAAGGAAAAGGACATGACGTACTCGGCGCCGATCTTCGTGCGCGCCCGGTTCGTCAATGCCTCGACCGGTGAGATCAAGGAGCAGACGGTCTTCATGGGCGACTTCCCCATGATGACCGACAAGGGCACGTTCGTGATCAACGGCACCGAGCGTGTCGTGGTGAGCCAGCTCGTCCGGTCGCCCGGCGTCATCTTCGAGCCCGGCGAGCGCTACCGCCTCCGCAACCTCGCGAAGCACCAGCTCGTCAAGGGCACCATCCATCCCTACCGCGGCGAGTGGATCGAGTTCGACGTCGAGCAGAAGCCGGGCAAGGACGTCACCGCCGGCACCCGCGTCGCCCGCAAGCGCCGCCTCAGCCTGTTCGTGCTGCTCCGCGCCCTCGGCTACGACGAGGAGAACGCGCCGGGCTTCCTCGACGCCTTCGTGCGCCAGTTCCCCTTCCTCGAGGGCCAGTGGGAGAAGGACCGCGACGTCGCCCCCACCCAGGACGAGGCGCTGGTCGAGATCTACAAGCGGGCCCGCCCCGGAGAGCCGCCGTCGGTGGAGTCCGCGCGCGTCTACTTCCGCAATGCCTTCTTCGAGTCGCGCCGCTACGACCTGTCCCGGGTCGGGCGCCACAAGCTCGACCGCAAGCTCGGCCCCGAGGTCGAGAAGCTGGCCGAGCTCTTCCCCATGCTCGAGGAGCGGGGCCTGATCGACCGGCCCGAGCCCGGCCAGTCGGTGCTCAGCCGCTGCGAGGTCCTCGCCACCCTCACCTACCTGCTCCACCTGGTCAACGCCGAGCCCGGCTACCGCCTCGACGACCAGGACCACTTCGCCAACCGGCGCATCCGCTCGGTCGGCGAGCTGATCCAGAACCAGGTGCGCATCGGCCTGTCCCGCATGGAGCGGGTCGTCCGCGAGCGCATGACCACCCAGGACGTCGAGGCCATCACGCCCCAGACGCTCATCAACATCCGGCCGGTGGTCGCCGCCATCAAGGAGTTCTTCGGCACCAGCCAGCTGTCCCAGTTCATGGACCAGGTCAACCCGCTGTCGGGCCTGACCCACCGCCGTCGCCTGTCGGCGCTCGGCCCCGGCGGCCTGTCCCGTGAGCGGGCCGGCTTCGAGGTGCGCGACGTGCACTTCAGCCACTACGGCCGCATGTGCCCGATCGAGACGCCGGAGGGGCCGAACATCGGCCTGATCGGGGCGCTGTCCACCTACGCCCGGGTCAACGAGTTCGGCTTCATCGAGTCGCCCTACCGCAAGGTCGTCAACGGCAAGGTCACCGACGATGTCGTCTACCTGGCTGCGGACGAGGAAGAGGACTACGTCGTCGCCCAGGCCAACGAGCCGCTGAACGCGAACAACACGTTCCGCAACGACCGGGTGCTGGTGCGGCGCTCGCCGCAGGCGGCCACCCTGGAGAACCTGCGGGCCCAGCTCGAGCGGGAGACCTACTTCGCCGCCACCACCGACATCTCCGCAGTGCCGCCGGCCGAGGTCCAGCTCATGGACGTCTCGCCCAAGCAGATCGTCTCGGTCGGCACCGCGCTCATCCCGTTCCTCGAGCACGACGACGCCAACCGGGCGCTCATGGGCGCCAACATGCAGAAGCAGGCCGTGCCGCTGGTCCGGGCCGAGGCCCCCTACATCGGCAC
>Ga0081455_10007317_pt1 | contig 11641 bp, 13 predicted proteins | sample TabmetS3T2R1_FD_70207 | JGI IMG/M metagenome (GOLD analysis project Ga0081455, IMG submission 70207) | Tabebuia heterophylla rhizosphere microbial communities from the University of Puerto Rico - S3T2R1 | ecosystem: Host-associated > Plants > Roots > Rhizosphere ...
CTGCACCAGCTTCTGTCCGGCGAACGGCCGGTTGAGCAGTAGCGCCAGGGCGAGGCCCAGCACGAGGGCACCGCTGACGCTCAGCAGCATGAAGAGGAAGGTGTTGGGCAGCACGACCGCGAGGAATTCCGGATCGCCGAGCACCGCGCGGTAATGATCGAAGCCGATCCAGGTTTTCTTGGGATTGTACAATGCCCAGTCGCGGAAGCTGGCGTTCGCGCCGATCACGATGGGCACGACCTGGAAGAGAAGCAGCAGCAGGGCCGCCGGCGCGATCAGAAACAGCATGAAACGCTGCTGTTCGCCGAACAGCGGTCGCCGCTCCGTTGCCATACGCAAACGCTCCCCACCCCAAGGTCCTGCGCTCCTCTCCCCCTGGTGGGGGAGAGGAATATGAGTTGCGCGGATGATGGTGGTTTTCCGAACTGGTTGGAAGCGATGTTTGAGAGTATGGGGACGCCGCCATGCCGCCCCTGCGCACCCTCGAGGCCCTCGAACGGGAGGGCCTGGTCACGCCCGAGCCTGAGCTTGCCGCGGCGGCCGAGGCCATGGCGATCGCGATCACGCCGGAGATGCTGGCCCTGATCGATCGCAATGACCTCGCGCGCGATCCCATCGCCCGGCAGTTCGTGCCCAGCGCCGCCGAGACCGAGATTGCGCCGGAGGAGCTGGCCGATCCGATCGGCGATGAGGCCCGCTCCCCGGTCAAGGGCATCGTGCATCGCTATCCCGACCGCGTGCTCTTGAAGCCGCTGCATGCGTGCCCGGTCTATTGCCGCTTCTGCTTTCGCCGCGAGAAGGTCGGCCCGGGAGGCGAGGCCCTGTCGGCGGCCGAACTGAAGGCTGCACTCGCCTATATCCGCAACCGCCCGCAGATCTGGGAAGTCATCCTGACGGGCGGCGACCCGCTGATGCTGTCGACGCGCCGCCTGGCCGAGCTGATCGACGCGCTGGACGGCATCCCGCATGTCGGCGTGATCCGCATCCACAGCCGCGTGCCGATCGTCGATCCCGGCCGGGTGACGAACGAGCTGGTCGACGCGCTGAAGCCCGCGCGCATCCCCCTTTGGCTGGGGGTGCATTGCAATCATCCGCGGGAGCTCGGACCCAATGCGCGCGCCGCGCTGGCGCGACTGGCGGATTGCGGCATCGCGCTCTTGGGACAGACCGTGCTGCTAGCCGGCATCAATGATGACGTCGAGACGCTCGACCAGCTGATGCGCGCCCTGGTGACGGCCCGGGTGAAACCCTACTACCTGCATCATCCCGACCTTGTGCGCGGCACCGGCCATTTCCGGGTCTCGGTCGAACGCGGCCAGGCCCTGATGAAGGCGCTGCGCGGCAGGCTGTCGGGGATCGCCCAGCCGACCTATGTGCTCGACGTGCCGGGCGGCCACGGCAAGGTGCCGATCGGCCCCGCCTATCTCGGCGACGATCCCGAAGCAGCCTTGGTCGAAGACGCCTTCGGCAACCAGCACCGCTACCCGGGCTGATCGAGGGTCTTCCCGCCGACCGGGCCAGGCGCCTCGACAACCAGCTTGATCTCGACGCGGCCGGCTTTTTCGAAGGCGAGGGTGATCGGCAGGCGTGACCCGGCCGCTGGCACTTTCATCATCCCGGTCATCAGCAAGTGATAGCCGCGGGGGCGGAGCTCGAGCGTGCTGCCTGCGGGAATGACAAGGCCGTCCGCCAGCGCCTGCATTCGGGCCCCGGGCCCGGCCACCTTGATGGCATGGATCTCGATCTTGTCGGCGAGCGGGCTGGCGGCAGCGAGCAGCCGGTCAGGCTCCGTCCCCTTGTTCGTGACCACGAAGAAGCCGCCGGCCTGCGTGGGAAGCGTCGCATCGGGGCGGACCCAGGGCCGGCTGATGCTGATCCCGCTTGTGTCAGCGACCGGCTGGGCCTCGCGGCGAAACCATTTCAACAAACGTCATGCTCCTTAGTTTTCTTTATAGCTCGAAGCCCGGCATACCAGAATTTCTCTCGGCCTCAGCGCCGGCCGGCGGCGGCGATCGCCGGGCGCACTGTCCGCGCCTGCGGCGGATTGAGCTCCTCGATCAACCAATCCTCGAAGGCGCGAGTCTTGGGTCGGCTGACCGACGCCGGCGGGCAGACGAACCACCACGCCTTGCCGCTATCGACGATCTGCGGGAAGGGCTGGAACAACCGACCCGATGCCAGCTCCTCGCGAAAGAGCTGAGGCGGCCCGACGGCAACGCCCGCTCCTTCCATCGCCGCTTCGACGGCGATCATCGTCGAATCGAAGGTGAGCACGCGCTTGGGCTTGAAGTCGCCCATGCCGACGGCACGCAACCAGATCGACCATTCGGGATCGTAGGTCATGTCGATGAAAGGCACGCGCTTGAGATCCTCGAGGGTCTTGAGCTTGTCCTTGTAGCGCCTGCCACAAAGCGGCGTGAGAACGTCGGAGAAAAGCCGCGTGGCATGCAGTTCGGGCTCTGGCTGCACGGTGAAGCGGATGGCGCAGTCGAAATCCTCGCGCGCGAAATCGACGCGACGCTGCGTCGTCGTCATGCGCACCTCGATCTCGGGATGCTTGGCCTGGAAGCGATGCAGGCGCGGCGCCAGCCAGCCCAGCGCGAAGGTCGTGACGAGGCTCACGTTGAGCGTGCCGGAGTTGGCCTTGCGACCGACGCGCTCGAGCGCGTTGGTCATGCGGTCGAAGGCATCGCGCAGGTCAGGCAACAACGCCTCGCCTTCGCTGGTGATCTCGAGACCGCGCGGACGGCGGACGAACAGCGCCACGCCGAGGCGTTCCTCGAGCGCCTTCACCTGGTGGCTGACGGCGGCCTGGGTGACGTGCAGCTCCTCGGCTGCATGGGTGAAACTGGCATGACGGGCTGCCGCTTCGAAGGCGCGCAAGGCGTTCAAGGGCAGCTGCGAGCGACTCATGACGGCGTCCCGTTCATAATTATTCTAGGCCTTCCCTGAGGTTTCGTCCCTTGAAGGCTGAGCAGTTGTAGCGCAAATCATCAGCATTAACGAGGCCTGAAGGAACCAGCCGGTTCCAGTCCGCCTCAAACGGAGCTAAGTCATGTCGACCCTGTCCAGCGCTCGGGCACTCGCCCGTGCGGAAGCCCCTTCCTTCACGTTCGGCCGCGCCATGGCGCTGCTGGCCGGTGTGGTTGTGGTCGGGGTCGAGAAAGTCATGACCCGCGCCGAGCTTGCCCGTTCGCGACGCCAACTTGCCCAGCTCGATGAGCGCCTGTTGCGCGATATCGGGCTCGATCGGGCGACTGCCCGTTTCGAGGCCACCAAGGGCTTCTGGAACTAGCCGGGAATTGCGGTCGCCTCCCGGATAGAGCAGGTTGGGTCGTCGTGCTTGGATGGCGCCATGACCCAACATTCCCTTTCTTTGCCGACCTTGGCTCTCGCCACCCCGACCCTGCCCGACTCCGACACATGCTGGCAGGCCGTCCAGCGGCGTGACCGGACCTACAACGGCCGGTTCTGGTTCTCGGTCAGGACGACGGGCGTCTACTGCCTGCCGTCTTGTGCCGCCCGCCCGCCGCTGCGCAAGAACGTGGCGTTCCACGCCTCGCCGGCGGCGGCTGAAGCCGCCGGTTTCCGATCCTGCAAGCGGTGCAAGCCGACCGACTGGCAGGCTGACCTGGGGCTCAGCAAGCCGGTTGCCGAGGCTTGCGCCTTGTTCGACTCGACCGAAAGCGACACGCCGCCGTCGCTGGCCGAGGTGGCACGCCGCGTCGGCCTTTCGAGCGGTGCGCTGAGCAAGCGGTTCATCGCCGAGCTGGGCGTCAATCCGCGCGACTGGCTGGTCGCCCGCAAGCGCCAGCGCTTTCGCAAGGCCTTGCGCGACGGCGAGTCGGTGTCCGATGCGCTGTACGGGGCAGGCTACGGCTCGCCCAGTCGTGTCTACGAGACGAGCGACAAGGCCCTGGGCATGACGCCTGCGACCTACGCCAAGGGCGGCGCGGGCGCGCAGATCGACTACACCACCGTCGAGTCTGACTATGGGCGCGTCCTGGTGGCGGCGACCCGCAAGGGCATCGCCGCCGTCTTCCTGGGCGATGACGACCGCGCGCTCGAACGCGGCCTCAAGCGGGATTTCCCGGCGGCCGACCTCACCCGCAACGACGATGCGTTGGCGCCGCGGGTGAAGAGCGTGCTCGCCCGGCTCTATGGCCGCAAACCGTCGGCCCTCGATGCGCCCGACGTGCCGCTCGATATCATCGGCACGGCGTTCCAGTGGAAGGTCTGGAAAGCCCTGACCGACATTCCGCCCGGCCAGACCCGAACCTACGGCGAGATCGCCAAGAGCATCGGCGAACCCACGGCGGCCCGTGCCGTCGGCCGCGCCTGTGCGACCAACCAGGCGGCGGGCGTCATCCCCTGCCATCGCGCCGTCGGGGCGCGCGGCTCGCTCAACGGCTATCGCTGGGGCATAGCGCGCAAGGAGCGGCTGCTGGCCGACGAACGCCGGCGCAGCAGTACATAGAAGGCGCCACCGCCACCATGACGCGGATGGGCGGGCCGAACCGCGCGCACCCGCGCTCGGTTGTCTGCCCGGTTCAGCCAGCCCAGGAACTCGGCCCGGATGCGGCCGCCGAACACGCGCCCGCTCTGCAGCCGCAAGCCCTTGCCGGTGACAACGAGCACGAGCCGAAAGTCCCGCGTTGCCGCCTGATCGAGGAAACTCGTCACCGCTCGCTCGGCGGCGGCGAGCGTCATGCCGTGCAGGTCGAGCGAGGCCTGCGGCACGATCTTTCCGCGGCCCAGAGCGCGGGCGGTGTCGCGGTCGAAGGCCTGGTCGTCGAGCGCCAGCTCCGGTGTTGCCGTCCCCCTCCGGCCCTTCGGGCCACCTCGCCCGCGCGGCGGGGGAGGCAGGGAGGGGGCGGGCTTCGGCACGCCGCTCGCCGCCGGCCGGCGGCTCTTCCTGCCGGGAAGCGGCTTCACGTCGGCCATGGCTGCTGCGAAAAGATCGACGTCCTTCGCCATGGGATTTCGTGTAGCGTTGCCGCAAAGCCAGGTCTACACAGCCCGCCATGGCCGCCGCGCCTTTATCCCCCTCCTCTGCTCCGCAGCCCGACCCCGATTTGCAGACCGGCCTCCAGTATTTGAGAGCCGGCTGGTTCGACCGCGCCGAGCCGTTGTTCCGGTCGGCGCTCGCCCGCCATGGCGAGCGGCCCGACATCCTGCATTTCCTGGCCGTGTGCCTGTCGCAACGCGGCGCCCTCGGCGAAGCCGAAGCGCTGTGGCGCAAGGCGCTGGCCAGGGACCCGAACGAGCCGATGCTGTCGTACAATCTCGGCTTGGTGGCCCGCCGGCTGGGACGGCCCGATGAGGCGGCGCGGCGCTTTCGTGACACCCTGCGTCGCCAGCCCGCCCATATCGAGGCGGCGCTGGCACTGGCATCCATTCATATGGATCTCGGCCGCTACGCCGCCGCCGAACGCGAGCTGGGGGAACTGGTCGGCAAGCTGGACCAGGCGATCGAGCAAGGCGGTGAGCGCCTGAAGTCGTTGCAGGCGCGGGCACGCAACATGCTGGGCTATGCGCTCTACAGGTTGGAGCAGCCCGCCGCGGCGATCGAGGTCCTGGACATGGCCTTGATCGACGCCGGAGAAGACAGCGCGCGGCGCAGCCAGATTCTCGGTGACCGCGCGCTGGCCCTGAGCGCGCTCGGCCATCACGACGAGGCGATCGCCGAGGCAGGCCGAGCCCTCGAGCTGGCGCCTGAGAGCGCCGTGCTGCATCACGTCCTGGGCTTTGTGCTGCATTTTGCCGGCCGGCCATCCGATGCCATTGCGCCGATCCGCCATTCGCTCGAGATCGATCCGTCGTTTGCAGCGGCCCTGAAGACACTGGCGCTCGCCGAAACCGCCGTCGGCAACAGCGACGAAGCCGTCAGCGTCCTGCAGCGCGCATTGCAGCAGAACCCGCTCGATCGCGATATCGTCCTGCAGCTTTCAAATCTCCATATCGAAGGCAGACGGTATGCAGAGGCCCTCGAGACCTTGCAACCGTATCTCAAGGATACCCCCGACGATATGCGTGCGCTCAACAACCACGGGCTGGCCCTGCGCGGGTTGAAGCGCTTCGATGAGGCACGGCGGGCGCTGAAGAAGGCGTCGCGGCTGGTCCCCGACGATCCGCTGATTCTCACCAATCTCGGCCGCACCCTGGTCGACCTCGGCCGCGCCGCCGAAGCACGCCCCCTGCACGAGCACGCGTTGCGCGGCCTGCCGGGCGATTCACGCCTGCTCGCCCACTATGGCGCCTGCCTTGCGGCTCTGGGCGACAAGGACAAGGCACGCGAAACCCTCGATGCGGCCCTCGCCGCCGACCCCAACAACGACGAGGCGCTCACCATGCGCATGAACTTGGACACATGAGCACTGGGGTGGATCGGCTGGCCGAGGTGCGCCGCCGCATGGCAGAGGCTGCTCGCGCCGCAGGACGCGACCCGGCTTCCGTAACGTTGGTTGCCGTTTCCAAGACCCATGGCGCAGAGCGAGTGCGAGAGCTCCTGCAGGCTGGCCAGCGCGTGTTCGGCGAGAATCGCGTCCAGGAAGCGGAGGGCAAGTTTCCAACCCTGAAGGCCGACTATCCCGACCTCGAGCTGCATCTGATCGGACCGCTGCAGACCAACAAGGCGCGCGAGGTGGTGGCGCTGTTCGATGTCATCCAGTCGGTCGACCGCGAGCGTCTGGCGACGACCCTCGCCAAGGAGATGGCGCGCGCCGGTCGGCGGCCGGCTTGCTACATCCAGGTCAATACCGGCGAGGAGCCGCAGAAAGCCGGCGTGCTTCCTGGCGATGTCGATGCCTTCGTGGCAGCATGCCGGGATACGCATAAGCTGCCGATCACAGGCCTGATGTGCATTCCTCCGGTCGACGAGGAACCGGCCCTGCACTTTGCGCTGCTGGCCAAGATGGCGGCACGCAACAATCTCGGCAACGTCAGCATGGGCATGAGCGCGGACTACGAGACGGCGATCCGGCTGGGCGCCACCCATGTCCGCGTCGGCACCGCCCTGTTCGGCGAGCGTGGCACGTAAACAAGCATGCCTGAACTGCCTGAGGTCGAAACGGTGCGCCGTGGGCTCACGCCCAGGCTCGTCGGCCATCGCATCATCCGGCTCCTGCAGCGCAGACAGGATCTAAGGATCCCCCTGCCCGCCAAGTTTGCACAGCGTGTCGAAGGCCGCACGGTGACGGCCATCGACCGCCGGGCGAAGTACTTGCTGCTGCGACTCGACGACGGGCACACGCTGATCACGCATCTGGGCATGTCGGGCCGCATGACCCTGCACGATGCGACAAGCGCTGCGGAACATCCCTTCGATCGGCACGATCATGTCGTGATCGACACCGAGCAAGGCTGGCAGGTCCGCTTCAACGATGCGCGGCGCTTCGGCTTGATGGTGCTCGAGCCCGATGAAACCGTGGCAAGGCACAAGTTGTTCAAGGGCCTGGGGCCCGAGCCGCTCGATGATGCCTTCGACGGGCCGGCCCTGGCGAAGCGTCTCAAAGGAAGACGCACTCCCATCAAGGCGGCTCTGCTCGATCAGAAAACCTTGGTCGGGGTCGGTAATATATATGCCTGCGAGGCGTTGTTCTTGGCCCGGATCTCGCCACGTCGGTCTGCCCATACCGTCCAAGGGGATCGCGCCGAGCGGCTGGTCGCGGCCATCAAGCATGTGCTGCTGCGCTCGATCGACGACGGCGGATCGACCTTGCGCGACCATGTGCAGCCCGGCGGCGAGCTCGGGTATTTTCAGACACGCTTCAATGTCTACGATCGCGAAGGGACGGTCTGCCCGACACGGGGATGCGGCAAGCTCGTGCGTCGGATCGTGCAGTCCGGCCGCTCGACCTTCTATTGCGGCCATTGCCAGCGATAGCCTAAGAGCGGCGCTCACGTTGAGGAGGAATCGGTGGCGGCATACGTCAATATCAAGACTGAAACCAAGGGCCGGGTCGGCATCATCAGGCTCGATCGGCCGAAGGCATTGAACGCGCTCTGCGCTGAGCTCGTGCGCGAGCTTGGCTTGGCGCTCGACGGCTTCGAAGCCGATCCAGGTATCGGTTGCATGGTGCTCACCGGCAGCGACAAGGCATTCGCCGCCGGCGCCGACATCAAGGAGATGAAGGACAAGTCCTATCAGGACGTTTTCCTGGAGGACTTCATCACCGTCGGCTGGGAGAAGGTGAGCAAGGTGCGCAAGCCGACCATCGCCGCGGTCGCCGGCTACGCCCTGGGCGGCGGCTGCGAGATGGCGATGATGTGCGACTTCATCATTGCCGCTGACAATGCACGGTTCGGCCAACCCGAGATCACGCTGGGCACCATCCCGGGAGCAGGCGGCACCCAACGCCTGCCGCGCTTCATCGGCAAGTCGAAAGCGATGGATCTCGTGCTGACGGGGCGCCTGATGGATGCCGCCGAGGCGGAACGCTGCGGCCTGGTGAGCCGCGTCGTGCCGCTTGCGCAGCTCATGGACGACGCGGTCGCCACGGCGGAGAAGATCGCGTCGCTGTCGCTGCCCGCCACCATGGTCGCCAAGGAGGCGGTCAACCGCGCCTTCGAGACGACGCTCAGCGAGGGCGTGCGCTTCGAGCGACGCACCTTCCATGCCACCTTCGCCTTCGAAGACCGGTCGGAGGGCATGGCGGCCTTCGCCGACAAGCGCAAGGCCGCCTGGAAACACCGCTGAAACAAGGCATTTTCGCGGGGTTGACCGGCCTGCGGCCGGACCGTATAAGCCCGCCCTTCCGTAGGACGAGGATTCGATGGCTAATCACAAGTCGGCCGAGAAGCGTGCACGTCAGACCGAACGTCGCACCGCCGTGAACATCGCGCGCCGCAGCCGCGTGCGCAGCTCGATCAAGAAGGTCGAGGAAGCGATCAAGTCCGGCGACAAGCAGGCTGCCGCGACAGCGCTACGCGCCGCGCAGCCGGAGATCCAGCGCGCCGCTTCCAAGCGCATCGTGGCCAAGAACGCTGCCGGTCGTCGCGTCTCGCGTCTCGCGGCCCGCGTAAAGGCGATGGCATAGCACGAGGCCATCCGAAGGAATCCTGAACGCCGCTCGCACGAGCGGCGTTTTGCTTTTTGGCGATGATGCTCAGAAATTTTTTCGACCGCTTCGACAGAGATCATTTGGTTGGCAATTGGACGAACGACATACGATTCGCGTTTATCGGATCGCGCGCACCGGCCGGCGCTAGATGTTGAGCGACGCAACGCGTTGCGTTCGCGTCAGAGAATCGAATCGCACGAGATGTCAATCGACTCACGTGAAGAACATCATGAATAGCGTGCGGTGTTGCTCACTCGAATCGTTTGCGAACCGCAACGAGTCTGTCTAAGAGTCGAGCCATCGCGACGGGGCGTGGGGCGCTGAGCCGCGAGCCAAGGCGAAGATGGGGGGCTTCCTCTTCGCCAGGAAACGAGAGAGAGGGAGAGCTGCAGCAATCGGTGACGGCGACAATCGAATAAGCAGCGTCTTCTCAATGACGCGCATCGAAGTGTTCGTCGCCTTGCCGAGCTGCCTGTCCGCTTCGATCGTTGGCTCGCATCGGCGTCCTGCTCCAGCGGACAAAGAGCGGGGGCCATGTCGAACGACAACAAGATCGCCGTCACCTATGGCACATCTCCCGCAGCAGGCTACGCTGGCGACGTGATGCCATCGACAGCATGGAAGATCTTGAGCGAGCGCAAGGACGCTGTGCTGATCGACGTGCGCACCCGCGCCGAATGGAGCTACGTCGGTCTGCCCGATCTGGAAATATTGGCAAAGAAACCGACACTGATCGAGTGGCAGGTCTTCCCGAGCATGCAGGTCAACGCCGATTTCGTGGCCGCTCTGTCGGCTGCGCTGCCGGACAAGGAGGCGCCTCTGCTGTTTCTCTGTCGAAGTGGGGTTCGTTCGGCCGCGGCGGCGAAAGCCATGACCGCGGCCGGCTACAGTAGTTGCTTGAACATAGCGGAGGGCTTTGAGGGGCCCCTCGACGCCGATGCGAAGCGCGGCACCGTGGGGGGATGGAAGGCTGCAGGACTTCCTTGGAGACAGACGTGAACCGAATTCAATCGCCGATTTTGAACACCAAAGACACAACGTACGAACATAAGACAGTGGCGGGGGCCGAAATGGAAGAGGTCGCAGGCCGAAAGGAGCTTGAGACGCATTGGGTTCGTGTCTGCGATCGGCTGCGCAAGGAAATCGGCGACAAAGCCTTCAAGACCTGGTTCGGCGAGGTCGAGCTGGGTGAGCTGAAGGCAGGCAAGCTTCGACTCTATGCGCCGACGCGCTTCGTGCGCGACTGGGTCGCCCGCCACTATGGTGATCGCGTGCTGGCCTATTGGCAGGCCGTGAACACCGAGGTCAGCAATGTCGAGGTCAATCTCGTGCCGCCGCCGACGCCGCGCCGGCCCAACGAGATCATCGCCATGCCACCGGTGCCGTCGTCGCAGAATCAGCAGCCGCCGATGCCGCGGCTGGGGCCGGCGATCGGTCGTGGTGTCGACGAGTCGTTCCAAGGGCCGGAGGCGCGCTACACCTTCTCCAATTTCGTCGTCGGCAAGCCGAACGAGTTCGCTTACGCCGCGGCGCGCAACATTGCCGAGCAGGATCGGCCGCTGCCGGAGCGCAACCCGCTCTACATTTTCGGCGGCGTCGGCCTCGGCAAGACGCACTTGATGCATGCGATATGGCACACCATCCGCGAGCGCGACCCCAAGGTGCGCGTGCTCTACCTCACGGCGGAAAGCTTCGTGAACCGCTTCATCCAGGCGCTGCGCACCAAGAGCACCGGCCAGTTCAAGGAGCTGTTCCGCAACGTCGATGTGCTCATGGTCGACGACGTGCAATTCATCTGCGGCAAGGAAGCCAGCCAGGAAGAGTTCTTCTTCACCTTCAACTCGCTGGTCGAGCAGAACAAGCAGATCGTGCTTTCCTCCGAGAAGCCGCCCAGCGAGCTGCAGGACATCGAGGAGCGCATGCGCTCGCGGCTGGGCAGCGGCTTGGTCGCCGACATTCACTCCTCGACCTACGAGCTGCGCCTCAGCATCCTGCAGACCAAAGCCGAATCCGCGCGCGTGCCGGTGCCGCATGCGGTGCTGGAGTTCCTCGCCCACAAGATCAGCACCAACATCCGCGAGCTCGAGGGCGCCTTGAACCGCGTGGTGGCGCATGGCCAGCTGATTGGTCGCGAGATCACCGTCGAGATGGCGCAGGACGTGCTGCACGACCTTCTGCGTCAGGCCGATCGTAAGGTCACTGTCGACGAGATCCAGCAGCGCGTCGCCGCGCACTACAACATCAAGCTCGCTGAGATGAGCTCGCCGCGCCGCGCACGCTCGGTGGCCCGCCCACGCCAGGTAGCGATGTATCTTGCCAAGCAGCTCACGACGCTCAGCCTGCCGCAGATCGGCAAGCGCTTCGGCAACCGCGACCACACGACGGTCATGCATGCCGTGCGCAAGATCGAGGAGCTGAAGATCTCCGATCTCTCGATTGCAGAGGACGTCGAATTGCTCAAGCGGCAGTTGCAGGGCTAACGTGGAAAATCGGTTTCCTCTCCCCCGCTAGGGGGAGAGGCTAGGAGAGGGGGGCAACGACGTGCGCATCCCCCCCCCCCCCCCCCCCCCCCCCCCCCC
>Ga0081455_10007318_pt1 | contig 11641 bp, 5 predicted proteins | sample TabmetS3T2R1_FD_70207 | JGI IMG/M metagenome (GOLD analysis project Ga0081455, IMG submission 70207) | Tabebuia heterophylla rhizosphere microbial communities from the University of Puerto Rico - S3T2R1 | ecosystem: Host-associated > Plants > Roots > Rhizosphere ...
GGTCCTCGATACAGCGTGCGTCCGAGCCGGACGTCGTTGCCATCGGCGAAGGCTTGCACGGGCAGATCCGCTGCCAAGCGTAAGCGCTCCCACAACACCAGGCTCAAACCTGGGTGCAACACGAACTGATTGCGAACGATCGACTGCAGGTACTCGTCGTCTTTGTCATTGATGACCAACGGGCGAAAACCCCACTCGCCTACGACGCCGAGTGCCGGGCGCCCGTGTCCGCGCAAGTCGAGCGAGTCGGTGGAGAACCACTCGCTGCCGCGTTCCGACAGATCGAAGTGGTTCAGCGCGTAGCCCGTGGCCTGCGCATGGACCCGGTTGGAGAGGCTGATGCCCAAAAGGGCTAGGATGATCCAAGCAAGTCTCTGCATGATCGCTCTCGGCTGCAGGTTGACGCCGACTGTCGCACCCCGAACGCGCACTGACTCAGCTTGGACTCCGGGGTTCGCATTGCCGCGAGGCTGAACACTCACCTCGCTGCCCGTATGCAAACGTCACCCAACGCCGCGATCAGAATAGGAACCGGTGCGGATCACGTGCAATTAAAATGCTGCGCGCTTGCCGCGATAGGTGAGATGAACGAGTACATCCGTAGCGCGTCGCGCTGCGTTCACGCTTCAGGATGCGAGCGCGCGCAGGGTTGCATGATCACCGGTGCACATGCGAGCAGCGCCGCAGGCACGTTCAGCGGGTAGCGACTTAGAACACGAACGGGTAGCGGACCTTGAAACTCGGCGCGCTGAACTGCGGGAACGTGGCGCTGCGCAGTGCGCGGGCCATGCACGAGCCTTGGGCCGTACCCGCGAAGGCGCCCTCGATGGTGCTGTACGTCGCGCGGCCCGAACCCGCGATGGTGACGTTGGCGAACGTCGTGCCGTGCGCCGTGCCGGCGCAGCTGGCGAGCTGTGCACGCACGCTTTCGAGGCTGTCCTTGACGGCGTCGCGTGTGGGCAGCTCGGGCAAGTTCGGGTCGACCGCCACGCTTGCTGCTGCGGACGTTTCAGCGACGGGCGCAGCGCTGTCGAGCTCAGCAGCTGCCGGCTGCGGGGCTGGGCTGGCGTCGGGCTCGGGCTGCGCTGCGGCGCTGGCTGGAGCGACCGGGGTCGCGGGCTCCTGCGCAGCGGGCAAAGTTGGTGCAGCGCTGGGCGCTGGCGCGACCGCGGCTGGTTTGTCGGTCACGGCGGCGGCGATGGGTTCGGCTTCGGGCGCACGCGCCGAGAGTGCAGTCGAGGTCAGAATCGGTGCAACTGTGAGCGGCTTGGCAGCGACGGTTTCGGCCGCGGCGGCTGGTTCCGCTTTCGGCGCCAGCGCGGCTGCGGCCGGCAGCTGCTTGACGACGATGTGTTCGGCCTGCGAGACCGCCTTGAGCGTAGGCGTCGAGCTCCAGCGCGTAGCACCGGCCAAGTAACCCGCAGCCAGAAACGCTGCCGCGCCTGCGGTGACGGCAACGACTTGCGGCCAGCGACGCACAGCGACGCGCGGCGCCTGGCTCAACGCAACGAAGCTCGGGCTCGGTGCCAGCTCGGACCAGCCCTCGGCAATCGCAGGTGGCGTCGCGTACTCGCCGCCGCGAACGGCGGCAGCAGTGGGCGCGGGGCGAACCGAGAATGCAGCCAACGGCGGCGGCGGTGGGGGAGCCGTGCGCAGGCGTGGTGCGGCAGCCGTGGCAGCGTCGCGCCCGGTCAACTCCTGCAGCGGCAGATCGAGTTCGGGGATTTGGCTGTCCCCGCGGCTTTGGCTGCTGCTTGCCGACTCGGTCTTCACTTCGGGCTGATTCATCGTGCGCTCCTCTACGTTGCTCGCCCCACCGTGTGGGTGGGCGTATGTATAAGCAGCCGGCGTGCCACTGCCCGGGCCGTAGAATCATTGAGCAATTCAGTCCCTAGATCGGGACATGGCGACGTAGATGTCCTAGTTTTAGGGTGAAAGCGCACACGATTGCACAGCCCGTGCGGGCCCTTGCACTCCCCGATCTAGGTACCAGCCGCTGATGTTTCTCGGACGCGGAGCAGCAGCACACCCCCGGCCAAGAACAACACGCTGATCGACAGGATCGACAAGCGCGAGCTGTGCGTGAGCAGGCCAGTCAGCCCCATCAACACCGGACCGATCACGGTCGCGAACTTGCCGAGCATGTTGTAGAAGCCGAAGAACTCGCCAGCTTCCGACTCGGGGATGAGCCGGCTGAACAGCGAGCGGCTCAGCGCTTGCACGCCGCCTTGCACGAGCCCGATCACGCCAGCCAGCACGTAGAACTCGCGCGGGGTTTGCATGAAGTAGCCGAACACCGTGACGCCCAGGTACACGACGATGCCCAAGAGAATGCTGCGCTTGGTGCCGATGCGCGCAGCCAGCTTTGCAAAGCCGATCGCTGCGGGGAAGCCGACGAACTGCGTGATCAACAGCGCGATGATCAGACTGTTGTCGGGCAAGCCCAGCGACAGCCCGTAATCGACGGCCATGCGCACGATCGTGTCTACCGCATCGATGTACAACCAGTACGCCAACAAGAAGCGCCACACCTCAGGCATGCTGCGCACGCGCCGGAAGGTTTGTCGCAGGCGAGTGATAGCCTGCGCGAACGGCGCGCGTGCATCTAGTTTTGCGCCGAATTCGCGTTCGCGCACTTTGAGCAGCAGCGGCAGCGTAAACACCGCCCACCACAGCGCCACCGTCACGAACGAGACGCGGACGCCTGCAGCCGCGTCGGCCAGGCCGAACAGCTTGGGGTCGAGGGTCATGCCCACGTTGACTGCGAACAGCACCCCGCCGCCGAGATAGCCGAGGGAGTAGCCGAGCGATGAGACGCGATCGCTGTCGGCATCACTCGCCACGCTGACCAAGAGCGCATCGTAGAACACCAGGCTGGCGGCGTAGCCGACGCTCGCCAGCGCGTAGCACGCAGCCGCTAGCTGCCAGGAACCTTTGCCGACGAGACTCAACCCGAACGTCGCGCAGCAACCGATCACCGCAAAGCCGCCGAGCCAGCGCTTCTTGGAGCGCCCGACGTCGGCCACGGAGCCCAACAGCGGCGCCAAGCAGGCCACGATCACGCTCGCGATCGAGTTCGCGAGCCCCAGGTGCCAGGTGCTGTCGCTGACATCGGCGCCCGCGCTCCAGTACTTCTTGAAGAACAGCGGGAAAAAGCCGGCCATCACCGTGGTCGTGAAGGCCGAGTTGCCGCAGTCATACAATGCCCACGCAAAAGCGGCGGGTTTCGCGTCGGATCTCGCCATGCGGGTCGACTGGCTCAGTGGGGTTCAGCGACGATGGGCGGCAGCGATGCTGGCGCCGATGGCTGCGGCTCGGGGCTGGGCGGCGGTGTCGGCGTCGCGACCAGTGCATCAGGTGCTTCGGCGCGCTTGCCGAACGCGGACATCGCGGTGACTGCGATCACGACCACCACGCTCGCGAGACTCATCGCCGCAAAGTGATCGTCGTTCCAAGGTGCAGCGAAGTAGATGAAGCACCCGAACGCCGCCAGGAACGATGCGAGGATGCCCGGCAGTTTGCGCCGCTCCCAGAGTAAGCCGTAGGTGAGTAGGAACCCGTAGTAGTAACAGGTCAACTCGGGGGCTATGACTATCAGGCCGGTACCTAAACACGCGGCGGCCCAGTCTTCTTCGCGATCGGCAGCCCGCGCGAGCATCACGCAGAAGATCACGATCAGCAGCACGAAGAGCGGCAAGCGCGCGTGGTAGAAGTGCTTCTTCGCGTCTTTCCACTCCTTGAACGGGTCTTCGAGCTTGTCGTTGCGCATCTTGATCGCGCGCGTCGCAAAGTCGTAACCCATCACGGTCTTGAGACCCATGTTGTTCGTGAGCGCGGTCTCGAGGTGCTTCTTGCTGTTGAACGCGAACTCGCTCCAAGCGTCGAGGCCGTTCGTGGCCCAGCTCGACGCCGGAATCGACACTGCGAGCATCGTGATGCAGCCCGCGGCGAACATCACGTGCGCTCGCGCCATGAAGATGCGGCGCTCCCGCACCATCGCAGCGATCACCTTCAAGACGATCGTCGCGACCACGAAGCCGGGGAACACGCGCAACAACGTGGCATAGGTGAGCGCGGCGCCACCCAAGAACGAATGCTTCTTGCGCAAGAAGCAGATGCCCACCACGAGCCACAAGATCCAGTCGTAACGCAGGAACGATCCACCGTTCCAATAGAAGCGCGCGGGGAAGTTGCAGCCCCAATACACCAGTCCGACGCACGCGGCGCGCCAGCCGAACGCCCACAACACCGCGAGCCACATCGCGATCAAGAAGACCGAGTCGATGATCCCGAGCTTGACGATGTTGTCCCAAGTCAGCTCGGTATGGTCCGCGAGGATTCGCCCGAGGATTCCCCAAACCGGCGTCGCGTTGTAGCCGTGGTCTTGCTGGGATTCATCCCAGCGCTGATTCGAGAAGTTCGACCGGAAAAACCGGACGTCCTTCCGGAACTGCTCCCAGCGCTCCGGCGTGAAGTGTTTGGTGCAGATCGTGGGGTCGTGGATGATCTCCGCCGTGGTACCGAGCTCGTTATCGGACTCGATCCGGCGCATCTTGCGCTCTTTGACCTGCTTCTGAAAACCGTCCACCAAGTCCGCTGCGGCGGTGCACTGGTACAGCCGCGAATAGCGCAGCTCGGGCCCGTACTTCGCGCCCATGATGTAGTGGTAGTGCTCCCAGATGTGCACGTAGTGATCGAAGTGGTAGTGGCCGAGGTTCCACCACGCGAAGAACGAGAACAGGCCGACGACTGCGAGCGAAGTATCGAACACGCGCGGGCCTTGCTTGCGCAGGCACAACGCGAGCACGGCCATGCCGCAGAAGAACAGGATTGCCGCGCTGTAGTACCAACCCGGCGCGCTACCGGAGACCTTCGCGAATTTTGCGATCGCGGCCGGCCCGCGCCCCGTCTGGGCGATCACGCCGAGCGCCGTGCTGGCAGCCGCGGCGGCGACGAACAGGCCTACGATCAAACCGCGTACGCGCACGGAATCGATGCGCTCGTCGAAGAATGGGCGGAAATAGGATGCCAGCAACAACACTGCGGCGATCAGCGCGACGACACCTTTGATGTTCACCATCCCGTCGTTGTCGATCGCGTCCCACCCGAACTTCTTCGGCGGCAACTTCAACTTGGGCGGAAAGCCGGCGGGGACCTGGCAATACGCCTGGATCTCGGAGATCGAGTAGAAGCCGTCGCCACCCACCGGATTCACGCGCACGTACCGCGCCGCAACCGGCTGTTTCAGCACGACGTGGCGCGTGCGTAACCCCATACCGACGAACGTTGCGGGTGCAGTCCAGAGCGGGGTGAAGATCACGCCGTCGGTCGAGCCTTCGAGGATGTAGTCTTCGTTGTTGTCGCCCTGGAGCAGAAACGCCTTGAGCAGCTGCACGCCGCCGAGATCGAACTTGAAGGCAGGCTTGTCCTTCGGCAGAACGACAGACTCGTTACCGGACCAGAACGACCCTTCCTCCGAGATCCGCCCGTCGGTCGCCACGGCCAGCGCGCCCAACACGCCAGGCGATTCGGTACGCGCCGTGCGGAGCAGATTCGCCGACGACGCACAGGGCAGACTCGTGCTCTCGAGCACGGGGGCGGCCGGGTCCGCATCCGGCGCGGCCCAGGCGGTGCCCAGCGCGGCCCAGGTCAGGCACGCCGAGGCAAGTGCGCCCAGCCAGCGCGTCCAAGGGGTAGATTTCGCACGAAATACGAGTGAGTTCGGGAATTCGGTCTTCATCGCTCGCTGTGTCAACGAAGGTTTCGCGGGGGCCTCGGAACGGCGCATCCTACGCAGCGGGATCCCGTTTATCGCAACCCTCATGCCACGGTTTTGTGGATTTTTCATCCCGCCGATGCGGGGAGGGGCGTGCCAGGTTGTGCCAGGGCCCTCACGACAGCACACGTGCCACGCGAACGCCCTTGGTTATACTCCGCCCCGCCATGGCGCCGGCCGAGTCCCCGTCGAAAAATCTCGCGCCGATCGACCCGGCCCCGCTCGCACACGTGACCAGTAGACCCGCAGCCGTTACGCGCGAGCGCCCCCGCCGTTTTCCAGTGTTCTGGTTCGTCGTGCGCATCAATGCGTTCATCTGGTTGGGTGATGCGCTGCTCTTGTTGCGCGAGCGGCCCGAGTATCCGAAACCGGCAGCGCAAGGCCTGCTCGCGGCGCTGTTTCTCGGCACGGTCGTGTTCGGCGCGGCGGGGGCAGTGCTGGAAGCGTTGTGGAGCCTGGGTCGAGCGGGTGGACGGCCCCGGCTGCGCGCGAGATTGCGCGCGTGGTTGTTGGATGGAGCCGCCTCCGATCACGTGGACCGGACCGCTTCGCTGCTCGCACTGGCGTTGGTCTTGCCGGCGTACATGGGCGCGACGTTCCTCGTCAGCCGGCGCGTGATCCTCGGCATGGCGCGCCCCGAGTTCGCCGCGCTCACGCTCGTCGGCGCGCAGCTCGTGCTGCTGATGGCGGCGGGCCTCGGGTTCTTCCCAGCGCGCGGACTCGGGCTGTGGCTGGCACGGGGCCTCGCCCGCGTTCGGTTCTTTCGCCGGGTGTACCAGGTGGTCCTCGCGCTCCTGGTGCTCGCGATCGCGGCTTTGGGCGCCTTCGGCTACGTTTACCGCGAACCGCTCGGTTATTTGCCGTGGCGCGAGCTCGGGCAGATCGGCGCTGCATGCGTGCTGAGCTTCGGGGTCGGGCTGATCCCCCGGGCGCGGATATTTTCGGCGGCGGTGCTGTGGCTGCTGCGTCTCCCCGCGGTCGGTTGTGTGGCCGCCGGCGCGATCGCCACCCTGTCACTTGGGGCGACCACGACCTACGCGCGGCGAACGGCCGAGCACGAGAGCCTCGCCGGCACGACGGCGTATGCGGCGATCAGGCGCGTGCTCGATCGCGATCACGATGGCTACATCTCGATCCTCGGCGATGGCGACTGCGCCCCGAGGGATCCCGCCCGCAACCCGGGCGCCACGGACGTGCCCGGCAACAAGATCGACGAAGACTGCGATGGCTTCGACCTCGATCCGAGCGCCCTTGCGCCGCGCGGTCGCTTCGACTTTGCAGTTGCGGACAGCATCCCGAACCGGCCACCGATCGTGCTGCTCACCATCGATGCATTCGCCGCCGATCGCATGCAGCGCCTCGGAGGCAAGCGCAGCATCACGCCCAACCTCGACAAGCTCGCCGCGCGGTCCGCGTTCTTCACGAAGTGCTTTTCGCAGGGGCCGTCCACGCGGCTGTCGTTCCCATCCCTGTTCACGTCGCGCTGGGATAGCCAGATCAAACAGGAGCTCGTCGGCAAGCATCCGTTTCCGATCGACCCCTCGGAGATCATGCTCGCGGAGGTCCTGCGCGGCAGCGGCTACGACAGCGTGGCGGTGCTCGGCGACGGCTACTTCACGGAGCGACGTTGGCGCGGCATCACGCGCGGCTTCTCGCGCATCGTGAGCTCGGCGCTCGACGGTTCTCCGCGACCCACCCACAACGGTTCACTCGTCAGCGACGCGGTGATAGCCGAGCTGCGCGCGAAGCGTTCGCGGCCGATTTTCTTGTGGGCGCACTATTACGATGCGCACTCGCCGCACGTACAGCCTGACGACATCCCCGTGCTTGGACAGGCGCGTTCCGATGTCTACGACGCCGAGCTGATGTTGGTGGATCGCGAGGTCGGGCGCGTCGTGGACGTGATCGACGAGCTCTACAAAGGCGAAGCGCTCGTGATCGTCACAGCCGACCACGGCATCGCATTCGACGCGCCCCGCCACGAGAAGTTCAATTACGGCTACGATCTGTCGACGGCCGTGTTGCACGTGCCGCTCTTGTTCCACGCGGCGTTCATCCCGAAGCGCGAGTGGGGTGGCCTCGTGTCCACGATGGACATCATGCCCACGCTGCTCAACCTCGTGCGCGTCCCTACGCTGACCCGGCTCGAGGGCACGAGCCTCGTGCCGGAGCTGTTTCGCGGCGAGCACTCGCGCCCGCCCGAGTTGATGCACCAAATGTTTCTCGAAGAACGTCTCTGGAAGCACGAAGAGCCGCTCGAACGCGTCTCACTACGCACGGACCGCTTCAACTTGCTGCAGGATCGTAAGACCGGCTTCTTCGAGCTCTACGACTACGCGCGCGATGCGTTCGAGACGCACGATCTGACGCTCGATCCAGCCTACGAAGCTCAGTTGCGCGAGCTCAAGCGGAAGCTCGCGTTGCTCGTGTACGTGGCGCGCCGGCCGGAGGAAGACGTGAAGCCGAGTGAACCCGCTTTGGGGAAGGCGTCACCGTGACGGCGGAGCCGGAGCCCACGCGCGCGGCGCGGGTGCGTGCGCTTGTTCTGTCGCGCCGCGTGCCCACGGCTTGGGCGGTGTTGCTCGCAGTCTCCGGTGTGATCCTCATCAGCCTCGGCACTCCGCTGTGGTGGCTCGGAGCGGCGTTCTTGGTCGGCGCTACGTTGTGCGTCTGGCACGCGTACCGGGCGCCGCTCGCGGCGGCGAACGCGTGGCTCGATCAGCCGCGCCGGGTCTGGGGCAAGAGCATCCAGCCGGGGCCTCTCCTGCTCGACGCGTTCTACGTCCTCATGTTGACCTGGGTCGCGACGATCATGCTGCGCGACGTGTTTCCCGGAGCGCGGCCGGTCAGCCACGATCACACAGTCCACTACGCCAAGGCGTTTCAGCTGCACGAGTACTTCCTGCCGCAGTTTCGGTTGCACGGCTTCAGTCATCGCTGGTTTGCGGGCTACCCGGTCGACTACACGTATCCGATCGGCACGGACCTCTGGGTCAACTTCGTGCATGCGCTCGGGCTGGGCCTTCTGAAGTTCAACCAGGCGTACGGCGTCGCGTTTTGGCTGTTTCACGTGCTCACGGGCTACGCGGGTTACCGGTTCGGCAAGCTCATCGGCGGGCCGCACGTCGGTGTGATCACCGGCTTCTTGATGATCACGGACATGTCCACGTTCCGCTTCGGCGGCTGGGCGTACACGATCGAATACGGGGTTTGGCCCCAGGCGTTGTCGCTGATCTTCGCGCTGCTCGCGAGCGTGCGCGTGCCCGCGATCTACGCCACGCGCTCGTGGCGGCCGGTCGGTGCCTTTGCGCTCTTGATGGGCGCGGCGATCGTCACGCATCCGATCGAGTTCATCTACCTCGCCGTGCTGCTCTTGGCTGCGGTGCTCGCCGGCCTCTTCAGCGCCGAGATCCGGACGGCCGCCGGCACACTGCGCTTATTGATCGCGTTCGCGCTGTCGGCGTTGTGCGCGTCGGCGTGGCTGTTGCCGTTCCTGGCCACGCGGAACCAGACCACGCCCATGGGGGTATGGTGGGACTCCACGTACGAGATGGGCCGCGGCGTCGTCTTGCTCAACGGCTTTCCGGGTACCGCGGGCCAGGTGATCGCACTCGGGTGCTTCGCGGCGGTCGTCCTCCTGCGCTCGCGGCAGTTCGTGTTGTTGCTCACCGCGCTGCTCGCGCTGCTCTTGCCGCTCTTGTCGGGTAGCACGTTCATCGACGAGCTCCACTTGCCGAACCTGAGCTCGGCGTTTTCGAAGGTGCAGTGGTTGCGGATGTCGACGATGGCGAAGCCGTTCTGGTTCGCCATGGCCGCGTATCTGGCGGTGGCGTGCGTGCGCTGGGCGCTGGCCCTTGCGCCGCGCGCGTTGCAGGCGCGCGTCTCGTCCGAGGCTTCGCGCTTCTCGCACGTGCGCGAAGTGTTGTTCGGGATGATCGTCGCGTTCATCACGCTGCCGATCGTCGTGCCGGGCATCCAGTCCTTCTACACGTCGAACATCTTGAAGACGCTCGAGACCGAGCTCGACCGGGCTCGCGATCCGGAGCGCGGCATGCTGATCGAGTGGCTGAAGAAGAACCTGCCGCGAGATGGCTTCTATCGGCTGTGCGTCAACACCGGGCACAACCACGACCTGCTCGACATCGGAACCGAGCTGCCGGTGCCGATCTTCAAGCGCGGCTTCACCCCGGCCGAGAACTTCATCTACAAGGTCAACGTCGAAGACACGGCGGTCATGCGAGCGGTCAACGTCCGGTACATGATCGCGAAGAAGCCGATGCCGGAGCAGGACTACGAGCAGATCGTGAACTTCGGCGTGTACGGCGTGTTCAGGTTCCGGCATTGGCAGCCACAGCCGTTCGAGATCACGCAAGGCAGCGGTCAGGTCAGCGTCGAGCGATTCTCCGATGACGAGATCGTGTTGCGCGCCGCGCCCGGGTCGCACGGGAAGTTGCGGCTCAACGTCTCCTACTTCCCGCGTTGGAAGGCGTATCGAGACGGCAAGCCGATCGCGCTCTGGAAGACCTCGCTGCCGGAGGCGCCCAACAGCACCGGCTTCATGACCGTCTGGCTCGAGCCGGGCGTGTATCGCTTTGCGTTCGAGCTGAGTCTGCTCGACAACCTCTCCGGCCCGCTGTCGATCCTCGGTGTGTTGATCGCGCTTGCGATGCTCGCCGCCGAGGGCGGCAAAGCGCGCTGGCGTGCGGTCCTCGCCCGGATCGCTGCGAAGCTTGCGGGAGCGGCCGCGAAGCTCGAGGCCTTGTCGGCGCCGAGGTTCGCGCGGCTGCGCCGGGTGAGTCTGGCCGTGGTTGCGCTCGGGTTCGTCTCCGGCGTGATCGGGCTCGCGGCGTGGGATCCTCCGCTTGCGCTCGAAGAGCTGAACGGCGCGGTCGTCGAACGTGTGCGCTTCGACTTCCTCGAAGAGCTCGGCGTCGGCCGGGCTCAGATTCAGTACCTGATGGGCGAGCGCCGCTGCCGGCGCATGGCCGATCGCTTCGTGTGCCGCACGCCCGAAGGCCAGCTCGACAACGAGCGCTACATCGCATCCACGCCGGCCGAGATCGAAGAGTACCGAATGGTGCGTTGTATCCGGTTCCGGCCGGAGGAGCTCGCGGTCGTGAAGTTGAGCTTCCAGGGCATTCCTGCCGGCGATGCGATCGTGGGCTACTACGGCGTCGAGCGAGCGGGGCGGTTGATGCGCTTGAAGCGCCCGGTCGACTTCCAGATCTTCGTCGACGGCGAGCGGGCGTATTCGGGCGCCACCGAGTCGGACAACAAGATGCACTGGTTCAAGGCTCCCGTCGGTCGCGGGCCCCGCGGCGAGCGCCTCGTCGACGTGCGTTTCGAGGTGAGCTCCCCGAACATCGCGAAGCGCTTCTTCTGTTTCTACGCACAGATGGCAGATCTCGGCCAAGCTGCGCCTGGGAAGCCGACACAGGCGCCCGCGCGCGTGGGACAGGCCGAGGATGAGGCCGACTGGCGGTAAACCTCGGACTTCGGGATAATGCTCGCCCTCAGCATGCAGATGACCGCCGAACGAGCGCCGCAACTCGCCGAGCCCAGCGCGCCAGCGCTGCCGGAAGCGGTGCGCGCGCGCACGGCGATCATCGTGGCCGCGTACAACGAGGCGGGCTGCATCGGTGGAGTCGTGCGCGAGCTTTGCGCGGGGTTCCAGCGGGTGATCGTCGTGGACGACGGCTCGCCCGACGCGACTGCGGAGGAAGCGCGGCTGGCCGGCGCAACCGTGCTTCGCCATTACGTCAATCGCGGTCAAGGGGCTGCGCTGCAGACGGGCATCACGTACGCGCTCGCGCAAGGTGCCGAGATCCTCGTGACCTTCGACGCCGACGGCCAACATGACGTGGC
>Ga0081455_10007319_pt1 | contig 11641 bp, 9 predicted proteins | sample TabmetS3T2R1_FD_70207 | JGI IMG/M metagenome (GOLD analysis project Ga0081455, IMG submission 70207) | Tabebuia heterophylla rhizosphere microbial communities from the University of Puerto Rico - S3T2R1 | ecosystem: Host-associated > Plants > Roots > Rhizosphere ...
CGAGCTGGCCAGGCGCCTGGGGCTGCGCCTGCACACCCACCTGGCCGAGACCCTGGACGAGGAGCGGAGCTGCCTCGAGCGGTTCGGCAAGCGGCCGCTGGCGGTCCTGGACGACATCGGCTGGATCGCCCCCGACGTCTGGGTGGCGCACGGGATCCACTTCGACGACGCCGAGGTGGCCCGCCTGGGCGAGACGGGCACCGGGATCGCCCACTGCCCCTCCAGCAACTCCCGGCTCGGGTCCGGGATCGCCCGGGTGGTCGACCTGACCGCGGCCGGGGCCCCGGTCGGGCTGGGCGTGGACGGGGTGGCCAGCAACGAGATCGGCGGGCTCCTCCCGGAGCTGCGCATGGCCCTGTTCCTGGCCCGACAGCGGGACCTCAGCTCGACCACGTTCCTGCCCGCCGACGCGCTCCGGCTGGCCACCGAGGGCGGGGCCCGCTGCCTGGGCCGCGACGACGTCGGCCGGCTCGAGCCCGGCTACCGGGCCGACGTGGTCGTCTGGCCGGGCGACGACCTGGGCGACGTGCTCGACCCGCTGGCCGGGCTGGTCCTCGGGCCGGAGCGGCACGCCCGGCACGTGCTGGTCGAGGGGACCTATGTGGTCCGCGACGGTACCCTGCTGGGCGCCGACATGGACGAGCTGCGCCGGGACCTGGCCCGCCGGGCCCGCCGGCTGTGGCCAGAGGATGCGAGGTGATCGGGCTGACCCCGCTGGACCGGTTCAACCGGCTGCCCGACGAGGAGGCGGCCGCCGAGCTGCTGGCCGTGTGCCACTCGCGGCGCTGGGCCAAGGAGGTGGCCGCCGGCCGCCCGTACGCCGACCTGGCCGCCCTCGAGCAGGCCGCCGACCGGATCTGGACGGGCCTGAGCCCGGACGACTGGCGGGAGGCGTTCCTGGGCCACCCCCGCATCGGCGAGAGCGGCGGCGCCTCGGCCGACTGGTCCCGGCAGGAACAGGCCGCCGTCGGCGGCGCCGGCGGGGACGTGCGGGAGCGGCTGGCCCGCGGCAACGCCGCCTACGAGGCCCGCTTCGGGCACGTGTTCCTCATCTCCGCCGCCGGCCGCTCGGCCACCGAGATCCTGGCCGCGCTGGAGGAACGGCTCGGCAACGACCCCGACACCGAGCTCCGGGTGGCCGCCGAGGAGCACCGGCGCATCAACAGGCTGCGGCTCGAGCGGCTGCTGGGGTCGTGAGCGCCGCCGAGTTCGACCTGGTCCTGCGGGCGCCGCGGGGGGTCACGGCGGCCGGCGAGGTGGCCAGGTGCGTGGCCGTCCGCCAGGGGCGGGTCGCCGCCATCGAGCCGCTGGACGCCGGCCTGGCCGGGGAGCGGACCATCACCCTGGCCGACGACGAGGTCCTCCTGCCCGGGCTGGTCGACACCCACGTCCACGTCAACGAACCCGGACGGACCGAGTGGGAGGGCTTCGCCAGCGCCACCCGGGCCGCCGCCGCCGGCGGCATCACCACCCTCATCGACATGCCCCTCAACTCGGTCCCGCCGACGGTCGACGTGGCCGCCCTGGCGGCCAAGCGCACGGCGGCCGACGGCCAGGTCCACATCGACGTCGGCTTCTGGGGCGGCGCCATCCCGGGGAACGTGGGCGAGCTGCGGGCCCTGCACGACGCCGGCGTGTTCGGCTTCAAGTGCTTCCTGCTCCACTCCGGCGTGGACGAGTTCCCCCACCTGAGCGCCGACGAGCTGGAGCAGTACCTCCAGGTGCTGGCCGGCTTCCCGGCGCTGCTGCTGGTCCACGCCGAGGACTCCCAGGCGGTGGCGCGGGCGCCGACGGCCGCCGGCGACCGCTACGCCGACTTCCTCCGGTCGCGGCCCCGGGGATCGGAGAACGTGGCCGTGGCCCACGTGATCGAGGCCGCCCGCTTCACCGGCGCCCGCGTCCACGTGCTGCACCTGTCGTCCTCGGACGCGCTCCCGATGCTGGCCAGCGCCCGCCGCGACGGCGTCAAGGTCACGGTCGAGACCTGCCCCCACTACCTGACCTTCGACGCCGAGACGATCGCCGACGGCGCCACCCAGTTCAAGTGCTGCCCGCCCATCCGCGAGGCCGCGAACCGCGAGCTGCTCTGGCAGGGCCTGGGCGACGGCGTGATCGACCTGGTCGTGTCCGACCACTCGCCATGCCTGCCCGAGCTCAAGCGCCTCGACATCGGCGACTTCGGGGTGGCCTGGGGCGGCATCGCCTCGGTCGAGCTGAGCCTGCCGGCGGTCTGGACGGCGGCCAGGGCGCACGGCTACCGGCTGGTCGACGTGGTCCGCTGGATGGCCGAGCGCCCGGCCGACGTCGTCGGCCTGCGCCGCAAGGGCCGCATCGCCCTCGGCGGCGACGCCGACTTCTGCGTGTTCGCCCCCGACGAGGCGTTCCTGGTCGACCCGACCCGGCTCCACCACCGCCATCCGCTGACGCCGTACGCCGGCCGCCCCCTGGCCGGGCTGGTCCGCGCCACCTGGCTGCGCGGCCAGGAGGTGACCGGCGACACCCCCCGCGGCGCCCTCCTCAGCCGGGGCGCCGCCTAGGACCCCGGGGCGGCCTGGTCGGGGGCGAACTGGGCCAGGGAGACCTCGGTGGCCGCGGCGAGCTGCTCGGCGGTGGCGGTGCCGGAGTCCTCGACCACCGCGGCCCAGGCCGACACCGACTCCTTGGAGAACTCCTGCACCTGCGGGGAGCTCGCCGCCGCGACCGGGTCGCCGACGGCCTCGCCGCGCAGGAACAGCCCCAGCCCCATGAGCGCGCCGTCCCACCCGGGCCCCACGTACAGCGCGCCGGCGCCGCTCTGGGCCATCTCGATCGGGACGGTGTGCTCCAGCTCCAGCACCGTGTCGGTCTCGCCCTGGGAGGTCAGGCGCAGCTCGACGATGCTGGTCGGCCCGCCGAAGGTCGCCCGGAGCAGGCGGGGCGGCTCGCAGGTGAGGATCTCGCCGCCGGCGTTGCCCTCGAGCTGGAAGCTCCCGCCGGCGCGGAGGTCGCCGCTGATGGGCATGAACCAGCGCTTGATCCGGTCCGGCTGGGTCACGGCGTCCCAGACCTCCTGGACCGGTGCGTCGTAGCTGCGTCGCAGCAGGACGCTGACGCGCTCGCCGGCGCCGTCGGCCGTGGGCTGCCGCTCGACCTGGCGGTGGATGGCGTTGAGCTGGCTGGCGATGTCGATCATGTGTCCTCCTCGTCGTCGCCGCCGGTGGTTGGCGTGGCGGCTGTCGCCGGATCGGGGGCGCGCTGGGTGCGGCGTTCCCGCCTGCCGCGGGCCAGCTCGGTGGCCAGGGCGTCCAGGCGCTGGCCCCAGAACCCTCGGAAGCGCTCCAGCCACACATCGACCTCCCGCAGCGGCCCGGGCTCCACGGCGTACAGGCGCCGGGCGCCGTCGGCGCGCACGACCGCGAACCCGCTCTCCCGCAGCACGCGCAGGTGCTGGGAGACCGCCGGCTGGGAGATCCCGAACTCGGCGCGGATGGTCGCGGTGACCGCGCCGGCGGTCTGCTCGCCGTCGGCGAGCAGCTCCAGGATGCGGCGCCGGACCGGGTCGCCCAGGACATCGAACGCGTGCATGCGGCCATCATGTCAGCCATGACTTATATAAGTCAAGGCTTAGAACAGTTCGCGGTCGATCCGGCGCACGGCCGCCCGGTAGCGGTCGCGGTGGTCGCCGAACCGCTCGGGGTGGAACGCGGTCAGGCGCTGCCGCCGACGACGATCTCGGTGGGGACCAGGACGCCGGCGCCGTTGGTCGGTCCCTCGTCGATCTCGCGCAGGCAGCGGCTGATCAGCTCGGCGGCGATGCGGTCGACGGGGATGCGCACGCTGGTCAGGGTCGGCTCGGTCAGCCTCTGGACCAGCCCGCCGTCGAAGCCGGTCACGGCCACGTCCTCGCCGCAGCGCAGCCCCATGGACCTGGCCACGTTCACGACCACCGCGGCCAGGACGTCGCTGGAGGTGACGACGGCGGTGGGGCGGCGCTTGCGGCCGAGCAGCCGCTGCACCTGGCCGCGGACCTCCTCGAGGGTGCGGACCTGGATGACCGACCGCTCCCCGACCCGGATCCCGTGGTCGGCCAGGCCCTTGCGGAACCCCTCCAGCCGCTCGACGTCCCAGTAGTTGACGGCCTCGTAGCCGACGTAGGCGAACGCCTCGTGGCCGCGCTCGACCAGGTAGTCGACGGCCGAGCCGACGGCGGCCACGCCGTCGGTGTCGACCCAGGACTGCGGCAGGCCGGGGGCGAGGCGGCCGAACATGGCGAAGGGGACGCCGGCCTGCTGGAGGAAGCGGGCCCGGGCGTCGTCGACCCGCGACCCGGACAGGATGAACCCGTCGACCCCGCGGATGGCCACCAGCTCGCGGAAGACCTCGAGCTCGTCGTCCCCCTCGGTGAAGATGAGCACGTGGTGGCCGCGGTCGGCGGCCTCGCGGACCAGGGCCTGGATGAACCCGAGCACGAAGGCGTTCTCGGCCGAGAGCTGCTCGCCCTGGATGTGGTAGCCGAGCTGCATGGTCCGCTGCGACCGGAGGCTGCGGGCGGCCCGGTGGGGCTGGTAGTCGAGGGCCTCGATGGCCCGCAGGACGCGGGTGCGGGTCTCCTCGGAGTAGCCGGTCCGGTTGTTGAGGACGTTCGAGACGGTCTGCCGCGACACCTGGGCAAGCCTGGCCACGTCGTTGATGTCGCTGCGGGGCCTGCCCTGCATGCCCTGCGTCGGGGCCTCGCCCCCGGTCTGCTTCCCGGCCACCGCCGACCTCCGGCATCGGTGCGCGTGCAGTCAGGGTACCGGAACGCCCCGTCGGCATCCGGCGGGCCACCGGCGTGTGCCTCATTGACTGATTTCTACGATACGGAAGAAACTTTCCGAAATATCTTCACAGCGGCGGGCGGCGCTTGTAGAGTCATTCCACCCGGTGGGTACCCGGCAGGGACAGCCCATCCACCGTTCCCGGGTGGACAGGAGCGCGTGACATGGTCGCCGGCAAGGTCACGGTCAACGGGCAGAGCAGGTCGATCACCGACGTGCCGCTCCACACCACGGCGCTGGATTTTCTCCGTGGGTGCGGCCTCACCGGCTGCAAGGAGGGCTGCGCCGAGGGAGAGTGCGGGGCCTGCTCGGTCCTGATCGCGCGTCCCGGTGTCGGCACGTCCACGGAGTGGGTCGCCATCAACGCCTGCCTGGTACCGATCGCCTCGTTCGACGGCCAGGAGATCGTCACCGCCGAAGGGCTGGGGGAGTCGGACGCGCTGCACCCCGTGCAGCAGGAGATGGCGGTCCGCGGGGGCTCGCAGTGCGGCTACTGCACGCCGGGGTTCATCTGCAGCATGGCCGCCGAGTACTACCGGCCGGATCGCCGCCCCGCCAACGGGAGCGACGGGGGGCCCGACCATGAGCACGGCCCCAACGGGTTCGACCTCCACGCGCTGAGCGGGAACCTGTGCCGCTGCACGGGCTACCGCCCGATCCGGGACGCGGCCTACGCCCTCGGCGCTCCCCCTCCCGACGACTCGTTCGTGGCGCGGCTGAGCGAGCCGCCCACCGAGCCCGTCGCGACCCGGCTGCGCCACGAAGGCCGCTCGTTCGCCCGGCCCGAGACGCTCGCCGACGCGCTCCGGCTGCTGCACGACGACCCGGACGCCACCCTCATCGCCGGGTGCACCGACTGGGGCGTCGAGGTCAATCTCCGGGGCGCCAGGGCGGCCTCGGTGATCGCGATCGACCGCCTTCCCGAGCTTCGCGGCCTGGTCGTGGACGCCGACCGGATCGAGATCGGCGCGGCCCTGACCCTGAGCGAGATCGAGCGCCGGCTCGACGGCCGGGTGCCGCTGCTGGCCCAGATGTTCCCGCAGTTCGCCTCGCGGCTGATCCGCAACGGCGCCACCCTCGGCGGCAACCTCGGCACCGGCTCGCCGATCGGCGACACGCCGCCCGTGCTGCTCGCCCTCGAGGCGAGCCTGGTCCTGGCCGGCGTCGACGGCGAGCGGGAGGTCGCCCTGTCCGACTACTTCACCGGCTACCGGCAGAGCGTGCGCCGCCCCGACGAGCTGATCAGGGCGGTGCGCATCCCGCTGCCGCTGGCCCGGTTGACGGCGTTCCACAAGATCGCCAAGCGGCGCTTCGACGACATCTCCAGCGTGGCCATCGGGTTCGCCCTGGACGTCGAGGACGGCGTGGTCACGAAGGCCCGCATCGGGCTCGGCGGGGTGGCGGCGACGCCGATCCGCGCGCTCGCCACGGAGGCGGCGCTCGAGGGCCGGCCGTGGACGCTCGACACGGCGCAGGCGGCCGCGGAGGTCCTGCGCGGCGAGGGCACCCCGATCGACGATCACCGCGCGAGCGCGGCCTACCGCGCCGCGATGCTCGGCCAGGGCCTGCCCAAGCTGTACGCCGAGAGCACGGAGGAGGTGTCGGCATGAGCGCCCTGTCAGAACGACCCGAGCACCCGTCCGTCGGGCTCGCGATCCCGCACGAGAGCGCGGCCCTGCACGTCACCGGCAAGGCGCTCTACACCGACGACCTGGTGGAGCGCACCAAGGACGTGCTGCACGCCTGGCCGGTGCAGGTCCCGGTGGCCCACGGCCGGGTCACCGGGCTGCGCACCGACCCTGCCCTGGCCGTGCCCGGCGTCGTCCGCGTGCTCACCGCGGCGGACGTGCCCGGCGTCAACGACGCCGGGGTCAAGCACGACGAGCCGCTGTTCCCCGGCGAGGTCATGTTCCACGGCCACGCCGTGTGCTGGGTGCTGGGCGAGACGCTCGAGGCGGCCCGGCTCGGCGCGGCCGCCGTCGAGGTCGACGTCGAGCCCCTCCCTTCCTACGTCAAGGTGACCGAGGCCATCGCGGCCGAGTCCTTCCAGGGCGCGATGCCGCAGGTCAAGCGGGGCGACATCGAGGCCGGCTTCGCCGCCGCGGCCCACGTGTTCAGCGGCGAGCTCGAGTTCTCCGGCCAGGAGCACTTCTATCTCGAGACGCACTGCGCCCTGGCCCACGTCGACGAGAACGAGCAGGTCTTCGTCCAGAGCAGCACTCAGCACCCGTCCGAGACGCAGGAGATCGTCGCCCACGTGCTGGGCCGGCACAACCACGAGGTCACGGTGCAGTGCCTGCGCATGGGGGGCGGCTTCGGCGGCAAGGAGATGCAGCCGCACGGGTTCGCGGCGATCGCCGCGCTGGGTGCGATCCTCACCGGACGTCCGGTCCGGCTACGGCTGAACCGCACCCAGGACCTGACCATGTCGGGCAAGCGGCACGGGTTCCACGCCGACTGGCGGGTCGGCTTCGGCGAGGACGGGCGCATCCTCGCCCTGGACGCGACCTTGACCGCCGACGGCGGCTGGAGCCTCGACCTCTCCGAGCCGGTGCTGGCCCGCGCGCTCTGCCACATCGACAACGCCTACTGGATCCCCAACATCCGGGTGAACGGCCGCATCGCCAGGACGCACAAGGCGTCCAACACCGCCTTCCGCGGCTTCGGCGGCCCCCAGGGCATGCTGGTGATCGAGGACATCCTCGGCCGCTGCGCGCCCCTGCTCGGTCTCGACCCGATGGACCTGCGCCAGCGCAACTTCTACGGGCCGGGCCAGACCACGCCCTACGGGCAGCCGGTCCGCCACCCCGAGCGCCTCCCGACGATCTGGAACGAGGTCGTCTCGGGCGCCGACGTGGCCGATCGCAGCCGCGAGATCGAGGCCTTCAACGCCGGCCACCCGAACACCAAGCGCGCCCTGGCGCTGACCCCGGTCAAGTTCGGCATCTCCTTCAACCTGACGGCGTTCAACCAGGCCGGTGCGCTCGTGCACGTCTACAAGGACGGCTCGGTGCTCATCAACCACGGCGGCACCGAGATGGGCCAGGGCCTGCACACCAAGATGATCCAGGTCGCCGCGACCACGCTCGGCATCCCGCTGGACCACGTCCGGCTGGCTCCCACGCGCACCGACAAGGTGCCGAACACCTCGGCGACCGCGGCCAGCTCCGGCGCCGACCTCAACGGCGGCGCCGTCAAGAACGCCTGCGAGCAGATCAAGGAGCGGCTGCTGCGGGTGGCCAGCGGGATGCTGGGCGTGAACTCGGCGGACGTGCGGATCGTGGACGGGGTCGCCCGCGGTCTGGGGACCTCCAAGACGCACGTGGACTGGCCGGAGCTGGTCCGCACGGCCTACTTCCAGCGGGTCCAGCTGTGGGCGGCGGGGTACTACCGCACCGAGGGGCTGCACTGGGACTCGTCGGTGATGCACGGCTCGCCGTTCAAGTACTTCGCCTACGGCGTCGCCGCCACCGAGGTCGAGGTGGACGGCTTCACCGGCGCCTACCGCACCCGGCGCGTCGACATCGTCCACGACGTCGGCGACAGCCTCTCGCCCCTGGTCGACCTCGGCCAGATCGAGGGTGCCTTCGTCCAGGGGGCCGGCTGGCTCACCCTGGAGGACCTGCGCTGGGACGAGAGCGACGGTCCCCGGCGCGGCCAGTTCCTGACCCAGGCGGCGAGCACCTACAAGCTGCCGAGCTTCTCGGAGATGCCCGAGGTCTTCAACGTGACCCTGTTCAGGAACGCGACCGAGGACGGCGCGGTGTACGGCTCCAAGGCCGTCGGGGAACCGCCGCTGATGCTGGCCTTCTCCGTCCGGGAGGCGCTGCGGCAGGCCGCGGCCGCGTTCGGGCCGGCGGGCACGAGCGTCGACCTCGGCTGCCCCTCGACCCCGGAGGCCGTCTACTGGGCGGTCGAGCAGGCGCGGGAGCACACCTCGCACGGCCACGTCGCCGACGCCAACGTGGTCCCGCCACAGCCCCTCCACCCCCACGGACGCCTCCCGGAGTCGGAACGCGCACAGCACGCCGTCAGCCATGCCTGAGACGGCCTGGTTCAACGCGGTCGCCCGCCTGCGCGAGCGGCGCGAGCCGGGCGTGCTGGTGACGGTCGCGTCGGTCCGCGGGCACGCCCCACGCGACGCCGGGGCCAAGCTCGTGGTCGGCGCCCGGGAGACGTGGGGGTCGATCGGCGGGGGCAACGTCGAGGCGGTGGCGATCGACCGGGCCCGGGAGCTGCTCGCCGACCCCGACGCGAAGCCTTCGCTGTTCGAGACGGCGCTGTCGGACAAGGCGCCCTACGAGCACGGCGTCCAATGTTGTGGAGGCAAGGTCACCGTGCTGCTCGAGCCGCTGCCGGTCGTGCCCGCCGTGGCGATCTTCGGGGTGGGGCACGTCGGGTTCGAGCTGGCGCGCATCCTCGCCCGGCACGACATCGAGCTGCACCTGGTCGACAGCCGCCCCGAGCAGCTGGCCGACGAGCGGTTGGCGCCGCTGGCCGACGCGGTGGCCAACGTCCACGTCCACCGCGTTCCCCTGCTCCCGGAGATCGTCCTGGGTGAGCTGCCGCCGGGCACCCACCTGCTGATCATGACCCACGACCACGCCGAGGACGCGGCGCTGTGCGACGCCGTCCTCCGCGGCGGCGACCTCGGCTCGATCGGGCTGATCGGGTCGGCCGGGAAATGGGCCCGGTTCCAGCGCCTGCTGGCCGAGAGCGGCCACGACCCGTCGTCGATCGCGCGGATCCGCACGCCCATCGGGCTGGCCGAGATCACCGGCAAGGAGCCGGCGACGATCGCCGTGAGCGTCGCGGCCGACCTGCTGCTGACGTTCGAGCGCGAGCGGTCCGCGGCGCGGAGCTGATCGCATGACGCTGTATCGGGCCCAGGTGATGGACACTCCCGACGACCCGTTCCGGGGCGGGGCCCTGCGGGCCGACGCCGACGCGGGGCTGCTCGTGGTCGACGGCGTGATCGTCCAACGTGGGCCCTACGCCGACGTCCGGCGCGGACATCCGGACGAGACCGTCGTCGACCTCAGCTCCGGCCTGCTGCTGCCCGGGTTCGTCGACACCCACGTGCACTACCCCCAGATGCGGGCCATCGGGGCGCTGGGGATGCCGCTGCTGGAGTGGCTCGATCGCTGCGCCCTCCCGGAGGAGGCGAAGCTGGCCGACGTCGGGTACGCCCGGGAGGTCGCCGGCGAGTTCATCGCCTCGCTCATCGAGTCGGGCACGACGACCGCGCTCGTCTTCGGGTCGCATTTCGCGCCCGCGGTCGACGTGCTCCTCGAGCAGGCCACCGAGGGCGGCCTCCGGGTCACCTGCGGCCTGGTCGTCGGCGACCGCCTGCTGCGACCGGAGCTGCACACGACCGCGCAGCGCGCCTACGACGAGGGATCCGAGCTGGCGCGGCGATGGCACCAGAAGGGTCGCACCCGGTACGCGGTCACGCCGCGGTTCTCGCTGTCCAGCACCGACGACCTGCTGGCATCGTGCGCGGCCTTGTACGACGACACCGCCGGCTGCTGGTTCACCTCGCACATCAACGAGAACCGGGCCGAGATCGCCAAGGTGCAAGAGCTGTTCGGATGTGGCTACCTCGAGAGCTATGACCGGCACGGTCTGGTCGGCTCCCGCAGCGTCCTCGCCCACAACGTGCACCCCGGCGACGCCGAGCTGAAGCTCCTGGCCGCCAGGGGCGCGAGCGTCGCCCACTGTCCGACGAGCAATGCCGCGCTGGGGAGCGGGCTGTTCCCGCTCGACCGCCACCTGTTGTTCGGCGTCCGGGTGGCGCTCGGCTGCGACGTCGGCGCCGGCACCGGGTTCTCGCTGTTCAAGGAGGGCCTGCAGGCCTACTTCCTGCAGCAGCTGCGGGGCCCGGACGGCGTGCCCCTGACGTCGGCGCACCTCCTCCATCTGGCCACGGCGGCCGGCGCCGATGCGCTGGGGCTGCGTGACCAGGTCGGCGACCTGGACGTGGGCCGGCGCTTCGACGCCGTCTGGCTGGACCCGGATCCCGGCTCGCCGCTGGACATCGGCCTGCGGCACGTGGACGGGCCCTCGGGCGCGCTCGCCAAGGCGTTCGCGCTCGCCACCCCCCACGACGTGCGGGGCGTGTGGGTCGACGGCGAGCGGGTCAAGGGGGCGTCGTAGACTGGGCCCGGACATGGACGAGGACGGCCGCGAGGTCACGCCGCTGCGCAGCGCCCAGTGGTACGGAGGGTCGGACCGCAACGCCTACATCCACCGGGCCTGGATGCGGCGCGGGCTGCCGCGGCACGCGTTCGACGGCCGGCCCCACATCGCCATCGCCAACACCGCCTCGGACCTGGCCCCCTGCAACAGCCACCTGGACGAGGTGGCGGCCAGCGTCAAGGAGGGCGTGTGGGAGGCGGGCGGGGTTCCGCTCAACCTGCCGGTGGTGTCGCTGGGCGAGACCCAGGTGCGGCCGACGGCGATGCTCTGGCGCAACCTGGCCGCGATGGCCGCCGAGGAGCTGCTGCGGGCCAACCCGGTCGACGGGGCCGTGCTGCTCGGCGGCTGCGACAAGACGATCCCGGCCCTGCTGATGGCGGCGGCCTCGGTCGACCTGCCGGCCCTGGTCGTGCCCGGCGGGCCGATGCTCACCGGCCACTTCCGGGGCGCCCCGCTGGGCTGCGGCACCGACGTGTGGCGTCTGGGCGAGGAGGTGCGGGCGGGCCGGCTGCCCCGGGGCACCTTCCTCGAGTCCGAGTCGGCCATGATCCGCAGCCGCGGCCACTGCAACACCATGGGCACCGCCTCGACCATGGCCTGCCTGGCCGAGGCCCTGGGAACCACCATCCCGGGCGTGGCCGGCACCC
>Ga0081455_10007320_pt1 | contig 11640 bp, 11 predicted proteins | sample TabmetS3T2R1_FD_70207 | JGI IMG/M metagenome (GOLD analysis project Ga0081455, IMG submission 70207) | Tabebuia heterophylla rhizosphere microbial communities from the University of Puerto Rico - S3T2R1 | ecosystem: Host-associated > Plants > Roots > Rhizosphere ...
AGCCGGACCGGCCACGTGTCGCATGCTTGCCGTCATCGCAAGTAGAGGCGATCGTGCCGTCTCCTCGATCACGACGCCTCGCGAGCGCGCCCTTCAGGGACGGGTGATTATACGTACCACATCTAGGCACAAATGTCAAGGAAAACTTCTCTTCCGAGACTTATATCTCAGGCGCTGCCATACTCGGGCACTGCCACAGGGTCGCGACAAAACATCGGGCGCAACAACACGGCACTTGAGGCCGTTGTGCTCTGAACGTGCTAGCAACGCGCCGATGAAGGAGCGCGCCCCATGCGCCAGCGACCGTTCGGATCGACCAAGCAAGAGGTATCCGTCGTCGGCCAGGGCACGTGGCAGATCGACGACCGCAAGAGCGCGGTCGAAGCGCTGAGACGCGGCCTCGATGCCGGCATGACACATATCGACACCGCCGAGATGTACGGCGATGCCGAGCTGATCATCGGCGAGGCGCTGAAGGACGGGCGGCGCGACGAGGTGTTCCTGGTCTCGAAGGTGCTGCCGAGCAACGCTTCGAGAAGCGGCACGATCACTGCGTGCGAGCGCTCGCTGAAGCGGCTGAAGACCGACCGGCTCGACTGCTACCTGCTGCACTGGCGCGGCTCGGTGCCGCTGCGCGAAACATTCGCGGCCTTCGAGACGCTCAAGAAAGACGGGAAAATCCGCGCCTGGGGGGTCAGCAATTTCGATGTCGACGATCTCGACGAGGCGCTGGCGATCGCCGGGCGTGACAAGATCGCCACCAACCAGGTGCTCTATCATCTGACCGAGCGCGACATCGAGCACGCGGTGATCCCGTGGTGCGAGGCGAACCGGGTGGCAGTCACGGCCTATTCGCCGTTCGGCTCAGGCCGGTTTCCATCGTCGCGCAGCTCAGGCTTCGCGACGCTCGAGGCGGTGGCGGCAGCACACGGCGCGACGCCGCGGCAGGTGGCGCTCGCCTTCCTGACGCGACACGCGAGCGTGTTCGCCATCCCCAAGGCGGAGCGGCCCGAGCACGCCGCCGCCAACGCGGCTGCCGGCGAGCTCGCGCTCAGCTCAGCCGACATCGCGCGACTCGATGCGGCGTTTCCGATGGGGCCAAAGCGACGGTCGCTGCCGATGATTTAGCTCGGCTGTCATCCCGGGCGAACGAGTGGCAGCGAGGGAGGCCCGGACCCAATCCGCGAAGCAAACAAACAATGCAACAACCCGACATGGCCACTTCGCTTTCGCCGCCGTGTCCTTCATCGACTTCACGGCATAGATCCCGGCTCTCGCTCGCAAGAGCTCGCTTGGCCGGGATGACAAGGGAGGCGCTGCGCGGCTACCGGCTTCTCTCTGGCGATGCTATGTCGACGCCATGAAGATCTTCGCCAATTTCGACTGGTCGCTCATCCTCGATGGGCTGACGTTCGGCCTCGGCCTCGCCATGGTGTGGCTCGGCGCGGTCATCACCGCCTCGATCGTGCGCTCGCTCTCCATCGCCGGCGGCAGCGGCATCCTGCTGATGACCAAGCTCGCCACCGGCTATTGGCGCTACAAGCGCGCCGACGCGAGCGACATCGTCAACGCGACGCTGAACACCTTGCGCGGCGGCGTGCTCACCATCGACACGCTGGTGTCGGACCGTCTCGTCATGGAAGTGTGGCCCAATCCCTACCATGTGCGACAACTGTGGCGGGCGGCGCGCGCCTGCACCGAGGAGCAGCCGGTGATCCTGTTCCCCGACGGCAGCGTCGAGGACTACAACCACACATACGACCCTATTGTCAGCATGATCGCCGCCTCGTGCTCCAACGAAGGCGCCATCGACCTGGCGCTGGGCAGGCCGGTCGCCGAGCACCGCTTTGTCGTGGCGCTGACCTACGAGAAGGTGAAGGATCGGCGCATGCGCCACTTCCGCGCCATGGTGGTGCTCGAGACGGAGATCGGCGCCTTCCTGGAGGAGCCGGGACCGCGGCTGCGGCGGCCGGAGCACGCAACGCGGCTTCAGACGCTGCGCTGCATCGCGCGGCAATATCAGGCGCATCCCGAGCGGTTCGGTGTGGTCAGCGTGTGGCGGCCGGCGGCAGCGAGCGCATCGGTGCGGTTGAAGGACGGGAGACTGGTGGCGGCGCAGTGACGGCCGTCAAGCCGCCCGCGCGCGGCCCATCACCATGTTGCCGGCCTTCATCAGACCCCAAGTGGCAATGCCCCAGACCGCATGCGCCGTCGGAATGAGAAAGAGCAGCCACGGGGTCCAGAGCCGGCTCGGCGAGGCGCCCCGCAGCGGCAGGACGATGAACCAGAGGACCAGCGTCGGAAGCACGGCGCCGAGGATGAGCCAGCCGAGCCAGTCGTTAAACGGCGCCGGCAGACGCGGCACGATGAAGGCGAGCACGATGCCCCACAGCCCGCCAAAGAATGCGAGGGACGCGAACGTCCAAACGCCGAACGGCCGGGTCGGCGCCAACGAATAGGCATTCCCGCCCAAGGCCAGGATGTACAGCTGATGGAAAATGAGCGTGGCGAGCACGCCTGCCACGAAGGCGAGCGCGACCATGCGTCCCGACAAAGCGTTCATATCGTCCCCCTCGCTTGAACGTAACGCGTAGCAGCGCGGCGGCCGTTCGGCCGCCCCGCGCGATCCCGGGGGACGCTACGGGCCGGCCGAGGCCGGCGGCAAGGGGGCGGGCGATCACGGTCGCGTCAACGACGCTGGGCTCGGCTTGCAGCAAGCGGGAGCGGGACCGAAACAGTCGCGGCCTTGCGCACCGACGCAGATTCGTTTTCCGTCGCGCGGCGCCACGCGCGAGCCTCCGGCACTGGTAGATGTCCACGACACGCGAGCTTTCCCCTCTCCCGGCGGCCGTCAGAGCCCGATCCGTTTCCGTCGAAACGGACGCCGCTGCAGCGACGGCCGCAGCACCTCGCTCGCGCATCGCCAGCATCGATCTCCTGCGCGGCGTCATTATGGTGCTGATGGCACTCGACCATACGCGGCATTTCTTCGAGCCGGCCGGCGTGAACGTGCGCGACGTGGCCGACCCGGCGTTGTTCATGACACGCTGGATCACGCATTTCTGCGCGCCGCTGTTCATCCTCCTGGCCGGCATGTCGGCCTTCCTGTACGGCGCACAGCATGGTCGCGCCGCGCTCGCCCGCTTCCTCTTCACACGCGGATTATGGCTGATCGTCATCGAGTTCACGCTATTGCGCGTCGGCTGGTCGTTCGATCTGGAGTTCACGTTCTTCGTGGCGCAGGTGATCTGGGCCATCGGTGCGTCGATGCTGACGCTCGGCGCGCTCGTGTTCCTGCCGCGCTTCGCCATCGCGGCGATTGCGCTGGCGCTGATCGCCGGACACAATCTGTTCGACGGAGTAAAGGCGGCGCAGCTCGGCGCGTTCGGGCCGCTGTGGACCGTCCTGCATCAGCAGGGCCTGCTGCAGCCCGCCCCGCACCTCGCCGTCTACGTGTTCTATCCGCTCGTCCCGTGGATCGGCGTCATGGCGGCCGGCTACGTGCTGGGGCCGCTCTTCCTCGCCAAACCGACGACGCGGCTTCGATGGCTCGTCGGGCTGGGCGCTGCTCTGACCATCGGCTTTGCGCTGTTGCGTCTCTCGAACCTCTATGGCGATCCGGTCGCCTGGCAAACCCAGCCAACGCTCAGCGCCACTTTGCTCGCCTTCATCAATTGCGAGAAGTATCCGCCATCCCTGCTCTACCTGGCGATGACCATCGGGCCCGGGCTGATCGCTCTCGCGGCCTTCGAGAAGGCGCGGGGCCGCGTGGTGGATTTCTTCGTCGTGTTCGGGCGCGTGCCATTCCTCTTCTATGTGGTCCACATCTACCTGATCCACGCGCTGGCGGTCGGCTTCGCGCTTATGACGACAGGCGATGCCGGGTGGCTCACCGGGGCGGGCGGGCGCCCACCCTCGGACTACGGGCTCGCGCTGCCGGCGATCTATGGCATGACGGCGCTCGTGGTGGCGCTGCTGTATCCGCTGTGCCGGTGGATGGCGGGCGTGAAGGCGCGCAACAAGTCGTGGTGGCTGAGTTACCTTTAATGGGGACATTCATCGTTTTCCAGGAAACGGGGACAGACCTCAATCAGCTACCGCACCTGGGGGAGTCTGTCCCCGCTTCAGCGGAGGAGCTTCGAGTAGCGGAGCGCCAAGGTCGCTATCGCACCCGCCACGAGGATCCCGGCCAGTAGATAGAGCGGCGCCGCGAAGCTGCCGGTCGCCTCCTTGAGATATCCCACCGCGTACGGACCGATGAAACCGCCGAAGGCACCCGCCGCGTTGATGAGCGCGATCGCCGACGCGGCGGCACCGCCGGTGAGGAACTTGCCGGGCAGCGCCCAGAACGGTCCGCGCGTCGCATAGTCGCCGACGGCGGCAATCGACAGTGCAACCATCGCCGGGTACGGTGAATGGATCATCGCCGTCGCGACGAAGCCAACTGCACCGATCAGAGACGGAATCGCGACATGCAGGATCCGCTCCCCGCTGCGGTCGGAGCTGCGCGCGACGAGCACCATGCCGATCGCAGCCGCCACGTAGGGCAACGCCGAGAACAGCCCGACCTCGAAATCGGTATATCCCGACAACCCCTTCACGATGGTCGGCACCCACAGCGTGAGGCCGTAACTGCCCGTCTGGCAGCAGAACATGATGGCCGACAGCCACAACACCGTCGGATGCAGCAGCACGCTCCACATGCCGACTCGCTGCCGGCTCGCGGCCTCCGCGTGTTCCGCATCGATGCGCTGCGTGAGCCACGCACGCTGCTCGCTCGTGAGCCAACGCGCTTCGGCCGGCGTGTCCGTGAGGAAGAACAGCACGACGACGCCGAGCACGGCCGCGGGCAGTCCCTCGACGAGATACATCCACTGCCAGCCCTCGAGCCCCAGGCGGCCGTCGAAGCCTAACAACCATCCCGAGAGCGGACCGCCGAACACCACCGACAACGGGATGCCGATCATGAACCACGACACGGCCCGCGCGCGCTCGGCGCGCGGAAACCATTGCGACAGGTAGTACACGATGCCGGGCAGGAATCCGGCTTCGGCGACGCCCAGCAAGCTGCGCATCACGTAGAAGCTGGTCTCTCCCTTGACGAACATCGTGGCGGCCGAGATGAGCCCCCACGTGATCATGATGCGTGCGATCCAGCGCCGCGCGCCGAAGCGCACGAGCAGCATGTTGCTCGGCACCTCGCAGAGACCATAGAACAGGAAGAAGATGCCCGCGCCGAAGCCGTAGACCGTGTCGCTGAACCCGAGGTCCGAGTTCATCTGCAACTTCGCGAACCCGACGTTCACGCGGTCGAGCCACGAGATGATGTAGAGCAGCAGCAGGAAAGGCAGCAGCCGCCACGTGACGCGCGCCATCGTTGCGCGTCCGAGTTCATCCGTCTGGTTCAATGCCGGCTCCCTGCGCAAAGTTCCGGCAAGTGTAGGCGAAATATCGGCGATATCATGCGGCAAGACTTCGCGGGGAGAGCGACATGAACGAAGCGGACGAGTGGGTCGACGTCGGGGCCGCCGATGATTTCAGGAAGAAGCCGCTCACAGAGGCGCAGCTCGGGGAACGTCTCGTCGCCGTGTCGTACCAGGACGGCAGGTTCGGCGTGATCTCGAACGTTTGCAATCACGTCGGCGGCCCGCTCGGCCGGGGCAGGCTCGACGGCGAGTTCGTCGTCTGTCCCTGGCATCAGTACAAGTTCCATCGCTGCACGGGCGAGGGCGAGCCCGGCTACGAGGCCGACAAGGTTCCCGGCTACGGAGTGAAGGAAGAGAACGGCAGGTTGTTAGTCACCGCCAAGCCAACGAGCAAGCGCGGCCACCTGCCGCACCAGGCGCACCCGCTCGAGCGCAAGCTCGAACGCGCGCCGGGCGGCCTGCGCGTCGGCGGCATCTCGACCACCGCGATGGATCCGAAGAATCCGCGCTTCTCGACGTCGGAGCACCTGCTCGACGTGGCGCTCGAGCACGCGCGCACGGCGCTCGGCGCCGAGACGAAGCTCATCCGGCTCAACGATCTCGCTTTCCGGCACTGCGAGGGCTATTACTCCAAGGCCGCGAAGGCCTGCACGTGGCCGTGCTCGATCACGTCGATGGATGCGACGGACCAGCTCGACCAGGTCTACGACATGGCCGTGTTCTGGGCCGACATCCTCGTGATCGCGACACCGATCCGCTGGGGCGCGGCGAGCTCGCTCTACTACAAGATGGTCGAGCGCATGAACTGCATCCAGAATCAGATCACGATCAACAACCGCGTGATGATCCGCAACAAGGTCGCGAGCTTCATCATCACGGGCGGGCAGGACGGCATCCAGGCCGTCGCCGGCCAGATGATGGGATTCTTCAGCGAGATCGGCTATCTACTGCCGCAGTTCCCGTTCATCGCGCACTCGCTCGGTTGGGAGGCGGAGAACATGGAGCGGAACATGGACTACGTGCAGGCGAGCGAAAGCCTGCGCTCCGGCGCACGCGAGCTCGTGACGCGCGCGAGCGAAATGTCGAAGTGCCTGCTCGAGCGCGAGATCGCGCATGCGGTGATCGAACGCGGCGGGCGCAAGGCGTCGGCCTGAAAAGCTACTTCGCGTCGCGATTCAGAACGGAGGCGACGCTGTCGATCGTCTCCTCCTGCATCTGCGTGAAGACTCGCATCTGCTCCGCATTCAAGACCGACGCAGCGCTTTCACGAATCCGCTCCGCATTGCGTCGTGCCGATGCCAATCGCTGTTCGGGAGTGCCAACGTTGTTGTACCAAAGCATGCCGGTGGGACCGCCGATTCCGGTCAGTTCGATTCCCGCCGCCTGCATCTCATCCTGGATGCGCTTGCTTTCTCCCATCATCGCGGTGACGAGACGGTCCGCATCGCTGTCGCGCAGGTAGTTCGCGTCGTTCAGCCGGCTGCGGAGCTGGGCGACCATCTGTCGTTCGACGCCCGCGTCGCGGTATTGAGTGAACGCCTGCATTTTGCCGGGGCCCAGGAGAGCCTCGATCTCCGCCGTGGCGTCGAGCTGCATCCCGAAGTGGTCGATATCGCACGCCGGATCCAGTGCGCAGCGCGAGTGACGTTCCTCCTCGCTGATATACCGGTCGGACATGAGTCCGAGCATCTGGTCGTAAACCTCGTCGCTGAGCTTGAGCTGCTCCTTGAGACGCGAAAATTGCGCGTCCAGCCGCGAGCGATTCGCACGAACGATGTCCGCGCGCTGCGCGGGATCAGCGAGTCGGGCGAGGATTTGTCTCGCATACGATCGCATCGCCTCGTGTTCGGACTCGGACCGCACCGCCGGGTCGTTCCCCTCTGGGGCAGAGGCAGATGTTGCGGCCGCGCCCGCCAATGGCGCCTGCGCACCGGCGTCGAACGGTCGCGACGTGCTCGTGGCAGCGGCGTCCTGCGAAAGGGCGATAGTCCCGACTTCGCGAGTCTTGGCCGGAATGACGGAAGCCACTTCCGCCATTCTCAATTGATGAAGCCGCCAGCCAAGCCACGCGGTGCTGCCGGCGAAAACGACGGTAGTCGTGGCGAGTGTGGCGACTAGTTTGGACATGCTTCCGGCCCCCGTGTCACTTGCCGCCGTTCTGGCGCATGTACGAGGCGAAGCCTTCGAGCAGGTCGTCCTGCAGCTGATCGAACACGCGCAATTGCTCGGCGCTCAAAATGCCGACGACGCGCTGGCGCATGCGCTGCGCATTCGCCTGCGCCGACGCGATCTGCTGTTCGATCGCGCCGTCGCCCGTGTACCACACCATGCCGGTCCCGTTTCCCCAGCCTTTGAGCGTCGCACCCTGTTGCGACGTCTCCTCGCGGATGCGCGCGGCCTCGGCCGACAATGAACCCACAAGACGCTCCGCGTCGCTGTCGCGCAGTGCGTTCGCGTCGGAGAGGCGGCCGCGCAGCTGCGCGACTGACTGCCACTCGCCGAGAGAGCCGCGATACTTCGCGAACTCGTCGTAGTCGTCCCCGAGCAACGCCTGGAATTCGGCGGACCGGTCGGGCGGCGGCAGCAGATGCGCCGGGTCGCAGTCCGGATTCACGACGCAGCGGAAGTAGTTCGCCTGCTGGTCGAGTTGTTCGTCGGCGAGCAGGCCCAGGAGTTCGTCGAACTTCTCGGGGCTCAGCTTGAGCTTCTCGCGTAGTTGCGAGTATTGCCCGGCACTCAGCGTGCGCGACTGTCGCGCGAGCGTGGGCCGCTGCGACGGGTCGTCGTACTGTGCGAGGAACTGTCTCGCGAATGGCAGCATGAGTCGGCGCCGTGTATCGCCCAGCGGCGGTGCGGTCCCGGGGCCCGCGCTGGCCGATGCGACGGCGGCTTTCGGCGCGGATGCATCGGCCGGCGTCGGCGGCAACGCAGCCGCGGCAGGCGCGCCACGCACGATGGGCACCGCGGCCGACGCCGCCACGGCGGCCGGGTGTGGCTCGTTTGCGCGCACGAACTCGAGCTCGGCGCGCGTCATCTCGAGCTGGTAGTACAGCCAGACGTTCATCGCCGCGAGCGCGATGGTGAGGCCGACGAAGACCCGCAGTAGTTTGGGCATGAAGCTTTATACACCCCTGCGTATCCGGCGGGCGAGCGGCGGGCGGCTGGCCGCCGAGCCGCTCGGCGACGAGCGCTTGTACGACCTGCGTCGCCAACCTAACTTTCGGGATCAAGGCTCGGCGCCGGCAACGGCTCGGGCGGCGGGGCTGCCGCGCTTTCCCCCGGGAACCGCCCGAGGAAGCGCGCGCGCACCGGGTCGACGCACAGCAGCGTGAGCAACGCGCCGTCGAGCATCGCGCCGAGCGTCGCGACCGTGACCTGGAACGAGGAGTGGATCGCGATGCCCGAAGACGCGAGCAGCGCGATCCCGACGATCGTCGTCACGATGAACATGTAGCGCGCCCAGCCGTGGAATTTCAGCATGCCGAGCAGCGACGCGACGTACGCTGCCGCGTAGGCCACGAGCAGACCGCCGATCGCGAGCTTGAGCGTGAACGGACCGTTGCGGAATGAAGTGATCAACGAGCCCGCGCCTTCGCCGTCGAGATACCGGCTCACCGGCTCTGGCACCGATGGACCGAAGATCGCTGCGACGATGCGCACGGCGAGCAGCAGGATGGCGCCGAACACGAGTCCGCGGAAGATGCTGAGCGTGCGCATGCGCGCGACTCTAACCCGCGGCGCGCGCGGTGAGCCACCACACCGTCCAGTAGGCGGCGACGAGACCGAACAACCCGGGTGCGAGCCGCCAGAAATACGCGGTGCCGCCCGCGCGCGCGAACACGAGCTTCGAGACGGTGTTCGTCGTGAGGACGAGCCCGATGCCGATGGCCGCGACGTCGCGCGTCAGGTGCTGCTGCGCGGACAACGTCGCCACGGAGGCGCTCGTCGAATGCGCATCGGCGAAGGCGCCGAGCACCACGCTCGCGAGCGCCCACGTCGTGCCGAAGGAGTGCTGCAGCCACGCGACGAGCAGCGCGACCGCGGTGAATGCCGCGGCGAACAGCAATGCGGTGCGCAGGCTGAACGCGCGGCCGCGCGGTGCCGGTGGTGAGGCCTGGTGCTTGGTTGCGAGCAGCATCGCGACACCGTAAGTCGCCGCGACGGCGCCGGTCGCGAGCAGCGGCCAGCGCAGCTGGCCGAGCAGCACGCTGTCGGTCACGCCGATGATCATCGCGAGCTCGACGACGGTCGCAATCTGCGACAGCGCCGCGCCCGCGACGGCGGAAGACAGCGCCTTCGGTTCCGCGAGCGCACGCTTGCCGAGCGTCGCGACGACCACCGTGCTCGATACGAAGCCGCCCAACAAGCCCGAGATCGGGAGGCCCGCGCGCGGGCCGACGAGGCGCTGCGCGACGTACCCCGCGGCGTCCACGCACATGATGAGCACGGTGAGTTGCCACACGAGCCTCGGATTCAGCACGTTCCAGGGGTCTACGGGATGATCCGGCAGGATCGGCAGCACGAGGATCGCGCAGGCCGCGAGCAGCACGGCGTCGCGCAGCTCCTGCGCCGTGAGCTCGCGGCGCGCGAACTCGTGCAGTGCGCCGCGTGCGACGAGCAGCACGACGATGAGTACGCCCGCGGCGGCCGCGAGCAGGTGGTGCGATTCTGCTAGCACGCCGACGACGAATGTCGCGAGCAGCGCCATCTCCGTCGTGATGCCGGGGTCGTGGCCCTTGGTGCGGAAGCAGGACGCTGCCGCGAGCACGACGACACCGATCGCCACGGTGCCCAACAGCACCGGGGAATGCGTGAGTGCGCAGAACACCCCGAGCAGCGCCGCGATCGCGAACGTGCGCACGCCGGCCTGGCCCTGCACCTTCTCGTCGCCCATGGCGCGCTCGCGTTCGACGCCGATGATGAGTCCCGCGCCGAGCGCCACGAGGATGGAGGCCGCTTCGTTGGGCAATGCGAATTCGTTCATGAGACGCGGCACCTCGGCATGGGTGCCGATTATGCCGCCGCGGCGGCGAAACGGCTCAGGACCGCGCGGGATCGAACGACAGCGAGCCCTGACGTTGGGATTGCGACTGCGACTGCGAGGGCATGCGCTGGCTGCCGCTCGGATCGCGCGACGGGAAGTAGATCTCGGCAAGGCGCTCGTGGACGTCGTGGATGCGCAGCTGGATCTTGTCGATGAGCTCGTGCAGGCCGGGCTGGTCGAGCGTGGCGAGCGGCGCGCGCTCGATGAACTTCACCGCGGTCTCGAGCACCTCGAGCACGCGATCGCTGCGCGGCAGCGCCGAGAGCTGCGTTTCGAGCTGCGTGAGGCAGAAATCGCACGAGCGCGGGAACTGGTCGTCGCGCAGCAGGAACTCGAGCACGTCGGTGCGCTTCACGCGCGTGCGCATCTTGAGCCGGTACATCTGGTAGCCCGAGAGGCTCTTGAGCACGCTCATCCACTGCACGCTCTCGAACGGGCGCAGCTCGGGCGTCGCGGCGGGAAGTAGTTGGGCGGAGCGCACGTCGACGATGCGGCTCGTCATGTCGGCGCGTTCTAGGTTGCGGCCGAGGACCATGAACGTGTGCGCGTCGTTGCGATTCATCGTGCCGTCGAGCATGCCGGCGATGGTCTGCAGCGTGACGACGATGCGTTTGAGGAATTCGAAGCGGGCGCGCTTCGTCGTGCCGGTGGCGAGATCTCTCGTGAAGTCTGCGAAGAACTGGTTGAGCAGCTCCCAGGATTCCGTCGGGAGAATCTCGCGCAGCGTGCGCGCGTTCTCGCGCGCGAAGTGCAGGCTCGAGCAGATGGAGCCGGGATTGTCCTTGTCGGCGATGAGGAACTGCACGACGTCGCGCTCCTCGCCGCGCGAGCCGCGCTCGCCGAAACGCGCATCGTATTCGGCGCGGTTGCCCGAGATGTCGACGAGCGGCAGCCAGCCCGGCGCGATGCCGCCCGGCAGGTCGAGCAGCAGGTTGGTGTTCACGCCGATGATGCGCGCGGTGTTCTCCGCGCGCTCGAGATAGCGCGAGAGCCAGTAAACGTTTTCGACGACGCGGGCTAGCATGAAAAAGGGGACGGATTTATTTTTCGGGAAGGGAAATGGGGACATTCACCGTTTCCATGAGATGCCGTGGGCAAGTCCACCCACATCGGCGCAAAAGGGGACAGGCCTTGGATAGGCCTGTCCCCTTTTTCTAGGAAACGGTGAAT
>Ga0081455_10007321_pt1 | contig 11640 bp, 10 predicted proteins | sample TabmetS3T2R1_FD_70207 | JGI IMG/M metagenome (GOLD analysis project Ga0081455, IMG submission 70207) | Tabebuia heterophylla rhizosphere microbial communities from the University of Puerto Rico - S3T2R1 | ecosystem: Host-associated > Plants > Roots > Rhizosphere ...
GCAGGCCGCCGACGAGAGCCGTCATCTCCGGCCCTGTCAGCCGCAGCAATTGCGCCTTGTCGACCAACGCCTCCTCCGGCGACATGATGTGCCCGTTGCGGTAATAATTGCGGAAGCCGTCCGCGGCCGGTTCGAGCGGGGCGAAGGAGTCGACGTCGGTCTGCTGCTGGGACGCGTCCATGCGGCCAGGCGTGAAGGGGACCTTCACGTCGTGCCCGGCCGCCTTCGCGGCCTTCTCGATCGCGGCGCCGCCGCCGAGAACGATCAGGTCGGCGAGCGAGACCTTCTTGCCGCCGGTGGCCGATCCGTTGAACTCCTTCTGAATGGCTTCGAGCTTCTGCAGCACCTTCGCCAGCTGAGCCGGCTGGTTGATCTCCCAGTCCTTTTGCGGCGCGAGGCGAATGCGCGCGCCGTTCGCTCCACCGCGCTTGTCGGAGCCGCGGAACGTCGACGCCGACGCCCAAGCGGCGGAGACAAGTTCGGACACGGACAGGCCCGACGCGAGGATTTTCGCCTTGAGAGCGGCGATGTCCTTTTCCTCAATGAGCGGATGATCCACGGCCGGGATTGGATCCTGCCAGATCAGCGTCTCCTTCGGCACGAGCGGGCCGAGGTAGCGCGCAATCGGCCCCATGTCGCGGTGCGTGAGCTTGAACCATGCCCGCGCAAACGCGTCCGCGAATTGATCCGGATGCTCAAAGAAGCGTCGCGAGATCTTCTCGTAGGCCGGGTCCATCCGCAGCGACAGGTCCGTGGTCAGCATGGTCGGCACATGCTTCTTCGACTTGTCGAAGGCGTCCGGGACCGTGGCAGGGGCGTCTTTCGCCTTCCACTGCCAGGCGCCGGCCGGGCTCTTGGTCAATTCCCATTCGTTGTTGAACAGGTTGTCGAAGAAGTGGTTGCTCCACTTCGTCGGCGTCTGCGACCAGGTGACCTCGGGGCCGCCGGTGATGGCGTCGGCCCCGACGCCCGTCTGATACTTGCTCTTCCAGCCGAGGCCCTGATCCTCGATGGCGCCGCCTTCCGGCACCGGGCCCATCAGCGACGGATCGCCGGCGCCGTGGGTCTTGCCGAAGGTGTGGCCGCCGGCAATCAGCGCGACGGTCTCCTCGTCGTTCATCGCCATGCGGAAGAACGTCTCGCGGATGTCCTTGGCCGCCGCGACCGGATCCGGCTTGCCGTTCGGCCCTTCCGGATTCACGTAGATCAGGCCCATCTGCACCGCGCCGAGCGGATTCTGCAGCTCGCGTTCGCCGCTGTAGCGTTCGTCCCCCAGCCATGTCCCCTCGGGACCCCAGTAGAGCTCCTCGGGCTCCCAGACGTCGGCGCGGCCGCCGGCGAAACCGAACGTCTTGAAGCCCATCGAGTCCAGCGCGACGTTGCCGGCGAGAATCATCAGGTCGGCCCAGGAGATCTTGCGGCCGTACTTCTGCTTGATCGGCCACAGCAGCCGGCGCGCCTTGTCGAGATTCGCGTTGTCCGGCCAACTGTTGAGGGGCGCAAAGCGCTGCTGGCCGGCGCCGGCGCCGCCGCGGCCGTCGGCGATGCGGTAGGTGCCCGCGCTGTGCCACGCCATGCGGATGAACAGCCCGCCGTAGTGGCCGAAGTCGGCCGGCCACCAGGGCTGCGAGTCCGTCATCAAGGCATGCAGGTCCTTGATCACGGCATTGAGGTCGAGGCTCTTGAATTCCTTGGCGTAGTCGAACGCCTCGCCCATCGGATCGGAGGCGGGCGAGCGCCGGTGCAGGACCTGAAGGTCGAGCGTGTCCGGCCACCAGTCCCGGTTCGTGAATCCGCTCGTGAACGGGCATTTGGTCTTGTCATCCATCGTTGCCTCCTGTCGCGGCTTTGCATGATTTTTTCGAGATGCTCCAATCTAGGCAAACCATCTCATCAGGTAAAGTTAGCTTAAGTTATCGGACCGGTTAGATTTTCTGATGACCGCGGTCACGTCCGGCAGCTTCGCTGTTCAATGCGGACGCGACCGCGGTGTTCAAGCGCGCTTATCGATTCCCGCCGGTGAACGCAGCAGGGCGGATGGCTGCCGCCGGCAGGCAGCCCGGAAAGCGGCCAAGGGCGGTTTCCGGCAGGACAGCGAGCACCGCACCGGCGCGAGAAAATTGCTGCAAGGCTCGCACACGCGCTTCCGGAAGCCCGACACAGCCTGCGGTTCCGACGTCGGATGCACTCCAGATATGGATGAAGATGCACGAGCCGCGCCGACCCGCGCGATCGCTCGGATATTCTACAAAGAGGCCGCTGCGGTAGAGCGGGCTGCTCCTCATGTCATCGGCCTCCACCGAACCGATGTCCGAACGCTTCGTGATCGTATTGTAAAGCGGCGAGGAGGGATCCTCGACGCAGACCGTTTCCCCCGACTTGAGCTCGATGTAGCCGGGACGCCTTGAAGGGGCAAAGCCGAAGCTCGCTCCTATGCGGAAGAAACCAGCCGGTGTCCGGCTGTCGCCTTCGACCTTCTCCGGTTCCTCACCTTCCTTGAAGTCGAGGAAGGGGTAGCCCCAGCCGAGGCCAGCTTCGCCGACGACCGCCGACTCGGCCGCGCTGGCGCGTTTCCAAGGGACGTTGGTCGACGGGCGCGTGAAGAGCTGCAACGTTGCGCGCGCCGTATCCATGGATCGCGTCGTGACCAATACCAGCCGCGATGCCTCCGCGACAGGTCCAGGGCAGGTCGCCGCGTCGACGGGCGAAACCTGTGAAGCAAGGATCGCCGCCGCGGCAAACATCAAATCCACTGGTTTAGGCATCGCCTGCCCACCCGCGAGCTTCCAGTTCGCCAATAATACAAAGGGAGCCACTGCCGAATCCACCTCGCAAACCGTGATTTCGGGCGTCCCGCTCAGCGCCGCACGCTCCGGCTGTGGCCGAAATGCGACACCCAAGAACTTTTCGCAAGATTGCGGCGAACCTCCACAATTGTCGCCCACTTCCTGCGCCACAAGCGCCTCGTCGGGCACGGGAGATGCACGAGGCAACGATCGTAACGGGGCGGTGCGATGCGCGAATATAAAGAGCTCGGAATCCCTGACACGGCGCCATACAAGGAATGGCTCGGCGTCGTCGGCTCCATGCTGGTGGCGGCCCTGGTGGGCATCGTCCTCTATTCGGGCGCGATCCTGACCTGAGGCGTCCGCGGCCGGACCATCGGTGCATGCGCGCGCGAGCGCCGCTCGCGCCTGCGCCGCACGGGCGGCTCGATCCGCAGCCTGCATTCATAGCTTGCCATTGGGGCTCTTGCGCATGGTCCGTCTCCTCGCATCGGTGGCAATTCTGATCGCCGGCCTCGCGCTCGGCGGATGCTCCGGCGGCATGGTGGGCGATGTCCTGCCGCAATGGGCGGGCGGTAATCCCAGGGACATGCCGCCGCGCCCGGGCACGCCGGAATACGAGGCGTTCAGGCAGAAGCTCGACGCCGAGGCCAAGCGCGACAAGAGCAAGGATCCGCCCAAGCCGAAGGCCGACAATCCGCTGCAGCAGTAGGCGCGCGCCGACGAGCCCGGTTCAGGGCGAGTGTCCGGCGCGCGCACTATAGAGTCGCCGCGCTGGCCGCTCGCTCCGCTCGCCAGCGCGGCGCGCGCCGACGAGCCCGGTTCAGGGCGAGTGTCCGGCGCGCGCGAAGATGCGGCCGGGCGAATGCTTTCAGGCAGACGCCCGGAGGTCCCTCAAGAGCCCCGTATTGGCGCCGAAGACTTCCTGCAGCATCTCGCCATGGATGCCGTCACAGCTCTGCGGCCCCTTGCCGATCGTGAAAAACGTCATGTCGTAGCGGCCATCGTGGGTGACCGTGACGCGCACGTGAGTCACGCGTCTGGGGTTACGTCCCAGCTTGAAAGTCAAGCTGTCCGCGCTGGCAACAAGGCCGGTGGCACCGCTCGTCATCACGAAGCTCTCGCCACCAAGCCGTGCAAGGATCGTCTGGGAAGCAGTCAGGCCGGTCATGGTTGCACTCCCTCTCAAATTGACCCGCCCGCGTAAGTCGCGCAATCAGCCGCTCGCGTTCAAAACCTTACGCAACTTTAACAATTGCCTCCGATCCGGACGTTTCGTCCGCGCTCTGACGGGCGGCGTAAGCCGCTTTCGAGTCGGCAGTAGCAGGCAGCGCGACCTCGTTCGCGCGTTTCGACTTCGCCGCAACGCGGCTCTGTTTCAACTCTGTTTCGTGCTGGAGAAAAACGGTTCCGTCGCCGAAGCCCTGCTCGGGAGAATCATTGCAAAAGATTAATTCGCGCGAAATCTCGCGGCAATGCGTCCAGCACTATACATCGGCCACACGGCCCGCAGGATTGCTGCCGCAGCCGAGCGCTACGCAGTGCAAGTCGGAACGCGACGGCGGCCTGCAGGCATATCCACTCACGAGGCACGCTCATGCGCAAGCCGGAGAATCGTTGCGCAGACTGTGGCGGCAAGCTCGGTCTTGTGTCCCATCATCATTGGGGCCTTCGCTTCTGCCGCAAAGCCTGCAAGGACCACTTTCGCGCAAAATCCGCGAGAGACCATGCGTGCATGAGAAAGTGGTTCGGCTTCTTTGCTCGCGCAGCGTAGCGCGATCCGGTGCTCTGCCGATCCGTCATCGACGGGCTCGTGCCAGGATCAGACATCCTTGATCGGGTGGAAGTCGCTCGCGCGCGATGCAAATATAATTCAGGCCCCAACCACGCCAGCACGGACGCATCAGGGCTGTCTCCCCGGGCCAATCCGTGGTGCACGGACCGTCTTGGCTCCGCCAATGGGAGACGGCCGCTTCACACGTAGAAGAAATCGAAGCCGGAGCTCACCTCGTCGGGAGTCGCATTGAGCACCCTGATCGAGCCATAGGCGCCCTGGATGGTCACCACGGTATCGGCGCCATCGGTGCTCAGAATCGCGGCCGTTCCTTTCGGCGCGTAGCCGAGGCGGATTTCGTCCCGCCCGGCCTCCCAGTCCGTGATGGTGTCGTGGTAAAAGCCGACGAAATTACTCCCGGGATAGCTCGGCCGAAGATCGTAATAGAAGATGTCCGAGCCCGGCCCGCCGGTGAGCGTGTCGTCCTCCCCGCCCCCTTCGATAAAGTCGTCGCCGCCGTCGCCATTGATGACGTCGTAGCCGTTGCCGCCGCTCAGCCTGTCGTTGAAGTTCATGACATACGGCGGATAGGAAATGCCCATGTCATCGCCCCAAATGGTGTCATCGCCAATTCCGCCAACGATGTTGTCGTTGCCGCCCCAGCCGATCAGCGTGTTGTCCTCCCCGTCGCCGATCAGCGTGTCGCCGTAGTTGGTCCCTTCCAGATTCTCGATATTGAAGAGCCTGTCGCCGGCGGCATGTCCTCCGGAGCCCAGTCCCGTCAACAGGCTGACGATCACCGGCCCGGAATCCTGGTACTGCGGCACATACCCGCCGCCGTAGCTCGCGGTGTCCTCGCCGTCGTCGCCCCACATCTGATCGGCGCCGGGTCCGCCGTAGAGGATATCGTCGTCGTGACCGCCAAACAGGGAGTCGGCTCCCTCATTTCCATAGAGGCGGTCATCGCCAAAGCCGCCGTAGATCAAGTCCGCGTCACCGAAGCCGAACAGATCATCGTCGCCGCCGACGCCGTTGAGCGTGTTGCGGTCGCTATTCCCGACGATGTCATCGTCATAATCGGTGCCGACGACACTCTCGACGCCGCGGACGAAGTCGGAATCGCCGTTCGAGTAGTACACCGTGGCCCAGCCCGACAGCGTGTCGTAGGACAGGTTGATGTAGACGCCCGTGTCGCCGATGGTGTCGAGCTCGAGCGTGTCTTTGCCCTCGCCGCCGTCGATGACATCGTTTCCAGTGCCGCCGCGCAGGGTATCGTTGTATTCCTCGCCATAGAGAAAATCGTTGTCGGCGCCGCCGTCGAGATAATCGGAGCCGTCGCCGCCGCTGAGCGTGTCGTTCCCCTCCCTGCCATACAGCCAGTTGTCGTACGGGTCGCCGGTCAGTTCGTCGCCGTAGCGCGAGCCATAGACCTTCTCGACGTTTAGCAGCGTGTCGCCGTGCGCGTCGCCGCCCTGCCCCGGGAACAGATAGAGGTCCCGGCCTTGGTTGAGCGCGTAGCTCAGCTTGATCCTGACGCCGGAGGGGGACAAGCCATAGTCGACGGTATCGATCTGCGCGCCGCCGTCGATCTGATCGCGGCCCGCACTGCCGTAGATATAGTCGTTGCCGTCGTCGCCGGTGATGTAGTCGTCGGCCTTGGTGCCGTAGAGGGCGTCGGGACCGACATCGTCAAACTTTGTACCCCGGACCCTGAAAACCATGCCCGCCTCCATCCGTCTCGCGGCCGCAAGGCTCGACGAAATCCGGAGGCAACGAAGTGATCGCCGTCACAAAACGGTCGATTGCAGCGGCCGGCTTGAACGTTCCGGGCCGGCCATGCGACAGCGGGCGCCGGCAGGCTGCGGCCGGCACTGCAGCGTCGAGGCGCGCGCAGCAACCGAGGTCGGCCGCCCAAGTCGGTGTCCGTTTCGTCTGAAAGGGGACACCAGAGCAGACGTGCCGCGAGGTCGGCTTGGCGCCGATAGCCGCCTTCCGGATCCCTGCGAGAGACGCACTACGGCCCGCTGCGCTATAATGCCGGTCGCGCCGGGCGCGGCGCCTGCCAGGCGTCCTGTCTGGACTCCCGCCTACGAACCAACAGGAGAGTTGAACATGCGTCGTCTCCTCGTCGCCACAGCAGTCGTTGGTTCCGCGCTACTCGCCGCCGTTCCCGTCCCGGCCCAGACTCCACCTGCGGCATCGCCGCCACCCGCACCGCCACCGTTCGCAACCACCAAGGTGGAGGGGACCGACAACGTCTACGTCTTCCGTTATCAGGGCCACCAAGCGATGTTCGTCGTGACGCCGGACGGCGTCATTGCGACCGATCCGATCGGCCTCGGCCGGCCCCAGGCCGTCACCACCTACATCGATGAGATCAAGAAGGTCACGAGCCAGCCGATCAAGTACGTCATCTACTCGCACAGCCATTACGACCACATCACCGGCGGCAAGCCGTTCAAGGATCTTGGCGCCCGCTTCATCGCTCACAAAAATGCCAAGGCGCAGCTCGAGCGGCTCCAGCCGCCCAATATCGTGCTGCCGGATGAGGTCGTTGACAGCCAGCACACCCTGACGCTCGGCGGCACCACGCTCGAGCTGCTGTATGTCGGGCGGAACCACTCGGACAACAGTCTCGTCATGCGGTTGCCGAAGGAGAGGATCATTTTTGCCGTCGACTTCATTCCGGTCCAGGCATTGTTCTGGCGCAGCATGCCGGATAGCTGGCTCGACGAGTGGGAAACGTCCCTGAAGCGTGTCCTTGCGATGGACTGGGACAAGCTGATCCCCGGCCATCCCGGCCCCGGCGGGCGCCTCGGCAACAAGCAGGATGTCGAGAACCTGCTGCAATACATGGCCGATCTCTCGGCCGAGGTGAAAAAGGTCGCCGACGAGGGCAAGTGCTACGATACGGCGATGAAGGAGGTGAAGCTGCCGAAGTACGAGTCGTGGGGCAACTACGGCATCTGGCTGGCCGGCAACGTCGAACGATACTGCTTCCTCTATCGCAGCGGTTTCTGACGGCGCAGGAGCCTTCCCGGTTCGCATGCCTCTTGCGTGGATCGGCAGCGGGCACGCTGGCGATCGTTGCGGGATCATGCTTTAGAACTGGTACCCCAGCTTGAAGCCGGCCTGGTTGAGACTTTCGTTCGCCGGGCAACCTGTGACCGCTTGTCCGGCGGAGGAGTGGTCGTAGGTCGCCATCACCCGCCAATTCTGATCGAGGCGGTATCCGACATTGAACCCGACATGCCAAAGCGCCCGACAGCCGAGCGCATTGTGAGCCTCGTCGACACTGTCCAGGTTTCCGTTGTGGACCGTGACGCCGGCAAACATTTCACTGAACAGGCGCTGCGTCCAATTCGTGGTCCACAATAGATCGGCATGAACGAAGCTCGTCCTTCCGGACAGATTGACGACCCCGCCAAGTTGAAACCGGGGAGTGAAGAAGTCGGGCAACCACTCGATCGTGAAGAGTCGTGGAAAGACCAGCTCGCCGGCCAGCCCGACGGTGCCCGTTTCCACTCCCAGGAAATCGCTCTGCACCCCGCCGCGCAGCTCGAAGCGGTTGGGGTCGTAGAAGTATGGAGCAGCGTGCTCCCGGTCGGCGACGCCCTCCGGGGAGTAGCCCGCGACGTCCGGCCCGCCGAAACGCTTATTGATGCCGGCCTTGACCATGTGCACGTGCCGCCACGGGTCGGCCGCCGGAAATGCCAGCCAGTATTGACTGGTGCCGAAGTCGAGATAGGCGTATTCGACCTTGCCCGACCACCCGCCAGGGAAGCCCACTTCGATCCCGCCGCCGGCCGTCCATCCGATCCGCCGGTCGCTGACCCCCTGCCGCTTGCTGACGCCGTTCTCCAGGATGTCGCTGGTGTAGCGTGCGTTCATCCCCGCGACGCCGGGCTTGGCATAAAGCAGCACGTTATCCCAGGCCACGCCGACGCGCGCCGTTGCCGTCCCGAACCAGGAGATGCTGCGCGTGGTGTTCACCAGCCCTCCGGGGCCCAGCGGCTGAACCCCCGTGGACTCGGTGGTCTTGGTCCAGGATGCGTCGGCCTCGACGCCGACCACCGCAATGCCCACCTGATAGTTGAATCCGACCTGCCCGCCGACAAGGTACGAGTTGGATGTCACGGAATCGATCGCGCCGCTGACAATCAGCGGGTTGCTGCTCACCGCCGTGGCCCGGTCCTCGACTCTCGCTCCGCCGCCGTGTCCCCCGAGATAGAAGCCGGTCCAACTGTAGGGCGCCGTCAAGACCTGAGCCGGGGCCGACGGAGGTTCGCTCGGGGGAAGGTCGGCAGCATTGATGGACGCGGCCGCTGCCTGCGCCACGGCGATGAGGCTTGCGAGAGCAAGATGCTTCATTGCAAGGGCTCGCCCGTTACCCTCGAGTGCTGCTCCGTTGTTCTGCCTATGTTAGGTTGAAGCGCATTCGGAAGATGTCGCTCTCGCGCAACACACGGGGCGCAATGACAATGGCTTGCTCGATCCCATCACCGGCAGCAGGAACGGCGGGACATTTTTCCTTGCGCCCCATCCACGTTGGGAGGAGTGTGGCCGATATGTCGCACTCAGCTTCGATTTGGGGCACGGTGAGTGGCCACCGCCGGTCGAGGCGGCGACACCTAAGACACTCACGTCCCGCGCAGCGCCTTCGGTCTGCCCAGCCACGCGCCGCGGGATTTCGATCCGCTCTTAGTCGCGCCGCGGATGTCGCCGAAGGAACCGGCGGCCGCGTCAGCTACCGCTTCCTTGGACGATATTCGCCCAAGTCGATCTCATAGCCTTGGTCTTTCGCTGCGGCGCGGTGCAGGGTGGCGCGCTGCTTTGGCGAAAGCCTCAGCGTCTCGGCGACGAGATTGACCCACTCCGGGGAGGCACTCTTGCGCCCCGTCAGCGTCTGGTTCGTGTAGGCGTGCGACTTGCCGACCGCTTCGGCAAGATCAGCTTGTGACATTCCGCGCTCGGTCAACAGACTGCTGACCGCAGCGCCGAATATGCTTTTCGTCGATGAGCGGCGCGGCATCGCTTTACAGCGAAAAATCGTCCACGGCCTTGTGGCTGGGCTGCGACGGAATCGGCGGTGACTGCGGCTTGAGCACCTGCGACCCTTGCCGGCCGAATACGCGTTGGAAATACGCATCGCCCGAAGCATCGCGTGCACTCATCGAAAGATGCGTGTCGCTCGCGCGGCCCGCAGCGTAGGCTGCGATTGACTCGCCCATCGCCGCAAAGGACGCGCGCAGATGCTGCGGCGAGCGCCCGCTCGACATCGTTGACATTGCCGCCACGCCTATCCGCGCTCCCGTGTCGTAGGCATCGATGCCGGTGCCCAAAAAATTGAATTGCCAGCCGGCGGCGCTCTTCTCCTTGATCAGGGCGTTGAGTTCGTCCCACGTATGCTCGGTCGAGGCGTTCTCGTGCCCGTCGGTCTGGATGCACACGACGACCTTGGGATTGCTGCCGCCGAGCGACTTTTCCACCGCCTTGATGGTCTTGTAGGCGGCGTCGATCAGAGGGGTGCTGGCGCCCGGCTGATAGCTTTCCATGGTCAGCTCGGAAACCTGCGACACCGGAACCGCCACGCAGACCTTTTCGATGCGGCGGCTGTCGAACTTGATCAGCGTGAAGTCGATCGGCGCGACCTCCGCCTTGAGCGAGCCGAGATAGGAATTGAACCCGCCGATGGTGTCGTCCTTGATCGACTCCATTGAGCCGGTTTCATCGAGCAGAAACGTCACCAGCGTGCGCTGATCGGTTCCCGTCTTCTTCGACTTGGACATCACACGGCCTCCTGTAAACGGCCGGAATTAGCCTAATCGGCATATATGCCGTTTCGGCATATGCGTCAAGTCCCCGATTGGGCAGTCCGCATTTCGGACTTACCGCGAGAATGATGCGGACTTCGGAACCGCCACGCCAGCTATCGCCGGCTCTCTTCGAGATAGCTGCCGTCGACGAAGCGCGCGGGCTCGAACGGGGTCTCGCGCGCGAGCACGCCGGCCTGCCGCATGATGTCGAACACGCGGCGCAGGCTCGCGTCGGCGAGCGAAAGATCGCGCGACATGATGTCCATGGCGAGCGTGTCCTCGAGCGCGCGCCGCGCGAAGGCGCGGCTGGTGCGCAGCTCCGCGGCACCGAGCTCGGCCGATTCGTCGGGATGCGCGAACATGTACTCGGTCCCCCGCCGCAGCGCCTTGAGGAAGCCGACCAGCGCCGCGCGGTTGGCGCGCCCCCAGCCCTCGTCGGTGATCACCGAGACGAACTGGTAGTCGGGCACGAGCTTCGCGATCGCCCCGAGATTGCTGAAGCCCTCGGCCTCGGCTTCGTAGCTGAGCGGATAGGGCTGCAAGCCCATGTCGATCTTGCGCTCCTTGAGCAGGCGCGCGCGCGTGGGAGAGCCGCCGACCGCCTCCACCTTGACGTCGCCGAGCGCGAAGCCGCCGGCTCTGGCGATGTCGGCGATGAAGAAGGTGGTGCCCTCGTGCATCGAGACCACGCCGATGGTCTTGCCCTTGAGATCGGCGAGCGTCTTGATCTCGGGCTGCGCGATGATGAAATGCGGCGGCCGCTTGGCGATGCCGGCGACGATCCTGAGCTTGCCGTCCTTGTAGGACTCGGCAATGACGCTTTCGATCGAGGCGATGCCGATCTGGTGAGTGCCGGCGCGCAGGTCGTGGAAGATTTTTTCCGACGCGTCGTAGACCTCCATCTTCACGTCGAGGCCTTCCTGCTTGAAGAACCCCTGCCGCTCGGCGGTCCATGCCGGCAGATAGAAGATCGTGCGGGAGACCACCGGCACCCGCAGCGTCGTCTGCGCCTGCGCGGGCAACGGCACCAGAACGAGCGCGAGCACCGCCGCGCCGGCGAGCTTGAGTGTCGAAGCGACGAGCGACATCTGCGACCTCTCTCTTGATGTTCCGCGGGCTCGACCATCCCGGCGAGATCGTACGCGACATTGTAGTCCGAGCAATTGTAGGCGGGGCAAAATCGTCTGCCGTACCATCGCCGTGAGGGCTCATTTCCGCATCTTCAGAACTCGCCCGGCCACGGCGTCGAGCTTCTTCAACAGCG
>Ga0081455_10007322_pt1 | contig 11640 bp, 6 predicted proteins | sample TabmetS3T2R1_FD_70207 | JGI IMG/M metagenome (GOLD analysis project Ga0081455, IMG submission 70207) | Tabebuia heterophylla rhizosphere microbial communities from the University of Puerto Rico - S3T2R1 | ecosystem: Host-associated > Plants > Roots > Rhizosphere ...
GGCTGGTGCGGCCGCGGCTGGCGGCCGCGGCGGACGCGGCAACGCGGGCCCGCCGACCGGACCGAATCAGTGCCACGACATCACGGTCTATCCGGACATCGGTCTGGCCGGCGGCGCGTGCGCGGGCCTGGGCCTGCTGCTCGACATCCGCGAGGCGGCGGCGCCGCAACGCATTGACTTCGTCGCCGATCCGAACATGTCGTTCTGGCACTCGGCCACGTTCAGCAACGACGGCAAGAAGGTGCTCTTCTCGGACGAGTGGGGCGGCGGCACGCAGCCGCGCTGCCGTGAAACCGACAAGCTCATCTGGGGCGCCGACTCGCTCTTCACCATCGAGAACAACAAGATGGTGTTCCACAGCTACTACAAGATGCCGGCCGCGCAGACGACGCAGGAGAATTGCGTGGCGCACAACGGATCGCTGCTGCCGATTCCCGGCCGCGATGTGATGGTGCAGGCCTGGTATCAAGGCGGTGTGTCGGTATTCGACTGGACCGACGTCAAGGCGCCGAAGGAGATCGCGTACTTCGATCGCGGTCCGATGAGCACCGAACGTCTCATCGACGCGGGGTCGTGGTCGATCTACTGGTACAACGGTCTGCTCGTGAGCTCGGAGATCAACCGCGGTCTCGACATCTTCCAGCTGACGCCGAGCCCGTTCCTTACACAGAACGAGATCGATGCGGCAAACACAGTCAAGCTTGAGTTCTTGAACGCGCAGGAGCAGCCGCGCTTCGTCTGGCCGGCCAGCTTCGCGATGGCTCGTGCGTTCGTGGATCAGCTGGAGCGGTCGAACGGCCTTCCGGCTGCACGTATCACCGCGGTTCGCGACGACTTGGCGAGCGCCGAGAAGGCGTCGGGCGCAGCGAAGGGTGAAGCTCTGGCGAAGCTTGCGTCGCAGCTCGAGAGCGAAGCGGGCGGCTCGTCGGACGCGGGCCGGGTTCGTTGGTTGGCGAAGACGGCGCGGGATCTCGCGAAGTAAGTCATCAAGAGGGGCGAAGCGACGAGGGACCTCGGCAATGGCGCCGAGGTCCCTCCGCGTCCGCTCGAGGGGGGCCTATAGCGCGAGCCGAAACTCCCCGAAGAGCATCCGCGCTCTCCGCGCCTCCTGAAAGGCGCCGGTCTCCAGAAACCGAATCGAATACTCGATCGCAACCGCCGCGCGCATGATCAGCGGGTGCGGATACGGCAGGACGACCATGTCGCGCATCCCTGAGACGACCGTCCGTGCGACAGGAACCTTCCCGTCGTTCGGACGCGGGATCAGCGCCGAGAACACCGGGTTCACGCTCCGGCTACCCTGCATCGGCGGAGCGCAGCAGCAAGCGCAGCCGCTGCCGCCGATTGCCACGACGCCAGCGCAGACGCAGACGCCAAGCGAGGCCGCCATTATCATCTCCTCGCTGGTTCGGCGCATCGAGTTTCTGACCGCTGACGGCTTCGCGCCCTACACCGGACGCGCGCTCGAAGGCGGCGGCATGCTGACGCAGGTGATCGCCGCGGCCATGGGCCTCGTCAAGGAGGAAGCCAAAGGCCGCTTCGACTTCGGCGTGTCATGGGTCAACGACTGGTCGGCCCACCTCAATCCCCTGCTGCTGACGCGCGCGTTCGACGTCGGCTTTCCCTGGGCCCGGCCGAATTGCGATGGCGTCAATCTCGAGCAGACCTCGCAGTTCCGATGCCAGCGGTTCTTCTTCTCCGAGCCGCTCTACGAGGTGATTACGGGGCTGTTCGTGCAGAGCGGCTCGCGCTTCAAGTCGTTGCGCACCGAAGAGATTGCCGGTGCGACGCTGTGCGTTCCGGCCGGTCAGCCGGTACATGAGCTCGACGACCACGGCCGCAACTGGGTGCGCGACAACAGGGTCGTTCTGATGCGGCCGCCGACGGTCGACGAGTGCTTCCGCCTGCTTGACAGCGGCACGGTCGACAGCGTGGTAGAGTCAGAGCTTGCTGGGCGCGCGAGCATCACCTCGCTCGGCCTCGGCGACAAGGTGCGCATGATCGAGCAACCGGTGGCGCTGACCACCTACCATGTCCTGGTCTCCAAGTCGCATCCGCACGCCCGCACCATCCTCTATTACGTGAACAGCTCGCTCGAGAAGCTGCGCGAAAGCGGCGAGTACGATCGCATCGTGGAGCGACACCTGGCGCGCTTCTGGGAGGCGCAGGGCGTACCCAATCCGGCGATCAGCGTCACACCCGCTGCTTCTCCCACGGCGGGATCCGCGCGACGGGAAACTGCTCCACCTCCTCCGCCTGCTGCCGCTCCCAAGGGACGAACCGACGTCACACGAAAGTGATTTGAGCGCGCGCTTCGGCGGTCGCTGCGTCGGACATCGGCCGCCCATCCGGTGTCCATCGTGTCGGACCACCCGCTTACAAGCCGGATCATCGCCGAGCTGAAACTGGCGCAAAGCAAGCTTGCGAGGGTCCTTTCGCCCGGATCGCAGCTGTTTCCTGCCGTGCGCGCCCTCATGCGCATGGAGCAGCGCCTCGATCGCCCGCTGCGCCTGGCGATCTGCGGGGAGCACAACTCGGGCAAGTCCTCGCTCGCAAATCTACTGGGCGGGATCGAGAGCCTGCCGACAGCAGCCATCTCGAACACCCGTATTCCTACCCTTCTCTACTACGCGCCCGAGCCCGAGATCTGGGCGGTGCGCGACGTCGCGGGTCAGCAGGTGCGCGCGCGCGCTGATCGCAACACCCTGCCGCAAACGGTCTTCCGGCTTGAGGTCGGGCTGCCATCGCTGCGGCTGCGCGCGATGCAGATTCTCGATTTCCCGGGTCGCGCCGGTCCGGGCCACGTCGATCTCGCCTGGCACGCCGTCGATGCAGCGCTGTGGTGCACCGTCAGCACCCAAGCCTGGAAGGAGAGCGAAAGGCTTGCATGGAACGAGCTGCCCGAGAGGCTGCGTTCTTGCGGCCTCCTAATCGCGACCCACGCCGACCTTCTGGCCAATCCCTGGGATCGCGAAAAGCTGCTGACGCGTCTGCATCGAGAGTGCGATGCAATGTTCCGAGACATCGTCATGGTCTCGACCATTGATGCGAGTGGAGCCGACACACTTGATTCAGCGCTTGCCTCCCTCATCAGCAGCGCGCGCGATCGGCGGGCGAGCTCCGCGCTGCGGGCGATCGGCCGCATCACGCATCGCACGCTGTCGCAGATGCAAGAGCCGTGATCAGCGTAGGAGCTGCCGAAGTCTCAAGGCGCGCCCTCGCGCGCGCTCCACAGCCGCATCAGATGGCTGCGGACAATGGCCGCGTAGGCGTCGCTCGCCTTGAGCTCCTTCAAGCCCCTATTGAGCGCATCGATGAGCTCGGGTGCCTGAACATGCTCCTTGGAGGCGACCGCATGGACGCCGCGGATCCCGAGCGGGCGCTCCACCATGCGGAAGTGGCGTGACAGGCCCAGCCGGTCGAGCACGTAGCGCCCTTCAAGATCGCTGGCGATGAACGCATCGGCCTCGAGCATCTGCACCGCGCTGGCGCAATCGAGCAGCGTCGGCCGCCGGACTGCGACAACCCGCTTCTGCGAAAGCCACTCGCGGCCCTGACCGTTCAGAACCGAGACGTCCTGATCGCCGGAAATGCAGATGGTCCGGCCAAAAATGCTCTCATCGGTGCCGAAGGTGAAATTGCTCTCTGACCGCGTGAACAGGCCGACGACAACCTCGAGGATCGGGTCGGAGTAAAGAGCATTGTCGCACAGGACCGCAGAGGCCTGCACGAGATCATTGGGCCGCTCGCAATCCGCGCCATCCCACGGCAAGGAGATGTCGATCGAGGCATCGCTCAACAGCGATTTCACCGGGGCCGCCGTGGTCCAGCGCAGCTCGATCTCCGAGCGTCCACTGCTTGGCTTCGCCCTGTTCAGGCTCGTGCGCAGCAATTCGGGTATCAAGCCGCCCTCCGGCAGCTGCTCTTCGGCCAACGGCGCCCGACCCATCGCCAACACCGTGATTTTGGACGTCGCAGCCGGGCCGGCAGATGTTGCAGCGAGCGGCGGAAGCGCCGCCTGCGGCGGCTCGACCAGCGTGAGCTGGGCGAGCTGCTCCTTGCTGAGCACGCGGCCCGGCAGCGCTGCGCCATATCTCGGCCAGCCTGCGATCTGCGCATTGATATCCGCTTGCCGCCAGACCGAGCTCGCGTTCTGGCGCAGCTTTGGAAGCGCTGCGAACAGTCCGGTTGCGAAGCTCGACACATCGAGGAACCGGGCTTGCGGGGCGGTCCAGTTATAGACCGCAAGCAAGGTCGACACCGCGATTGTCTCGATATTACTCGCAAGCGGAACGCCCGGCAGCTCCTGCGGCTCGATCACCGCCGGCCGATAAGTGCTACGCAGCTCCGGCATGAAGGCAACCGGCACGACGTGAAGATCGCGTCGCACCTGCGCGCTCAGGCGAACGCGCGCGAGCTCATCACCTAGCAACAGCACACCGTCGAACTTTTCGGTGCTGAAATCATCAAGATCCGCACCCGGACCCAGCGCGTGCACCATCACGTCGATGCCGAGCAGGTTGAACAGCGTCATTGCCGTGATGTGGCTGCCGGTGCTTCTCGACGGAACGGCGAGCTTGCGGCCGCGCAGACTGTGGATGGTCTTGAATTCCTCGCGCGCCAGCAGATAGATCTTCTGGTTGTAGATATGCGTGATGGAGCGAATCTGGCTGCGCGCCTTCGGGTATTGGCGCGTCTGATCGAGGAACTGAAGGATATCGCTATTGAGGACGGCGAGATCGACGCCGCGCAGCTGCAGAAGATCGCGCACATTGGCCGTGGCACCATGTCCCGCGATCGGCAAGACTCGAACATCGCCGATTTCCTTGGCCAGCTCGTTGATTGCGCGGGTTGCGTTGCTGTTGGGCTCGGCAATGGCATCCGTAAGAATGCTGACCATGCCGGTGCGTGCAGGCGCTTTTTGCTTCTGCTCGGCGGCAGCCGGCATCGCCAACGCGAGCAAGCCTGCCGTCAGAGCGATGAGCCGCAATGGGCAACGACGCAAGAACAACCACTGAATTTGAATCGGCACCTGGTCCCGCCGGCGACAGGCCTGCGCAAAGCTAGAGAAAAGCTTCGCCGAGCCTCACCCCCCAGTTGGCTCATTGATGGTATCGTGCAACACGGCCACCGTCGTAAACCTTTATGGCGCTGCAATGGCGCCAAGCGACCGCGGACCACTTGCGGCCCACGCGCTCAGCGCGTACCGGCCACTTGGCGATCATCCTGGTGGAACACGGGGCGCGGCGGAGCCACCGGCCGCAAAGAGCCTCGCTTGCGCGCGCCTTGGCGCCGTCAGCGCATCGAGCGGATGATGCGCTCGACCGACACGCTATTCGGCACCAGCCCCTGCATCACGGCGGCAGCGTGCCAGGTGCGATACCATTGCGTGGCCTGCTCGATATCGGGGGTGGCGTCGGCATGCGGTATGGTGGCGAGGAAATTGGGATCGTAAGACCGCGCCAGCATCCAGGCGACGTCCGCGGCACCGTCCGAAGCCAGCGCAAGCAATTGCTTGCGCGCGGCTTGCACCTGCCCTCTCGCCAGGAGATCGTGAGCCACGGTCATGTCGGCCCGCGGCGCCGAGGGTAGGAGAACCGGCTGACCGGCCGACGCACCTCTCTCTGAGATTGCGCGATTTCCCGGCGTCGCATTCGAGGTTGCAGCCGCTGGCAGATAGACGCGATCCGCAGACGATACTGTGAGCCAAACGACGACGCCCAGAACCACGAAGGCGGTTCCTGCGATCGTCAGCCCAATGGCTGCCGGCGCCCGGCGCCTGGCTGAAGGCTCAGATGCACGGGGTTCGTCGGCGCCTGCCTCATCGGGCAGCGGCGACTTGTTCGGCTCCGCGGAAAAGGTCTGCAGACGCTGCAGCACCGCCCTGACCTCGCCGAGCTTGGGATCTGTCTGGGGGCGGTCCATGACTAACTGCAACACGTTTGTTTGATATCCGACTCTTGCCCAGGATTCTGTCAACTGGGTGGCGGCGGGCATGGGCTGGAAGCAGGTGCAAGCCCCGCCCCTCTTCGCGGCAAACGTGTCTCGGGCGTGTCTTGAGGTGGCCCTAGCGGGCGTGCTCGAGCGTGCTCAAGCGCGGCTCCCGGGCATCGATGTATGACGCAAGATGCGCGCTGAGATCGCGGGCATCGTCGCCCGCGCCATCGATCAGGGTCGATTTGCGCCGGCGCATGAAGGGGGCGCCCATCAGGTAGAGGCCAGGCGACGCGGTGATCCCGCCGTCGTGGCGGATCATTCTTTTGTGATCGAGCACAGGGACCTCAAGCCATCCGTAGTCAGGCCGAAAGCCGGTGCACCAGATGATGGTGCGAATGTTGTTCCTGGCGAGATCCATGATGAGCGGCGGATCGTCCGCAACGCGCGTGGGCGGCAGCCTACGCGGCGGCTCGACGGCGCCGTCGAGGCCATGGTCGTGCGCCCAGGCATCGATCGTCTCCAGCAACCGGCCCATCTTGAGATCGGACATGGCGCACATGTTGCGCAACGAGCCGGCAAATTGCGCCTTGCCGTCCGCGAGTCCGACAAAGCGGCCAACCAGCGTCACGCCAAGATCGCTGAGCACATTGAGATCGAGCGTCGAACGATCGGGCGTGCCGGCGAGCTGCAAGGACGGCACCCGTCGCGCCCGAGCGATATCGTCGATCTGGTCATAGCGCTCATCGAGCACGCCGGCTGCATCCATCCACCACTGCAGATCCTTGCCGCGGTAGACGCGCGGCGCCCGAATATGCTCGCCCACCGCCAGAACAACCCGCCGGCCCGAGCGGGCGATCTCGCATGCGATCTGGGTGCCGCTCGCCGACGCACCCGCCACCAGCACGCCGCCGTCGGCAAGCTGGTTGGGATTGCGGTAGTGCTGCGCAGTGAGGCAGGTGATCGACGGCGGCACCTGATTGGCAAAGGCCGGCGCGCGGGCGATGTTGCACGCACCGGACGCCAGCACGACTGTTGCGCAATGCCAGTCGCCGCGATCGGTGCGGACGCGATAGCCAGTGTCGTCGCAGCGCACCGACGTCACCGTCGTGTGGGTCTGCACCGGCGCCGAGATCGCGCGGGCGTAGTCCTCGATGAATGCGATGACTTCGGGGATCGTTCGATATCCGTCCGGATCGTCACCCTTGTAGCCGAAGCCCGGCAGCCTGCTCTGCCAGTTCGGCGTCAAGAGCCGCAGCGAATCCCAGCGCTCGGTGCGCCACGTATGGGCGACGTCACCGCGCTCCAGGACCACATGGTCGATCGCGCGGTACGCCAGGCACCGGCTCATCGCGAGGCCCGCGTGCCCTGCACCAATGACGACTGTGGTGACGGTCGGAATGGAACTCACTCCTCATATTGACTTGCGCGAATCATGACGCGAAAACCCGGGCGATGCGAGGCTCGCTCCGGGTCTCGCCAATCGCGATGGGCGACAAACGTCTTTACATCACTTTCACGGTGACATTCGTCGGATTGGTCACGATGTCGTAGACGGCCGAGCGCTTCTGCGATTGCGCCACCAGCGCTTCGATATCCTCGCGCTTGGCATCGGCATCGATCTTGAAAGTGACGTTGATGCCGCCGAAGCCATTGCGGACGTCGCTGTCGATGCCGAGGATGCCCTGGATGTCCATATTGCCTTCGATGGTCGCCTTGACCGAGCGCAGCTGGATGCCGCGATGCTGGGCGATTGCCGCAACACCCGCCGTCAGGCAGCTCGCCAATCCGACCAAGACGTACTCGACGGGGGTAGCGCCCTTGTCCTCGGACGCAAACACTTCGGGATGATCGGCGTCGAACTTGAATGTGGTCTTGCGGCGCTGCTCCTCGCCCAGGCCGAAAAATCCTTCGACCGTCGAATGGCTATGGGTGCCGTTCTTCCACTCGCACGACGCGCGCCACTTGAACTGCGCCGCTTGGGGCGCATTGGTCAGCGCCTCGCGGGCAGCGATCAAAGCTTCAACGTTCACGCCATTATTGACTGCGACATTGGTTCCGGCCATCGCTCTCTCCTTCATGATTTCACTACAGATAATAACACGGTCTGAAGTGTCCGTACCCTTCAGCACAAAATGAGACCAGATTCCGCTCGCAACCCGAAAGCGGAATGATCCCTTCGCCGCGCCACCGGCCTTAGTGTCACGAACCGCATCGGCGGTTCAAACGAAAGCGCAAAAAAGTCTTCGGACCTCGACCAATTGAACGACCCGAACAAGGCTTTCCGCGACCACGCGCCGCGCGTTTATCGCTCCCCGAGCTGCAACCTCCCGCGCAGGATCGCAACCTCGCGCGCGAACTCGATGTCCACCGTCTGCCCGGGCTGGAGATCCCGCAGCGCATCGGCCAGCGCGCGGAGATTGGGTGTCTTGGCACCACCGAGGACCAGAAGCCGGTCACCAACTTTGATTCCCGCCTGCTCGGCGCCGGAGCCCGGGTGCACGCTGCTTACGCGCACGCCTTCGCCCTGGTAGGTCATGTCGGGCACGATGCCGGTCGCAGCCCGCCGAGGGGCGGCCGGCGTCGCAGGGCTGCGAGGCTGTGCCGCGGCCGCGCTGCCTTGAAACGTCAGCGGCTCGGGCCTTGCCGCCAGATAGTCGATCGCTTCCTTCAGGACAGCAGCAACCTTGCTCAATCCCGCATCATCGATCTTGTCAGCGGTGTCCGACGGGCGGTGATAGTCGCTCGCCTGCGACGCAAACACATGCACGGCAGGCACGCCGGCCTCCACGAACGCAGTGTGATCGGATGAATTGACTTCCTGTGCGACCGATTGCACCGGCACGCCCGTCACCGCGCCCGCCCCCATGAAGATAAACGGCAGCTCGCGCGCCGAGCTGGTCCCGAACACGGTCACCTTGCCGTCGGCGAGACGTCCGACCATGTCGAGGTTGAGGTCGGCGATATGTCCCGACAGCGGAAATGCCGCGCCCGGCGCCTGCGCCGTCCTGACATAGTGCCGCGCACCCTGCAGCCCCGCCTCCTCGGCGGCGAACGCTGCAAAGATGACGCTGCGCTCGGGCCGCGTATTCGCCATCAGCCGCGCCAGCTCCAGCATCACCGCAACGCCAGACGCGTTGTCGTCGGCGCCTGGATGCAATTGCCCTTTGGAAGCGACGCGTGCGTCCGGCCAGCCAAATCCGAGATGATCGTAATGCGCGGAGATGACGAGGGCCTGGCCGCTCAAGGCCGAATTGGTGCCGGGCAGCACTGCGATTACGTTCTTGGTCGGCACCGGCGCGCCATTCTCGCCGGTTATCGTGAAAGGCTGAAAGTAGCGATCGTTGCCTGCGGACGGGAGCGGCGCCAGACCAAGACGCTCGAACCGTTCAGCAATGTAGCTCGCTGCAGCATCAAGGCCGCGGGTGCCGGCGCCGCGCCCCTCGCGCTCAGGGGCCGCCAGCCATTCGATGTCGGCCTTCATGCGGGTGGTGTCGAACTGCGGCTTGATCTCGGCCAGCGCCTTCCTGGGCGTGAGCTTGATCGGCCGCGCCTCCGCGGTCAGGTTGCGGGCAAGCGGCGTATCGCCGACCGGCCACTCACCACTCGCCTCGTTGGTGGCGTCGTCACCGGCGAAGACCAGCCAGGAATACTTGCCGTAATGCGGCAGCTTGCGCGCGAGCGCATCGGCGGCAGCCTCGCTCGATGCTGTCACCTGAAACACCACGAGATCCGGATTGTGCGGATGGCGCACGCCCACGACCAGGCTGCGCCCCGCCGCCTCATAGGCGGTGCTGCTGGTGCGCAGCCCTGATGCGTCAAGGGAAGCGCCATAGGGCTTGAGCGCGTCCGCCACCACCGGCGCGAACTTGTTGCCGGCGCCGAACAGCCACACCGCGCGATCGGAGGGCAAGGCATCGAGCGCGCTGTCCATCACGGTCTCGACGCCGTCGCGGCTCCAGGCCTTGGCGAGACCGGCATAGATGGGAGCGCTTTGCGCGCTGATCACGATCAACACTTTCTTGGCGCCGAAGGCCTTCGACAGCGAGGGCGGGATCTCGAACGGGCTCAGCCGGCGATAGAGCTGGAACTGGGGATCGATCTCGACCCGCCGCGCCGGCGCTTTGAGATCGAAGCTCGCCTCGACGCGCGCCCTGTCGGCGGGCATCGAAACCATTTTGGTCTCGACGCCCTGGTCGGTCTCGATGACGACGGGAACATCAAGCGCAAACTGGCGCCCTGGCTGCACCTGCGAGAGCGTAATACTGAGACGACCGCCCTGGCCCGTCGCCGCATCGAGCTTGAGCTCCGGCGTGCCGACATTCTTGATCCACTGATCGAAGAACGGCCGCAGATCGAGCCCTGACACCGCCTCGAAGCTCTTGCGAATGTCGTCGAAGGACGCGAGCCGGAAACGGTTGTCGCGATAGAATTCCTGCAGCGCTTTGACGAACTGCGCGTCGCCGACTTTCTCGCGCAGCATGTTGAAAGTCATGGCGGTCTTGCCGTAGCCGACTGCTTCGGTGACGGCATTGTGCCGGCTCATGAAACGCGTGAGCGGAAAATCGTTCTCGGGCGTGACGTAGTCCGTGACCCTTTGCAGGATGGCGCGGCGATGGTCCGCCCCCTGCCCGCGCTGTTCTGCGATCAGATGGTCGGCGAGATAGGCGGTCAGCCCCTCGCACCAGTTCCCGCCCGCAAAGTCGACGAAGACGCCGTTGCCCCACCAATTGTGCAGGAGCTCATGCGGATAGGACGAATGCAGGATGAACGGAAACCGGATGACCTGCTCGCCCAAGAGCGTGAACGAGGGCATGCCGTAGCCGGTCTCCCAGAAGTTCTCGACCAGCGCGAACTTGGAATAGGGATAGGGGCCAAGGAGGCTACGATACATGTCAAGATATTGCGCCGTCGCATCGAGATAGCGGTCGGCCAGAGCTTTGTCCGGTTTGCGCAGGAAGGCCATCGCCTTCACTGCGCCGGCATCGCGGGAATACTCGGTGAAGGGCGCGGCGATGAGATGCACCTCTTCGGTCGGGGTCGCGACCGACCAACGCTCAGAGACGCCGGACGGCGAGGCCCCGCTTGCCGTGCGCTCGCCCTGGCTGACCGATCGCCAGCCCGCCGGCAGCTCGACTGTGAGCGTATAGGTCACCAGGGCATCGTCGACGCGCGGCACCCAATAGGTCGAGCCGGCGAGATAGACGCCACGCGCCTCGATCAGGCCCGGCGACTGGCTGAACGAGCGCGCATATTCGCCGCCCGACTGCCGGACGGAAAAGTTGATGGCGCCCTCGTATTGAACGTCAAGAGTCAGGTCCTGTCCGGGCGTTGCGCCTTCGACCCGATAGACGTTGACCGGCACGCCGGACGCATCGCGGTCCATGCCGGAATCGGTGCCGCGCACCCGCGACCGGGTCGGGATGAGACGTGGCCCGCCCGGTGCCGCCTGCACGCTGAGGTCGGCGTTGAGCGAAATGGTCGCGCCGGCGACGGCGCCGGGAATGCGGATGCGGTCGCGAACCTTCAGGCGGTGATTGGGCGGATCGAGCGTGACCGTGAGCTCGTGATGGACTACCGGGCTCTGCGGCGTCTGCGCCCATGCGGCGGAACCGACAGCTGCGGCAATGGCCGCGAAAAGACAGATTACTCTCGCAAGAGCCGGTCGCATGGCGTCATGTCTGATCATGAGCAGGATGATCCCAT
>Ga0081455_10007323_pt1 | contig 11639 bp, 11 predicted proteins | sample TabmetS3T2R1_FD_70207 | JGI IMG/M metagenome (GOLD analysis project Ga0081455, IMG submission 70207) | Tabebuia heterophylla rhizosphere microbial communities from the University of Puerto Rico - S3T2R1 | ecosystem: Host-associated > Plants > Roots > Rhizosphere ...
AAGCCCGCAGCCGTCGTCCTGGCCTGCCCACGGCGTTCTTACACCAACTCGTCCAGTATGGCGAAGCGTGGCAAGACTTTGCCGTGGCCTCTCTCAAGACCGGTTTGGAAGGCATCATGACCAGTCAGCGCGAGGCGGAGCGCATTCTGCGTGAGTGGGCCGCCGGTTGCGGCTGGATGCCACCAGCCCAGCGGGCACCTGAGGCAGGGACGACTCCCACCGTGTCGCAAGAGCTTACCGACCTGCGCCAGGAAATAGCCGTGCTGCGCGAGCAATTACAGAGAATCGCTGCACGGCTACCCCAGGAACCTAAGCCCTAGCATTGGCCACTCTCTATGCCCGGCATGGCAGTTAGGCATCTGGGGGTGTCATATTGCTCTTATCCCGCAGACGGCGCAGGATCTGACGCGTGTTATCCTCCAGGTCGTCGAGACGTTCTTCAATACCAATGATGCGCTCGAAGAGCCGGTCAATTTGTTCACGTGACGGCAAATTCAGCGCCCGTAGGGCCATGTCGATTTGCGGATTGGCCGCTTTTGTCGCTCTGTCCTGCCATGCCAAGGTCTGCTCGAAAAATTTACTTTGCATGTTTGAAAAGGCGTCCGTGCCCATGACATTGGCAAAGCCTTGCGCCAGGGTCTCAAGCTGCTCAGACCATAGCTTCTGGGCGGTCTGGAACATGTCTGGCGAGGTGGTCTGCGTTGTAAATGCTTTGCTCCAGAAGTCGGACCACATACTGAGGAACTGCCGCCACATCTGGGCGGGATCAGGCGGCTGCGGCACTGCCGCGGCTTGCGACCAGAAGGCGCTACTTTTTTCAATAAAATCTTTCCAGGAGTCGAACAATCCAGTGAGTGGGGTTGAGTTTGCCATACCATATGCTCCTTGAAGATACACCGCGCCCGCGGTGCGCTTAGACGGAGTGCTGCGTGAGCCATTCGTCAAGTTTGGGCCACATAACCCTATTTGCCTGTCGCCCGGAGAACACGGAGATATGCCCCCCGCGCATTTCGAGGTATTCCTTGTCCCGGCTGGACACTGCGTCCATCAAGCCCTTGGCCGCCAGGGGCGGCACGATGTTGTCTTGCGAAGCCGCCACCACCAGTAGCGGTTGGCGGATGTTGCGCAGGTCGACGCACCGTCCGCGGATGGTGAACTCGCCTTTGATCAGCTTATTTTTATTATACAGTTCCGTGACGAGCTCCTGGAAAAAGCGCCCTGGCATGCCGACGAAATCATTGGCCCAGTGACTCATAGCTTTGTAAACCGTGATGTATTCCTTGCGGTCCATGTTAAACCACAGACCCGAGAGAGCCGCAACATCGTTGGTGGGGCGGAGCATTTTAAAGCCAGTGGTCATCAGGCTTGGGGGCACACCGCCGAAGCGCTCGACCATGAGGTCAACTGGGAAAGCGTCCCGCCCCAGCCAGGTCTTGAATAAGCCGCCCTGGGCAAAATCAATCGGGGTAACAATGGACACCACATTCTTCACCGGAGCGTCAGGATTGAGGCCCAGATAGCTCGCCGTTATCACCCCACCGAGACAGAGACCGTTCAGGGTAATCTGCGATGCATTGGAGGTTTCCAGAATGCGGTCGATCGCGCGCGGGATGATGGCCCCGACGATCTCGGCACAGCCAAGGTTTTTATCTTCTTCGGCAACGACACCCCAGTCCAGCATGTACACATCATACCCGTGCTGCACCAGAAATTCGATCATGCTGTGGCCCGGGAGCATGTCGAGCACATAGGGGCGACTGATGCCGAGCCAGGGCACGATGAAATAGGGGATAGGATTGAGAGAGGCGATCTGGGCATGATAGCGGTAGAGCTGGATTTTGCCTCGCTTCCAGACCACGTCTTTCGGCGTCATCCCCATCGGTGGGTCGGCAGGATTGAGCACGAACGAGTCCATCCAGTTCTGCCACCGTTGGGCTTGCTTCAGCGCTTCGTCCTGCACGGCGTGTGTCATATCGTATGCCTGGGTCATGGGATCAGCCATACACCACCTCCTGCTATGTCGCGGGGATTCCCCTGGTCTCTGCTCGCGTAGCGGGCACACAGATGTCCCGACTATGGCAGGGACACAGCCCCAGCGAGGCAGAACTGTAGAGCACTTGCTCGGGAAATACAAAGGTCTCTGGGGTGAGAGCGGGTGACGCCAGGCAGGGCGTCACATGTACAAGCCGCCGTTAATGGACAACTCCGTGCCAGTAATGTAGTCGCCGTCGGCAGAACAGAGATACACACAGGCCCGGGCCACTTCCTCGGCCCGCCCAAAACGCCGCATGGGAATTTGCTCGAGCAACTTGGTGCGGATCTTGTCAGGAACGGTACTGAGCATCTCCGTTTCGATGAAACCTGGAGCAATGGCGTTAACCGTGATGCCCTTTGCCGCCACCTCCTTGGCGAGTGACTTGGTGAAGGCGGCTACGCCGGCTTTGGACGAGGCATAGTTCACCTGGCCAAAGTTCCCGATCTGGCCAATCACCGAAGTGACGTTCACAACGCGGCCCCAGCCCTGTACGATCATGCCGTCGATAAACACCTTCGTGCAGTTAAACACACCGTCCAGATTGGTAGTCATCACTTTGCGCCAGGCAGCCTGGTCCATTTTGGAAAAGCTGCGATCTGATGTGACACCGGCATTGTTAATTAAAATATCGAGATGTCCGAAGCCGCTGGTAATCTCCTGTGCCATCTGACAGGCATCGTCATAATTGCCCACGTCGCCCTGGATGAGGAGGGCTTTACGACCCATCTCCTCGATCTCTTTCACCAGTTGTTTGGCAGGGGTCTCACTGCACAGATAATTCACCGCCACATCTGCTCCCTCTGCGGCCAGTGCCAGAGCAATGGCTCGTCCAATCCCTCGGGAAGCTCCCGTCACTAATGCCGTGCGGTCTAGGAGTCGCATCTTCGTGTCCTTCTCTCTTGGCTGCCGAGTATGATACCGTGTGCTGCATGTCATAACAGGAATTTACGAGAGAGGGAACGAAAAGTAAAATTCATTGTTTTTGTAAAAATGATGAAAAATATCTCTAGAAGAGAGGGTCTGCTGTTCCTCATGGTCAGACGCCGCTCAACTGTGGTAGCATACATGCCACATAATAGGCCAGTCGTCAGTCAGAAGCTGGGGTACGATGCTTGTAGGTATGCTCCCTTGTCCTGTAGGAGACGTAGCCAATGAAAAATAAAATCTATCAGACTTTTGATGAGGCCGTGGCGGACGTTCCAGATGGCTCCGTCTTCATGTCCCCCGGCTTTGGGGGCGTCGGCTTGCCGCGCAACCTGCTCGCTGCCCTCAATCGTCAGGGCGCCAAAAGCCTGACCGGCATCTCCAACAACGCCGGCACAGTGGACGCCAAAGTGGATGTGGGTACCTTGATAGCCGCGGGGCAGGTGAAAAAAATGATCTGTGCCTTTACCGCCCCCACCCACCCCTCCCAGGTGACGCCGTTTGTGCGTATGTACAATAACGATGAGGTGGAGGCTGAACTGGTCCCACAAGGGACGTTAGCCGAGCGGATTCGCGCTGCCGCCTCTGGCATCGGGGCCTTTTACACCCCGGCTAGCGTCGGCACGGAGCTGGCCGAAGGCAAAGAGCACCGGGAGATCAATGGCCGGACGTACGTGTTAGAATACCCCCTGCATGCTGACTATGCATTTATCCGAGCCTGGAAGGCGGACACGTTTGGCAATCTGCAATTCCGGCTGGCGCAGCGCAATTTCAACCCCATCATGGCGATGGCCGCCCGTATCACCATCGTCGAAGTGGAAAATGACATTGTTGCGGCAGGGGAACTGGACCCGGATCAGATTCATGTGTCAGGGGTCTACGTGGACCGGCTGGTACGTATCCCGCCCCCGCCGGATGGGATCTGGGACTGAGAGAGAGCTTAGAGACCTCGAACAAGTGGAGGAGTATACGATGGCGGAGAAGCCGAGACTGTCACGGCAAGCCATGTGCGATCGACTGGCCATGGAATTTCAGGACGGCTGGATCGTGAATCTGGGCGTGGGGATGCCGACCTTGTGTTCCAATTATGTAGACCCCACCAAAAGTTTAGTGTTTCATTCCGAGAATGGCGTCATCGGCTATGGTCCCCTGGCCAAGCCTGAAGAGGTCGATCGGCACCTGGTCAACGCGGGCGGGCAGAACGTTACGGGCGTCCCCGGCATGGCCATTGTCCATCATGCCGATTCCTTTGCCCTGATTCGCAAAGGCATGTTGGATGTGACCGTGATGGGGGCCTATGAAGTGGCGGAAAATGGCGACTTTGCCAACTGGCGCATTCCCCCCCGCAAAGGTGGTGGTATTGGCGGCGCTATGGACCTGGCAGCCTGCGCCCAGCGCGTCTTCATTGCATTGGAGCACACGACACGGGAGGGTAAGCCCCGGCTGCTCAAACGCTGCACCCTGCCCGTCACAGCACCGGGTGTGGTCAAACTGATCGCTACCGATCTGGGGCTGTTTGCGGTGACGCCCCAGGGTTTTCAATTACGGGAGTACGCCTCGGGCTGGACGCCTGAGGAAATTCAGGAACTCACCGAAGCCAGGCTGAGTATAGCCGACGACCTGCGGGAGTTCCGCCTCCGTGATCAAGCCTGATCCCAGAGGCGGTGAGGCTGTGCTAAGCCTGCTGACGTGGTATGGCTGTTATAGCGGTTGAGTAGAAGGAGGAACGGTATGGGTATCTATCTCAGTGCCGAAGAACTCGCGCAACTCGATCCGGCGGTCAACGGGTTTCGCTCGCCAGTGCCTACGCAGATCGTCTCGAATGGCGAATTCAATCCTCTCCCACAGACCCCTCAGCAGCAACAGGTTGAAGCGCGTATCAAGGAACTGGCCGAGACACACGGTGCGAAACTGGGCCTGGATCGCCGGCAATTCTTGCGTACCAGTTGTGGCATGGCGGCAGCCTTTGTGGCGTTCAACAATGTGTTTGGCAACCTGTTCGACGTGACTGAGGCTGAAGCGGCTGATCCGGCGCAGGCAGCCGAGCGGGCCCAGACATTGCAGAACCAGTTCATCTTCGATGACCAGACCCATTTTGTCCACGATAAGTACGAGCAGAAAGGCCTTTTAGGGTTGGCCGTCTTTGCCGGGGAGCACTGGAATACAGCGCTTACCAACCAGGACAAAACCGATCTCTACTCCTACAAATTTGAAAACTACGTGCGGCAGATTTTCCTCAACAGCGATACCTCGGTGGCGCTGTTGAGTGGCGCCCCGTTTGACGACAAGTCGTGGGAGTTGCTCCCCAATACGGGGATTCGGGAAGCGGTGGACCTGGTGAACAGGATTGCTGGTACCCGGCGTATGCTGGGCCATGCCATCGTGACCCCAGGGCAACCTGGTTGGATGGACGCTGTGGACTATGCCATTGAAAAACTGCGCCCTGACAGTTGGAAGATGTACACCATTGGCGATCCGCTGTCGGCCAAAACCAAATACCCCTGGCGGCTCGATGACGAGAAGCTCGTCTACCCGTTCTATGAGAAGGCCGTGAAAGCGGGTATCCGTACTATTTGCGTGCATAAGGGCTTAATGCCGGCAGATTACGAGAAGAGCTGGCCAGGTGTGTGGCAGTACAATACGCCCTGGGATATCGCTAAAGCTGCCAAGGACTGGCCACAGTTGACATTTGTCTACTACCACGGCTGCCTACGGGCCTTTCAGGAACTGCCTGATGCCGTGCTGGCCAAATTTGAGCAGACCGGCGAGATTGAGTGGGTCACGGAGTTCGCCCGTATCCCCCAACAGCATGGTGTGACGAATGTCTATGCCGAAATGGGCACAAGCTTTGCCAATTCGTGTACCGCGAATCCGCGCTTTGCGGCCGCCTTGCTCGGCTCCTGGATCAAAGGTTTTGGTGTCGATCATGTGGTCTGGGGTACCGACTCGGTGTTCTATGGCTCACCGCAGTGGCAGATCGAAGCTCTACGCCGCCTGGAAATTCCCGAAGACATGCAGAAAAAGCACGGCTTTGCGCCACTTGGCCCGGCCAATGGCTTTGTCAAGAACCAGATCTTTGGGTTCAATTCAGCCCGTGTATACAACCTTAACCTGCGCGCCGAGTATCGGCCATTGTCGCTGGATAAGTTTGCGCAGATCAAGCAGGAGTATCGCCTGGCTGGTACGCTCGACGAGCTGCGTGACAATGCTACTTACGGCTTCATTGCCAAGCGTTCGGCGTAAGATGCTGGCTCACAGTGACCACAGGCCGGGGCCAGGTCCCCCGGCCTGATAGGAGAAGGGGGAGGTTAGGGGTTGGCTTCTAGATACGCAATGATCTTGCGTCGAATGTCTGGATCGGGCTGTTTATAGAACATCATCGAGCCAGGTACCCAGGCCTGAGAGTCCATAATCCAGACATCAAGTGTCCCACGGTCCCACACCACGCCTTGCAACATGCTTTTGAAGGCACGGGAGTATGCGAAGCCAGGGACAGTCCCTGCCTGTCGTCCATACACACCGTGTAGTGATGGTCCGTAGGGCGGCGCTACGGCAAGGTGCTCGGCGGCGACGGTAAGCACGGGAGCAGCAGGGCTGTGCAGGGCACGCCGGCGATGCGCATAGACACTGTTGTCAGAGACCAGAGTCCACTTGAGGACATCAGACGGCCTTATGCCTGCCTGTACAAGCTGCCGCAAGGATTCCCCAGGAAAGTCATACCTGGCATCCGACTCAATCGTACCGTGACAGGTCCCGCAATTATCCTGATACAAGAGCTTTCCCGCAGCCAGATCACTTTCTTGTGCACTGACAGCAGCCCCAAGCAGGCAGGCGATAACAAGATTGAGCCCTACCAGGTGACGCCGCATCTCACTCTCCTTAGCCACCTGTACCCCTGGGCGCTGCCCCGGAAAGTGACAGTGCCACTCGGCGGATCAGGCATACGTCACGTTCTCCCTTGTCTGCCATTTGTCCCTGGCTGGATAGGGCCTGACTGCCCCGGCGTAGGGTCTAAGTTATAGGGCGGATTTACCGTGACCGTGCTCTCATCCTGTATCACGTCGTGCAGGAACTTCGTAACATGCGGCACTACCAGGTGACTTGCCTGCGAGGTCTGCGAGTGATTGAGACCTGGGAAGGAGACAAACCGGGCGTTTGGCATGGATTTGACACCCTCTTGGGCTCCGGGGTAGAAGCTGTCAGCCTCACCGACATACAGCAGACAGGGCAGCGTCATATCCAGTAAGAGCCGCTCTATACCAGCGAGGCCGCGTGGCGCCCGCAGGGAGGCAATAAGCGCTTCAGGGTCGTTAGCCAGCAGCCGTGCCTTGCGGTCAGGCGCCATGGGACCATTCTGCGTCTCAGCATCGGCGACGTACGCCGCCATGCCTTGCTGCAGCAGCGCAATGCGCGCCTCGGCCGACTCGCTGGGTGACTCATACGGGTGCATGCCGCCGATCATCAGAGAGAGAAACCGCTCGGGGTGATACTTCACAATACCAAAACCGATCCGTCCTCCCATGGAGTAGCCCAGGTAGTGCGCGTTGTCTATGCGGAGCGCGTCCAGCACCGCCAGCACGTCCTCGACCCGGTGCTGCAGGGCATAGGCTTGCGGATCGTAAAGCTTATCGCTCTGGCCATGCCCTCTGGCATCGATCAAAATGAGCTGATAGTTCTGCCGCAAGGCAGCTACATACCCATAGGCATACCAGTTTTGCAGGCTGCTGGTAAAGCCATGTTGGAGGACGAGCGGTGGCCCCTCACCTTCCACTTGATAGTGAATGCGCACGCTGTGATTATTGGCATAAGGCATAAACGTTGTTTCCTCTCTGAAGCTGTTGGCCAAACCTGATGCTGCACGGGTGCACGTTGTGTACGACCTCAGTGTTATGTCACTTAAGATGATGGATCAAAGGGGTTCCTCCATAGTAATACGCCTCATGTGCCTTGAGGATGATCTTTTCCCGCGGCAGGTGCTTCTCGAAGGCGAACGGTCCAGTGCCAACAGGGTTCCAGCTATAATGCTCGCCGTACTGCGCTACGGCCTTCTTACTGAGAATGTACCCATGCTGATACCCTACCATGCGCAGCAGGAAGACCGGATCATAGGCATCCAGGGTGAACTGGATCGTGTATGGATCAATAACCGTGATCTTCTTGATCACGTCGATATTCTGCGCGAACAGCATGCCCTTGGTGCGCTGGAGCTGCCGCTCGAAGCTGAACTTCACGTCCTCGGCCGTTATCTCCCCAAAGCCTTTGTGGAACTGTACGCCCTTGCGTAGCTTAAACGTCCACTCTGTGCCATCCTCTGACACCGTCCAGCTTTCTGCCAGATCCGGCTCTACTTCCGACGTGGTCACTTTGCCATCTTTGATCGCAAAGCGTGTCAAGCCCCGATAGATGAAACGCGCCATCGCCTGTACCGGCCCCTGCGTGCTGCTGTGCGGGTCGAGACTCTCGGGTTCCTTAGCAGCAAAATGGAGAATTTTCTTCTTGGCGGCACTGACCGGTGCCGGTGCGAGCAGTGCCAGCGCCATGCACGCCACGAGTAGTAGGGCAACAAGCTGTAGATATGGTCTCTGCGGCATACGCTTGCGTCTCCTTTGACCAGCACGAGCTCTGTACGGGTAGATAACGGGCTAGCATAGCGTTTATCGATAGATGGTGTCAATTGCTGTAAAACGTTGTGGCTTGTATGAGGGTGCTGGGGTACCATACAGCCTGATTCGCGTCCTGACGCCGGAGCCCTATACGAGGCAGGCGCGTCCTGACATGAGCGAACGAGGGAAAAGGTTTGAGAGAGAGCTTGCCTATGTCAGCACAGTCCTCACAAGCCCTGGAAGTGTTTTTCTCCTATGCACACCGGGACGAAGCGTTGCGCGATGAGCTCGTCAAACATCTTAGTCTGTTGCAGCATCAAGGTGTGATCACAGCCTGGCATGACCGCAAGATCACGGCGGGGACCGAGTGGGCCGGCGTCATTGATGCCCACCTGCAGAGCGCACAGATTATTCTCCTGCTGGTAAGCGCCGATTTTATGGCCTCGGCTTATTGCTATGATGTGGAAATGCAGCGCGCCATGGCACGCCACGAGGCCAAAGAAGCGCGCGTGATTCCAGTAATCCTGCGGCCAGTCGTTTGGCAGGGCGCGCCGTTTAGCAAGCTGCAAGCGTTGCCAACGGGCGGGAATCCCATAACAACCTGGTCGAACCAGGATACTGCCTTTGTCAATGTGGTCCACGGCATTTTGACTGTGGTCCAGGAGCTGACCGGCCGCCCCGTAGACTCCCCGGTTACGTCGGAGCCTGCCTTCCCACTCGACGCACTGCCCACACCGGCACCGTTGCCTCCGGGCTCACGCATGCCACTGGCGCGGAATCCGCTGTTCGTTGGCCGGAAAGAGGACTTGTTGCGCCTGGCCAGGGCGCTGCGTGTTGGCGGCACAGCAGCCATTGGACCACAGGTTGCGGTCGCCACGGGCCTGGGCGGCATTGGTAAAACACAACTGGCGTGTGAGTTTGTATATCGCTACGGGCAGTTTTTCGCTGGTGGGGTCTTCTGGCTGAGTTGTGCGGAGCCTGAGGCGATGGCTGCGGAAGTCGCCGCGTGTGGCCAGGAGTTGCCAATGCCTGCCGGTTTCGCCAGTCTCTCGCTTAATGAACAGGCCCAGCTCGTGCAGAGGGCCTGGCAGGAACCGCTGCCACGCTTGCTGGTCTTCGACAACTGCGAAGCAGAGGGCCTGCTGGCACAGTAGCGTCCGCCTTATGGTGGCTGCCGGGTGCTGTTGACGAGTCGGCGCTTGCAATGGGAAGCGGCATTGGGCGTGCAGGAGCTTCCCCTGGACGTGCTGGCCCGTCCAGAGAGCATTGCCCTGCTGCGTCAGCATCGTTCAGACCTGGCGGAAGATGATGCTAACCTCAATGCCGTTGCGGCCAATCTAGGTGATCTGCCGCTGGCGTTGCACCTGGCAGGGAGTTTTCTGACGCGTTACAAGTACGCTGTCACTCCGTCTGCCTATCTGGCACAATTGCAGCAGCCCGGTTGGTTGGAGCACCGTTCACTCCAGGGCTGGAAGCTCACCCGTGACACCTCGCCAACCCTCCATGAGCAGCATGTTGCTCGCACCTTTGCCCTGAGCTATGAACGGCTCGATGCCCGTGATACCACGGATGCTCTGGCGCTGGCCTTGCTCGCTCGGACAGCCTATTTTGCGCCAGGCGAGCCAATCCCGCGTGATGTGCTGCTAGCCACACTGAGCCAAGATGCTGATAACCCAGATGCTATCCTGGCGAGAGAGGACGCCTTACAACGGCTGTATGGGCTCGGCCTGCTAGAGCCTGCAGCGAGTGGCGCAGTGCGGCTGCATCGTTTGCTGGCTGCCTTTGTGCAGTCAGCACACAGCGACCCGGAAGCGCAAACTGCAGTAGAGCAGACGATGCTAACAATAGCGAACCAATTGAACAACGCCGGGGACCCAAGACCATTGCTCGCACTCGAAGTGCACCTGCGTGCAGTTACCGACGCTGCACAACGCCGTAAGGATACCCAGGCGGCTCGGTTATGTAACACGTTGGGTTTTCACCTGCAGGCAGTAGGACAGTATGCCGAGGCACGCCCGTACGACGAGCGGGCCTTGGGGATCCACGAACAGGTGCTGGGGCCCGAGCACGCCGATACAGCGCTGAGCCTGAACAATCTGGGGTTTTTGCTCCAGGTGCAAGGGGACCTGGGCGGGGCGCGCCCGTACGACGAGCGGGCCTTGGCAATCCGTGAACAGGTGCTGGGGCCCAAGCACCCCGATACGGCGCAGAGCCTGAACAATCTGGGCGTCTTGCTCCAGGAGCAAGGGGACTTGGGCGGGGCGCGCCCGTACTACGAGCGGGCACTCCATATCTGTATAGCGCGCCTTGGCCCGAATCATGCGCTCACACAAACTGTACAGCGTAACCTGGTGGCTCTCGAGGCTTTGATGAACCAGAGCCAGTAGTGGTTGGATACTGGAGCCAGAGAGTTCTGGTATGATAGTGCCACAGCAACCGTGGGTACGTCCTCGCCGTAGGGTCAGCCAGGACGGTAGGGGGGACGACCACGTGGCTGTCTACACGGTGTACGGGTAGGAGTCATGGTCCCATGGAGGTGTACGATGGCAGTCACCAAACTATTGATAATGTCCCGACGGCCCTTTGCCGAAGAAAAAGCCTTTGGTCAGGTAGGTCCTTACGAGCAACTCGACGGGACGGTCTCTTTTGCCGTTGATCCCACGCATCCTGCCAACCAGCTCATCACCGACCTGAAGCTGGCACCACGAGACGTCAGCGGTCGGGTGCATTTTTCGGCGGATTGGCGGCTCCTCAGGCCGGTGGAAACGCAACGCGGCAATCACCGCTTGCTGTTCGATATCCTGAACCGGGGGCGTGGTCCTGGGCTACGCAATCTCAACAGCGCTCAGGATGTGGCCCCCACTGAACCCCTTGATCCGGGCAATGGTTTTCTGATGCGCCAGGGATATACTGTGGCCTGGTGTGGCTGGCAACACGACGTGCCCGATGCCCCCGGGCTCATGCGCCTGCGGGCTCCCGAAGCCCTCACGCTCGATGGTCCGATATCGGGCAAGATCACGGTGACCTTTCAGCCCACCACATCCGCCTGCGTGCAGTTTCTCGCTGACCGCCTGCAC
>Ga0081455_10007324_pt1 | contig 11638 bp, 8 predicted proteins | sample TabmetS3T2R1_FD_70207 | JGI IMG/M metagenome (GOLD analysis project Ga0081455, IMG submission 70207) | Tabebuia heterophylla rhizosphere microbial communities from the University of Puerto Rico - S3T2R1 | ecosystem: Host-associated > Plants > Roots > Rhizosphere ...
GGGTTTTGAACCGGCGGTCTGGACAACGCGCAGATGCTTTTCGCCGGGTCCGTGGCAGCGCTGGCAATCGATGCCTTCCGGAAGATCGCCAAGGAATATGGGATTGTCGTGAACTGGTGGAATTTTGGGAGTTGCGTTGTGGCAGAAAATGCATTCGTAGGACGCAAAGCGGCGTGTCTGCGGATGAGTGGAATCGAACCCGGGACTCATGGCCCAATAGCCGCCTTTTTCGGAATACCAACTTAGAGGCAACTCGATTAAGCCGCCTGACGGCGTACGATGCAGATAAGATCGCGAGTGATTGCCGGAGCCGATCACGTAGTCGATCTTCATTTCTTCCGCATTGGTTTCTTTGCCGTCGAAACCGATTTGCCAGCGACGCTGGTAAAAAGCGCCGTCGCGTGTACTCATCGAGTAGTACGTATTGGTGCGCGAATGCAGAAATTGATTGCGATTCGCATAGTCCTCAATCGTATTCGCTGTGGTGGGCCGGTAAAAGGAGCGGCCCATGCCGGTGTGGCTGTAGGAGGCCGCGATCTTCGCGTGACACGTGGCGCAAATTACGGAATCGGAAGCGGCCAATAAAGATGCCGGCAACAGAAAAAGCAGAAGCGATCGCACCAAAACGTGTCTCACTATATAATACGTAGTCTCACCGGGTCACACATGAGTTCCAGACGACAGTTTCTCGCGCAGACCACGCTCGGTTTAGCCGCTGCACCGCGTCTCTTGCATGCATTTCCGCTCCAGCTTCCTTTAGGTTTTCAGAGCTACGATGTGAATTCGCAATTGGGTAGTGATTTTGAAGGCACTTGTAAGGCGCTGGCTGGGAATGGATATCAGTTAGTCGACTACGTTTGGCTGAAGGAGAAGACAGGCAAAGACGTCCGGCGCGCGTTTGACGCAGCCGGGCTGAAATGTCAAAACTGCCACTTCGCTTGGTCGGACCTACATGACGGGTATGCGGCTACGATCGCGAATGCGCACGATCTTGGTGTGAATAGCGTGGTGTGCCAATCTCTTTCGAGCCGCGCGAAATCGGCAGATGGCTGGAAGTGGCATGCCGATCAGTTGAACGAGCTAGGAGAAAAAACGAAGCGCGAAGGAATTCTTACGGGCTATCACAACCATCCTACGGAGTTTAAAGATGTCGATGGCATTTTGCCCTTTGAAGTGTTACTCTCCGGAACAGATTCAAAACTGGTGCAGATGCAGATTGATGTCGGCAGCGTCGCCGTAGCTGGAAAAGACCCTCTCGTGTACCTGGATAAGTATCTGGATCGATATTTTTCGATCCACGTAAAGGACGTGCGTGACGGCAAGATTGGGCTGGCCGTCGGCGAGGGAACGCTCGATTGGCCGAAAATTTTCGCTGCGGCGCACAAGGCTCCGTTGCGAAATTATGTCGTAGAGACCGGGGCGCGCCCGGACGTTGTCATGGAAAAACTCAAGCAGAGCGCGGAATTTCTGCGAAATTTTAGAGCCTAGCTAAAAACTGAATCGCGCTTGTAGTTGTATAGTCCGCCCGGCGAGCGCACTTTGCGGCTGACCGAATAACGGATTGCTGGTCGTGCCGTTTGTACTGATAATGTTCCCCGGGAAAGAATTTCCTCCGTTGTTCAAATCGACCAGATTAGTTTTGTTGAAAATATTGAACAGATCTCCGCGAAATTCGAAGCGTGCGTTTTCGCCTAGAATTGGCAATTTGGGTAGCCCGAACGATTTTTGTACGGCTATGTCCACGTTGAAATAACCCGGTCCTGTAAACACATTGCGCCCCACTGAAGGAGCCGAGGGAATAGCGCCTGGTGAAAACGTCGGTACGGTCAAATACGCCAATGCGCCGTTTGGAAAATTCGCACCGGGCGTCTTGAACGTATCGTTGTTGTAATCCGTTCCTGCTCCGCCAAGATATCCCGACGGCCGTAAGTTGCAGTAGCCGCTGTTCGTATAAACGACGTTGCAACTCGTGTTGCTATAGAGCGGTGTCCACGGATAACCCGTGTGCGCATTCAAAATCCCGCTCAATTGCCAGCCACCCAAAATCTTTTCTGCCAAGCCACCGCCACGGAAGATTCGCGGCGTCCAGAGTCCATATAGCTTGAAGTTGTGGCGCACGTCAAAATCGGCCGAGCCTCTGTTGTACTGATTGCCATATGGATAGGGACCAATAAAGTAGTCGTTGGACCCCTCGTCAATGACATGGCTCCAGCGGTATTGAAAGTCTACTTGGAAATTGTGGGAGAACCGCTTCTCTACTTCGGCTAGCAGCGCGTTGTAGCTCGCGTTTGCTTCGTTGCTGAAATAGTAAAGATTCGTCACCGCAGGATTTAGCGGACTGAACTGGAAATTTAAATTGTGTTGAATCGTGAGGTGACGGCTCAAGCTGCCTTGATAGCCCATCTTCGCGACCCAGTTTCCGCCGAGATCGTACTCCGATCCAAGCGAATAACGGTACGTTACCGGCGTCGCTAGGTTCGCCGGAAAGGCTGTTAAATCTACGGCAGTTCCATTGGCAGGTAAGCCAGTGCTTGAATTGAAGGGTATTAACGCCGCCGAATTCACCGGATATCCATTGAAAGCCGTCGGATCGCCAGGCAGCGTGTACACGATATTCGGATTCGAGAGGGTCAATCCAGCGATCAATGGTGGGTTCGAACGCCCGTTCAGCGTAACTGCTTGCTGCATGCGGTTGTATCCGATACCTGCGCCTCCGCGTATAACCCAGCGCTGGCTAGCGGGGTTCGGCCGCCAGGCGAACCCCAATTGGGGTCCCCAGTTATTCTTGCTCGCGGTGTACAGGTCGCCGCCGACTCTCAGACGCAGGCCCGTCAACGGGTTCGGCAGGGCGCCTAGAAGAGGACTGCTGATATTTCCGTACTTCTCGCTTACGGGCGTGAAGTACTCCCACCGCAGGCCTAGGTTCAGCGTCAAATTTGGCTTAATCCTCCAGTCGTCTTGCACAAAAAATCCATAAATTCCAGCACGGATGTACTTGATTGCCGATGAAGGCTGTCCAGTTAGCGGATTGAAGTTTCCGGTCTCCTTATACGGAGAATCGTTGGCAAAATCCCAAAGGTTACGAAAATTGTAAGTAGGCCGGCCTGCCGGCGTTGAATTATCGTTGTCTTGTTCTTTGTAAATATCGGCCCCGAATTTGAATGAATGCGCTCCCAATGCTGCACTTACCGTATCGCGGATATTGTAAGTCGTCTGATTGAACACGCTCGGCCCCGGCGCGCCAAGATACTGGTTAGTTATGTTGGTAGAGCCGGCGTTGTCAATTCTTGCTTGTGGCAAACCGAATGGCGCCTGCGGATTACTACCGATTTCGTCCCACAGCCATCGGGTTACACTGAAGCGCGCCTCGTTCAGCCACCTTGACGAAATCGTATGCGTCCAAAGCAGCGTCCCGATTTCGTTGGTGCGATTGTTATGCCATAGGTTCGCGGCTCGTGCCGGCCCGTTGTAAGACGTCTTGTCGACCGGTACATAGTACATGCTGAATGCAAGTAGGTCCCTGCTGGTGGCCTGGTAATCCAGCCGCCCGTTGAATTGCTGTGGATTGGTAAGGTTCGGGCTAGCGGTTTGGACATTCATGAGATCGGGAATTCCGTCCAATCCGCTGCCAACGCCCGGCGTTCCATTATTCACGAACGTCGGATCTGGCAGTCCACGCGCCAGGCGCAGGGGAGAGCCGACATCGAGCCCTAACGGCTTTCCCGACGAATCGAAGATCGCCTGGCACCCGCTAGAAAGACCTGCCGCGGCGCACGTCGTCGGCACAATCGCGTTGAACGACACGCCTTCCCCCGGATATGCGCCGTATTTCGCGGAATTGTAGTTCGATGGGAGGCCCTTTACCGCATTCAAGAATTGTGGTGTTTCATACCAGCCGGAACCCACCGCGGTCGAATTGTTGCGCAAAGTTTCGTACGAAAAAAAGAAAAACAGGCGATTCTTTAGGATCGGTCCGCCGATACTCGCTGCCCACTGATTGAATCGGTCGGTGTTCTTTTGCGGTAATTGCAACGGCCCGTTGTACCGCTGATATGCGTTTAATCCCGGGCGCGTTGCCTTAAACAATCCGCTGCCATGAATCTCATTGGTCCCGTTCTTCGAAACCACTAACACCTGTGCGCCGCTATTCCTGCCATTTTCCGCACTGTACGGATTTGCTTGGACGGTCACTTCCTTGACGGATTCTTCATTGGGCGTAATCACGGCCGCGCCGCCCCACGCGAGGCTGTTTGCCGACACGCCGTCGATTTGAAAGCTATTCGAGGCGTTACGGGTTCCGTTTGCGCTGATCTGTACCTGGTTCTCCGTTTGAAAAATGCTGTTGGTAGAACCAGATCCACCCGGGCCCGCGCTCCCCGGGATATTCTGCGCTCCGGCTCCGCTTGCCGAGCGCGAGTTGTCTCCAAACGTCCCGGATGCCAATTGCGCGACCATGAACGGATCGCGTCCGAATGTAGGCAGGGCTTGAATCTGTTGGCCCGAAATCGTGCTGGAGATGGTTCCCGTTCCCGTCTCGAGCACCGGATTTTCCGACGCACTCACCGTTACTGTCTGGGCGGTCGGAGCGCCCACTTGCAATTGGATATCGCGGCCCTGCGCTTGTTCCGAGATGATAGCGATTCCGCTGATTTCCTGTTTCGTGAATCCGGTTTTTTCTACCTCGAGCCTATAAGCTCCTGGCGCTAGATTTGAAATCGTGTAGACGCCCGAGCCGGAGGTAGAAACGGTCCTTACAATATTCGTTTCTACGCTAGTGAGCGTGATCTTCGCGTCGGGTACAACGGAACCTGTGGCATCCGTAACCGTCCCCTGCAGGCTCGCGCGATATTGTGCCTGGACTATTCCCGCACACGCTGCGAAAACTACCAGTGCCTTTTTGAATAACGTGTTCATGGCACCCCCTGTCCATCTCAATAGATTGGTATGGAATGCACTTACTAAGCCCGCAAATTTACCTGGTTGTAACGTCTACGCTGTATTTTCAGCACGTTTTATTCGACAACAGCATTACTTCGGATACTTATTTCTACAGCGACGGTAAGGCTTCCGCTCCCAGCGTTCTCGACTTATCGTCCGGCCGACTTCCAGTAGAGACGCATTCCTTTCATACACCACCGAATTCGCTACGCCTCTCGTGGAAATCGGAGCCGCGAGGCGGCTGGGAGGCCGAAATCCGTGTGTACGCCTGGCGCAACCGCCCGCTTGATTTCCCTGGAAACACGCTGTCTTTCTGGTGTTACTCGTCGGATGACGTCACGCGTTTACCGCGTCTTGTGCTCCAAGACGCCTCGCGAAACTTTACTGCGCCTCTAGAGATCGCCAGCCATCTTCCCGCCAAGCGCTGGACTCAAATCAAAGTTCCGCTGCACCAATTTGCTACCGCCTCCATTCATCTTTTCGAACCGCATCGCGTATCGAGTGTCTTCTTTGTGCAAGGAGCGGCAGATTCGATTGCACATACGCTATTGATCGATGACATCGAAATTCTTCCAGAGCCGTCCGATCACGCGCCCTTGACGATTCCGAGCAATCTCACCGCCAAAGGCTACGAGCGCCATGTCGATCTTAGTTGGAGTCCAGCCGTTGACCGGCCAGTTACTATCTATCGCGCACTGGAAGATAGCACTTTCGAGCCGATCGGCATTCAGGTCCCTGGTGTAAATCGGTTTACCGATTTTATTGGTAAGACGAACGCGCACGCCCGTTATCGCTTGGCTTCTCAATTCGAACCGCAGTCCAAGACTGTCGCGGCCTCGACTCATCCGATGACCGATGACGAACTCCTGACGATGGTGCAGGAAGCGTCATTTCGTTATTACTGGGATGGCGCTCATCCCGTCTCCGGGTTGGCGCGCGAGAATTTTCCCGGCGACGATCGCATCATCGCTACTGGGGCGAGCGGCTTCGGCATTATGGCGTTGATCGTGGGCGTGGATCGAGGATTCATCACGCGCGCACAAGGCCGCGACCGCCTTCTGACCATTACGCATTTCCTCGCGCAGGCTGACCGCTTTCATGGCGCTTGGCCGCATTTCATGGACGGCGCCACCGGGCGGCGGCTCCCGGTCTTCGACATGTACGATAACGGCGCCGATCTGGTTGAAACTGCATTCCTCATGCAAGGACTGCTTACGGCGCGTCAATATTTCAAAGACGATCCCGAACTATATAAGCGCATTACCGGTCTATGGAAATCGGTCGAGTGGGATTGGTTCCGCCGTACGCCAGACGGCCCTTCGCTCTACTGGCACTGGTCGCCGGAATATTCCTGGCACATCAATCACCCGCTCAGCGGCTGGAACGAGGTTTTGATCACTTACTTACTTGCCATCGCCTCTCCGACTCATCCGGTTCCAGCGTCGCTTTACAATTCCGGTTGGGGCGGCTTCCCAAAAGAATTCAATGGTCCGTTGTTCTTTGCTCACTACTCCTATTTAGGCTTCGATCCACACGTAGGTTATTTCGAAAAAATCCGCCAAATGGCTATCGCGAATCACACTTACAGCCGGGAAAAAAGCTATCCGAAAGGTGTCTGGGGCATTACGGCCGTAGACGGTCCGAAGGGCTATGTACCGTATGAACCCAATCCATCGCTTGACGACGGCACCATTGCTCCGACCGGGGCGATTGCTTCTTTTCCTTATACGCCCGAACTCTCATTCGAAGCTCTTCGTCACTTTTATCGCGATCTGGGCGATCGGCTTTGGGGCATCTACGGCTTCCGCGATGCCTTCAATTTAAAAGAAAATTGGTTCTCCGGCATCTATATGGGGCTCAACCAAGCGCCGATGGCGGCGATGATCGAGAATTACCGAACCGGCCTGCTTTGGAAGAGTTTCATGGCCAATCCGGAAATCAAGGCGCTCAAAATAACCGGCCGGACTACTGCGCGTCTATCTCCTGCTTCGTAATTTCCGTACGCGGCGGCGCTTGTTTTCTCGACCGCGAAATTGCCGGAACCGTTCCAGGGCTTTTTGTTGTGCGTCCGAGTTCCCCAGCGCTTTGTAAGCCTGTGCCAACCGGTAATAGCTCACGGCGTTTTGCCCGTTTAACCCAATTGCTTTTTGTAAATGTGGCAGCGCCAGGTTTGGTTGGCCGGCAGTCACGCGTACCGCGGATTATATAACGTTTCAACATGGGGAAATATGGGATATTTGAACGTTAGCCCGATATGATTGAGAGTTGCACCAGGATCGGAAATCATGAAACGAATCTTTGCGCTATGCGCCTTTCTGGCTTTGGGCTCGCTTCTCCATAGCGTGACGCGCCCCGGGGACATCCCTTTCCACAAGCGTCAAATCGATATAGGCGCGAGTGAAACCGCGGCTTGGGCCGATATCAATCACGACGGCAAACTCGATATTGTCTCCGGCGAAAACTGGTACGAAGCGCCTACCTGGAAGCGCCACCTATTCCGGGAAATTCCGTATTCGAATGGTTATGTCGATAACTTCAGCGATCTGCCGTTGGATGTCGACGGCGACGGCCGCACGGACATCGTAAGCTGCTCCTGGTTCCGCCGCTCGCTTCGTTGGTGGAAAAATCCGGGCTCGCAGGCGAAGGATGTGAAATGGGCCGAGCAATCGATTCAAGAAGGCTTTCCGATTGAATTTGCCTTTCTCGTCGATCTCGACAATGACGGCAAAGCGCGCGAAGTCCTTCCGCAATTCGGCGATACGCACGCTCCACTTAGTTGGTATGAAGTGCAGAACGGAAAATTCGTCCGCCATATTGTTAGCGACTCGAGTTACGGCCACGGCATAGGAGCGGGCGATGTAAACGGCGACCATCGCGCCGACATCATTACTCCTAAAGGTTGGTTCGAAGCCCCTCCCGATCCGCGGAATGGCAAATGGAATTGGCACCCCGAGTTCGATCTCGGAACGAGCGCTGGCTTCATTTTTACCCACGATTTCAACGGCGACGGGCGCAACGATTTGATCACCACCTCGGCCCACGATTACGGCATCTTCTGGCTCGAGCAAGGCACCGACCACAAATGGACAAAGCACCTGATCGACGAGACTTGGTCGCAAGCCCATGCCATGACGATGATTGACCTCGATCATGATGGCCGGCCCGATTTCCTTACCGGTAAGCGCTATATGGCGCACGATACCGATCCGGGCGCGCGCGATCCTCTAGGGATCTATTGGTATCAATTCCTGAAGGACGAAGGCGGCAAAGTGGTCTGGGTGAAACACGTTGTCGACTACAGCAGCCAGACAGGTGGCGGTATGCAGATTCCGGTTGCGCCGAATTTGAGTTTCATTACAGCCGGCAAGAGCGGCTTATTTCTTTTTGAGAATGTGCGCTAGCGATTCGCCGTATCCATCAAAAACTGGGCCGCGCGCGTAAGCAAGCGCGCCCAAGGGCCCGTAATCCGGACGCAGCCCGCTCCCTCACGGTCGCGGATCAGTTCGCATTTGGGCCGCATGAACATCGGTGAAAATTCGACGAGGTAGGTACGTGAGCAAGCCGTTCAGCGAGAGGAAGCCCCTTCGATATTGGAGTCGATGTAAGCGAGGTACGCGACGAAACCGGTGGTGATCGTAATATGACTTCGGATCAAGAGCGCTTCGAACGTCGTATTTGCTATGAAGAAGGTGAATTTGTGCTCCGGTCGAGCGAGTGGAGTACTATCGCGGGAATATTCCAGTTTGTAAAGGCAGAAGCGTCCGAATCGTACTTTTTATCCAAGGGCTCCGCGCGCACGAATATCTTAGTCTGATCTCCAACCAGCGCGGCGGAAGTTGATAACAATTCGTTGGATCTATTCGACCACACGCGAATCGGCCCCGCGAGGCCAATGCAATCGATGTTCACATCCAGCAACGTATTTATACGCTGCCGATTGGAAAGATGATTGACATGATCGCGCGAGCCGATGAGCCCCTTTTCCTAGGCGGCGAAGGTGATGAATTCGAACGTGAGGCGATGTGGAGAACCATGTAACGTCTCAAAGAGGGACGCGGCTGCTCCACTCCAATTATCAATCGCGCCCTCGCCGTGACCGCGATTATCCAAATGAGCGCTTACTACACTGTTTGCTGGGACGAACCAGGAAGAACACAGACAACGTTCGGAAGTTTCAAGCTGAGAGTTCTCTCTTCGGAATAATTCGGGGGGTGGCAGCCAGATTCCGTAAACAACTGTCTGAGCTCCGCCGCACGCTCGTCATTTTTGAAGTGCACTCTCAGGAAGCGGTTCTGAGCTGTTTCAGGCGCGAGCAGCCGCTGGTCTTCGGCGGCAAGAGTGAGACCGGCGAACAAGAGGAAAAGAAATAAACCCACATCGAAATAGTAGGCTGACAACCATTCCCGTCTCGCTTCGCCTGAGGCGGCCCCTGTAACGCTCCGTACCCGTGCGTCACTTTACCAGCGGAGACTCACATGGCCCTTCTACTGCAATTCAAACGCGCCGCTCTCAATAACGTTGACGATGTTGCCGGCCGCTGGCAATTCGAAGGCGGTACCGTCTCCGAAAACGGCCGCCACGTCGCTAACTATGCCAGCATCAAACGTGTCACGTTCCATGGCACCGATCAGGATGGCCAAAATACTGCCGCCGTCACAACCACGATCTTTTTCCTGGGCAAGAATCCGCCGGAAAATATTACGCTACAAGGCAGCCACGACTTCGGTTCAGGCAATCAGGTGGGCAGCGTCAGCGCCGCTTCGAACACGCAAGCTGTTCATATCGGAAAGCAGTACACACGTACCGGTGCTTCCGATCTAGTCCACATCGGCTGACCGCTGAAAGCTCGGAACAGAGCGGAAAGCGTAAGCGATTAAGCTTAATTCCGTCCGATCTTGAGGTCGCTTACGCTTCCGGCTCCGTGTCAGCAATTCATACCAAGGCCAGGTCGCTCGATACTCGCGGTTGTTCAGCCCGGCCACATCCTCTCCCGTGGTGACAAAAGTCCATAAAAAACTTTCTCGTTTAGCTTGAACAACTTAGTCCTAAATTTTTCGCTCTGACGCACGTTTCGACCGCTACTCTCGTGTGCGGGTGGAGCGCTTGGAGAGGGAAGGAGACGACAACGTCGAAGACAGCAGCATTTGCTGGACGCACGATCTCCTTCCTTCTCAAGCGAAATTTCAATCCCTACCAGAAAGATTCAAAGGCTTCTCCGGGCCGGTCGGCTCCGGAAAAAGCGCCGCCTTGTGCTTCGAGGCGATGGCGCAGGCGTACATCAATCAAGGCGGGCAGGGAATGCTCGCGGCACCCACGTTTGCCATGCTTCGGGACGCCTCCCAAAGATCGTTGGCGCATCTGCTCGAAGAGCACGACGTTGAGTTTGAGTTAAAGAAGACAGACGGTGAACTGATCATCAAGCCGAGTGGCAGCGTCATTCTGCTGCGTTCTCTCGAAGAGCCCGAACGGCTGCGAGGAACGAATTTGGCCTGGTTTGGCATTGACGAGCTTTCCTACGCAAGCGAAGGCGCGTGGGTGAGGCTGGAAGCGCGTCTGCGCGATCCGAAAGCAGCGCGGTTGTGCGGCTTTGCGGTTTGGACGCCGCAGGGACACGACTGGATCTATCGGCGATTTATTCACGACCCCGTAACCGGATATGGATGCGTTCGCGCGCAGCCGTTTGAAAACCGTTTTCTGCTGGACCACACGCCGGATTATTACGGGCGGCTGGAAAGCAGTTACGATCCGAAGTTCTATCGGCAAGAGGCGCTCGGTGAATACGTAAACAGCCGGGCGGATCGCGTCTATCACTGCTTCAATCCGGCGGTGCACGTCGCTCCTCAGCTTTACGATGCGCGGAAGCCGCTGCTCTGGTCGCTGGATTTCAACGTCGCGCCGATGAGTTCCCTCCTGCTGCAGCGCGATGGAGACAGGCTGGTGGTCATCGACGAAATTGTGTTAGATCGGGCGACAACCGAGGAAGCTTGCATGGAATTCGAGAACAGATACAAGAACCACGCGGGCCGTTTGGAGATCTACGGCGACGCGAGTGGCAGGAACATGCACACGACTGGCGCCAACGACTACACGCTGCTCCAAGGCTTCCTTTATAAATCTGGCTTTCGCGACGTGAAGCTCAGCGTACCGGCGGCGAATCCTTCGGTTCTAAACCGAGTGCAGAAGGTGAATGCGTTGCTGACGAATGCCCTCGGCGAAGTGCGGTTGGAAGTGGACCCCAAGTGCCGGGAACTGATTAAAGATTTCGAAGAAGTCCTGTTCAAACAGGATTCGGGTGTGATCGACAAAGTCCGAGATCCGCGCCGCACGCACGCCTCCGATGCGCTCGGCTACGCGGTTTGGCAGCTATTCGGAGACAAACCCAAGATGGGTGAAATCAACAAGCGCCTTTTTTAGCGCCGGGAAAAAAGATGATTCAAATCGATCAAGAGCATCTCGACTATAAGCGGCAAGTTCCGATGTGGCACGCCTACAGAGACCTGTACACGGGCGGCCATCAGTTCAAAGCGCACGCCGCCGAGTATCTGCTGCGCCGCCAGAAGGAACCGCTCGACGTCTACAACGAGCGTTTGCATCGGGTGTTTTACGAAAACTACGTTGGCTCGATTATCGACTGGTACGCGTCGACCGTCTTCCGGCGTGAACCGAGCTTGAGCTTCGAAGGCGGCTTGGAATCGGGTCA
>Ga0081455_10007325_pt1 | contig 11638 bp, 4 predicted proteins | sample TabmetS3T2R1_FD_70207 | JGI IMG/M metagenome (GOLD analysis project Ga0081455, IMG submission 70207) | Tabebuia heterophylla rhizosphere microbial communities from the University of Puerto Rico - S3T2R1 | ecosystem: Host-associated > Plants > Roots > Rhizosphere ...
CCCAGGTTCCGCAAGCCTCGGCACGGTGCGCTACCGCAGTAGGTTCGGCGACGACGTGATCGAAGTGATCCGTGCGCACGGCGGCACGAGGGAGATACCCGAACGCGGATGGCTGCGTCCAGCCTCTGACCGTGGCTCCGAGTTCGCCTACTATCGCCAACTCGATGCCAGGAACGAGTTCCTGGACAAGCCAGCACTAACTCGCCATCTACGTGCACCTCGCGCCATCGTCAACCAGGCGGACCGGTGGGCGGACGCGGGCCGGGGGCTGCGCGGTGGCGCGGATCAAGTCGTGGCCGCCATTCTCGGAACCGAGCCGTTTTACGCATTGCAAGGCCCGCCGGGAACTGGCAAGACCGAGGTGGCCTCTCGCGCGGTCGCCGCGTACCTACAGCGTGAGGTCGGTGCACGTGTGCTGATCGCTGCCCAGTCCAACTTCGCCCTCGACAATCTCGCCGAACGGATTCTGCGGCCGCTGACGAAGCAGGGCCGCACGATCAGCGGTGGGCGGGAGCTTCTACCGCTGCGAGTCTTCGCCAAGGGCGGCGAGGATCGGGTTTCCGACTCGATCAAGCAGTTCCGGGACACCGATGTCGCCGTGGCACTGCAGAAGCGCCTTGTCGCCCGCGCCGAGAAGCACGAGTCAGACGATCCACGGACTAGGGAACTGCTCGGCCAGTGGACGGGCATCGTCCGGAGCGCGCTGCCGGAGCTGCTTGACCGGGTTCGCCGGGGAGCGGACCTGGTCTTCGCCACCTGCATCTCGGCGACTGACCGGAACCTGCTCGGTTCTGGGGCGAGTGGCCTGTTCGAATGGGTTGTGCTCGAGGAGGCGGCGAAGGCATGGCCGACCGAACTGGCCATCCCACTGATTCGTGGGCTGCGCTGGACACTCATTGGTGACCATCGCCAGCTCGGCGCGCACCGGCGCAGAGAGGTCGTGGACTTCCTCTCCGACAACGCGCTGGACGACGACACAGAACTGCGTACACACGGCGAGCAGGTCGGCGAGTATGTGAAGGTATTCGACCTGTTCGCGACCTTGTTCGAACCCGAGGCCGCCAAACCGGGCCGGCCCAAGCCGGTTCGCCGACCACTGTCCACGCTGACGACACAGTTCCGGATGAACAGGCCGATTAACGAGTTGGTCAGCCGCGTCTTCTACCCGATAGAACCGTACGAGGACCACGAAGATGACGACTCTGAGCAGGTCGAGCTGGCCGACGGCATGCTGATGACCGGACGGGACGATGAGTCGCACGGAGTGGAGTTCCCGACCTGGCTCGACCGCCAGTCTCTGATCTGGTACGACACCGCCAACGTGAACGACTGCGCCGACGAACCGGCGTGGGCCAACAACGGCGAGGCGGCGCTGCTCAACCGTCTGGTGACCAGCATGCATCCCAAGCCCGCAGCCGGCCGGATCACCGTGCTGAGCCCGTATCGTCAGCAGCTCGAGGTGCTGCGCAACTACCCGCGACTGGCGCAATCACTGTCCACGGTCCATGCTTTCCAAGGCAGGGAAGCGGACATCGTGGTCGTGTCCCTGGTCCGGGACACGCCGCGTGGGAATGGCATCGAGCCGTGGCGGCACATCGGTCACTTGAACGAGGAACAGCTCGTCAACGTGATGCTGTCCCGGGCGAGGCAGCTCTTGGTACTCGTAGGCCGATTCGACCACTTCCAGAAGCACGGCCCGAGGTTCTGGCGGCGTGTGTGCCTGGCGGTAAAACGATACGGCGCCGTAGTTCCCGCACGCGAGGCGAAGTCGTGATCTCGGTCAATGTCTTCGTACCGTGTGACGCGATCATGGTTCGAGTCCGCGTCGCTCTCGGCCGCAGCCTCTCGCCGATCGAGCAGCACGTCCTGAGGACCGTGCAGGCGGGCCATCACAGTATGGAGGCGCTGGCCGGCCTGCTTGGCCTTACTGACCGGCTAGTCCTCGATCTCGTCTTCGATCTGTGGCGGGCCGGTCATCTGATGATCGACTTCAACACCTCGAGGATCGAGCTTAGCCGGGCGACCGACGCCCTGCTCGGCGCCGACGGCAAGGGTGACCTCAGTCGGCTGCCCGGCGCCAGAACGGAGGACGAGCGCCGCGAGGTGCTGATCGATCAGCTCACCGGGCGTGCCATGCCCGGCTATCTCGGCCTGCGTCGCATCGCCGATCTCAAGTTCGCGGTACCGGTCGCCGACGGCGGCTTCGACGTGGGCGACCTCCGTCCTCAAGAACTGCTGAACGCGCTGGACAGGGAGCTCGAACATGCACCCAATGTCCCGCCTGAGTACCGGTTGCCGAAGAAGGCGGTGACCGCACACGTGCCGCCAGCCCAGCTCCGCGGGGGCATCAACCGACGATGGCTGTCGGTGGAGCTGCAGATCGGGATCGATGAGGCTACCGATCGGCTCCGGGTTACGGTGCTCGACCGAAAGCTGAGCAGTCCCGAGCGGGACAAGCTCGCAGAGCGTATCGCCGAGACTGTCGACATCGACCCGGACAGCGAGTTCAGTCGCGCCCTGCGAGCCAACATCGACTGGGAATACAGCGACCCGCCCTCGTTCGAGGAGAGCATCACAACACTACGCCGCACCGTCCAGAAAGGACCGCCTCAGGCGGGCACACGGGGCCACCATCACGCACAGCTCATGACTGGTGCCCGCCAGGCCTACGAGCTGCTGAAGGGACACGTCGCTCGCGAGGTCGTCGCCGTCGCCGTTACCGACCCGGCCGACAATCGCGAGAGGGTGCGGAAGACGATCGTTGACGCTCGGCGGCAGATCGTTCTGGTCGCACCGAAGGTCAGCTACGAGGGCTTGCGCGCACTCGAGAAGGAGATCGAGGACGCCCTCGGTCGAGGGGTCCGGGTGCTGCTCATGTGGGGCCGCAGGCCTGAGGACGATCTGGACGCACGAGTCCGCAACGCTCTACGTGACCTTCGGGGTGAGGGGACATCGGTCAGACCACTGACCTGGGCGACAAGGTCTGCACGCACGAACGCATGTTTCGTGGTCGGTGATGACCAATGGGCGGTGCTGGAATCGCACAACGTGTTGGACCGGCCGGATCCCGGGAAGCCGACGCAGGTCGGACTGGTCCTAGCCGCTCCGGACGGTATCCACGGCTGCGCACCGATCGTCGATCTCCTCCAGTGGGTTCGCAGGTCGATGCCCGACTACCTGCTCGGTAGCTCGGTGCGGATCGACTTCGAGCCGATGGCCGGCTCCAGCGACACGGATAAGGAACCGGACGAGGTCGTGTCCATGCCGATCGTTCCCGGGCCGCCACCAGAGAACGCCGATGGCGTCGGGGGGACCTTGGCGGCGTGGTCGGACGGCTGGGCGAACGTGGTGACAGAGCTGTCACAGCAGATGGCAGCGCGACACCGATCGACTGCCATCCTCACTATGGACGGCGCGCACCGCACCCACCTGTGGCGTGCCGCTCGCGGCGCCAAGCGACGGCTGGTGATCTCGGACGAGGTCCTTGACCCGACCATGCTCGGACGGCGCCTCCTCGCCGCGCTAGAGAACCGGCTGGCAGAGGGCACGCGGGGGACCTTGGCGTACGAACGCGTACGCGAAGGCGACGCCGATGCGAAGCTCGCGCTCGACACGCTTGTCAGGGAGTATCCGGACCGGTTGCGTTTGCTGACCAGCCAGCACAATCGGGCGCGCGCGATGGTCGTCGACGACGAGGTTCTGCTCGGTAGCTTCGGGTTTCTTTCCACCGGGGAAGGAGAGACGCGCCGTGGCTGGCACCGGCGCCGTTCGGATATCGGGCTCCGCATCGCTGATGCCGCGTTGGCCAACATCGTCGCTAGACAGCTCGGTGCCGAGGTGCTGCCCGAGCAGTCGCCTTCCGTCGCCCCCCCGGTGCACGACATCGGGCCCTCAGTGGATCTCGCCACAGCCGGGGCCGTACAGAAACTACTCATCGCGGTTAGCGCGGCCGAAGGGACGACGAAAGCGGCGGAACTCGTCGCGGCCGCGCTGGCCGAGCACCGGGACCCGTGGACCCTGCTCGAGTATCTCGTGGACAAGGCGCCGGCACGGGTGGTTCGGGTTGCTGCCGCCAGCTGCCTACGACGACCTGATGCCGATCAGGCTCGTACTAGCCGGTGGTTGGGCTGGTTGGTATTCGAACGATGGAACGCGAGCGCCTACCTCGAGGCCGCCATTCTACGCGAAGGACTGCCGGACATGGAGTTCCGGCCACGTCTGTCGTTGACCAGAATCGCTGCACTGCGAGGGAAGTCGGGGTTCGGTGTCGAGTTCGACCATGCTGCGACGGCCTGTGTGTATGACCCGAGTAGTCCGGAGGCGCTGACGGTGAAAGCTGTTGGTTTCGCGGCGTTGCTCTCCGGATACGACGACGTCGACCGTCTCGTGCTGGGAGGCTTGGCGGCTCTCGAGCAAGGCTCACCTTGGGCTCAGGTCTTCGCCGAGATCAAGGCTCTACACGAGGCGGAGTCGGGTTTCCCGGCAACCGCAGTGCGGGAGAGCGTCGTGTTGTTCCGGCGGGACGAGACGCTCATGGACGACTGGAACACGTTGGCGAGACGATTCGGCCGGGCGGCTCAGGTGCGATTCCGCTTCGACGCAGGCACAAGGACCTCCGCAGAGCTGTTCCGGCACGACGGTGTTTTCGGACGGCTGAGGGATATCATCGCCCGGCGAGACCTCGGTGGGGTACGCGAATTCCTTCGACAACCTGCTCTAGAAGACTTGGACCGAGTCCTCGACGAGGCCACCAAGGCAGTCGGCCTGTCGGCAAGGATGCAGGGTCGCCAGCGGCACAACTACGTGCTCAGGTTGCGTGAAGTGGTGGATGCAGGGCACCAGGTAGCGGGCGCCCGGGCAGCACCGATCGATCACACCGTTCCTCCCCGCGCCACGGCGGTCGCCAAGGCCCTCGCAGACTCGTGGGATGCGATCATGGCAGAGGTCGGGACCGTCGACAATGGCGCACCGGAACACCACCTCTTGGCCGAGGCCATCGAAGAGGTCAAGTTTGTCGTCGAATGGGGACGGCATGAGTGATATTCGGATCTTGTCCCTCGACATCTTGGGGAAGTGGACGGAGCGCTGGCGGTATCCAGAGCTCCTCGAAATTCTCGGTGCGGGTGTCGAGCTCGATACCCGGCGAGCCGTCGAGTCGATGCTGGACGGGTTGGCCGCGCCTCCGTCGTCGCCGAGGGACACTGTCCGGCGGCTCGTCGGGCGCGGCGAGTTCGCAGTGGCCGAAGATCTCCTTGCCGACGCGCACATCTTTGACGACTCGTTCTCCGACGAGGACTTCACCGAACTGCACGGACTCATCGACAAGGCCAGGCAGCAGGCCACGGTCGATCTCCATCGCGAGATCCGTGAACTCTCCGAGCGGGCACGCCGGTGCTACGCGTCTCCATCGTCTCTGACTGACCTAGACACTACGGTCCAACGCAGCCTTGAGGTGGCGAGAAGAAGGCTCACAAAGTTCCGGGACGACATCGAGACCGTCGAGCGAGAGCTGACCAGTTCGTTGCGTGACGAGTTGGATAGCAGGTGGCTGGACGCACCGGACTCGTGGCGCGCCTCGGTGGGGGCAAGCTTGAGCGCGCGTGAGTTCGGCGTGGTGCGCAGGCAGCTGGCAGACGGCCCGGACGCGGACGAGTTCGCCGGACCGGTCGCTGTACCGAGGCTTCGGCCAGACAGGTGGCCGTGGTCGGAACGGCGTCCTTCAGACGTACTCGGTTGGTACCAGGACTCGCCAGCGCCAGCTGGATTTGCTCAATGGGCGCCCCCGCCAGACGATAACCGGGCTCGCCGCCTCGTCGCCGCGATGGCAGCGGTGTCCAGCGAACTCACCCGGGACACGGTGCGTGAGTTCGCCGCGGCCCTCGACGGTCTGCTCGGCGTGGACGAGGTCACGTACTCGGTCGCGCCGCTCGACGGCGGCTTCCGCACGTTTCTCTCAGGTCTCGGTGATCCGCGACTGCCTCACCTCCGGCTGCAGGGACGTATCCGGCTCTGGGTGGCACCGGGCAACTGGCGGCCGCCGGACGACGACCTGACCGTCGGCGTATGGTTTCTGCCGGAGGGCTCCACAGCAGACAGAGCGGCGCGTACGGCCGTAATCGAACCTGCTGCGCTATTCGAGATTATCGCCCCCGACCGCGACGGCCGACCAACGGACAGTTCGACACGCCGCATCAACCTGTTGCGCACCATCTGCCGCCAGCTCGCACCGGACGACGTGCTACCAGCCGGCGAGTTCACGACGCGCGACGACGATTCACGTCTCAGTGACGATCTCAGGTGGGCATTCGACCTGCTCGGCGTCGACGTGGAGCAGGTGGTGCTCGACGCCCTGCGCTACGACACCGGAGACCACCCGGCTGCGCTCTGGACAGCGGTTCGGACGATCGTCGCCGGCCGCGACGGTACACCGAGATTCACCCCCGAGGAGCTCGCCGCCTGGCGGCACGACACCGAGGTTCGCCAGCAGGTCCGCGACGCCGTGCTGGCTCCGCTGAAGGATGACCTCGCGCCGCTGCTCGCCATGTATGTGGTGTTGTTCGTCCACGGCTCCGAGGGCGGCGCGAGCGAGTTCACGGACGGCGAGCTGTACGACTGGATCCATTCATTTCTCACAGACGTCGGTCTGGGTTACGAGCTGGACAATCTGTTCGACATGCCGGGCGTCCTGTCCAGGGCCGCCGTGACGGGACTATTCGAGCCACTCGAGCAGGGCCGGTACCGGCTCCAGCGTCCTGGACTCATCGCCCTGCTGAGCGGAGATGACCTGGACACGATCATCCGATCGACGGTCGAGAAGCTACGCCGTGAGGGCGGGTTGCTGGTGAGCAGGGCGACCGTGAACGTCCTGCTAGCACACCAGCGGGCCAGCAGTCATCTCATCGGCAACCGCTTGTATGACACGAGGTCGATCCTCAGCCGCCTGCAGGCGCACCAAGACACCGAGGTCCGTGCGCTGGCCGATCAGGTGCTCAACCATCTCGAGCCGATCGACGGCGTACGCGAGGAGCTGCATCGCCCAGATCTCCGGCGATTGCTCCGCCCTGAGCCAGTCGATGTCGTGCGGCTGGTCGACGAGCTTCGTCGGCAAATGGAGACTCAGCATGGCGGCGTCCAAATCGAGGTCGTAGGGCCACCGGACACCGCGCCGGTTCCAATGGTGCGCGTCCGCCGAGCGCTGCTTCGGCTCGCGCTGGAGAACGTTCTGTCCAACGCGGTTCGGTCGATCATGGACTCGGCGGCCGAAGGTCCGGACGTTCTGGGAACGGTACGGGTGCAGGTGTCCGTTTCCGACCGTGCGAGGGACTGTCAGGTCGTCATCGACGTGGAGGACTCCGGTCCCGGTTTTTCCACTGAGAACCACCGCAAGGCGAGCGCTGGCATACCGTTCACCACAAGGGAGGGCGGCCAGGGCGTCGGCCTGTTGCACACCCAGGAAAGTCTCGAGATCGACCAAGGCGGGTTGCTAGTACTTCAGCAACCGTCGGAACGCCTCGGCGGCGCGCACGTGCGGATCATGCTGCCCTGCAGCGCACCACGTTGATCGATGGTGGTCGGCTACACCGGTCGGCCGTCCAAGGCGGCCTCGATCATGTCGCGGAGGCCCTCCAACGTGCCGTCGTCGGCTTTCGTGTATAGCCCGACGAGTCGCAGGCGCCTCTTCAGCGCATCGTGAGGGCCTCTCGCTGGTAGCTTGGCGGCCGACATCAGGATCGTCGGCACGGTAGTTCGGTCTCGGAGGTACTCGCATACCGAGACTCCGTTATAGTCGTTCATCAGCCCGGTAAGATGTTGGTCGACAAGTGCGCAGTCGTAGCCGTCCAGCACCGGATTCTTCGTGGTGAGGTCCCAGAACTCCTCGATCGTTGTGATGATGGGTTCGAACTCGAAATCGCCGAGGTGGAGCCGGAACGCAGCAGAGATGTCGTCATCGACGATCAACAATCTGCGTCGACGCCGTTCGGCACTCGGCAGCGCCCGCACGGGGGGTTCGGCACGCAACACCTCCTTGAATCTCGCCAGGTTGGCCAGTTCACCCACTGTGAAACCTGGCGCCATGATGTACTCAGCGAGCGTTCCCACTGCGTCGAACACCGGGTTCCATAGATCCCCGCGCACGGCATGGATGCCGCGCGGGTCGAAGCTCCACAGCGCTAGCAGGCGGTCAATTTCCGCGGGAACCGGGTCGTTGGGCAACGCCAGCACACTGTCGACAAAGCGGAGCGCGTCCACCTGCGTGCGGGCGAGCTTGAGCTGGTAGGCGCCCCCATTCTGTCCTTCCTCCACGACGAGGTCGAACCTCCTGCGCAGGTACTCCACCGCCTTCGCCATGGCGTCGGCCGTCGCGTCCGGCCACAGATCGGCTTTCAACTCGGCCGTGGAGACTCGCATGTCGACGGCAAGCGCGAGGCGGACCACCAAGGCGGCCAACTCCGGCTGTGCCACGTAGCGTAGACACCCGTCCCGATAGTGCAAGGCCACCCTCTCGTCCAGCAGAACGAGCCGCGTGATGGCAGGTTTCAGGGCATGCTGAGCGGCATCGACCTCGGGCCGCTGAGCGCCCGGTTCGGCAGACCGGTCGTTTGACGCTCCCGGTTCGCTGAGGTCCAGCAGGTGCCGCCGCAACGTCGTGAACGATCGGTGCCGAGGGCCGTCCGGTCGGATGATGCTGCCGTGGTCACCGGGCAGAGTTCCCGCCTGCGGGAACACGCTGTGCGCCGACTGCGGTTTAACGATGTTGTCCGCATCGCCGGCGTACACATGGATTGCTATTGGGTACTCGTGGGCGCTGCGACCCTGCGCGTGGACAATGCGGTTGAGCACAGTGCTACGAGCCTCTGTCACCGCGATCGTTAGCGGCGCTAGGTCGCGCTCCTGAGGGCTGCGGAGCCAGCTTTGAACCACCCGGCGCAGCGACAGCGCGAACTCCGAGCCGTCGTTGGGACAGGCGAACATCACGACTTGGCGGATTCGCTCCAGTTCGAGGCCGCGGCCGGCAGTCAGGGTTCGCGCCAGGTATCGTTGGACGACGAGGCCACCCTGGCTGTGCGACACGAGGGCGACATTCGAGAGGTGCGCAGCGTCGATGCGAATGAACGTGGCCAGGCTGTCCCCGAGGTCGTCAAAATCAGGGATGCGCCGGGCCGGGTTAAGGCGGACCTTCGGCGATCGGTATTCGAAGTTCAGCAACTCCAAACGAGACAGATCGGGATCCTGAAGGATCAGGTTCTCGAACGACTCCCAGACCGTGCGTGACGAGAAGAGCCCATGCACGAAGACCACACCGGCCCCTGACATCCGTACCTCCTTGTTCGACCTGATGGTATCCACACCAGACCAGGCCGTTCCCGAGCACCTAGCGACTGCCCGCGAGCAACGGAGGGATTGGGCAAACGAGTAGAACCTTCCACAAGAGGTTCGTCTTACAGGTCAAGCTGGATACCGCCGCGACGCCGACAACGGGTGTCGGCCGAGAGGAGTGCCACGGGGCGGGGCAGCTGCAGCTCTGTGCTCATTCAGTCTCAGTATGATCCGCGGCAAACCTCGACGCACGACCGCAGTCGCGACGAGCACCAAGCCGAAGATCTGATCAACGAGTGTGGAGGTGATCCGTCGCACGCACATCGGCTAGAGGCGGAAGGGTCGTCCCGTCACTGTCGATCCACGGTGCCTCTGGGCGTTAACCCCCTCCGAGGGTTATTTCTTCAGACACCCGTGCCACGCTGTGCCCGACCATCACCTTGTCCCGGGCCAATGGCCCCGCCTGCTTGGTCACCGGCCGCTGACGCTCCGAGGGCCTGGTGGAGCCAACACGCAGCGCGAGCAACCAAGGGGATGCCGATCGTGCAGACTGGGTAACCGTGCCTGATGCAGATGGTCTTCCTGTTGCTAGTCCGACCGCCGTAGCGACCTCGGTTGATGGGGGCACGGCTGGTGTGGCCGGTGGTGGGAGTGGCGAGCGGGCGGCGACGTACCGCGAGGTGTTCTCGGTGCGGGCGTACCGGCATCTGTTCGCGGCGAGTCTGCTGTCGCAGAGCGGGGATCAGCTGACGAAGGTGGCGATGGCGTCGCTGGTGTTGGCGCGGACCGGATCGGCCATGCTTGCAGCGGTCACGTACGCGATCACCTACTTGCCGTGGATTCTGGGTGGTCCGCTGCTGTCGGCGTACGCTGACCGGCTTCCTCGGCGGCAGGTGTTGATCGCCTGCGATGCTGCTCGGACCGGGTTGGTGTTGGTGCTTGCGATCCCGCCGATTCCGACGCCGATCCTGATCTTGGTGCTGTTTGGGTCGAATCTGTTGGGGTCGCCTTTCAATGCTGCTCAGGCGGCGTTGATGCCGGATCTGCTGGACGGCGATCGGTACACGGTGGCGAACGGGTTGGATTCGATCGTTCGTCAGCTGGCGCAGGTTGGTGGGTTCGCGGTTGGCGGGGTTGTTGTGTGGGCCCTGTCCCCTGCCGGCGCGCTCATCGCCGACTCGGCGACCTTTGCGCTGTCGGGGCTGCTCATCCTGCGGGGAGTGCCGGCCGGCGGCGCGCCGGCACGTTCAGGCTTGGAGCGTCCCTCGGTGCTGCGGGAAAGCGTGGAGGGCGCGCGGGTTGTGTTCGGGGATGCCCGGCTTCGCTCGTACGTGTTGATCTTCTGGGCTTCTGCCAGCTTCACCTTTGCGTACGAGGCGATTGCTGTTCCGTACGCCCGGGAGCTTGGTGGGGGCGCGCGGACCGCAGGGTTACTTCTCGCGGCGGCGCCGCTGGGCGAGACGGTGGGCATCTTCGTGTTGAGCCGGCTGTTGCCTCCGCCGGTGCGGATGCGGCTGATATTGCCGATGGCCGTGCTGTCCACAGCCGCGCTGATTCCGATCCTTGCGATCACTTCGCTGCCTGGCGTGTTGCTGCTGCTGGTGCTTGCGGGGTTCGGTGGGGGCTTCTCTGCTCCGCTGAATGCGCTATTTGGTCGTGCGGTGCCGGCGGCGTATCGGGCGCGGGCGTTCGGGCTGGCTGGGGCCGGGGTGAGCCTCAGCTACGGGATCACGATGCTCAGCGCGGGTGCGCTCGCTGATGTCCCGGGGCTTGCTGATCGGACGATCGTGGGGTGCAGCGGGATCGTGGGTACGGTCCTGGTGCTGGCGCTGGCACGGACCTGGCCGCGCGAGCCGGCGCGTACGCGCTAGGGCTGCTGGGAGCGGCGGACGAAGCCGGCGCGGGCTTGCGCGTGGGCAGTGACGACCGCCTGCGGTGTGGTGTCCAGGGCTTGGGCGATGCGGGCAGCGAGTGGCGGGTCGATGGTGGCTACTTCGCCGCGTTCGATGCTGGCGTAGGTGGTGCGGACCAGGCCGGCCCTGGTGGCGGCGCTGTGTTGGCTGAGGCCGGCGGCGGTGCGGAGTTCGGCGAGGTCGCCGGCTGAGGGGTTGATCAGCGCGGCCGGGGCGATGCCGAGCGCGCGGGCGAGGGCTGCTGCGCGCTCGACGAACGGTACGCGTTCGCCTGTTTCGTATTTGGCGATGGTGGTCTGGTCCAGGCCGGCGCGTTCGGCGAGCTCGCGCTGGGACAGGCGGGCGCTGGTACGGGCGTGACGGAGTCGCTGGGGGTCGAAGCCCGCAGCGGCCGCTTCCTTGACCAC
>Ga0081455_10007326_pt1 | contig 11638 bp, 14 predicted proteins | sample TabmetS3T2R1_FD_70207 | JGI IMG/M metagenome (GOLD analysis project Ga0081455, IMG submission 70207) | Tabebuia heterophylla rhizosphere microbial communities from the University of Puerto Rico - S3T2R1 | ecosystem: Host-associated > Plants > Roots > Rhizosphere ...
TTTTGTGGCGGGTTACGAAGCGAGCCAGTGGTACGGCCTAGCCGCTCCGAAGAATACGCCTGTCGCGGTCATCGATAAGCTCAACCGCGAGGTCAACGCGGCTCTGCACGATCCTACGATGCGAGCAAAGTTTGCCGAAATAGGCGGCGAGCCGCTTGCCGGCTCGCCCTCCGAGTTCGGTCAGCTCATCGCCGAGGAAACCGAGAAGTGGGGCAAGGTGGTGAAGTTCACGGGGCTTAAGCCGGAGTGATCCGCAGGCGGCAGCCATTCGCTGGAACGGGCGTTACGGAATATTCGCCGGATTCGCGCGGAATCACTCGGCCTTGATCCCGGCAGACTTGATCACCTTGCCCCTCATCGGGATCGGGTCCTGCAACTCCCGTGATCGCTACGGCCACATCGGCCGGCGAACGGTGAAGCGCGCCTTCGGCCATCGCCAGGGCTACTTCCCGACAGACTGCGCCCTTTGCCTTCAGGAGCCCGGCATCGACACCGAGCGCTTTAACCTTGTTCGCCTTCGTATAGGTGACGAAGCTTCCGTGCAGCCGTTCGCCGGCGCCGGGAGCCTCCGACAGGAGCGCCGAGAGCTTGCCGGCCGTGCACGACTCAGCCGTCACGATCGTGAGGTTTCGGCGGCGGGCCGTCGCAAGGGCGCGTTCGGCGAGGTCCGCACCGCAGCAGAAAAGCATCCTTACTCGATCACCTCGCCGGCAAATACTGATGACTGTCGATGTTCAGGATGCTGTACTCACGCTTCCAGTCTTCGGTACGCTTGGCAGGAAGCGCTCTGAGCCCGCTGATCCAGGACAGCTCGCTCTCGATGCCAAACTGCTCTATCGGGCGTACAGCTTCCGGGGTGTCCAGGCTGCCGATTGTCACGGCGATGCTGCCGCTCTCCACGCGGTGGTACGTCAGGGGGGTGCCGCAGGTACTGCAAAAGTTCCGCTCTGCGACGTTCGAGCTCACGAAGGTCGACGGGTGCCCGCGCGTCCAGCGCAGGTTTTCGCGCTTGACACTCGCGAACGCCATGAACGGCTGACCGGACGCCCTCTGGCACATCCGGCAATGGCAAATGCACGCGTGCTCCGGCGGCGCGAGCAGTTGATAGCGCACAGCTCCGCATTGACAGCCACCAGTCCACTCAGCCGCGTCTTCCTTGATTACAGTCATGTCTGTTCCCTATGTTCACACGTTAACCTAATGACACCGCCTGAACGCGATCGACGATACGCTGACTTAATTCAGCGGCCCGCCGTGCAGTCGATATTGAAGCAAGCCAACCAGAGTGCCGCAGATAGTCCTCAAGAATAGCGGCCACTTCTGCGGGCAAAGCGGCGGCGGCTTACGTTCAGCAATTACACCACGCCGTGCTGCGGATAGTCGATGCGCCGGTAGAACCCTGAGTGCGTCGCCTTGCGGTCGAGCGTGAGCGCGAGGTAGCGGACGCATCGGCCGCGTGCGAGGTCCAGTCGTGCACCGGGCGCGGCCGCAGCGCCTGCAGCTTGTCGTCGTATTCGGCGCGATAAAGCTTGAGCGCGTCGATGCCGCGCGCGCATTTTTCGGCATCGAACCTAAAGCGCGTTTAATCGAGCGTGCGCTCGATCAAGCGCGTCAATTTAGGCCCGATCGGGTGAGCGTGTCCGCGCTCGATCGGTGGTGGGCTGCACCCCGACGCTGTAACGTGCCGTTGGCCTCGTCTTTCACACAATCGATCGCCAGGAGATCCTCGATGGGTACTTTCGACGATTACTTCCATGCGAATGCGACGACGGGTTACCGCGCCTTCTTTGCCAAACCGGGAGCAACACTCCAGCAGGGCTACGACTACGGTCTGGTGGCGCACTGCAGGAAATGCGGAGTCTATGGCTCCCGGTTCGTCGCAGGGCCGACGGGGAGTCCCTACGTCCTGCCCTCGGGAGTGTGCGGCACATCGGACAGCGCCACTGGCGTGGCCGGCACGTCTCACACCTTTCCCGGCGTCTACGGCCAGGTCGGGGCAGGCAACAAGATCGTTCCGCCCGGACTTGCCGGAGTCCTCGGCGCGTCAGCCCCCCAGCCCGGTATCATCGGCTGGTCGCGAGAGAGCTATGGCGTTCAGGGGGCATCTGTCAGTGGTCCAGGCGTTGCCGGCACGTCGGCCCTGCGCCCCGGCCTGGTGGGTTCTGGCCCGGTCGGCATTCGCGGCACCGGTTACTTTACCTATCCAACCAGCGAGTTGGGAGCCGGTTCGGGCGTGGTGGGTGTGGCCCGCAAGTCGGGCCCGGGAGTCCCCCAACTTCCGTCGAACACCGCCGGAGTCTTAGGCACATCGGATGTGGTACCCGGCGTGATTGGCACGTCGCACTCTGCGATCGGCGTGTATGGTTTCTCCACCGCCAATGCCGGCGTCGTCGGGGAGAGCGTCAATTCCTTCGCCGGCTACTTCGCGGGCAATGTCGTGGTCACCGGCAACCTCACGGTGGGCGGCGTGATCTCGCCCAACCCGAAGCTTGCCGTAATGCCGTTCCCCGACGGCACGCACCGCGCGCTTTATTGCATGGAGAGCCCGGAGGTTTGGTTCGAGGATTTCGGCGCAGCAAGGCTCAAGCGCGGGCGGGCGGTGGTCAAGATCGATCCCGACTTCGCCAAAGTGATCAAGCGCGGCGACTATCGCGTGTTCGTCACCCCCGAAGGCGATTGCCGCGGGCTCTACATTCGCCGCAAGCAAGCGACGAGCTTCGAGGTGCGCGAGCTCGGCGGCGGAAAATCGAGCGTCGCGTTCTGCTATCGCATCGTCGGCCGGCGCAAGGACATCGGGCGTTACACGCGCTTCGCGAAGATCGACGCGCGCTTGGCCAAGCCCGACACGCCGCTTCCCCTCCCTGCCGCGGCGACGCGCGCACCGCACCAACGCAAGCCGACCGCGGCGGCGCTCCGCGCATTCATCGCCAGCCTCGAGCAGGAGGCGCGGGCGCGGACGCCGAAAGGCGCGAGAAAACGGCCAGAATCGCGCCGGCCAGCAACGATCTGGATGCGTACGGCGCGGCGTAAAGGGGAAAAGTGAAATTAACAACGGAAATTTCAAATTAGGACAAAGACGGCCGGCCGCGGGTGCGCAGCCTCCCGCCGTCGGGTAGTAACTCAGTTTGAATTCGGCCCTTGTGGTCGAATGGACCCGACATCGCTACATTCGGCGGACTAGGAGAAGCCTGCCCCTGCGGCCTAGAGAGGTCATTTCGTGGCCAAAGTGCCTATCAATGATCCGAAACATTGGCGCCAGCGCGCCGAGGAAGCACGCGTTCATGCCGAAGACATATTTGACCCCGAAGCCAAGAAAACGATGCTTAGGATTGCCGAGGATTACGAGAAGCTGGCGGAGCGAGCCGAGCAACGGCTGCGAGAGGCAGGCGGAAATTAAAAGTGAAGCACTACGCGCCGTCGTTGGGTCGGCAGCATCGGTAAGCAGGGCGCTCGCGTTGGCCCCTCTTCATGGAGGCCAACTTGGATGAGTCACCAGGACCGATCGCGCGCGACCGAGAGCTCAAGACGCTAACCGCCAAGAAGAATCGGGCTGCACCAGCTCGCTAGTCACATAGACGCAATTCGGGCACTCATATCCGATCAGGCCTGGTTCGGCTAAGCTCGGCGCAATGCGGACTACGTCTTCCATGGGAGTTCCGCATCGTGGACACGGGAGGGTTCGGGGGCGGCGCCTTGCTAGGTCCGACATAGCTCGACCTCTTCGCACTGGAGATGTGTTGGGTACCCAACATAAGCAACGCGCCACGTGCCAAGTGGTTCGGAGGGAACTTAGGTCCGGAAATCAGCGGCGGTTTTTGGTTCCAGAGTCGGCGGGGCGGGCCGACAGCAATCCGCCTTTTGCCAGAAGGGGGTATTCCGGCCGGGAGTGACGCTCGGCGGGGCTTTTCTGCGGACGCGCGCGGCGACTGAATTGCCGATTGGTGTCCATGTCCGGCCGCTGACACAGCCCGAAACGAGTTCGCCGCTCAGCGGCTCAGTCAGCGACTTACTTTTTCATGCGCCTCATTTTCTTGGTCGCCTCCTGGCCCCGCTTCGGCGGGGCTTCTCTTGAAGGGGCGCTACAGCCAGCGTCGTACGCGCGAGCGGTAGCCACGGTAGGCATCACCGAACTTGCGCTCGAGATAGGCTTCCTCGCGGGCCACTACGCCATAGTGGATGACGAGCGCGAAGGGCACCAGCATCATCAACAGCCATAGATTGTCGAACGCGATGGCCAAGCCGATCAGACCCAGGAACATGCCGAGGTAGATGGGGTTGCGCGTGAAGCGGTACGGCCCGCTCTCGACGATGGCAGTGGTCGGCAGGTTGGTGGGGACGTTCGAACCGGCCCTGGTGATCGTAACGATGGCCCAAGCGACCAGCGCCAGCGCGAGGACAAACACGATCGCGCCAAGCCAGCCTGCAGGCAGGTCGACCGGCAGGAACGGCACGGGCGAGAGCCAGTTGACCGCAAGCCCGGCCATGACGGCAAGCCCCCATGCAAGCGGCGGCCGAATGATCACTTGAGCGGTGTTTGTCGTGTCGTCCATGGCGGGGTTATGAACGTCCGTATGTCACCTTGCACACCCCCCGACAATATGAGGGCTGAATAAGGTTTCGCTTGACCTCGATCATCCGGCACCGTTCCGACACGCCCGCACTGGTCCTCGCCAATTCCATATATCGAGAGTCCGGTCCTGGCTGGCGGGATCGAATACAATGAGAGATCAAATTGAAATTGGGCAAACTGAGGCACGCACATGCCAACGGCGCTCGTCGTCAGTCAACAGCTCGCACTTGCGCCGCCGCCATTTTCATTGACATATCAAACTTGGTACGCGCCCAGGACTTGGCTTCGACGAACAAATCTCTGGCGTAAACCAACAAATCCCAGGACGGGCCCAGAGCGACTAAGGCGGTATCGGTCTCCGAAGGTGACGCGGGAGAAGCAAAGAACAAGGCACACTTCTCCCGCCACCGCAGAGCAAGGGCCGAGATCGATACGCTCTGCTAACTAGGACCCTGGCCCAAAAGTGGTGACTGGGGCCTCTTCCTTGCGTTCCGGTGATTGATGACCTCCGATAACAATCTCTCCCTGGTCCTCCAACGCCTGGACGAGATCGAGCGCAAGCTTGACCGAATGCTAGAGGAGCTACGAAGCCCCACGGCCATCGGCTACTCAGTGCGCCGTGGTAGTCTTCCAAGGAAGGAGTGAACCATTTCAAGGCCGATCCTAATGAAGGGTCGACCCTTCGGGCCTAGGAGCCGAGAGGCGAAGATCGAGCGGCTTCGCGGGACGCCTGCGCACTAAAAGCAAAAGCCGGAATCACGCCGGCCTCATAGCGCACTGCCAACTCCGAGCCAGCTCGCACCCGTATTTAACGAGTTCAGTAGCGGGCATTTGCCTCTTCGAACATCCGCATGGTTTTCGCGGCGTCGTAGCGACCCTCTTCTAGTGTTTCTGGATCCCACTCGCTGCGCTCGGCGCCAAAGAAGTCTCCACCATAGACGTGAATGGCCCCAGTCAACCGGGCGATCGGGTTAGTCACCGAATGTATGATGTTGTGACCAAGGGGGTCAGCATCTTTCGTGGACAGGGCCTTCGCGCCTACAGCTTCCAGCTTGCCGCCATGTGCGCCCGGCACCCGGCGCCAAAAGATGTTGTCCTCTCGACCCGTGTAGATCCCGATTACCGCCCACATTCGATGATTGTGGGGCATGATCGTCATATGAGGCGCCCAAATCACGTTCAAGATCGTCAGATCGCTCGAATGGTAGAGCTTTTGGATCTCAGAACGCTTTGGCTCTCCCAGCCCCTTGAGAATGGCAGCGGGGTCTGAGACCGCGCGAGCCACGACTTCGCGCACATTCTTGTGAGAGCTGTCGGCCGCCAACGCAGCGCAGCAGTCGGCGATGAACTGGTCCAGATCAAACATAGGACATCCCGTCCGCCTGACCCGCTCTAACCAAACCTGCTCAAGGATAACTGAAAGAGCACACCCATTCTAGTTGTCCGCGCCATATAGCTCGGCCGGGGCTTCAACAGAATGCTCTCGTTGTACGATGTCCGCACCTGGCGAAGGGAGATATACGGGCGCTGGCCCACGAGGTGATTGAATAATCGTGCAACCACGCACGTCGCTTGCTGCGGTGCATGAGTCCGCCTATGGCACAAAGCGGACTTGGCGAGCCGTGTGTATATCAGACGGTTTTATAGGGCGCTCGCCGATGTGATGCGAGACGTTCCCTGCTTCGGTCCCAGCACCACCACAATCGCGCCCATCTGCACCCGAGGGTAGAGATCGATCACATCCTCATTGGTCAACCGGATGCAACCCGACGAAATCGCATGGCCGATCCATCCGGGCTGGTTCGTGCCGTGGATGCGATAGAGCGTGTCCTGGCCGTCCACATAAAGGTACAGCGCGCGCGCACCCATTGGATTGCTTGCACCGCCTGCGACATAGTTCGGAAGCGGGCCGAGTCGCCGCTTCTCACCCTCGGTCGGCGTCCATCCTGGCCATTCTTCCTTGCGGCCGACTGTGGCCACGCCGGACCAAGCCTGCGCATCCTCGCCCACGATCGCGCCATAGCGGATCGCCTTACCTTCGGGGAGCACGTAGTAAAGATAGCGTGCGTCGGTATCGACCAGGATCGTTCCTGGCGCTTCCTTCCGGTGGTATCGAACGACCTGGCGCCGATAAGTGGGCGCAATCCACGCCTGCCGGTACGGAGGGTTCGCCAGTTCCTGCCTGTCGCGCGCCGTGAAATTGGCGTCCGGCACGGGACCGGGAGCACGCCCCAGGCGGCCGAACAGCGCCTCGAAAATGTTTTGGGCAGAGGCCGTGGCCACGGGGGCGACAAGCATCGTGACCGCGATGCCGGTCACAAGGATCTCTTTGACACCGCGGCTCCAGCGGGTCTTGCGACGGATCAACACAGCGAGGATCCCCCGACTCGTGCGCCGACGATCCCCAGGCGCACCACCGCACAATAACCTTCGGCGGCGGGCGGAAATATGACCTAAGGGTGCCGGGAGCAAGATGTTTGAGCCAATAGCTGACGGCGTGCCCGCGTTGCTGCAGGCTCTACCTGCTCACGCACCCAGTCTCGAGGCCCGGAACATACTTAGCCATGGGCACCCTCCCTTAGAGGATCTACATTTCGGTTTAGCAAAATGGCGAGCCGTAACTTTACGCGCCGCGAGTCATGCGCGGCGTAGCGGCTACGCCTAGGTAAGCAGACCCTCTCAGCGAGCAGGCGGGCGTCGGGGGCGGGCGCCCAATCCCTTTCCGTCGTTCAACCAAGCCTCAGCGGTGCTATACTGCGCCATATGAAAGTCGAAGAAATCGCCGAAGCTGTTGCCAAGCTGCCGCCGGATCAACTCGAGCGCTTCCGCCGCTGGTTCGCCGCATTCGAGGCAGGCCGCACCAATCACGCCGAGGAGCTCGACTCCGCTGCGACTAAACTCGGCCGTCTCGCCGGCCGCGCGTTTGCTGAATTGAAAAGGCGCGCGAAGGAATCGTGAGCAATTCTAAGGCGAGCCAGGTCGTGAGCCGAATGTTCTTGTGCCCGAGGTAGTGCTCAAGGTCCGCGTGTCGTGACCGTCATCGGGAACTCGGCAGCCTCGCCGAGGCGCTGGTCCTCATTTCAGGGCTTCTTATCATCGCGGTCGTGGTCCAGCGGCTCATTCCTCGCGTCGAAACCGTGATCTTGGTCCGCCGTAGCTTCATCGGACTCTTCCGGCGGCTCGATACTGAGCTTCAGCTGGTCGCGACGCGACGAATGACCCGCACAATCAAAGGCGACTTTCGCTGATCGAAGCAAAGCCATCGAGCACTCGGCAACGACCGTATCCTCTCCTTGCACGGGGCCAGCGATAATCTCTCCACGCGGATCAATGATAACGCTGTCCCCCGTAAGTCTCTGCGTCAGTTGGTTCCGGTATTTTTCGGGAATGGCGTCTTGAGTTAGTGTGCCTGCGGCACATAGTACATAGGCTCCGGTCTGAATGGCAAAAGCGCGCGAAAGCAGATGCTGACGCGACCACATGGACAGACCAGAACTTGGCGATTGCGGTTCGCCGCCGGGCCAGCTTGCGACGTGAATCTGGGTGCCTTGCTCTGCGAGCGCATAAGTCGGAAGCACCATTTGGTGTTCAGTGGAGGTCAAACCCGTCACACTCGCGTAACCGCGATCATAAGCCTGAAGACCAACCACATCACCATCCGCCCACACGACGCGTTCATATAATGCGGGCTTCAATTTTCGATGCCGGCCGAGGATTTGACCCTCTCGACCGATGAACAACAGCGTCGAATAGACCGAGCCGCGAGTCATTGGTTCGCGTTCGGCCAGACCAATAACGATGTCGATATTCGCTTTCCCGGCTGCGGAGCAGAGGGTGTCGATCACGGCGCTCTGAAAGTCGACGGCTTGTTCAAGATAGGCGGCAGCCAATTCCCACCACAACTCCGAATTCGCCGAGGACCAGGCGTGGACCGGATACCCCGGCAACCATCCTTCTCCGAACGCGGCCAAAGATGCACCCTTGCGCGCCGCCTCCGAAATCAGCCGCACCGCCTTTTCGAGCGAGGCATCCCTGTCGAGGAACACCGGGGATGCTTGGATCACCGCGACCCGAACGACGTCCGCTTTCACCGTCACACGCTCCCATCAGACCAGAAAAAAATCATGCCCGGATCAGCAAGGGAGGTCCACAGGCGCGGGAAGAGTTACTGCGTCGATTGTGAGTTGTGAACCGGAGGATTTGCGGGCGCAGGCCCATAGTTGAGAATGAGTGTCGGCGAAACCCGCTCCCAGATGTGATCGAAAATGCGCTTCCAACTCTCGCAGTAGACGCTGGGGTTGTCGTACTTGCGCGCGGGCGACCACCGTTGCGCCAAATGACCGCCGCCGCAAGCATCCAAGTATTCGCATTTCTGGCACACGTCACACAGATGCGTGCTGGCTTCGAAGGCCTCCCGCCAAATCGGATCGTTCTGCACGTCCTGCAGCGAGTTCTTGTGCACGCTTGCATCTGTTTTCGTGCTGCCATCACCAGCGATCCGGAGCACATCGAGCGGCTCCAGACTACCGTCGGTCATGAGCGTCACCGTATCGATTGGACCCAGGCCAATCGTATCGGAAACCGAGAGGTCTCCGAGCAGGCCTTGGATCATTGCGTCTAATGTGCTGATGCGAACGCCTTGCGCTGCATACTTGTCATACCAGATGTCGAACAGCTTGATGAAATAGTCGCCGATTGGAGGCGGGTTATCATTGTGATTTGCATCCGGAGGCAAGACGTCGAATTGCTTGATGCCAAGCTCCTCGACCACATACGACACCACGCTTTCGGGGTTCGTGGCCGGGTTGCAGACGACGATCAGCCCCGGTTCGATATTGGCGGCGCGCAGTAACTTTATGCCGCGTACCGTCTCTGCATGAGTACCCTGGCCATGGAAATCCAGTCGATATTTGTCGTGGATTTCCGGCGGACCGTCCAAACTGACGCTCACATCCACTCCGAACTGGCTAAAAATGTCCGCCCACTCTTCGTCGATGAGCATCGCGTTGGTGCAGACACCTCGCTCGATCTCGCAACCGGTTCGCGCTTCGATATCGAGCAGTTTTTCCTGAAGCGCGACGAAGCGATGCTTGGGAAAAAGCAGGGGCTCGCCACCATGAAACACGACCATGAAACGTTCTAGGCCAAACTCGTTGATATGCTCCTCGAGCCTTTTGCCGAACGCGTCCTCGGCTTCAATCGTGAGCACCGCCGGCTTCTTGTACACGTCGGCGTCGCGAAACCAGTAGCAATATGTGCATTTGATATTGCAGCGAGAGGCGAGCTTCACCAGTAGGAACGTGAATACCGGTACTTCCCGCGACAGCGCTAGGGAGAAGTCAGCACCCGTTTCGCCAGAGATGTCGAGGTCAGCCATCGCTCACTTCCCGTGTCCTGATCCGGCGACCTTCGCTTCGAGGCCTACGGCTTTTCAGAAGATCACGGCGGAACGAAAAAAGCCTGCCGCAAATGCGAACCAACTCGCTATGCCATAAAGCCTGTCAATACCGGTTTCAGGCCTAGCTGACCGGTATTGCGGCATCCGGCGCCATTCTTGCGGACGAGAACGCGTTCTTCGTTTCGAACCTGCATCCACTATCCCGATCACCAACGGCGATAGAAGCGCCGATAGAAGCGGCGATATCCACGTCGATAGAACCGGCGATACCAGAAACGCCGATATCCGCGGCGATAGAAACGGCGATACCCTCGTCGATAGAAGCGACGGTACGCCATATGGCTCAGGGGATCGTCAGGATCGACCTTACCCTCGCGAGCCTTTTGGTTCTCACTGCTCTCGTCCAGCTGTGCCTGCTTAGACTCCTCCAATATGCCGTCGAGGGCCGGATTGGTCGACTTTACGCTTACAGCATCGGCCGCGTCGCGGGCGTCAGCATTGTTCGCGCCGAGAACAAACGCGGCTCCGAAGCCGACACCTGCACCCTTCAGGCGGTCAAGAAATCTGCGGCGAGACAGTCCTGTTTCTTTCAGGTCTTCTTGTATTTTTTTCAGCTCTTCTTGTTTCTTGTCCAGATCATCGCTCATAGCTGCCTCTCGCCGATTTGCATTGGTGCAGCGACAAAACGCGGAACAAGGGCTAAACGTTGAAAAATATGCCACAAACACAATAAGGCAGCAATGGACTTGAACGCCCTGTGCCCCGGGCGCGGTCGACCCAAAGCGGACCTGCTATACTTGGTCCGTGATCCTTGGCCGGGTAACTCCATGAGGCGGCGGGAATTCATCACTCTTGTTGGTGGCGCGGCGGCATCTTGGCCGCTCGCGGCGCGCGCGCAGCAGCCGGAGCGCACGCGGCGTATCGGGGTGCTCATGCCTTTCTCTGCGGGAGATCCAGAGGGCAGAGCCGCGAATGCCAGTTTTTGAGCAGACCGAGAGGCAGCTTGGTTGGACGGTGGGCGCAAACCTGTTGATTGAACACCGTTTGGCGGGTGGCAACGCCGAGTCCATCAGCCGACATGGGGCCGAATTAGTCGCGCTTGCGCCGGACGTGATTTGCTACTTCGCGACATTTCGCTGCAATCCAACGTCTTGTCGGCTTTCGGGGGGCAAAGCGGAGTCTCGTAGGCCGTCCGCTCGCGCGCATTTATGAGTGCACGCCAAGCCGTCGCCGACGGCGGCGCGACCGCTGGCCGCCTTGCCGCGGCCGGCTTGACCGGCGCATGCTTGTCTTCGGAAGCCGGATCAAGCGGAGGCATGCGCATGACTCCTCGGTGGCTGTTGGGGCCGTTACTTTTTTTATTGGCCGCAATCACTTCCGCGTCGGCACAGGATTGGCCGTCCAAGACCGTCACGGTGGTCGTCCCGTTCACGCCGGCAGGCTCGACCGACCTGCTCGCGCGCATTGCGGCGCAGGTTTGGGAGCAGCGGATCGGCAAGCCGTTTGTGGTCGAGAACCGGCCCGGCGCGGGCCAGCAAGTCGGGGTGAATGCCGTCGCGAAGGCTGCGCCCGATGGCCACACGCTGCTGATGGCGACGAGCTCCGCCATGGCGGTCAATCCGACGCTCTATAAGAAGATCGCCTACGACCCGGTGAAGGACTTCCAGCCG